>Ga0116211_1000458_pt1 | contig 21914 bp, 16 predicted proteins | sample SaghotsprinmetaG_FD_94484 | JGI IMG/M metagenome (GOLD analysis project Ga0116211, IMG submission 94484) | Hot spring microbial communities from South Africa to study Microbial Dark Matter (Phase II) - Sagole hot spring metaG | ecosystem: Environmental > Aquatic > Thermal springs > Hot (42-90C) ... | reverse complement strand
TCGCTCGCCGCATCGTTTGCCGATTCGACCCAGCTTGCAAGCTCCGGGTCGTGCGTCTCGTCGCTCATCGCGCAGATTCCTCCACGTGCAGGAAAAGGCGCAGCGCCGCGCGCTTCGCGCCCGCCCCCTCCTCTGGCGATCCCCGCGCCGTCGGTCTTTCGCGATCGCAATCGACGCGGCCGGTGCGATCGGCCCTCATGCGCGGCTCTGCGCGGACTTTAGCACCCCGCGCCGGATCTGATCGCGCTCCATCGATTCGAAAAGCGCCTTGAAGTTTCCCTCTCCGAAGCCTTCCTCGCCGCGGCGCTCGATGAACTCGAAGAAGACCGGACCGAGCAGCGTCTGCGAGAAGATCTGCAGCAAGAGCCGCGTCGTCCCGCCTTCGCGCGAGCCGTCGACGAGGATCCCGCGCGCCGCGAGCTCTGCGACCGGCAGCCCGTGGCCGGGCAGCCGGCGCTCGAGCGCCTCGTAGTACGCCGGAGCCGGCGCCGTCATGAGCGGAACGCCTGCGCGCCGCAGGCCGTCGACCGTGGCGACGATGTCCTCGGTCGAAAGGGCGATGTGCTGGATGCCCTCGCCGTTGAAGCGCAGCAGGAACTCCTCGACCTGGCCGCTTCCGTGCGACGCCTCTTCGTTGAGCGGGATCCGGATCCTGCCATCGGGAGCGACCATCGCCCGGGAGGCGAGCCCCGTGTACTCGCCCTTGATGTCGAAGTAGCGCATCTCGCGGAAGTTGAAGATGCGCTCGTAGAAGCTCGCCCAGTAGTTCATGCGGCCCCGGTAGACGTTGTGCGTCAGATGGTCGATCTGGCGCAGGCCGTGCCCTCGGGGATGCCGCTCCACCCCCTCGATCCACTCAAAATCGATGTCGTAGATCGATTTACCCTCCTCGAAGCGGTCGATGAGGTAGAGCGGCGCGCCGCCGATGCCCTTGATCGCCGGCAGCCGGAGTTCCATCGGACCGGTGGGCACCTCGAGCGGCTGCGCCCCGAGCTCGAGCGCCCGCGCGTACGCCTTGTGCGAATCCCGGACCCGGAAGGCCATGGCGCAGGCCGAAGGCCCGTGCTCCTGCGCAAAATACCAGGCCAAGCTCCGCGGCTCGCGGTTGACGATGAAGTTGATTTCGCCCTGCCGGTAGAGAAGCACGTCCTTCGAGCGGTGCACCGCCACCTTGGCAAAACCGAGCTTCTCGCACACCGCTTCGACGAGACCCGGCTCGGGCGAGGCGAACTCGACGAACTCGAATCCCATCAGACCCATCGGGTTATCGGTCAGTTCGGCCATCGGCTTCTCCCCTCTTCCTGCGCAAGTGGCGCCTTGACCCTGCGCTGAGATCCGCGCACGCCGCCCGCGCACCGCGCGGCCTCGAGCGCCTCTTGCGGGCAGGGTCGGCTTAGGCTAGCACCAGTCGCCGGCGCACCGGAGGAAGCGCGAGAGCCCCTGCGCGCGAACGCGATCGAACCAACGCGTCGACACCTTTCAAGGGGCCTCGGAGCGCAGCAAAGCCGGCTGGTGCAGCAATCCCATAGGAATACGGTTGTGATCGGGCGGCCCGTACAATGCGGCAGGGGTCGCGATCCCCGCCTGCTCCCGTGCCCCACGTTGCAAACCGCGCGGTTTCGCTCCTTTGGTTTCGCCGCGACCTCAGGCTCGAGGACAACGCGGCCCTCGCCGCCGCGGCGCGCGAGGCCGACGCGCTCGTACCCGTTTACGTGCACGCGCCCGCAGAAGAAGGCGAATGGGCTCCGGGCGCTGCCTCGCGCTGGTGGCTGCACGCAAGCCTGAAGGCGCTCTCCCAAGCGCTCGCCGCGCGCGGTTCGCGCCTCCTCGTGCTCGAGGAAAGCTGCTCGTCAGAGGCGATCGCGAGGCTTGCGCGCGCGGTGGGCGCAAGGACGGTCCACTGGAACCGCCTCTACGAACCGCATCTCGCCGCCCGCGACGCCATGGTCGCGCGCGCGCTCGCCGAGGCGGGAATCGAGGCGCGCTCGTACCCCGGCCATCTTCTTCTCGAGCACGCTTCGCTGCGAAGCGCAGGCAACGCGCCGTACCGGATCTATACCCCTTTTGCGCGTGCAGCCGAGAAGGCCCTGCGGCTCCCGGCGCCGCTGCCCGCGCCTGCGCGCCTTCCGCCGCTACCGCCGGGCCTGCCCGAAGGCGTTTCGGTCGAGGACCTGCGGCTTCGGCCCCGCATCCCGTGGGATGCGGGCCTTCACGAGATTTGGAAGCCGGGCGAGGCAGGGGCGCACGAACGGCTCGAGGCGATGCGCGCGCGCCTTTCCGGCTACGCGGAAAAGCGGGACGCACCTGCCCTTGCCGCGACCTCGCGGCTGTCGCCCCACCTTCACTTCGGCGAGATCTCGGTCGCGCGCACCTGGCGCGCCGCCTGCGGCACGGGGGCGGGCGCGGCGGCTTTCCGGCGCGAGCTGCTCTGGCGCGAATTCGCCTCCTACGTGCTTCACCACTATCCGCACACGGTGCGCGAGCCGCTCGATCGCCGCTTCGCGCGCTTTCCGTGGCGCGAGGATGCCGCGCTCCTTGCCGCCTGGCAGCGCGGTCGCACCGGCATTCCGATCGTGGATGCCGGAATGCGCGAGTTGTGGCGCACGGGCTGGATGCATAACCGCGTGCGCATGATCGTCGCCTCGTTCCTCACCAAACACCTGCGGCTGTCCTGGCTCGCCGGCGCGCGCTGGTTCTGGGATACGCTGGTCGACGCTGACCTTGCCGCGAACACGCTCAACTGGCAGTGGGTGGCCGGCTGCGGCGCGGACGCTGCACCCTACTTCCGCATCTTCAACCCCGTGCTGCAGAGCCAAAAGTTCGACTCCCGCGGCGAGTACCTCGCGCGCTGGGTCCCGGAACTCGCTTCGCTTGGCCCCGCGGCCCGCCATGCCCCGTGGCAGGCGCCGCCCGAGGTGCTCGCGGCCGCGCGCCTGCGGCTGGGCGAGGACTATCCGCTGCCGGTCGCGGACCTCGCCGCCGCTCGTGCCGAAGCGCTCGCCGCGTACCGCGCGCTCACCGCGCGCTAGAAAATCGCACCGCCGCCGCGGGCGCCCCGTAACCCGGCGCTCGGGCCGTCAGTGCCCTTTCCCGACGAGCTCGCGCAGGCGTAGCCTCTGCACCTTGCCCGAAGGTCCTTTCGGCAGTTCCGCCAGAACGCGCACGTAGCGCGGCGTCTTATAGCGGCCGAGCTGCGCGGCGCAGAATGCGCGCAGCTCCTCCGTCTCGATACGCGCGCCGGGCTTCGGCACGACGCAGGCGAGGATTTCTTCGCCGTAGGCGGGATCGGGAACGCCCACCGCGGCCGCCTCCAGAACGGCGGGGTGCCGAAGGAGCGCCTCGTCGATTTCGCGGGGCGCGATGTTTTCGCCGCCCTTGATGATGAGCTCCTTGAGCCGCCCGGTGATGTAGTAGTACCCGTCGGCGTCCCGATGGCCGAGATCGCCCGTGCGCAGCCACCCATCGCGCGTAAAAGCGCGGCGGGTCTCCTCCACCGCGTCATGGTAACGGGACATGACATTCGGCCCCCGCAGGCAGATCTCGCCCACCTCACCGGCTGCGAGCTCCCGCTCACTCGCCGGGTCGATCACTTTCGCTTCGACGCCGCAGGGCAGGCCCGGCGAGCCGTAGCGGCGCCGCGCGGGATCCTGCGGATTGCAAAAGACGACCGAGGCCGATTCGGTCATTCCCATCGCCTCGATCACGGGAATGCCGAAGGTCCGCTCGAAGGCGCGGTGCTGCTCGACCGGGAGTGGCGCCGAAGCCGAGCGGGCAAACCGCACCGCAGGGAAGCGGTACGAGGTGGCTGGCTCGGCCGCTGAAAGCAGGTACGCGACAATCGTCGGCACCAAGTTGAGCCAGGTCGGCTGCCAGCGCTCCACCCACGACCACCACTGCGACACGCTGAAGCGGCGCGGTACGACGATGCTGCCTCCCGAGACGAACGGCGTCAGCGTCGCAATCACCTGCCCGTTGATGTGATAGAGAGGGAGCGCCGAGAGGCAGCGGTCTCCCGGTCCGAGGCCGTGCCAGGCGGCGACGGTCCGTGCGGCGTAGGCGAGATTTGCGTGCGTAAGAAGCGCACCTTTCGGCGTGCCGGTGGTGCCCGAGGTGTACATGAGGAGCGCCGACGCGTCGGCTGCGGGCGCAGGTGGCCCGCAGCGCGCTGGCTCGACGTCTGCAAAAGCGTCGGGATCGTCCGGATCGAAGACCAGCGGCACGGGCGCGCGCGAGGCCAGAGCAAGCACGCCGCTGAGCGCCTCCTCCTCTCCGCGGCCGACGAGCACGACGCCGCAGCCCGAGTGGTCGAGCGCGCGCGCAAGCTGAGCCGGCTGCGCGAGCAGGTTCATCGGTGCGACGACGCGCCCGGCAAGCGTCGTGGCGAGGAAGAGCGCTGCAGTCTGCAGTCCGTTCGAGGCGTACAGCGCGACCACCCCGCCCGGACCGACGCCCAGCTCCTCCAAGCGCGCGGCCAAGCGCGCCGTCTGACGAGCGAGATCGCCGTAGCCGAGCGTGCTGCCCGTCTCGGGAGAAATGAACAGCGGCTGCGCCGGGCGCAGCGCGAGATGCGCCTCGAACGCTTCACGCAGCGTCGCGCTCATCGGCCGTAGCGCGCGAACCAGTCGCCGAAGATCTCAGCCTCGATGGGCACGCGCTCCGGGATGGAACGCGCGATGCGGGTGATGTTCAGAAACTGGCGCCAGTGCAGGTTGTCGGTGAAACTATTGCGACCCCACGTGCCACAGCCCATCGAGAGCGAGAAAGGCAGCCCGTTCTCGAAACTGCCGCCCGTGGCAAAGCAGTGCGCCTGGTTGACGATGACGCGCGCGACAGGCGCCTCCAAACCGAGGCGCAGCACCTGCTGTTCGTCGCGCGTGTGAATCGACACCGAGTGGCCCTTGCCCTGGTAGTCGTAGATCGCCAGGAGCAGACGGAAGGCCTCCTCGAAGTCCCGCGCCCGATACACCGCCAGCACGGGCGAGAGCTTTTCGCCGGAAAACGGATGCGCCGGCCCGGCGCCAGTCTCGACGACCATGAGAAAGCGCGCCTCGAGCGCCGCGCGGCGTGTCAGGCCGGCAAGGCGCGCGATTCTCCCCGCCGGCTGCGCAATCACTTCGGACGCGAGCCGGCCGCCCCGGAACATGGTGCGCTCGAGCGCCGCGCGCTCCTCGGCTGCGAGCATCACGCCGCCCTCGCCCGCGAGCGCGGCAAGCATCTTCGCGTACACAGGATCGAGCACGATGAGCGCGTTCTCCGACGAGCAGCTCGTCGCATGGTCAAAGGTTTTCGAACGCGCGATCTTTGCCGCCGCGTCGGGTAGGTCAGCCGAGACATCGACGATCGAAACGACGTTGCCGGCGCCAACACCGAAGGCCGGTGTGCCGCTTGCGTACGCGGCACGCACGTTCGCCTGTGACCCGGTCGCGGTCGCCAGATCGCACTGGCGCATGAGCTCGAGCGTGGCCTCGCGCGTCACCGGCGCGGGCAGCATCTGCACGAGGTCGCGGGGAGCGCCCGTCTTCGCCAGCTCGGCGTGCACGTATGCGAGCAGCTGCGCGCAGGTCGTCCAGCCCTTGGGCGAAGGCGCCAGCACGATCGCGTTACGGCACTTGAGCGCGTTGATGATCTGGTTAGCTGGAGTCGCTACCGGATTGGTCGACGGAGTGACCGCGGCCACGACGCCGACCGGTCGCGCGATCTCGGTGATCCCCTTGTCCGGGTAGTGCGCGATCACGCCGACCGTGCGCACTCCTTTCAGGTCGCGCAGCAGCCCGAGGGTTTTGCGGTGGTTTTTCTCGATCTTGTCGGCGACATCGCCCAGACCCGTGTCCCGCACTGCGAGTTCGGAGAGGGTGCGGTTGCGGCCGGGTTCGAGGATCGCCCAACCGCAGGCGAGCACCGCGTCGTCGACGCGCTCCTGCGGCCAGCGCTCGAATGCGACCTGGGCCGCGCGCGCACGCGCGACGAGCATCGCGACCGTGCGCGCGATGTCGCTCAGTCCGCCTTGATGTTCGCGGCCCGTATCACCTCGGCCCATTTGCGAAGCTCCGTCCGCACGACGCGGTCGAGCTCCTCAGACGTGCTCCCCGCCGGATCGCCTCCTTGCTCGATCAGGCGCTGGCGCACCTCGGGCAGTTGCACGGTGCGCGCGACCTCGCGCTGCATGCGCGCGACGATCGCCGCGGGCGTCTTTGCCGGCGCGAAGACCGCGTACCACGAATCGACCTCGTAGTCGGACAGGTGGAGTGCCTCGGCCACCGTCGGGATCTCGGGCGCCCCGGGGGAGCGCTTGAGCGTGGTCACCGCGAGCGCCCGAAGTTTACCCGCGCGCACGTGCGACATGGCCGCAGGTGCGGTCACGAAGAGCACCGGGACCTGCCCGCCGATGACGTCGGCGACCGCAGGGCCACCCCCGCGATACGGAACGTGCAGCAGGTCCACGCCCGTGCGCAGCTTGAGCAGCTCGCCGGCGATGTGCGACGGGGTTCCGTTACCAACCGAGGCAAAAGCGATTTTGCCCGGCTGGGTACGCGCCGCAGCGACCAGCTCGCCGAGCGTGCGCCACGGCATCGCCGGATTGACCGCGATGAGCTGCGGCACACTGACGACGAGGGAAACGCCGACAAAATCGCGCTCGACCTCGTATGCGAGCTTGTACAGCAGCGGATTGATCGTGTGCGACGAAAGGGTAAAGAGGAAGGTGTAGCCGTCTGGGGCGGCCTTCGCCGCCGCCTCGGTCCCCACGGCGCCCCCCGCCCCGCCCCTGTTCTCGATCAGGATCTGCTGGCCGAGCGCCTCGGAGAGACGCGGCTGCACGATGCGGGCGATCACGTCGGTGCCGCCGCCCGGCGGAAAGGGAACGATGAAGCGCACCGGCCGCGTCGGCCATTCCTGGGCGGCCGCACCGCCGACCACTCCGAGTGCCAGCGCCGCACTCGCAAACAAGCTTTTCCAGACCATGACCAATTGCCTCCTCCTTTTTTCCGACTCCGTCCGCTACATGTAGCGCCGGTATTTTTCGAGCAGTCGCACCGGCTTTCTGAGCGCATCGCGCCGGAAGGGATCGCCCAGCTCGCGCGTGCACATCATCTCGAGAACCGTCGTGCGCCCCTCCTTCTGCGCCCGGCACGCGTCGACGAGCGCCACGGCCGCATCCTGGACGCGCTCGACGGTCAGGCCCTCGGCGCCCATGGCACGCGCGACCGCCGCAAAGCTCGGATTTTCGAGATTGACGCCGATGAAACGCCGCCCGTAGAAATCGACGTGGTTTTTCTTCTCGGCACCCCACTGCTGGTTGTTGAACACGACCGCGGTCACCGGAATTTTCTCCCGCACGCAGGTGAGCAGCTCGCCAAAGCTCATGCTCCAGGCTCCATCGCCGACGAAAGCCACCGCGGGACGGTCGGGAGCGGCGACTTTGCAGCCGATGACGGTCGGGAAGGCGTAGCCGCAGTTGCCGAACATCATGGCGCCAAACATCGAGCGCGGACGCTCGAAGCGCAGATAGGCGTTCGCGATTTGGCAGATGTTGCCGATGTCGGTCGAGACCATCGCGTCGGCGGGCATCACGCGCGCAAGTTCGCGCAGCAGCTGGCGCGGATGCATGTACGACGAATTCTTCGCGACCTCGAGGCTCCAGGGGTCGGTCTCGTGATCCCAGCGCGCGAGCTCCTCCTGCCAGGCGCGCTTTTCGCTCTCTATCAGGGCGAGCCGCTCGGCGCGATTGGCCGCCGCGGCGAGCGGGCGGCCGCGCAGGCGCGCGGCCAGGGCAAGCGCCGTTTCACGCGGATCGCCGTTCACCGCCACCGCCGTCTTCTTCACCAGACCGAGCACGCGCGCATCGGCGTCGACCTGGATGAGCTTCGCGTTCTGCGGCCAGTAGTCGATCCCGTACTGGGGCAGCACGCCGAAGGGGCCGAGTCGCGTGCCGAGGGCGAGGACGACGTCGGCGCGGGCAAGGAGCTTCATCGCCGCCTTCGATCCGTGGTAGCCGAGCGGCCCACAGGCGAGCCGGTGCCCGGCCGGGAACGAGTCGTTGTGCAGGTAGGAGTTGCACACGGGAGCGTCGAGCAGCTCGGCAAGGGCTACGGTCTCGGCTATCGCGTCGCCCATCACCATGCCGCCGCCTGCGATGATCACCGGGAAGCGCGCCTGCGCGAGCAAGTCGGCAGCCGCGTCAAGGCTCGCGGAGCCGCCCGGACCGCGCTCAATGCGCACCAGCTCGGGGATCTCGCACTCGATCTCGCCGTAGAAAAAGTCGCGCGGGATGTTGAGCTGTGTCGGCCCCATCTCGAGCAGCGCGCGATCGAACGCCCGCGCCGTCAGCTCGGCCATGCGCGCCGGGTTGTTCACATGCGCCTGGTACTTGGTGATGCGCGAGAAAATCGCCAGCTGGTCGGTTTCCTGGAAGCCACCGAGACCGACGGTCATCGTTCCGGTCTCGGGCGTGATCGCAACCACCGGCGAATGCGCCCAGTAGGCCGCGGCAATCGCGGTCACGAAGTTGGTGATCCCGGGCCCGTTCTGACCGATGCACACACCGCAGCGGCCTGAGACGCGCGCATAGCCATCGGCCATGTGCGCGGCGCCCTGCTCGTGCACCGTCGGGATGAAGCGGATGCCAGCGGCCGGGAAGAGGTCGAGCGCGTCCATGTACGCGGAACCAACGATGCCGAAGACATCCGCCACGCCGCGGGCAACGAGCGTCTCGACGAAGGCTTCCGACGGCGTCATGCGCTGCCGTCCCGTCACGACCAGGCGTTGAACTTCGCTGAGCTGAGTCACGGTCCGTTTCCCTCCCACCCGCCCACCGGTGCGAGCGTAAAGGGCAGTTTGGCACAGTCTTCGCCTATGGCGCAAGATTTCTGTTTTAATAGAACCTAGAATTCCGTTTTTTGATAATCTATTCCAATGGCGCGCAAGGCCGACCGCACACCCGCGACGCTGCGGGCGTTACCGGTGCTCGAGGCGGTTGCTGCGGCCGAGCGGCCGCTCACCCTTGCCGAACTGAGCGAGCGCGTGCCACTGCCCCGGCCGACCGTCTATCGCATGCTCGCGATGCTCGAGGCCGAGTGTTTTGTCGCGCGCGAACCCGGTGCGCGGCGTTACGCCCCGGGGCCGCGCCTTGACAAGCTTGGTCGCCTGGTGATGCTGAACGGCACGCTCGCGGTCGTCCGCCACGCGATCCTTGCGCGGCTAGTCGACGAAATCGGCGAGACGTGCAACTTCACGATGCGTGACGGCATCGAGGTCGTCTACCTCGACCGCGTCGAGGCCGCCTGGCCTTTGCGCATCAACCTCGCGGCCGGTTCGCGCGTGCCGCTTCACTGCACGGCAAGTGGAAAACTGCTCCTTGCGATGCTGCCCCGCTCGGCACGCGAACGGCTGCTTACACACCTGCCGCTGCCGCGCTACACGGAAACCACCCTCACGGATCCGAAGGCGCTAGCGGCCGAACTGGTGCGTATTCGGTCGCAGCGGTACGCAACCGACAACGAGGAGTACCACGCCGGCCTCGTGTGCGTCGCCGTGCCTGTGGAGGAGGCAAGCCACCGCACCTGCGCGGCGCTCGCGGTGCACGCGCCCGTTTCGCGCATGCCCCTTGCGCGTGCACTCGAGCACCTGCCGCGATTGCGCCGCGCGGCGGCAGAGATGGCCGCCACCTTCGCGGGCTGAGCGGAGCGCTCTCGCCCCAAACGGCGCGGATCGCCGTCGAGACGGCGACAAGCAGCGCGAGCACGAAGCGGCGCCAGCGCACCTGCCGCCGCGTGTGCACCGGCATCGGCGCCGCGGCGAGCGACTCAAGCAGCAGCACTACGGGCACGGCGAACGCGGGGCGGGTCCGCACCGCAGCGCAAAAGGCGGGGTCACCACCCTCGCCCCGGCGAAGCCAGTGACACCGCGCAGCGCACCCGCCACCGCCCCGATTCCCCGCGCCGCGACAGCGAGTTCAGGTGCGAAGGAATCCGCCGTCGACGGCGATCGTCTCGCCGGTGATGAAGCCCGACCAGTCCGAGGCGAGGAACACCACGAGGCGCGCAACGTCGTCTTCGGTGGCGAGCCGCCCGAGCGGAATGCGCGCAAGGATGCGCTCGCGCACTTCGGGCGCGAGATGCGCGCGCACCATGTCGGTCGCGACCACCGCCGGCGCGATGGCGTTGACGCGGATGCGCCAGGGACCGAGTTCGCGTGCCAGCCCTTTTGTCATCGCCACGACCCCGGCCTTGGTCGCCGCGTACCAGACGTTGCCGAGGGCGCCTCCGCCGCGCTCGTGCGAAACCGAGGCGATGTTGACGATGACCCCGCGCCCCCGCCGGCGCATCGCGGGAACCGCCGCCTGCACGCAGTTGAAGACACCGGTCAGATTGACCGCGACCAGGTTGTCCCAGGCCTCGCCGGTGGTGGCGTCGAAAGGCCCCGTTGCGAGCAGGCCGGCGTTGTTGACGAGGATGTCGAGGTCCCCCGCCTCGCGCTCGATGCGCTCGATCGCGGCGCGTACAGCGGCGCGATCGCGCACGTCCATGCGTAGCATCGCGCGCTCGTCGATGTCAGCCGCGAACACGGCGACGCCGTGCTCGGCAAGGCGTGCCGCGATCGCGGCCCCGAGGCCACGCGCCGCGCCGGTCACGAGCGCGACGCGCCCGGCAAGCCACGGCTGCGCCGCCGCCGGCTCGTTGCAAGCTCCAGTCTCACGCCCTTGCATCTTCGTGCCAGAGGGGAGAGTGCAGCCGGCTAGCCGAGCCAGGCGCCGGGGGCGAAGCAATGTGGCAGCGCGCCCGCCGCCAGCGAAAAGCCCTGCCCGAAACCGTGCGCAATCTAGCCTGCGCGCATCGCATCTTCGAGGATCATGTCGGAGGCTTTTTCGGCGATCATCACCACCGGCGCGTGGGTGTTGCCCGAGACGAGCACCGGCATGATCGAGGCGTCCACCACGCGCAGTCCGGCGACGCCGCGTACACGCAGGCGCTCGTCGACCACCGCGAGCGGATCCGTCCCCATGCGGCAGGTGCCAACGGGGTGGAAGATGGTCGCACCGTTCTCGCGCGCAAAATCGATCAGTTCGTCGTCGGACTGCGCTTGCGGTCCCGGGCGGTATTCCTCGGCGACATAGGGTCGCAGCGCCTGCGTGCGGGCGAGCCGGCGCGCGAGTTTTACGCCCTCCACCGCGCAGCGCCGGTCGAGCTCGGTCGCAAGGTAAACGGGCCGAATGGCGGGCGGGTCGAACGGATCGGGCGAACGAATGTGCACCGTGCCGCGCGACTCGGGCCTCAACTGACAGACCGACAGCGTGAAGCCGGACCAGGGGTGCGGTTTCGCTCCGGCAAGTTCCGCCGACAGCGTCGCAAAATGAAACTGCACGTCCGGCCGCGTCGATTCCGGCAGCACGCGGGTAAAGAGGCCACCCTGATTGATACCGATGGCAAGGGGCCCGCGTCGCCACAGCAGCCACTTGAGTGCGATGCGCGCGGTGCGCCAAAGGCTCGCCAGGTCGTCGTTCGTCGTGATCGGGCGGGTGCACTTGTACATCACGCGAACTTGCAGGTGGTCCTGAAGGTTCTCACCTACCCCAGGGGAGTCGACCACCACCGGAACGCCGAGCGGCTGGAGCAGCGCAGCCGGCCCGACGCCGGACAGCTGTAGGAGCTGCGGGCTTTGCAGCGCGCCGGCCGAGACGATGACCTCGCGCGCCGCCCGCACCTCCTGGTCGCGCCCCTTGCTGCGGTAGCGTACGCCGCAGGCGCGCGAGCCCTCGAACAGGATGCGCGTGACGTGCGCGTCGGTCTGGACGCGCAGATTGGGCCTTTTCTCGGCGAGACGCAGGTACGCCGTAGCGCTCGATGAACGCAGGCCGTTCTCCGTGAACAGGCGATAGTAGCCCACGCCTTCCTGCCGCTCGCCATTGAAATCGTCGTTGCGCGGGATGCCCAGTTCGTTGGCCGCCCGGATGATCGCTTCCATCAGCTCGTGCGGCTCGCCCACCGCCGATGAGGCGAGGCGGCTCTTATCGAAGTACGGCCGCACCTCCCTCCAGCTCCAGCCGCGGCAGCCGAGCGCGGCCCAGTGGTCGTAGTCCTGCGGCTGCCCACGGATGTGGATGAGGCCGTTGATCGAGGACGATCCTCCCAGGCAGCGGCCGCGGGGCCAGTAGACGCGCCGTCCGTTCATGTGCGGCTCGGGCTCGGTGTAGAAGCGCCAGTTGTAGACCGGGTGGAACATCGTCTTGCCGTAGCCGATCGGCAGATGAATCCAAATCGAGCGGTCGCGCGGACCTGCTTCGATGAGCAGCACCCGGTAGCGGCCATCGGCGGTCAACCGCTCGGCGAGCACGCAGCCGGCGGAGCCCGCGCCGACAATGACGAAATCCCAGGCGTTCACGCTGGCGCCGGACCGGTGCTCGCGCGCACCACCAGCGTCGCCGGGAGTTCCTCGATCTGGGCCACCGCCTGTCCCGACAGGCGCGCGAGCATGCGCACAGCCGCGCGCCGCCCCATCTCGGCTGCAGGAACGCGCACCGTGGTGAGGGCGGGTGTGACGCCCTCGGCCATGTCAATGTCGTCGAAGCCGAGGATCGACATGGCCGAAGGCACCGCGATCGCGCGCGCAGAGCACTCGGCGAGCGCGCCAATGGCAAGGACATCGTTGCCGCAGATAAGCGCCGTGAAGCCGGGGGCGCGGGCGAGCAGCTCGCCGAATGCCCTGCGCGCCGATGCGAGCGTGAAGTCGGCTTCGGCGACCCGCTCTGCGCGCAGCTCGATACCGCGCGCGGCGAGCGCTTCCCGCACCCCGGCAAGCCGCTCGCGGATGCGGTCGTTGTGCGCTGTGCGTCCGGCGAGCACCGCGAACTCGCGGTGGCCGAGGTCGAGCAGGTACTGCGTCGCGCGCACCGAGGCGAGTCGATGCGCAACGCCCACGCAGGGGTGGAACCCTCCCCCGTCGATCGACCACATCAGCTCGTAGGGAACCCCCGCCTGCGAGATCAGCCGGTAGAGCTCGGGGTCATGGTCCAGCCCGACGAGCACCAAGCCGTCGACGGCGCGCGCAAGGAGCGTGCGCGTTACCTCGAGCTCGGCCGCAGGATCGAACTCGTGGGTGGCGAGCAACAGCGTGTAGCCCGAAGCCGCAAGCTCGTGCGCGAGTGCCTGTGTCGCAGCGGCAAAGATCGGGTTATCGACGGGCGGAAAGACCGCGCCGACGGTGCGCGAGCGGCGCGTCGCGAGTGCTCGCGCAGCCCCATGCGGAACGTAACCTAGCATTGCCGCCGCCGCTCGCACACGCTCGCGCGTATCGGCGCGCACGAGCGGCGTCTCGGCGAGCGCACGCGAGGCCGTTGCAAGCGACACGCCGGCCGCGCGCGCCACGTCGGTAAGCCTCGGATGCAGCCACCTGACCATGGACCGAAAATTTACCATTGCCGATGAAAGCGTTTTCAGATTTTCGATGTTGCACCGCAGCTTGACTACGGAAACGACGGCGCCTAGCGTGTGAAAACGCTTTCATGGAGGAGGTCTCAGCCATGCATAGGATTGCTTTTTGTGCGCGTCGGATGGTGGCTGTTGCGCTGGCGGCCCTGCTCGTTCCGGGCCTTGCCTCGGCTCAGCAGAGCTTCAAAATGCGGCTACAGGCGGCGGTGCCCGCCGCGGCCGACGAGTTCAAGATGCTGCAGAAGTTTTCGCAGCGGGTGGACGCGATGACCGGCGGGCGCCTGAAAATCGAGGTGCTGCCCGATGGGGCCGTGGTCGGCGCCTTCGAGATCCTCGACGCGGTGGACAAAGGCCTCGTCGAAGCGGGCTTTGCCTGGACGCATTACTGGTCGGGCAAGCACCCGGCGGCGATGCTCTTCGGGTCGCCGTCGGGCGGCTCCGGCCACGGCATGGACCAGCTCGCCTGGCTTTCCTGGTTTCTCGAGGGTGGCGGAAGAGAGCTCTACCGGGAACTCTTTGATCAGCACCTGAAGGTCAATGTCGTCGGCTTCGTCGTTCAGCCGGTCGGTCCGGAAGCGCTCGGCTGGTTCAAGGAGCCGATCCGCTCGCTTGACGACTTGCGCAAGAAGCGCTTTCGCACGCCACCGGGCATCCCGGGCGCGATCTACAAGGAGATGGGCGTCACCGCGATCGCCCTTCCCGGCGCCGAGATCATTCCTTCGGCCGAGCGCGGCGTGCTCGACGCGGCGGAGTGGTGCTGCCCGGTGACCGATCTCGCCTATGGGTTCCAGCGCGTCTTCAAGCACTACTACCTGCAAGGCCTGCACCAGAACATCGTGAACGCCGACATTTACATCAACAAGAACTTCTGGAATCGGCTGCCCAAGGACGTGCAGGCGATCTTCGAGGGCGCGACGCTCGCCTCGATGACCGAGTCGATCGGCTACCGCATCCGGGCCAACGCACTCGCGCTCGCCGAGCTGAAATCGAAACACGGCGTGCAGGTTCACGACACGCCACCCGAATACTTCCCTGCGTTCATGGCCGCGGCTAGGAAAGTGCTGGAAGAGAACGCGGCGAAGAATGCCTTCTTCAAGAAGGTGCTCGACTCGCAGGCCGCATTCGCGCGCGACGTCGTTCCTTTCTGGGTGAGCATCCAGAAGCTAAACACCTCGGTGGGCGAGACTTACCTGAAAGGCAGGAAATAACCCACCGCCGAAGGGCAGCACCAGAGGCGGCCGGGTGCCGCCTCTGTTTTTTCAGCAAGGTGCGATGGAAGCGGAAAACGGCGGACTTGTGCGCGTAATCCAGCTGATCGACGCGGTCAGCGCCAGGTCGGGCCGAATCGTTGCCTGGCTGATCCTGCCCCTCGTCGCGACGATGACCTACGAAGTCGTCGTCCGCCACGTCGCGACGCCCACGCAGTGGGCCTACGACACGAGCTACATGCTCTATGGGGCGCTCTTCATGCTCGGAGCCGCCTATACGCTGTACCGGGGCGCGCACATCCGCACCGATTTTCTCTATCGGCGCTGGTCGGTGCGCACGCAGGCGACGGTCGATGCGCTCTGCTACCTCCTACTCTTCTTCCCCGGCATCGCCGTCTTTCTGTGGCTCGGCGCCGAGTTCGCGTGGGCGTCGTGGTTGCGCGGCGAGCGCGCGGTGGGCAGCTCCTGGATGCCGGTCATCTATCCGCTGAAAGCGGTGATCCCGGTGGCGGCCGCACTGCTGCTCGCACAAGGGGTATCGGAATTTCTGAAATGCATTTATGCGCTGCGCACGGGCCGGTGGCTCGCCTCGCACCGGGCGCTCGAAGAGGTGGTCAGCCGTGAGCCCTGAGGCGATCGGCATCGGAATGATCGTCGCTTTGCTCGCCGGCATCTTCGTCGGCTTTCCGATCGCGTTCACGCTGATCATCCTCGGGCTGCTATTCGGATACGTTGGCTTCGGCAACACCGTGTTCCACCTCATGGTGTTCCAGTTCTTCCAGGTGATGCGCGAGCAGACGCTCGCTTCGGTCCCACTGTTCGTCTTCATGGGGCTCCTTCTCGAGCAAGCCGGTCTGCTTGAGCGCCTTTTCCGCGCGGTGCAGCTTGCGCTCGCGCGCGTGCACGGTTCACTCTACATCGCGGTCATGTTCTGCGCGACGATCTTCGCAGCGGCGACAGGCATCGTCGGCGCCGCCGTGACGCTGCTCGGGATCATGGCCGCCAAGGCGATGGACCGCTCAGGCTACGACGTTCGCCTATCGGCGGGCATCATCACCGCAGGCGGTACCCTCGGCATCCTCATTCCGCCCTCGGTCATGCTGATCGTGATGGGGCCGGTCATCGGAGTGCCCGTCACCGATCTTTTTGCCGCGGCGATCGTGCCGGGGCTGCTGCTTGCCGCGATCTACACCGCATACGCCCTGCTGCGCTGCCGCTTCAATCCGGGGCTCGGGCCCGCGCTAGCGGCCCAGGAGCACGCCGCATCGCGCTGGGAAATCCTGAAGGAGTTCGTGCAGGGTCTCGTTCCGCCCGCGGTGCTGGTGCTCGCCTCCCTCGGCTCGATCCTCTTCGGTTTTGCGACCCCTACCGAGGGAGCGGCCGTAGGCGCGGCGGGCTCGCTGCTTCTCGCGATCGCCTACCGGCGTTTCAGCTGGCAGCTGCTCTACGGCTCGGTACTGAAGACACTGGAAGTCTCTTGCCTGATTCTCTTTCTCGTCGCCGCTTCCAACTTCTTCGGCGCGGTGTTCTCCCGCCTCGGCACGCCGATGATGATGACCCAAGCCCTGCTTGGCCTGGAAATGCCGCCGATGCTGGTCCTCGTGCTATTGATGGCAATCATCTTCCTGCTCGCCTGGCCGCTCGAGTGGGTGCCGATCGTGCTCATCTTCCTGCCCATCATGCTGCCGCTGGTGAAGGAGCTGGGCTTCGACGTCACTTGGTTCGGTATCCTGGTGGCGGTAAACCTGCAGACGGCGTGGCTGTCTCCACCCGTTGCGCTTTCGGCCTACTTCCTGAAGGGGGTGGCCCCGCAGTGGGAGCTTGCCGACATCTACAAGGGAATGCTCCAATTCATGGGGCTGCAGCTCGCGGGGCTGGTGCTGGTGATGGCGTTCCCCTCGCTCGCCTTGTGGTTGCCCGGGCTGCTCTACGCAAAATAAGAACGCAGCCATGGCGATCGATTACCTGAAGAAGGCGGCCACGACGCCGGAGACGGAAAGCGGCGCCGCGCGCAAGGTCGTCGAAGAAATGCTTGCCGAAATCGAGCGCCGCGGCGAGGCGGCGGTGCGCGAATACGCCGCGAGGCTCGATCAGTGGACCGGCCCGATCGTGGTCGGACCGGAAGAGATCGAGCGGCGTACGCGCGGCATTCCCGAGCGCATCAAGCGCGACATCGAGTTCGCGACCGCGCAGGTTCGCCGTTTCGCCGCAGCACAGCGCGCCTCGCTGCGCGAGTTCTCCATCGAACTGCACCCGGGCTTGGTGGCGGGACAGCGGCTCATCCCGGCGAGCGTCGCCGGCTGCTATGTACCAGCCGGCCGCTACGCCCATATCGCCTCCGCGTACATGAGCATCGCCACCGCCAAGGCCGCCGGCGTGCCCACGGTCATCGCCTGCTCGGCGCCCTTCCGCGGCGAGGGCATCCACCCCGAGGTGCTCTACGCCATGAAAGTGGCAGGAGCTGACGCGATCCTGACGCTGGGCGGCGTGCAGGCGATCGCCTCGCTCGCCTTTGGCCTGTTCACCGGCAAGCCCGCCGACATCGTGGTCGGTCCGGGCAACAAGTTCGTCACCGAAGCCAAGCGCGCGCTCTTTGGCAAAGTGGGCATCGACGTGCTCGCCGGTCCCACCGAGATCGCGATCATCGCCGACGATTCGGCCGACCCCTTCCTTGTCGCCACCGACCTCGTCGGCCAGGCCGAGCACGGCCCCGAGTCCCCCGCCTGGCTCGTCACGACGTCGCGCGAACTCGCTCTCGAAGTGCTGCGGCTCGTGCCCGAGCTGATTGCGAAGCTGCCGGCTGCCGCGGGCGAGGCGGCAGCCGCGGCCTGGCGCGACTACGGGGAAGTGGTCGTCTGTGGTACGCGCGAGGAAGCCGCGCTCGTCTCGGACCGCTACGCCGCAGAACACCTGGAAGTGCACGCGCGCGATCTCGATTGGTGGGCACACCGCCTGACCTGCTACGGCTCGCTTTTTCTCGGTGAGGAGACGACGGTCGCCTATGGCGACAAGGCCTCGGGGCCGAACCACATCCTGCCGACGAAGGGGGCGGCCCGCTACTCGGGAGGTCTGTCGGTGCTTAAGTTCATCAAGACCGTCACCTGGCAGAGGATGACACGCGCAGCGAACCGGACGATCGCACCGCTTTGCGCACGCATCTCCCGCCTGGAGGGCATGGAAGCGCATGCGCGCACAGCCGATGCGAGGCTCGCCAAGTTTTTTCCCGACGAGAGCTTTCCGACATGAGCGAAGCGGTCGACAAAGTCGTCATTCGACGCGGCCTCAAGGACGTTTACTTCGAACGCTCCAAAGTCTGTTTCATCGACGGCCGCGCAGGCGAGCTGCGCTACCGGGGCTACTCGATCCACGACCTTGCCGAACAGTCCACCTTCGAAGAGACCTGCTACCTGCTGCTGTACGGTGAGCTTCCCACGCGCGCACAGCTCGCAGCCTTCGAGGGGGAGCTAAAGTCGGCCCGCTGCCTGCCCCCCGCGGTGCTCGACCTCGTGCGCGCCTTGGCGCGCGCGCATCCGATGGTGGTGTTGCGCACAGCGGTGTCAGCGCTCGCAGCCTTTGACCCGGAAGCGGACGAGAACTCGCTCGATGCGACGCGACGCAAAGGCGTGCGGCTCACCTCCCAGGTGCCGATGATCGTGGCTGCGCACGAGCGCATGCGCAGAGGTCTCGAGGTGGTGGCGCCCGACCCGACACTCTCCCACGCCGCCAATTTTCTCTGGATGCTGAAGGGCGAGCGCCCGGGTGCGGAGGCGGCGCGGCTCATTGACGTCGATCTGATCCTGCACGCCGAACACGGATCGAACGCCTCGGCCTTCGCGGCGCGTGTCGTGGCCAGCACCGAGGCGAACCTGCACGCCGCCGTCACCGCCGCGCTTGCCGCGCTCGCCGGTCCAGCCCACGGCGGTGCGGCAGAAAACGTGATGAGAATGGCCGCCGAGATCGGCGATGATGCAAAGGTGGCCGAGTACGTCAAGCGCAAGCGCGCCGCCCGCGAGCCGATCGTGGGCTTCGGTCACCGCGTCTACCGCACCGAGGATCCGCGCGCAAGGCCTATGCGCGCCGGGGTGGAAAGACTGTCTCGGCAGATGGGCCAACCGCACTGGTTCCGCATTTTGCAGGCACTCGTGCAGGCGATGCAGCCCTACGCGCGCCACGGCGTCAACGTGAACGTCGACTTCTACGCCGGGGTCGTCTATCACCTGCTTGGCTTGCAGGAAGACTTGTTCGTGCCAATCTTCGCCCTCGGGCGCGTCCCCGGCTGGACCGTGCAGGTGCTCGAGCAACTGGAGCACAACATTCTCATCCGGCCGCTCACGCTCTACGACGGACCGGGGCCGCGCCCCTACGTGTCGCTCGAGCACCGCGGCCAATTTCCATTGGGCTAGAATCGGCGGCACCGGCTCCGTGCCGGCTGATCGGAGGAGGGTCGCCATGAAACTGAAAGCCGTCGTATGGGTTGCGTGCGCGCTCGCCGCGGCACCGGTCGCGGCGCAACAGGTGACATTCATGACCGGGCCGCAGGGCGGGGCATGGATCCCGCTCGGTGGCGCGCTCAAAGGATTGTGGGAAAAAAGCATCCCCGGATTGAGCATCCAGCTGCTACCGGGAGCGGGGATCTCGAACGTGCGCGCGATCGACGAAGGCAAGGCGCACGTCGGCCTCGCCAATTCGAGCACCACGGTCGATGGCCTCGAGGGACGTCCACCTTACCCGAGGAAGGTCACCCGGGTCTGTCAGGTCGCGAACCTCTATCCCCAGTACTTCCAGGTCGTCGCGCTGGCGAACGCCAACGTGCAGTCCTTCGCCGACTTCAGGGGCAAGTCGCTCACCACGCAAGCGAAGGGAAACACGGGCGAGCTGCTCACCGAGCTCGTGCTGCGGTTGAACGGCCTCGGCTACGATTCGCTCGCGAGGGTCAACCACAACAGCTACACCGAGTCGGTCGCGCTGATGAAGGACGGCCACGCGCAGATCTTCACCCTCGGCACGACCGCGCCCGCTTCGGCGGTCATGGATCTGGCCAGCGCGCGCGACATCAGGCTCGTTCCCGTCGACGACCGGACGATAAACGAACTGAGGAAGATGAACGCCGGCTACAAAAAGCTCGTCATCAAGGCGGGGACCTATCCGAAGCAGGACAGAGACGTGCCGGTGATCGCCTACTCGACGCACCTCGTGGTCGCGTGCGACCTCGCCGAGGACTCCGTTTACCGCATGGCCAAGACGATGGCCGAGAACGTAAGCGCGATGACGGCGGTGGTGAAGGCGATGGAGGGAATCACGCCCAAGGACATGGCGCTCGACATCGGCGTACCCTTCCACAAGGGCGCGCTGAAGTTCTACCGGGAAGTCGGCGCACTTTAAAGGCGGCACCGTCGGGGCAGCGGACGGGGCGGCGCAGCCGCCCCGTCTTGCTTGCGGACGATGACCTCCGGGGATCCGGCCACCGGCAGCGCGCTGCGCGCGGTCCTTCGCACCGCGGTCTTCCTCGTCGCGGCGGCGATGTCGCTCTACCACATGTATGTGGCCGCCTTCGGGCCGCCGCAGGCGATGATTTTCCGCGGCACCCACCTGCTGTTTGCTCTCACGCTCGTCTTTCTGCTCTATCCCCTGCGCCCCGGCGGCGGCCTCCGTTGGCGCGCCCTGGACGCGCTGCTGCTCGCCGGCGGCTGGGGATTCATCCTGCACATCTTTCTCAATTACGACTACTACACGAGCCGCATCATCTACGTCGATCCCCTCACGCCGTGGGACCAGTTCCACGCCGTGGTCGCGGTGCTGGTGGTGCTCGAAGCGACGCGGCGCGTGATCGGCTGGGCGCTTCCGCTCACCGCGCTCGCGTTCCTCGCTTACGCGGTCGGCTTCACCCAAGTGACGGCGCAGGCGCTGATGGAGCAGGTCTACCTCTCGCTCGAGGGGATCTTCGGCTCGACGCTCGGCGTGTCCGCGTCCTACGTGATGCTGTTCGTCCTGTTCGGCACGTTCATGGAGCGCAGCGGCACCGGGCAGCTGTTCATGGACTTCTCGATGGCGATCACCGGTCGCTACGCGGGCGGCCCCGGCAAGGTCGCGGTGGTGAGCTCGAGCCTCTTTGGCACGGTCTCGGGCAGTGCCGTGGCCAACGTCATGGTGGACGGCCCCATCACCATCCCGCTCATGAAGCGCACCGGCTTTCGCCCGCCCTTTGCCGCGGCGGTCGAGTCCGTCGCCTCCACGGGCGGCCAGCTCATGCCTCCAATCATGGGGGCGGCGGCGTTCGTGATGGCCGAGTTTCTCGCCGTGCCGTATGCGCAGGTCGCGCTTTGGGCGGTATTCCCGGCTTTTCTGTACTACCTCGCGGTGTTCTCGGCGGTGCACTTCGAGGCGAAGCGCTACCGGCTCGCGGGCCTCTCGCCCTCGGAGCTACCCCGCCTGGGCACGGTGATGCGCGAGCGCGGGCACCTGTTCGTGCCGATCCTGATCGTGCTCGGCGGCCTGATGCAGGGGTATTCGGCACCACTTTGCGCGCTATGGGGCGCCCTTTCGTGCCTGCCGGTCGCGCTGCTACGCAAGTCGACGCGTGCGAGCATTCGCTGGCGCAGCGCGTTCGAGGCGCTCGAGGAGGGCGCAAAGAACGCGCTCGCGGTCGCGATGGCCTGCGCGTGCGCAGGCATCGTCATCGGCGTGGTCACCATCACCGGCCTCGGCATCGTCTTCACGCAGGCGGTGGTGGCGCTCGCGCAGGACACGTTGCTCCTCGCCCTCGTGCTCACCGCGCTCGCCGGCATCGTGCTCGGCATGGGCATGCCGACCACGCCCGCCTACATCATGATGGTCGCCCTGCTCGTGCCCGCGGTCATCAAGCTCGCGGCCGCCGGCTGTGCGGACGCGACCAGCGCCGCGTGCAAGGCGGCCACCGCCCCTACCGCACACATGTTCGCGTTCTACTTCGCGATCCTTTCGGCGATCACGCCCCCCGTCGCCCTTGCGGTGTATGCGGCAGCAGGCCTCGCCAAGGCGAACATCTGGTCGGCGGGATTCGCGGCGATGCGCGCCGCGGCACCCGCCTACATCGTTCCCTTCATGTTCGTCTACGAGCCCATGCTTCTGCTCATCGTCGCCGACTGGAGCCATCAATGGTGGGCGGTCGCGCTCGCCGTGGCCTCGGCCTCGATCGGCGTGGTCTGCCTCGCGGCGAGCCTATTCGGCTGGCTCCTTACGAGCACGCCCCCGTGGCAGCGCGTGCTCCTTTTCATCGCCGCGCTCTGTTTGATCAAGCCAGGAGCGG
>Ga0116211_1000445_pt1 | contig 22171 bp, 26 predicted proteins | sample SaghotsprinmetaG_FD_94484 | JGI IMG/M metagenome (GOLD analysis project Ga0116211, IMG submission 94484) | Hot spring microbial communities from South Africa to study Microbial Dark Matter (Phase II) - Sagole hot spring metaG | ecosystem: Environmental > Aquatic > Thermal springs > Hot (42-90C) ... | reverse complement strand
CTCCTTGGCGTACGTCGAGGGCCACCTTCAGACGCGCTCGTGGGAAAAGGATGGCGAGAACCGCTATACCACGGAGATCGTCGCTGAAGCGATGAAGATGCTCCCCGGCGGCAAGGCCAAGGCCGAGTCCCAGGGCAAGTCGCAACAGCCCAGTAACGATGGACCGTTCTGAAAGGAGGCATCATGTTGCTGACAGAGACTGATGCCGAGAGGAAGTGGTGTCCTTTCGCGGCATCCAATCCAGATAACACGTCGTGCATCGCTGATAGTTGCGCAATGTGGCGCTGGACACAGATCACCAATCCTTCGAACGGGGCTCGACGGTTCCGGGAGGCAGACAACCCTGCCGCCGAAACCGAGCAGGAAGCCGGTACCAAGCCGGAACACTGCCATGGCTGGGAGTTCTGCCCCTGCGTGGAGGATCCGGCCGGCTGGGTCGAGCCAGCAGCCGAAGCCGATAAGCGCCGCCTCGGCTATTGCGGCCTTGCCGGCAAGCCTGAGCTTTGATCGCGGGAGGCGGCGATGGAAATCATTACCGTCACCCTGCCGGCCTATTGGGCTTCGGCGCTCATCAACGACGACTGGACTGGGCTGGAATACGCGGCTCCGGATGAAGCGGTCAAGGCGAAAGCCTGGCAGATGGAATCCGGGTTACGTGTTCTCTCGTGCAGCGAAGAGCAATTCGTTGCGCGATTCGATGGTCTCCTGACTGAGTGTCTGGAGTACCACTGCACGCGGCCTTGACGCCACTAAACCCCAGCCGGGGAGGGAATCCCCGGCTGGGGAGCCTCCTCGCGCTGGTTCCTTCTACACCCCGGACCGGGGCATCCCCAAGTGCCTCCCTTTCGGCGGTGCTTCGGGATGCCCCGATCGGGGCTTTCCAGGAGAGGACCATGACGAAAGAGGAGTTGGACCGCCTCAAGGAAGAGGTGCTACGCATGGCGCGTGGGAACTGGGGAGTAATCCTCGGGGCTCTCGCGCCGCAACTGCAGGCCGCGCTCGATCGGGCCGGTCGCCATGTGCCTTGTCCGGTGCATGGCGGCAAGGATGGGTTCCGCGTTTTCAAGGACGTGGACGACACCGGAGGCACTGTCTGCAATACCTGCGGGGTCAATTCCGACGGTATTGCGACACTCATGTGGGTGAATGGCTGGCGCTACGCCGCCACCCTCAAGGCTGTGGCCGACTACTTGCGTGTGGGAGTTCGCACGGCGAGACCCGCGCGGAAAGTGGCGAAGCTCGAGCTCCAGAAGGGCGATGAGGACGAGCGACTCAGGCAATCACTCAACCGGGTATGGAACGAGTCGATTTCGATCTCGGATCGTGACGCCGAACCGGCCAGGCTCTACCTGGCGCGCCGCGGAATATCGATCTCGCCCCCGGAAACCCTCCGGTTCCATCCATCGCTGTCGTACTACGACGGCGACAAGAAGATCGGTGAATACCCGGCCATCATCGCAATGGTGACCGGCGCGCGGGGGAATCCGGTGACGATTCACCGGACTTACCTCACGCCAGACGGGAAGAAAGCCCCCGTCGAGTCGCCCAAGAAGCTGATGGCTTACCCGAAGGATCGCAAGATCGTCGGCGGGGCCATCCGGCTCACGGAGGCTGGCCTCCGGGTGATGGCGGTGGCCGAGGGACTGGAAACGTCTCTGGCGGTGATGGAAGGGACAGAATTGCCGGTGTGGTGTGCGGTCAACGCGCTTCTGCTGGAAAACTTCGTCCCGCCCGAGCCGGTAGAGCGCGTCCTCGTCTTCGCGGACAAGGATCGGCCAACCGAGCAACATCCCAAGGGTCACGGACAGGAAGCCGCCAAGCAACTCGTCCAGCGGCTATGGGAGATGGGAATCAAGGCATCGGCCATCGTTCCGGCCGGGGACATCCAAGTGGGGCAGAAATCTCTGGACTGGCTGGACATCCTGAACCGGGACGGAAAGGCCGGCTTCCCCACCGTTCAATCCATCGAGGCGCATCTGATGCGCCGCGCAGCCTGAAGGAGATGATGCCATGTACGGGATCATCGACTTCACCCGGATCGACACCGAACCGGGAGCGGCCTCGGCGTTCGCGCCGCCCATGGGCTTCGATGGGGACTACCGCGAGTACATGCGGGAGCGCTGGTGGCAGGATCCCGGCGTTCGGCAGCATGTTGCGGTAGTGGGACGGATGTTCGCCAGGGGAGAGACCGTGACGTTCTGCGGTTCCTTCGCCGTCGAGGCGCGACGGATCGCGGAAGCGGTCCGGCCGTGACATTAGCGCCCCGCCGCAAGGCGGGGCTTTTCCGAGCGCATCGTGGGCGGTGCGCTGCGAAAAGCCAGCATTTCTCCCTGTCGGTTCAGCCGATGGGCGGATGGTCCTAGCTGGGGACCTGAAACAAACAGCATCGAGTTGGAGCCAGGCGGGGAAACCTGCCTGTCCCAGAAACATACCCCAGCCGGGGAGAAATCCCCGGTCGGGGATCTCCTTTGCGCTGGGTTCAGCTCAACGCCCCTTCGATAGGGCCTGCCATAGCGTCCGTCAGGGGGTTACGGCAGGCCCTATCAGGGGCCTCTGTTGTAACCAAAGCGAAAGGAGATGACCATGAAAGTATTGGATTCGATCCAACACAAGGGGCTGCACAAGCTCCTGCTGGTCGAGGACGGTGGAGAATTCTCCGTTCTCGGCCAAGCAATCAATCGCAGGGCAGTCCCCGTCCAGGGGCATCTCACCTGCGATGCGGCAAAGGCTTTCTGGAGGCGAGTCTGCCTCTGCCACTTCTACGGCGTCACGCACAACCTGCACGACGCCGAAGTGCTGGCGGAACGGCGTATCGCCACGATTCACTGACGGGAGGGACTGGTCATGACCATCGAACTCCAAGAGGTGAGCGCCAGGGAGCTGGCGAAGAAGTACTTCCGCGGCGGCGAGAAGTCGCTTGCGGAACTCAAGGCGCGGATTGCCTGCGGGCTGGCGGCTCGTGAGATCGACTGCGAGACGCAAGCCCGCGTGTTCGAGGAGGCACTGGAGTATGTCATCCTGGGCGGTCGAATCAACGCGACCGCCGGGGTTGAAGGCGTGAACACGACGATGGTGAACTGCTTCGTGCAACCCATCGCTGATTCCGTCTTCGATCCGGTGGATGGTGTGCCGGGTATCATGGAGGCAGCAAGGCAGGCGGCGCAGACGATGCGCCTGGGCGGTGGGGTCGGATACGACTTCAGCCCCATCCGGCCGAAGGGGGCTTGGATCGCCAAGACCAAGTCCCTTGCTTCTGGTCCGATATCGTACATGGAGATTTTCAACTCCATGTGCTCGACGGTGATCTCCGCCGGCGCCAGGCGTGGCGCCCAAATGGGCATCCTGCGCTGCGATCATCCGGACATCGAGGACTTCATCGTCGCCAAGCGCGTCGATGATGCGAACATGCCCTGGGACCGGCGCCCGTTCCGGAACTTCAACCTCTCGGTTGGGGTGACGGATGCGCTGATGCAGGCCGTCGAGGTCGATGGCGAGTTCGAGTTGGCCCATGTGGCCGAACCCGGACCTGACATCAAGGCCCAAGGAGCCTATCAGCGTGAAGACGGGAAGTGGGTGTACCGCAAGGTTCGCGCCCGCGACCTCTACGACAAGATCATCCGTGCAACCTATGATCGCGCGGAGCCTGGGGTCGTTTTCCTGGACAGGATCAATCGGGATAACAACCTCCGGTATATCGAGACCATCGCAGCGACCAATCCGTATGCATGCGGCCTGCCGGCGGAATCCGGCATGGAAAACCCGCTCTGATCGACTCGGAAGCCCAGGCGTGGGCGACGAGGGGCAAGCAGGCGAATGCTGTGCAGCCCGAACGACTGAGCGAGCGGGCGTCCACCTTGGACGGTGCAACAGTCTGAGCTCCCGTATGACGCGACAAAAGAAGCGGGAGAGGAAACCCGAAGCGGTTTCCCGCCAGCTGTATGGCTGGTCGGTAGGCGAATGCCGAAAGTAACAGAATGGTGGGGAGCAGCCTCTGCCTCCCTATGGTTGCTGCGATCTCGGGCACGTGAATCTGACCAAGCTCGTGTGTGAGCCTTTCACGCCGAGGTCCTGGTTCGACTTCGACAAGCTCGAGGAAGTGGTTCCGGTACTCGTCCGTATGCTGGACAACGTGCTGGATCTGACCACATGGCCGTTGCCGGAACAGCGGCGTGAGGCGCAAGCCAAGCGTCGCATCGGCATCGGTATCACGGGTCTCGGTGATGCGCTCATCATGCTGGGCCTGAAATACAGCTCGGTGGAAGGGCGTGAATTCGCGAGGCGAGTCATGGAGCGGATACGCGACGTGGCTTACCTGGCATCGGTGGAGTTGGCGAAAGAACGCGGGGCGTTTCCCCTGTTCGACGCCGACAGATACCTGGAGGAGGGCACGTTCGCGAGCCGACTCCCTGCGGACATCATGCAGGAGATATGGAAACACGGCATCCGCAACAGTCACCTCCTGAGCTTGGCACCCACCGGAACAGGGTCGCTCACCTTCGGCAACAACTGCTCAAGCGGTTGCGAGCCGGTCTTCGATTTCGTCCAGATGCGCAAGATCAAGCAGACGGATGGATCGGAGAGGGTTGAGGAAGGTCTGATGGACTACGCCTACCTCGTCTATCGCAAGATGGGCGGGGATGCGCAGCGTCTGCCGGATACCTTCGAGTCGGTGGCAACCCTCAAGGTTGCCGACCACCTGGAAATGCTCAAGGTGCTCGCGCCCTACGTCGATGCGGCGATCAGCAAGACGGTCAACGTCCCGGCCGATTACGGCTTCGACGACTTCAAGGGCATCTACCTCGATGCCTGGAGGGGTGGGCTAAAGGGCATTACGACCTACCGACCGAACAGCGAGATCGGTTCCGTACTGATCTCGTCGAGCGAGGCAAAGAAACAGGCGGAAGACCTGGATTCGACCGACCCGGACCGCAGGTTCAGGCTGGCGAAGCTACCGGAAACAGTGATGAACAGCCTGCGCTGGCTGGACCGGCCGTACATGCCGGACGGCAATCCGTCCTACACCTACATGGTGGAGCTGCCAGGAGGCGGCTTCTCCGTGCAGATCGGTTACTTCCACAACACGGGTGTGCATCCGTTCGAGGTGTGGATCAATGGCTCGGAGGCTCCGAGAGGGCTGGGAGCCATTGCCAAGACGCTGTCGGCCGATATGCGGGCCTTCGACAAAGGGTGGCTGCAACTGAAGCTGGACGCGTTGCTGAAATGCGACGGCGATCCGGTGGATGTGGCGACGCCGCCCACCGGAGAGCTCACACGCATGCGGTCTGTCGTGGCGGCGACGGCCAAGATCATCGGCTATCACGCTCACAAGATCGGCTGGCTTCCTGGGGACGACGGAGACCTGATGTCGGCCATGATGTTCCGCAAGGAACCGAAAACCGGCACGGGCGGCACGCTGTCGTGGACCGTGGATATCAAGAACCCGGCAACGGGGGATGATTTTGCGATGTTCCTGAAAGAGTTGGAGATGCCCGATGGCACGCGCCGGCCATATTCGGTGTGGCTGGCAGGCGACTATCCGAAGACTCTGGACGGACTCTGCAAGCTGCTATCCATCGACATGCGGATCATTGATCCAGCCTGGATCGGCATGAAGCTGCGCAAGCTCACGAGCTACAAGGAACCGCAGGGGGATTTCCTCGCACGGGTGCCTGGTAGCAAAAAGCAAGCGAACTTCACATCCACGGCGGCCTACATGGCGAGGCTGCTCATTCACCGCTACCACCAACTCGGCCTCCTGAATGAGGACGGGACGGTGGAGACCAGGAACTCCTTCCTGGGTTCTGAAGCGGGCGGGAGTGATGCGGCCGGCCGTGGCAGCCACGTCATCGCCGGGAAGAGGTGCCCCGAGTGTGGAGTCGATGCCGTCGTGAAATACAACGGCTGCGACAAATGCACGAATTGCGGGTACGTCGGCTCCTGCGGTTGATATACCCCCTGCGCCGCGAGGCGCGGGGGATTTTCAAAGAGGCGTGATGCGCTTCTTTGGAAATCCTCTGGGTTCCGTAATGGACGCAGGGATAAGCGGTAGCTGGCCGCGCTCGATGAGCGAAGCAGCACTTAAGCAGGCGTTCTGGAACCCGGACGCCTTTCACAACCCTGCGGGGACATCCTCTGTCCCCAAAGGGGCGAGGTGTCTCCGCAAACTTCAACGTTTTCGGCAGGAGACACACATGGTCAAGGTCAAGACGTTCATTTCTGATGCCCAGTGGCAGCGCAGGCAACATCAGATGCTGATCGAAATGGCAAAAGACCCGGAGCAGGCTCGCCGTCTCATCGAAAAGATGGACGAGCACCCGGATCTGCGCCAGGGGCTCTGGGATGTTTACTGCGAGGCGATGAGAACTATCGGCGGTCTGCCGGAGTGACTTTCTCGTCGAGCAGCAAGAGCTTGAGCAGGCGCGCTTCGTGCGTGCCCTGCTCGAACATGGGAAGGTGTATGTCGATGAAGCGGTTCAAGCCATCCACGGTGCGCACGCCTTGAGGCGTGGAGCCGGTGAGTATGGATAGGCGCTTTACGTCCTTCCCGTGCAATCTGATCTGGTTGCCGCTGCGAATCATGCGAGCAGTCTAGCACGGCAGATTTCAAAACCCCAAGCGGGGACACCCTCTGTCCCCGCTTGGGGACATGGTGTCTCCGCAGATCTTCTCAAGGAGGCATTAATGAAAGAGAAACGCGAATACCCCGACTGGGGGATGTTGTTTAAATCGATCTTGGATCAGCCAGGCCGTCTGGCTGATTACTATAGTCTATTCCACAGGTACAGCCTTGGGAATCAGGCTCTTGCCATCGGGCAGCTATGCTCGATGGGGGTCCAGATAGGCCCCATTTCCAGCTTCAATGGCTGGAAAAAGCTTGGCCGCAAGGTCAAGAAAGGGGCCAAAGCCATCGGCCTCTGGATGCCTGTCGTCAAGAAGCAAGTCGTCCTGAAGGACGATGGGACTCAGGAAGAGAAGGTCAGCCGGTTCTTCATCATGAAGAACAACTGGTTCGCGCTTTCTCAGACCGAGCCCATCGACCCCAATGGCGCCGGCATGACAGTCGTGCCGGAAACTCCCAAGTGGGATAAGGTGAGGGCATTGAACGGTCTCGGAATCAAGGAGGTGCCATTCAGTGAAGTGAATGGCAATGCCCAAGGGTTCGCGAGACCAACTCATGGCGAAATTGCCATCAACCCACTGGCGGCAATGCCGTGGAAGACGCTGTTCCACGAAATCGCCCACTGTCTGCTGCATTCGAAAGAAGCGCAGATGGTGGACGGCGGGGAGGCGAACTACGCCATCGAGGAGGCCGAAGCGGAGGCCGTGGCCTTCCTCTGCTGCGCGACTCTCGGATTGCCTGGGCTCGACGAGAGCCGCGGCTACATCCAGAATTGGCTTGGCTCGGAAAAGCAAACCGAAGAGTTCGCGAAGAAGAGCGCGGCACGGGTCTTCTCTGCGGCGGACAAAATCCTCAAGGCTGGTTCAGATGTCGCCAAAGAGGAAGGAGAGGCTGAAGCCAACGCCTGCACAACGGGAGATTCGGCATGAACAGACGCGAATTGCTGTTCTCTACCTCCGAGCGCGATGGGCTGACTTACGTCAATCCGTTGCCGGCGTGTCATTCGGCCTGCTGGTGGCGGGATGTGTTGGCGAAGATAGGTCGTTACATTGACCGGATCTTGTGCTTGCGGCAAGGGGGGCTCCATGGACAAATTCCTGGTTCCCGCTGAGCTCTGGCAGCAGATCGCATCAGCCAACTCCTGTCACCTTGCGGTCGAACAGAAAGGCAGTAGGCCTGTTTCTGTTCGGACGGCGGAGTATGGGGGCTTTCTCTATACGGCCTTTGGAGCCCTCTACGGACCCTTCGGGGAGGCCAGGAAACCCTACGTGGACGCCTACCGGCTGTTGCCGACAGTGATGTACACAGGGGAAACCACGCTTGCGTACCACGACGAGGAAGCCATCCGGGCTGGACAGCGCGACCGTGGAGACCATTCTGGCCTGATCGTTGCAGCGAAAGGCGAGCTGATGGTGTGCGCGGAACGGGTGCGATTCCTCATGGACCTGCCCGGAACGCGCCCACTGTCGCTGGCCGAGGCCTCGGCCTACGACGAAAGTAGGCGGATGAGCGGTTGGCGTGCGCTCTGGTACGGCAGCAAAGAGCCGGACTGGTTCTCTCTGCGGGGTCATCCGGTCGTGGTATATCGAGGACACAAGACCCTCGACGATGACCGAGCCGTGCTGCTCTGGAAGCACGACGGAGCAATACATGAACTCGGAATCGGCGACGATGTGCTCCTCGACGGAGTAGATCGAGAGCGAGTGCCGCTGGCAAGCAGTGTCCAGTTGGCGCTCTTCTGATCATCCCAGAACCCAGAGCGGTCGTCCATGCTGGACGGCCGCTCTGGGATGTTTTCTGCTTAACAAAACGAGGATTTTTGGTATGCTTTCCTTGGCGTGCCAGTAGCACGCCAAGGAAAGCAGAATTCCAGCCGCTGGATATTCCGGCGACTCGATCCTCCTAGCTGGGGAGGCGAAACAAACAGCATCCAAGGCGATCAGGAAAATCCTGGTCGCGTCAATTTTCCCCACCGGGGCATCATGCCCCGACTGGGGTCTGGTGCCCATTTTTCATTCAAGGAGGCACCATGAAAGACCTTTCAAATGCTGACCTACTGGCCATACTGGTGGGCGGCGCATCGGCTAAGGCGCTGGCGGCCATGCCGCTCGCCGAGTTGTTCGGATTTTCCAAGCCGAGGCAGATGCAGTTGTGCGAGGAGCCGGCGACTTACACCGTCCATCCGGCCCTGGCTGCGGCAAAGGAGCTTTTCGTTCGCTGCATCCGGGAGTGCATGGAGGGTGAAGACCTATGCTTCTCTTCTCCGGAAACCGTCAAGACGTTTCTGTGCTCGAAAATCGGGCATCTGGAACATGAGTCGTTCTGGTGTCTGTGGCTCGATGCACAGAACCGTCTCATCGACGCAGGCGAGCTTTTCCGCGGCACGCTGACCCAAACCAGTGTCTATCCACGGGAGGTCGTGAAGAAGGCTCTTGCCGTCAACGCGGCGGCAGCGATCTTCGCTCACAATCATCCGTCCGGATCGCCGGAGCCCTCGCGGGCCGACGAGATGCTGACCAGTACCCTCAAGTCCGCCCTTGCGCTGGTGGATGTCAAGGTGCTTGACCATTTCGTCGTCGCCGGGAATCAGGCCACGTCGTTTGCTGCGAAAGGGCTGCTGTAATGGGCGCGTTCAAACCCTTCCGGCAGGAACTGACCCTGATCGTGGATATCGATGAGCGGGGCTGGTTCAAGGCCCACGTCGAGAACCAGAACGGCAAGACGATCTTCGAGTTCTCGAACGAGGACGAGGAGACCGGCTGGCCGAGCGAAGATGGGCTGTGGCTCATCGAAGACGGTTTCATGCGGCACGGGCGCGATACCGACGGGCTTCTGAGTTATCTGAAGTCTGCCGGGCTCGCAAAACCTGGCGCCGTCATGCGAGTGGAGGGGTGACCGATGATCGGCCATTATCTCTACGCAAGAGGCAGCAAGTCCTTTTGCATGCGCCTAGGCGAAGAGCTTGAGCGCACGCAAGGGTTGACGTCATGGACGGTCGCCCCACTGAATGCCGACAAAGGCATTTGGGGGCTGTTCATCTAACCCCGTCGACAGACGGATTCCCCAACCGGGGCCATTATCCCCGGTTGGGGGATGTGGCCCCTTCCGTTAATGAAGGAGTCATAAAATGGCGTTTATCGCTAAAGTAAAAATCCTCGTCGATGAAGTCGACACCGGGAGCCATCCGGTGGGATGGCTCTTGGTGGGTTTCCTAATCTGAAAGGAAATTCATATGAAACTAAATGTAGTTCTTGGGCAAGACCTCTCGGCATATGCCGAGATCGAAATCGATGTCCCACAGGATTCCTCGGAAGAGGAGATCGTCAGAAGAATCCGCGCTTTCACTGAAAGCGCGGACTTCGAGGAAGTAGTATTCGACGAGGACTGGTCATCGGCATGCGCACTACGGATCGTTTCCGTCAAAAACTGCAACGACTACCTCCTGGAGAATGTGGCGCTTGAGCCGTCGCCTTATGACGGCGGCAACGGGGAGTCTGCCCGGACAACTGTCGATCGGTAGTTCGCCGATGAGGTTGTGGGAATGACCCGTTTCTTCCGTTACTGGAGGTAGCGCGAGGGAACCGGGAATTTCCCGAAAGTCGCCCTCCGGGGAGACTTCGACGAGCAGTACGCGCTGTTCGAGGAATATTTCAGTGCATGGCTGGATACCACAGTCTCATCCAGCAAGGATGGCTGCTGCGGTAGCTGTCAGCATGGCGAGGCCTGCCCGGGCACACTATGCTAGACGCCCGCCCCATTACGCTCGATGACAATAGGAAAACTTCTCTCCGGCTGGATGGTTCGATCTATTGATCAGCCGTTCTACCGGGGAGGAGCTACCTACGCCCATGCCATCGTCTCGATGGATGGTTTTGAAGCCCGTGTTGTATCCAACGCCACCTGGAAGCATCTCGGCAGGTGGATCGAGGAAAACGGACAGATAGCCATCATCAGAGGCAAAGGAAGTCTCTCGGTGAGAGGGAAATCCGGCATGATTGCCGGGCACATCTGGAAGGCCGGGGACACCTGGATACTCCAGATGCGCGCCACACCAGCCGAGACTTTCGCAACCGCGAAAGCAGCGAAAGCTGCTGCGCTTGACGCTGCCTTGAGGTATTGAGGCGGCAATTCTTCAACCCATGTGGGTATGCCGTGCCCGCATGGAAACCAATTCACCCCGCGCTATGGCGCGGGGCTTTCCAGAGCCGGTCTTCGGTGGTCGGCTGCGGAAAGCCAGATTCTTCCAATCGGGTAACCGAAAGGACGAAAGGTCGTAGCTGGCGACTTGAAATAAACAGCACCAAGCAGGTCATCGCGGGACGCCGCGGTGACTTTCATCAACCGCCTCTGCGGGATGCTTTCGTCCCGCAAGGGGCGAGGTGTCTCCGGGGGCTTTTTTGTTTCCGGAGACATCATGAGACTCAAGGCAATCGCCGAGGCATGCCTATGGCTGCCCGGCTTCGCTCCCGACGAAAATCCGATCGCTACACTCGGCGCTGTCGGAGAGCGCAAGGAAGCGGGCGCAATCATTCCGTTTCCGCAAGTCAGCGAGGCCAAGGCGCAAGCTGCGGTCAAGGTCATCTGGCCGCGCCTTGATGCGTCAGTTCTCGCCGGCCTGTCCGGTGACGTGAAGTTTGAGGCCAATGTTGCCGCCATCGAACTCCTGCGCAAGCTGGAGTCTGAGGATCGGCAACCGAACGTCGACGAACGGGCTGTTCTCAACCGGTATACCGGCTGGGGCGGCCTACCGCAAGCGTTCAACCTGGACCAGAGGGATCGGTCCTGGGGTGCTCGTGCCGAGCGCCTCAAAGGGCTACTGACCGCGGCCGAGCACAAGTCGGCCGAAGCAAGCACGCCAAACGCCCATTACACCTCGCTGGAAGTCATTGAGGCGATGTGGGCGACGGTAGAGCGCATGGGGTTCAAAGGCGGTCGGGTTCTTGAGCCCGCCGCCGGGGTGGGCTACTTCATCGGGGCCATGCCTGAGCATCTCGCTCGCGAGAGCGTGGTGACGGCTGTGGAACTCGACAGCCTGTCGGCCAGAATTGCCAAATCGCTCTACGAGCCGTTCGGAGTTCATGTCTACAACATGGGCTTCGAGGCGATGCACGTTCCGGCAGGGTTCTTCGATCTGGCCATTTCCAACGTGCCGTTCGGGAACTACCAAGTTCCTGAGCATAGGAACGTGCCATACGCGACCTTCTCGATTCACAACTACTTCTTCGCGAAAGCGCTGGAGGCGGTTCGACCAGGAGGCATGGTGGTGTTCATCACGTCCAGCTTCACGCTGGACGCCGGCGACACGAGGGTGCGGGCCTATCTGGCGTCACAAGCCGATCTGGTGGCTGCCATCCGGTTACCGAACACGGCTTTCAAGCGCATCGCCAATACGGAGGTGACGACTGACATCGTCATTCTCCAAAAACCACTGAGCGGCAAAACCTCGGGCGGTAAATGGCTGGAGTCGGTATTCTTGGACGAGGCGTCCCCGATCTTTTGGGGCTACAAGTCCTACTACAGCCGCGACCACATCCGTTGCAACCAGTGGTTTGCAGAAAACCCTCAATGGGTGATCGGCAAGCTCAAACTGTGCGACAACGGCTACGGCAAATCCACGGGGTGCGTCTTTGATGGCGACATCGTTGATGCACTCAAGGAGCGGGTCGGCTGGCTGCCGGAAGGCATTTACTCCTCGCGAAAGGACAATGCCGAACGCGGCCACGTCGTGAAGCTGTCGCTCACCGAGCAGCATCGCCCGGGTTTCCGGGTGATCGATGGCAGGGTGTACGAGATCAACGGTGCGGAAGCAGTGCTATATAAGGCGCCGCAGAAGACCTTGGATCGTATCGCCGGCTTGGTGGAAGTTAGGGACGCGGCACGCAAACTCATCAGGGTCCAGGCCGATACAGAGGACGAGTCTCTGTTGGGAAGGTACAGAGTCGCTCTCAACGTCGCCTACGATCGCTTTCTTGCCAAGCATGGGTTCATTCATGCTAGGGCAAACCGGCAGGCCTTCAAGGGCGACCCGGACCTACCGCTCTTGCTGTCGCTGGAGCGGTGGGACGAAGAATGCGAGACCGCAGAGAAGGCCGACATCTTCCACCGTCGTACGGTAGGGGTGTTCAAGCGCGTCGAGCGGTGTGCAACGCCGCAAGAAGCGCTGATCGCGTGTATCGCCGAAAACGGTGGCCGCGTGATTGAGAGCCGGATTGGTGAGCTGCTTGGGAAACCGGGCGATGAAGCCATGAAGGAACTCGAAGCTGCTGGCGCGGTTTTTCTTGATCCGGAGATGGAGAAATGGGAGACGGCCGACGCTTACCTGTCCGGCAACGTCCGCCACAAGCTGACGGTTGCAAAAATGGCAGGCGAGCGATTCTCCGGTAACGTGAAAGCGTTGGAGGCGGTCATTCCGGCCGATCTGACGCCCAGCGAGATCGGGGCGCGAATCGGGTCTACATGGATCCCGACGAGCGACTACGAGGCGTTCCTGAACGAGATTCTGGAAGTCGACAACAACCGGGTATCGTTCAACGCCAAGGCGGGCGGATGGAATGTGGATCCGGACCATCGCACCAAGTGGTGTGTCCCGGCGACGCAGACCTACGGCACGAGCCGCGTCAATGCCGTCACGCTCTTCGAGCAGGCGCTGAACCAAACGGTGCCGACGGTCTATGACGAGGATCGCCTCAATGACAGGCGCGTGGTCAATCAAGAAGAGACCATTGCGGCCCGCGAGAAGCAACAGCTACTCAAGGAGAAATTCGTCGAGTGGCTGTGGTCGGACGAGGCGAGGACGCAAAGGCAGGTCAGGCTGTATAACGACCAGTTCAACAGCGTCGTTCAGAGGCGGTTCGATGGTCAGCATCTGGTTTTGCCAGGGTTTTCCCGGGTGTATCGGTTGCACGACCATCAGCGCAATGCCATCTGGCGCATCGTTACCAGCAGCAGAAATACCTTGCTGGCGCACGTTGTGGGGGCAGGAAAAACCCTGACCATGATTTGCGCCGGTATGGAAATGCGCCGCCTCGGAATGGTGAGCAAGCCTATGTATGTGGTTCCCAACCACATGCTGGAGCAGTTCGCCGCCGAGTTTCTGCGAGCCTATCCGGGCGCCAACATCCTGATGGCGAGCAAAGACGACCTCCAGGGCGACAAGCGCAGAGCGCTCATGTCCAGGATTGCCACCGGCGACTGGGACGGAGTGCTCATCACGCATGCGTCGTTCGAGCGGATCAAGATGAGCGATGAGTTCATGAGGCAGTACATCGAGGACGAAATCGCGACTATCGAGGATGCCATCCTCGCTGAAAAGCAGGATCGCAGCAACCGAATCGTCAAGGAACTCGCCCGGGCCAAGAAGGCTTGGGAAGCCAAGCTCTCCAAGCTGTCAGCGAGGGACAAGAAGGACGACCTTCTGAACTTCAAGGATCTTGGGGTTGATTGGCTGTTCGTGGACGAGGCGCACTTGTTCAAGAACCTGTTCAGGCATACCAAGATGACGCGTATTGCTGGATTGCCCAACAGCAATTCGGAACGGGCATTCGATATGTTCGTAAAAACGCGCCACGTCATGGAAAAGCATAAGGGTAGAGCGGGTGTGGTCTTCGCCACCGGCACGCCGGTATCGAACAGCATGGCTGAAATGTGGGTCATGCAACGGTACTTGCAGCCGAAGACACTGGAGTCCAATCAGGTGGAAATGTTTGACACTTGGGCGGGCAATTTCGGCGAATCGGTAACTGCGCTGGAACTGGCTCCTGACGGCAGTGGCTATCGGATGCAGACGCGCTTTGCGAGGTTCGTGAATCTCCCGGAACTGATGTCCATGTTCGGCGAGGTTGCGGACATTCGCACGGCGGAAATGCTCAATCTCCCGGTGCCGAAAGCCAACAAGGAGACAGTGACGGCAAAGCCGACAGCCGAACTCAAAGAATACGTCCAAACCCTCGTGGAGCGGGCGGAAAAAATCAGGAATGGCGCAGTCAAGCCATCCGAAGACAATATGCTGGCTGTGACCAACGATGGTCGCAAGGCCGCGTTGGACATGCGGTTGATTGATCCATTCGCCTGCGACCACGAAGGAAGCAAGGTCGGCCTATGTGCCAACAAGGTGCATGGGATATGGGTCGAGACGACTGGCTTCAAGGGAACGCAGATCGTGTTCTGCGATCTGTCGACGCCCCACCCCGATGGCCGCTTCAGCGTCTATCAAGACCTTCGTCACAAGCTGGTCGAGATGGGCGTGCCCGGCTCGGAGATAGCCTTCATTCACGACTACGAGATCGATTCTGCCAAGGAAGAGCTTTTCAAGGCAGTGCGTGATGGGCGTATCCGCATTCTGCTGGGGAGCACCAGCAAGATGGGGGTCGGCACAAACGTCCAGACGCGCCTGGTGGCGCTGCATCACCTGGATGCCCCATGGCGTCCGGCTGATGTGGAGCAGCGGGAGGGCCGCATCATTCGGCAGGGCAACCTGAACGAGGAAGTGCTAATCTATCGCTACGTCACCGAAGGGAGCTTCGATGCGTATATCTGGCAAACCATGGAGACCAAGGCGCGCTTCATCGCCCAGGTCATGCAAGGGGACACCGGCATACGCAGCGCCGAGGACGCGGAGCTCGCGGCCCTGTCTTACGCCGAGGTGAAAGCCTTGGCGTCTGGCAATCCGCTTGTGCTGGAGAAAGCCGGCGTCGATACCGAGCTTGCCAAGCTGTCGTTGCTCAAATCCCAGTGGGATCAGCAGCAATGGCGAAACAAGCAAGAGTTGGCCGCGCTACCCAAGCGCATCGAGAAGATCCGGCAACGGATCGCAGTAATCGAGGCCGATATCGCGGCCCGCCAGAACGTGTCCGGCAATCGTTTCGCCATCGAGATTGATGGCAAGCGTTACATGGACCGGGCGGAAGCCGGGAATGCAATCCTTAATGCAGTACATGGGGTTCGTTACGGCAATGAGCGGGTCATTGGCCGGCTCGCTGGTTTTCCGGTTGTCGTTAAGGCGGCAGAAATCCTGGAATTCGGCAAGCGACTCTTTATCCGCGGTGGCATCGACTACGAGGCAGGCCGAGCGGAAACCACGATCGGCTTCGTCAAGGTGTTGGAGAACACGCTGCACCAGATGGAATTGGTGCTCGAAAAGGAACGCGAGCACCTGGCCCGGACGGAAAAGCGTATGGCCGACATCATGGTTGAGGTCGCAAGGCCATTCGACAAGGCGGAGCGACTGGCTTGGCTCCAGCAGCGCCAGCGTGAGATCGATGCATCACTTGATCTCACAAAAGGCGATCCAGCAGCAGCCGAGGAAACAGAAGCTTCCGAGGCCGCCTGACCAGCATTTTCCCGCGCCGCGAGGCGCGGGGGCTTTTTTAAGCGCTTTCACATCGAGAGCGTTTGGGAAAGCTAGTTGTTCATCCGCACCTCCGAAGCCGAGCCGTTCAGGAATGAGTTCCTGCGCGGCGTGAGACGGTTGACGTGACCCCGGTTCCTCTTGAGAGGGCCGGGGTTTTTGTTATTCCAGGCTGGTTTTCCACAAAAACTGTGGAAAACCACGTGAGTGGTAAGCCACAATCGTCGTATTTGCAGTGGTTGGAGGTGGTTTGCTTCAAAATTGATCAACCGAACGCTTCTGACGGACACGCAATTCATGATAACTGCCATTATCAAGAACCCCATTTTTTTGCGATAACTATTGGATCCGGAAAACGTCGCACTAGAAAGTGCGAAATATCATCGGGTTGCGCAGCTTTGAAATCCAACCCAAAGTCGCTCACATTCCGGTCGAAAGTCGTCCACCGTTTCCGATGCGGAGCGTCAGGCGGTATCCAGGGCTGGAAGCGCCACGGTGTCGCGCCTCCGGCCCCTACGTCTATGACGCCGCGTCAAGGGCTTGTACAGGTTCAATGCATCGGACTGCCGCCTGCGCTGTTGCCACTGGCGGGAGCCATCAGAATAGGTGGCATGGTTTGCATCGAAGTAAGTAGAGGGGGGGCATCGGAATCCGCAGTATGGCTACTGATGGTTCTCTACTGGTGCACTGGATAGCGCACCAACGGCCTGATCTGGTCTAGATGTTACTAGCGGTGCTCTGAAAGGCGACTGGGTAGCATAACTTGGCCGCAGAGCCGGTCCGATCAAGTGCACTGACGGTGCATTCGTGAAACGCTATTCGCTATTCGCGAACAGCGAATGGTCTCTAATGGGCCTAGGAGGTCGGCTAGTCTAGCCTTTGATAGCCGTGCCTGAACCGAATCCTCTCTATCCGCTTCACCTCTTTCAGCGCAGCATCCTCATTGAGGAAGATCTGGCGCTTGGCACCACCACGGCGATTGCTGAGACCATACCAGCGGCGGAAGAGCACGAAGGCGCCGAACAGGTCTTGCTCCATGGCCAGAATGTAGCCGCGCTTGTCTGTCTCATACTTGATGTGCACTTGGTCATCCTCCTAGCAGTGATGCAGCTATCCTGGCCTGCTCATTACCGATTTCGCTCCATCGCCGACCATCTTGAGCTTTTCTGTTCCACGCAAGCCCGGACGTGTGCGGCATGGCGACCGCAAAAACTCCATGCGTGCGCTCGTGTAAGGCGCGAATTGCTGTCTAAAGCGCCGGATGAGCATCTCTTGCGAGAAGAATGTGTCCAGTTTGTCTGGCGCGATCAATATGGAAGTGAAGCGATCCTGGGCCAAGAAACGCCTCTGCCGGAGAAGCGCCGACGAGAAGCAAAAAACGGCTTGCGGCAAGCGCTTGGCACAAATAACACTCAAGCTTATGCTTCAATCTCGGCCCAAAGTCGCTCATCGTCAGTCTCCGTGTAGATGCTTGTGGTTGTCAGGCTGACATGCCCCAGCAACTTCTGGACAAGATTCACTGGCACACCACTGGACGCAAGATGCGCCCCGCATGTATGCCGCAACCAATGTGTCGTGGCTTGACGCAATGCTTTCGCGTCTTGATCCATGCCGCTGGAAGCCAGACTTTCAGCCGCCTGATGAAAGAGTGCCCGTAGCGCCTTGTGCAGTGCGCTGCCAGTGACAGGGGTATTGCTTCCAAGCCGCGAGATCAATGGCGTATCTGGCGGATTAGCCAAAGGATCAGAATCAAGGCCGCGTTGTTTGAGATAGTCCCGCAGCTTTTCCACGAGACGACTGGCCAATGGAACCGCCCGCCACTTGCTGCCCTTGCCGCGCACTTTCAGCATCCACCGGACCCCCAAGGAATCGCGGAGCGGCATGGTGTAGAGGCGGCCGATCTTCGCGTCAACCAGTTCCGACAGGCGTAGGCCCGTGGCATAAGCGAAAGGGAGGACGAAACGAAGCCGATGCGCGCTCGGATCGTCTGGTAGGCATGCCAAATATTCGTTGAGGTATTGCCATTGCGCCTTGGAAAACACCCTCGTGAGCTCGATGTCCTCCGGCATGTCGTCTCGGGGTGCCAGCTTCTTGCCGACCGCATCCCATGGGTTGAAGGCGCAATATTGGACGCGTACCAGCCACTCGAACAGGCTCGACAGGATCGTCAACGCCTGGCGGACACTCGTGGCAGAAAGCGGGCCGTCGAACGGTCTCCAGTTTGGGTTGAAACGTGGAGTGTTGCGTTTGCCGATCCATTCGTCCGGTGCAAGGCGGAAAGTCCACTGCTCGACTGACGCACGACCGAGCATGGACAGCCAGTCACGGTAGGCTGCGCAGTCCTCCACTGAGAGGTCGGAGAGTGCCTTCCCGCGTTCTATGATGGCCCAGAGCAGGAGCCGTTCAGCTTCCTTACGGTAGGCGCGCTCCGTGTTGGGGCTACCGGATTTTGTCGCGAGCCAGGACAAGATCGCGTGATGGTCGTCAGCGGCTTCGATTCGGGGTTGAAGATGATGCCGGTTCGATCCAGACCTGCCGGCGAGCACCTCTGGTGCGACGAAGGCCTCGATCGGCACGATACCCGTCTCCCTGCACCTCGTCTGGATAAGCTTGGGCGCTGGCTGGGTACGGATCGGTGCAAGCGCGTGGCCGGGTAGGGCACCCAAGGAGGATTCGTAGCCGCGCAGCCAGGCGACGATCCGGGCAGCGCCTTTTTCGCCCAACTTCGGCACGGTGACCCACCAGCGATAGCCGCGATCCCGGATTCGCTCCATCAAGGCCCCAATGGTCGGGATGCCTGCGAGTATGAGCCGATCCGCCACCGGCCTGTCGAACCAGGCAGATACCAGATCGGCTGGCACGGGATCGGTGACAAGCAATTGCTCGATCCAAACGAGGGCCGCGAGCTGGCGTTCGATCAGACGCTGGCGATGACGCGCCCGCTTGTCACGGGCCTCGGGAAACGTTTCGAGATAGAGCTGGATCAACTCTTCCTCACGGTAAAACCCGTCTGGATCGCGTTCGACGCGGAAATCCTCCAAGGAAGGAACAGTGGAGGCTTTCTGAGGGCGTTCCACGGCCAAGTGGAGGCGCAGCAGGCGGGCTTCACCTCGCCGTCCATGGCGCAGGGCAGCTTGGCTTAGCGTGTCGCGCAACCACGCGAGGGTGGATTTGGCGAGTCTGAGATCAAGGCCGGTCTCGAGATATCGATCGGCCAGATCCTTGAGGTCGAGCCCTTGGAGCCAGCCGCGGTAAAAGGCATGGTGGTGGCGGCCAATTTTGCGTTTATGAGACATGGTTATCAGAACGGCAATACAAGCTGCCCGCTTTCCATTTCGCGTCGACGCTTTTTTCCTTCGTTGCGCATTTTTGCGTCGTGGCGGTTGTGGCAAAGCTGGCAGAGCGCAGCCAGGTTCAACAAACTGGCCGCTTCAGGTCTGTGGTCAAACACGTGGGCCGTCGTCAGAAACACCTGCCTGCCGGTCACAGGATGCGGCTTACCGTTTTCTGCTCCACACCATTCGCAGCGGTTTCTCGCGCGGACAAGACGCACGAACCTGCTGCGAAGTGTCCAGTCAGCCGGGTAGCGATCTTTGTTCTCTGGACGAATCGGCATGGACGTTTGTCCTCAGCGGCCTACTCGGAACTGGAAATGCGACGGAGCAACAGATCGGTTTCCGTTGCGGCAGCCTGATCCATCGCGAAGGAAGGAACGAGGCTCCATGCCAGGATTGCGGTTGCTTCGAAGCCGGCATCTTCACCATCCTCGTTCAGCACGATCAGATTCCCATCTCTTTCGACGAGTGATCCCATGCAGACTGTCTGTCCAGGCTCGAACTGCTGATCGGCGAAGGCTCGACCTAGCGCCGACATATGCATGTATGGATCGCGGGCCAGAAAGCTCGTGCGCCACCCATCTTTACAGGCGACCCACTTTCTGACCACGAGCGCGACCACGGTGTCTTTGGGCGGAAGTCCGATGTTCCACGTCATACGCCATCCCCCAACGATTTCGCGAAGTTCAGGGCCCGAGCTGGCTTCCCTTTTCCTTGCTGGTCCGTCGCCGGACTGTCGGGCACCGGGAGCTTCGTGATGGCGATGCCGCCGGACATGGCCGCAAGACCGAGGGTTGCCAGTGTGCGGACGCGTTCGGCCCGTAGTCTGGCCGGAACCTTCCCCAACTCAGCGAAGAGTTCCGGGTTGGCCGGCGTCACAGTCAGCACGACACGAATGCTGCTCACAAGGTGTTCCCCATGAGCCAGAAACCGCGGGCGTTCGAGAACACCGAATCCTTGGGAGTCGCCACGGTGAGCCGCGGGAAGGCAGCTTGTAAGGCTTCACGGAAGAACTGGGCGCCGCCGCCCACGAGAACCACGAGGTCGGGCATCTTGCTTTCGGTGCGCAAAGACTTCTGGATGGATTCGACGACGACGGGCCCCACGGTCTTCGCGGCCTGCTCGATGTAGGGCGTGATCTCAACGCGCTGGCCGAGAACCAGAACGGTGGGTTTGCCGGCACGGACAGCGTTTTCCAGGGTCTCGGTATTGACCGCGGCCCCGTGATCCTTGGCAATGAGTCTGGAAGCCTCTTCGAGAATTACCGACGAGGCATTGAGGCTTGTGCCGGAGGACTGTCGGTGCAAATCCTTGTTGGCGACGACCACCCAATCGACCGAGAAGAAGCCTGGATCGATCACGAGGACGCGGGCATCTTCGATATCTGCATCCTCCTGAGCGATGTAATCGAGGAGGCCCCCGATTGGTTGTGGGATGACCTTGACCTTCTCCACGGTGATTGCCCGCTTTGGTGTCACCTGATGGGTGCCACGCATTTGCTCTGTCAGCGCGGCCCTACGCGCTTCGTCGAGATACTGAGACACAGGAAGTCCGGTGACCAGCACGTCGATCCGATCCATTTCGGAAAGCAGCAGGCCTGCATGGAACAAGGCCTCGTAGGACGCGCTGGCGGTGTAGTCGGCATGGAGGGAACGAGTCCACATCTCCGCTCGATCAGGAGACACGCCGGCCACGAACTCCTGCCCACGGACGAGCACATGCAGGAATTCGTCCTGGGCTTTGCCATCGAAGCGCGAACCGAAGCGGTCTGCGGGCGCGGCACCAGCCGGGCGTAGGTGGGTTTTTGCGCCCCCCCCTTGGGGGCCGAAGGCGAGTTTCAGATTCGAGTAGCCAATGTCGATACCAAGGATATTCACGTAGTTCTCCTGTGAGTTGAAGGTAGTCCACCATTGGCTAGTCATCTCAGTGCACCGTCTGTGCATCACCAGAGATGTCAATCGCCTTTCATGGCAAGGCAGTACCGCTAGCGGACCGTCAGATAACTTAACAAGACGCCCGAGAGAAACGAGGGCGAAAAGCGCACAGAACTGACGCATTTCGCCCTCGTTTTAGAAAGGCAGCTGATTACAATCAATGACTCCTGTTAGGGGTCATCAGGGTAGATGAAAGCTCCTATTAGGGAGAGATAGTTGAAAACCAGTGATAATCACTTGGCATAGCTCCTATTAGGGGTCATCAGGGTAGATGAAAGCTTCTATTAGGAGGTCGGCAATGGACGGCTCGGCGAGATCGCCTCCGCGCGTGCTTCTCGCCGAAAAAATCGGACTCCTATTAGGGGTCATCAGGGTAGATGAAAGCTCCTATTAGGAGAGTGGCAAAACGAGGCATCAGGAGGATTCATACCTGCTGATTCCTACTTAGTAAGAGAAGCGATCAGGTATGGGAACGACGAGTTATCAGGAGTTGGCGGTAGAGCAGCTTCACGCATGGTTGGACGATCTGCATGAACAGGCAGAAAAGATCGTGGAGGCGCACTGGGCGGTAGTCAGAGCGACCGAGCAGAAAATGCCGGGGTGGGAGAACAAGAGCGCGCTCCAGTTGCGTTGCACGAGGGAGGGCAACTCGATAAAGATCGAGTGGGTGAAGATTCGGTGGGTTGGGTCGAAGGCAAAGGGAACACGAAAAGCGAAAAGGGAATACCTCCGGAAGACAGGGGAGTACGGCTACAGCCTGAATACGCTCCTAGGGCTTAGCAAAGAGTGGGAGAAGCCCTTGGTAGAGGACACCGAGACCAAGCTGACGGCGATCCGGCGCGAAGCGCGCCACATCAACAAGGCCCTACAGCTCATCCGGTTTGCCAAGGATGCGAGAAAAGCCGCTATGGCCGCAGACGAGAACGATGGCGCTGAT
>Ga0116211_1000441_pt1 | contig 22409 bp, 22 predicted proteins | sample SaghotsprinmetaG_FD_94484 | JGI IMG/M metagenome (GOLD analysis project Ga0116211, IMG submission 94484) | Hot spring microbial communities from South Africa to study Microbial Dark Matter (Phase II) - Sagole hot spring metaG | ecosystem: Environmental > Aquatic > Thermal springs > Hot (42-90C) ... | reverse complement strand
TGGTTTAGCACGGAGCTACTGTATCACGATAGTGTTGCAGTCTCCACTTTGGCTACAACTGCCGCGCCTTGACTCCAACCGGCTAACGCGAGGTTGGAGAGTGCGGCGCGAATCCTCGTTCAAAGGCTTACCCTTTACTATGAGATGAGAATGAATCTACAAGCTCAGAAGTCTCCTTGTTAAGTCTTTCCTTATTTAGGATGAAACAGTTTTTTCAATAAAGATTTTAATTTTCTTTGAAGAAAGACAAGTTAACTTTTCCTCGATCTCTATTAATTTCTGATGCCCAACCCATTTCTCGACAAAAAGAAAGCTGTGCACAATCAGGCACCGAATGATCACCCTGGATGCCCTTGCCCTCCCCCTGACAACGGCGTTCTTTGAATGGGAGTGGCTCCATCAACTCGAAGTCTCTGGTAGTGCTACGCCCCAAACCGGTTGGCAACCCCACCATTTACTGGTGTGGCGGGATACGCCCCAAGGCAATCAAGAATTATAGGAACCCATCGAGTGGGCGATCGCCAAAAAAAGTTTACAGACTAGAACCAAATGACTGCACCCGACTGTCGGCTAGGTTCGCTAAATTATCTATATCATTCATCATCCAACGTTAATGACGGCAGGGGAGTTCAACCATTCGTCCATGGAGGCGGAGACAGTGGCAAACTCAATAGTCACTGATCCTCGCACTGCTCGCTCTGCCTTCGAGCAGACCGGACTATCGTCACGGTATGAGTTGTTGGAAGAAGTCGGGCGGGGGAGCATGGGTGTGGTCTTCCGTGGAAGGCACCGCCTGCTCGATCAGATCGTCGCGGTCAAGTGTCACACCCTCAGCAATGGCATAGACCGCTTTAGACGTGAGGCGCAGGTGCTCGCTGGCATCCATTCCCCTCATGTGGTCTCACTCCAAGACTTTGAGATCCTACCTACAGGTCATGCCATGCTCGTCATGTCTTGGATCCCTGGGAGCGATCTGGGCAAGCTACTGCGCACGACTTCGGCACCCTTCCCCGAAGAGCGCGTGCTTCGCTGGATGCTACACGTCTGTGAAGGGATGAAGGCCGTAGCCGAACAAGGCATCGTTCACCGCGATCTAAAGCCATCTAATATCCTGATCGATGCGGAAGACAAGGCATACGTCGCCGACTTTGGTCTGGCGCGCACGAACTATAGCGATCCCCTCACCCTCACGGGCGAGTTCATGGGTACTCCCCACTACATGGCTCCTGAACAGGCCGAAGACCCACGGACAGTTGACACCCGAGCCGATATTTACAGCTATGGGGCGACGTTCTACCATATCCTCACCCAGCACCCCCCCTTCTCGGGGAACTCGTGGTTCTCCATTTTGCTGAGTCACAAATCTGAGCCTCTCATCTCACCGAAGTCACGTAACCCGTTATTGTCTGAACGGTTAAACGACTGCCTTGAGCGGTGCTTGGCGAAGTCCCCCCGCGACCGGTTCCAGAGTTTTGCCGACATCGCTACTCACCTGCAACCTAGTACTAAAACGCCGTGGGATCAGTCTGAACACCCAGAAGTCACCCGACATCAGAAACGGTATCGAGCGCGAAAACCAATCTACCTCGGGGGTCGTCCAGAGAACCTGCCGGAGCCGGATGCATACCACTTCATGAACCGACGGACTTGCACTATCGGTTTTGGTAACTTGGTTGAGCAGCGAGTGGATGCGCTCGTGAGTTCCGACGATGAGTGGCTGTCGATGGGTGGAGGTGTCTCGGCTCAACTGTCTAGGGTCGCCGGCTCTGACTACCGTAAGATGGCTCGCCAATACGCGCCGGTTCGTCCCGGTCGGGCGGTGGTTACGCCGACGGGTTCACTCCCGGCTCGCTTCGTGCTGCACGGCATCACAATGGGTCAATGGAAAGATGAGTGGGTCAACCCGAGCCGCGACTTGCTCAATGAAATTATGGAGTCCTGCTTCTACCACGCGGATACGCTGGGCCTACGGTCAATCGCCTTCCCGTTGCTGGGTACCGGAGCCGGGCAGTTCTCGCGAGAGGTGTGCCTCGATACGATGTTCCGCTTCTTAGCTCGAAAGCTGGCTCATGGCCTGACAACAGTCCAAGAGGCACGGATCGTCATCTTTGCCCTAGGCATAGGGCAATGGCGGTAGTTAGGAGGCTGCAACACCGCTCAGTCGCTTTTTCAGAGAACTCACCCGTCGCTGGGCAATCCCATTGCTGGCATCGTACTTGAGGGTGTGCTGGTAGGCTTCAAGTGCAGGCTGTGCAAGGTTTTTCTTTTCGTAGGCGTGCCCGAGATTATTGGCGGCAGTGACGTAGGCAGGCTGATTTTTGAGTGCCTCTTTGTAGTGGCGAATGGCTAAGTCGTACTGCTCCTGAATGAAGTAGGCATAGCCAAGGGCATTGTAAATGGGGGCAAGGTAGGTTTCCCCTTCGTTTTCCGCCGCCTTTAGCGCTTTCTGGAGCAGGGGGATGGCTTGGCTAGCTAACTTTTTATTGAGATAGATGCTCCCTAGCTCGAAGTACTCTTGCGCTGTACCCGGTTCTTGCTTGAGTTTGCGCTGGAGCCGCGCCATGCTGGTTTCAATGCGGCGGGTTTTAATAATTTGCCGCAGCACAAACCACGCCGAGACCCCCAACAAGACAATGAGCACCCCCAAATAGACGGTAGGCAATGCACCTTCCATACCAGTTAACGTCCTCAATCACAGCGCCAGAATTATGTAGAAGGTTTTAACAAACCAATCCATACATACCCTTACGACTATCATAAACACATGCTCCCCTTCAAACCTGCGGTCAATGGAGGGTGGAGCCAATTATCCCTTGGTGTGGTTGAGCAGCCATCGTTTTCCGTCAAAAATTTGCTCTAACTTGCTCTAATCAGCCTGTGCCATCCTCGCGATGATTGGGCTAGCAACTCCCACATTAAAACTCTTAAGAAAGGAATTTATACAATGACTAGCACTTCAACTGGTAAATGTCCTGTTCTGCATGGTGCCCCCACGACCGTGGGTGAGGCAGCGGCTTGGTGGCCAAAGGCGCTGAACCTCGATATTTTAAGCCAGCACGATCGCAAGACCAACCCAATGGATCCTAGTTTCAACTATCGCGAGGCGGTCAAAACCCTTGACTTTGCTGCCCTGAAGCGGGATCTCCATGCCCTGATGACGGATAGCCAAGACTGGTGGCCGGCGGACTGGGGGCACTACGGTGGCCTCATGATCCGGATGACGTGGCATGCGGCGGGTACCTATCGGATTGCCGATGGTCGTGGCGGTGCAGGCACGGGCAACCAACGCTTTGCCCCCCTAAACTCTTGGCCGGATAACGCCAACTTAGATAAAGCCCGGCGGTTGCTGTGGCCGATCAAGAAGAAGTACGGCAATAAGTTAAGTTGGGCTGATTTAATTGCCTATGCCGGAACCATTGCCTACGAATCCATGGGGCTAAAAACCTTTGGCTTTGCCTTTGGGCGTGAGGATATTTGGCATCCCGAAAAAGATACGTACTGGGGGCCGGAGACGGAGTGGTTGGCTCCCTCTAACAACCCCCACAGCCGCTATTCCGGCGATCGCGAACTGGCTAATCCCTTAGCAGCCGTCACCATGGGACTCATTTACGTCAACCCGGAAGGGGTGGATGGCAACCCAGACCCCCTCAAGACCGCCCATGATGTGCGGGTTACGTTTGCCCGCATGGCCATGAACGACGAAGAGACCGTTGCCCTGACGGCTGGCGGCCACACCGTTGGCAAATGCCACGGCAATGGCAGTGCAGCATTGCTTGGCCCTGAGCCAGAAGGGGAAGAGCTTGAAGCCCAAGGGCTGGGATGGCTCAACAAAACCCAGCGGGGCATTGGCCGCAACACAATGACCAGTGGCATTGAGGGGGCATGGACCACCTACCCAACCCAGTGGGACAACGGCTATTTTCGGATGCTGCTCACCTACGACTGGGAACTGAAAAAGAGTCCGGCGGGAGCTTGGCAGTGGGAGCCAATTAACGTCAAAGAAGAAGATAAACCCCTTGATGTGGAAGACCCAACGCGGCGGATTAACCCCGTCATGACCGATGCCGACATGGCCATGAAAATGGATCCGGAGTATCGCAAAATTTCCGAGCGATTTTACCGCGATCCAGACTATTTTGCCGATGTGTTTGCGCGGGCGTGGTTTAAGCTCACCCACCGCGATATGGGGCCTAAAAGCCGCTACATTGGGCCGGATGTTCCCCAAGAGGATCTCCTCTGGCAGGATCCAATTCCAGCAGGACCAACCACCTACGACGTGGCCGCGGTGAAAGCCCAAATTGCCGCCAGTGGCCTCAGTATTAGCGAAATGGTGTGTACCGCGTGGGACAGCGCCCGTACCTTCCGTGGTTCTGACAAGCGGGGTGGTGCTAACGGTGCGCGGATTCGCTTGGCACCCCAAAAAGATTGGCCGGGGAATGAGCCAGAGCGTTTAGCCAAGGTTCTGAGCGTCCTTGAGCCGATCGCCCGCGAGAGTGGTGCCAGCCTTGCCGATGTCATTGTCCTTGCCGGGAATGTGGGCATTGAGCAAGCCGCCCAAGCCGCAGGGGTCGAGGTTACCGTGCCCTTTGCTCCCGGGCGCGGCGATGCCACTGCTGAGATGACCGATGTTGAGTCCTTTGCAGTCTTAGAGCCAATCCATGACGGCTACCGCAACTGGCTGAAGCAGGATTATGGGGCAACCCCTGAAGAACTGCTCCTCGATCGCACCCAGTTGATGGGGCTGACGGCTCCCGAAATGACCGTCCTCATGGGCGGGATGCGCGTTCTGGGCACCAACTACGGCGGCACAAAGCACGGCGTGTTTACCGATCGCGAAGGGGTACTCAGTAACGACTTCTTTGTGAATTTGACCAATATGCGTTACACATGGAAGCCCGTCGGTAAAAACCTTTACGAAATTCGCGATCGCCAGACCGATCAACTCAAGTGGACTGCCACCCGCGTGGACTTAGTGTTTGGCTCTAACTCGATCCTGCGTGCCTATGCGGAAGTGTATGCCCAAGACGATAACCATGAAAAGTTCGTCCACGACTTTGTTGCCGCTTGGACAAAGGTGATGAACGCTGACCGATTTGATCTGGCATAGTTGGCAGTAAACTACCCAACTCCGACCGACCCCCTGCCCCCGCTTGCGGGGGTTTGGGGGCAGCGCGGGACTCCTGCTGCTCTAACGGGTGAATTCAGGTGAAATTCTATTATTTTCGTTTCTAAGCATACTAATGCAAATAAAGCAACAATTCTATAGATTTTGCTGAGCTTAACCTAATCTTTACAAAGCTCCTGTAGTATCTCCCTAGCTTCCTTTGCGAATTGCGATTCTATTAGCTCTGGGTAAATTACGCCCTAAGGAAGCTGATGTCCCCGGGCATCTGTCCGTTGTTCTTACTTGCGTCGCGCTTATGATTTTTAAAATTGCTCATCGTCGAATTTTACCCCTTCTATCTGCCCTAGCCTTAGCAGGCACCGTTGCTGCTTGTGCTCCCGGTGGCGAAGGGGAAGGCCCTACATCAACCGGAGAAGTGATTAACATCAGTGGCGCGGGGGCAACCTTCCCCGCCCCCTTATACCAAAACTGGTTTACAACCTACGCCCAGCAAGTCAACCCCGATGTCCAAGTAAGTTATCAGTCGGTGGGTAGTGGTGCCGGACTGGAGCAGTTCATTAACGGTACGGTTGACTTTGGTGCTTCGGACGCTCCCTTCTCCGGTGCCCGCCTCGAAGCCTTCCGTGCCAAATACAACACCGATCCCATTCAAGTGCCCATGGCGGGCGGTGCCGTTGTCCTTGCCTACAACTTACCGGGAGTTGACGAGTTGCGAATCTCCCGGGAAGTCCTTTGCGGTATCGTCGAGGGTAAAATTACCCGCTGGAACGATCCTAAAATTGCTGCCGCCAACCCGGGCAAAACGCTTCCTGATAAAGAAATTACTTGGGCGCACCGCTCCGATGGCAGTGGTACCACCTTCATCTTTGTTAACCACATCAATGCCGCCTGTCCCGATTGGCCAGCCGGTGTGGGCACTTCCGTTGATTGGCCCACAGGGGTTGGCGGTCAAGGGAACGAAGGGGTAGCCGCCCAGATTCAGCAAAACGAAGGCACCATTGGCTACATTGAATACGCCTACGCCAAACTGAACAATATTCCCCGCGTTTTGCTGGAAAACAAGTCTGGCAACTTCATCTATCCCTCTCCTGAAGCAGCCTCCAAAGCCTTTGAAGGTACCGAAATTCCCGAAGACTTTGGCCTGCTGGTACCCGACCCCGAAAATCCGGATGCCTACCCGATTGCAGGCTTGACATGGATTATGGTCTATCCCGAGTACAGCGATGCCAAGAAGTGGGAAGCCCTGAAGGGCGTGCTCCTTTGGGCGCTAACCGATGGCAAGACCATTGCCGAGCAACTGGACTATGTGGCCATGCCCGAAGACATCGTAACCCGGGTCAAAACCGTTCTTGAGGGTGTCAAAACCAAGTAATTCTTAAGAGTGGGGGGAATCTCGTATTCCCCCATGCTTATCTAGGTAGTGAACAGCCTAGGATTAAACCATGTCACGATGTCAATCCTTTCTATTGCGAACCGCCTACCCTAGGATAGAGTTATGACTCTCTCGGACACCACGGCCACCGATCCAACCGCGATCGAAGCGAAGAAAAATACGCGCTACTACCTCGATCAAGCGTTCTATTACACCACCATGGCCTTTGCTCTTGCGATCGCACTGGCCTTGGTCTGGATTATTATTCAGATTGGCTTAACCGCACTGCCCGCCATGCAAAAGTTTGGCCTCGGCTTTTTGGCCAGCACCACATGGGATCCTGTGCGAAATATTTATGGGGTACTGCCGCAAATTTACGGCACCATTGCTAGTGCCATCATTGCCCTGTTAGTGGCGGTGCCCTTGGGTTTGGGGATTGCGGTTTTCCTGAGTGAAGACTTTTTGCCCAAATTTGTCAGTACCCCCATTGCCTTTGCCATTGAATTGCTCGCGGCCATTCCCAGCGTAGTCATTGGTCTGTGGGGCATCTTTGTGCTGATCCCTTTTTTAGCGCCGTTTTATCGGTTTCTGCACAATTACTTGGGGTGGATCCCCCTCTTTAGTAGCAGTCCTCGGGGCAACAGTATCCTAACCTTGGGGCTGGTGCTGGCCTTTATGATTTTGCCCCTGATTACCTCTATTTCCCGCGGCACGTTGGTCTCGCTGCCCCCCCATCTGCGTCAAGGGGCGATGGCCTTAGGAGCCACCCGCTGGGAAACCATTTTACGGGTGTTAATTCCGGCCGGGTTCTCCGGTATTGTTGGGTCCATTATGCTGGCACTTGGCCGAGCGATGGGGGAAACCATGGCGGCAGCCATGCTGGTGGGCAATGCCAACCGCATTAACATTTCCATCCTAGAGCCGGGATCCACCATTGCATCCCTCATTGCCTCTCAATTTGGCGAAGCAGGACGAGAGCAGGTGGCGGCGCTCCTCTACGCAGGCTTGGTGCTGATGATATTGACGCTCATCGTCAATATCTTGGCAGAAATCATCATTAAAAAATTCCAGAATGTTGAGCGATAGGTAGCCAAAAATGACGGGTTTAAGCCAGCCAAAGATGCCGGAGCCAAGCAGCGTTCAACTTGAAAAAGTCTGGACATCGATGCGCAACCTCTTTGGCATATTCATGACCGGCCTGACGGGTCTGTTTGCAGTCATTGCGGTGATTCCCCTTGCGGCGATTGTCATCAATGTGGCAGAAAAGGGGTTGCCCCTCATTAACCTCGATCTTTTTACGAAACTGCCCCCCCCGCCCGGACTTAGTGGTGGCGGCCTAGGAAATGCCATCGTGGGCACGCTGATTGTGCTGGCAGTTGCCGTTGCCATTAGTGTGCCCATTGGGGTACTAGGGGCCGTGTGGCTCTCGGAATTTGGTCGCGGCAGCAAAATTGCTTACTGGGTACGGTTTTCGGCCAACGTCTTGAGTGGGGTGCCAGCAATCATTGCCGGGCTATTTGCCTACACGATTGTGGTGATGACGATGGGCAGTTTTAGTGCCTTTGCGGGTGGGGTGGCGCTATCGGTCGTCATGCTGCCGATTGTGATGCGTACCACCGAGGAAGGTCTGGTGTTGGTGCCGGAGGAGGTTCGCTTAGCGGCCTTTGGCTTGGGAGCCACCCGCTTTGAAACGGTCAGTCGTGTGGTGTTGCCTGCGGCATTGCCCTCGATTGCTACCGCCGTCACCTTAGCGGTTGCCCGCGCCGGTGGCGAAGCGGCTCCCTTACTCTTTACGGCATTGAATAATAACTTTTGGTCAACGGACTTATTTCGCCCCATTGCCACTCTGTCGGTACAGGTCTATTTCTTTGCGATTATCCCCTACAAACCCCAGCAAGAACTGGCATGGGCAGGGGCCTTAGTGCTTTTGGCCATCATCCTGTTGGTCAGCGTTACCTCACGTTTTCTTACCCGCAAGCGGGTCTATTAGGGGTTGGTGTTGGTGATGTTGTTTGTTAATGAGTAACCAAGGTAGTTTTTCCATGGAAAGTAATTCCACGAGTCCTCAGCCCAAGACGGTGTTTGCAGTTAGGAATGCCTCGATTTTCTATGGCTCCTTCAAGGCGGTGCGGGATATCACCCTCGATATCTATGCCAACCAAGTCACGGCTCTCATTGGCCCGTCGGGTTGCGGGAAAAGCACGCTGTTGCGCTGTTTTAACCGGATGAATGATTTAGTCCCGGGCGCTCGCGTTGAAGGCAAAATCACCTACCATGACAAAGATCTCTACGATAAAACGGTGGATCCGGTTGAGGTGCGGCGGCGGATTGGGATGGTCTTTCAAAAACCCAATCCCTTTCCAAAGTCAATCTACGACAATGTGGTTTTTGGGGCGCGAGTCAACAAGTATAAAGGTGACCTTGACGAACTGGTGGAAACCTCTCTCCGTCAAGCGGCTCTCTGGGATGAAGTGAAGGATAAGCTCAAAGAAAGTGGCTTGTCTTTGTCGGGGGGGCAGCAACAGCGGCTGTGTATTGCCCGGACAATTGCCACGCGACCGGACGTGATTTTGATGGATGAACCCTGCTCTGCCTTGGATCCCATCTCTACCCTCAAGGTGGAGGAGTTAATCCATGAGTTAAAGCAGGACTACACGATTGTGATTGTGACCCACAATATGCAGCAGGCAACCCGTGTGAGCGATCGCACCGCGTTTTTTAATGCCGAGGCAACGGCTAAGGGCAATCGCGTTGGCTATCTGGTGGAGTGTGACGACACAAGCGTGATCTTTAACAGTCCCAAGGAACAAGCCACGATGGACTACGTTAGCGGTCGCTTTGGCTAAGGCACCTTATCATCCTATCGTCTTAATCTAGGCTGGGTTGCCGCTGGTGCCATGGGGTTGCCTGCTCGTAGGCGTAGGCAGCCCGAAAGAGGGTAGGTTCCTGTAGGGCATTGCCAATCAGTTGCAGACCAATGGGTAACCCCGCGTCATCAAAGCCGCAGGGGAGGCTCAGCCCCGGTAGCCCTGCGAGGTTGACCGGGATGGTCATCAAGTCTGACAGGTACATACTTAGGGGGTCAGCGGTTTTTTCGCCCGCTTTGAAGGCGGTGGTGGGGGCAGTTGGGCAAACCAGAATATCCACCTGCTCAAAGGCTTGGGCAAAATCCTCTTTGATCAGGGTGCGTACTTTTTGGGCGCGCAGGTAATAGGCATCGTAATAGCCTGCCGAAAGGGCGTAGGTGCCAATCATAATCCGCCGTTTCACCTCGGCACCAAAGCCTTGGGCGCGGGTTTGGGTGTACATTTCCAACAGGTCGGCGGCATTTTCCACCCGGAAGCCGAAATTCACACCATCGTAACGGGCTAAATTAGCTGAGGCTTCTGACGGCGCAATGATGTAGTAGGTAGGCAAGCCGTAGGCAAAACGGGGGCAGGAGAGTTCGCTAACGGTTGCCCCAAGCTCCTTGAAGGTTTGCAGGGCCGCTTCCAGCGCTGTTTTAACTTCGGGTTGTAGTCCTTCGCCAATAGTTTCTGCAATGACACCCACCCGTAGCCCTTTGAGATCGGGCTGGAGGGCTTGGGTATAGTCGGGGATAGCGACCTTGAGGCTGGTGGCATCCCGCGGATCGTGACCCGCGATCGCCCCCAACAAAATGGCAGCATCGGTAACCGTTGGAGCGAGGGGACCCACTTGATCGAGGGAGGAGGCGTAGGCCACCAAACCATAGCGCGACACCAAGCCATAGGTGGGCTTTAGCCCCACAACGCCGCAAAACGCCGCCGGTTGGCGAATGGAGCCACCGGTATCAGAACCAAGGGCTGCCGCACATTCACCGGCGGCCACTGCCGCAGCCGAACCGCCCGAGGAACCGCCCGGAACACACTCAGGATTCCAGGGATTAGCGGTCAAACCAAAGGCCGAGTTTTCGGTAGAACTGCCCATGGCAAACTCGTCTAGATTCGTTTTGCCGAGGCAGATAGCCCCAGCCGCCTGTAGTTTGGCGGTCACGGTGGACTCGTAGGGGGGCACAAAGTGCTCTAGCATTTTGGAGGCGCAGGTGGTGCGGATGCCGTTGGTACAGAGGTTGTCTTTGATGGCCAAGGGAATGCCGCTGAGCAGGCCAATCTCTGCCCCAGCCGCAATTTGGGCATCAACCGCTGCCGCTTGGGCAAGGGCGCGATCGCTCGTAACCGTTAAAAAACTGTGCAGGGTTGGCTCTAACGCCTGAATCCGATCTAAATAGGCTTGGGTGATTTCAGTCGCGGATCGTTCTTTTTGAACCAATTGCCGATGAAGCTCCTGAATCACTGACATAACGTGGCTTTCCTAACTGACGCAACACTGGCGGTATGGGCGAAACCCTACAAGCACCAGTTCTCAGTGTACTCGCTGATGGGCTTTAGCGGCGGTGCCATGGTTCTGAATTCGCTAGAATGCCCACAGGAGCAGGAGCTATAGAGTTGGCATGATGAGTGGACACTTACCGCGGGTGCTAGAGCCAGAGGTCATGGAGACCCCCGCCACGGCAGCCGCCTACGATGCCATGGATTTTCGTGCCGTCAATACCGCCTTTTGCGAGGACTTGCTGGCCGAACTCCCTGACCCTCAGCAGCCCCTGGCCCTCTTGGATGTGGGAACGGGGACAGCACGCATCCCCCAACGGCTGAGCCAACGCTACCCCCAGTGGCAGATTACCGCGACGGATCTGAGTGCGGCAATGCTGGCGATCGCCCACAGCCACGTTCAGACCTTGACGCTCCCTAACATCACCCTCTGCCAGTGCGATGCCAAAGCCCTACCCTTTGCCAATGGTTCGTTTGCCGTTGTCATCAGTAACAGTCTCATCCACCACCTCGCGGATCCGCGCCCCGCTCTGGTGGAAATGCTGCGGGTGCTGCAACCCGGGGGGCTACTCTTTCTGCGGGATTTAGCACGCCCGGCCACCCTTGCACAACTCCATACCCTTGTGCAAACCTACGCCCCAGACGCGGATGAGGAGCAACGCGGCCTTTTTGCCGACTCGCTCCATGCCGCCTTGACGGTGAACGAGATTCAGACAATGATCACCACCCTGCCCCAACCGCCCCGAAAGCTGCGGGTTCAGGCCACCTCGGATCGCCATTGGACTGTTGTTGCTCGCAGCTAATGTACCAACCTAGGGACTGGCTGGGCGCAGGCGCAGCAGCCGACCATTGACCGGATCATCGGTGAGAACGTACAAATAGCCGTCCGGCCCTTGCCGCACATCCCGCACGCGCTGCCCAATGGGAATGCGACCCACACTGGCCAATTGCTGGTCGGGGGCGACCTGTAGCTTACGCACATCCCGTGACACTAACCCACCCGCAAAGAGGGCACCTTGCCATTGGCGGACGCGATCGCCGTGGTACACCGCCAAACCAGAGGGAGCAATGGCCGGTGTCCACACCACCAAGGGATCCACCATGCCATCGCGGCGACGCTCTTGGGTAATTTCGGCACCCCAGTACTCGCGGCTGTAGGTCACCACCGGCCAGCCGTAGTTGGCACCGCGTTCAATTCGATTCAGTTCATCGCCCCCTAGGGAACCATGCTCCGTTGCCCATAGGGTGTCCCTTACGGCATCATAAGCTAGCCCCTGAATATTGCGGTGGCCATAGCTCCAGAGTTCAGGCACCGCGGGGGCATCACCACGAAAAGGATTATCCTGAGGGATGGTGCCATCTTCGTTCAGGCGGATAATTTTACCAAGGTGGCTGCGCCGGTTTTGTGCCTGCTCGCGAATCAGTGCTCCCTCGAGTTCGACAGGCGGGTTGCCGCCATCGCCAATGGCCATCAGCAGCGTGCCGTCCGGCAGCCACGCCAAGCGCGAGCCAAAGTGCTGGGTGCCCGATTTGGCTTGGGAGACATCAAATAAAACCGTGACCGCTTCGAGGCGATTTTCAACTAGGCGACCCCGCGCCAGACGGGTGCGGTTCTCAAGGGGTGACCCATGGGCATAGGTCAGATAAATCCAGCCATTTTCGGCAAAGTGGGGATGAACCGCCACATCCAGTAGCCCCCCTTGACCCTGAGCCAGTACTGGCAGCACACCCGCAATGGCTTCAAGGCGACCGTTACGCAGATGGCGCAGGCGACCCGGACGCTCGCTAATCAGGGCACTGCCATCGGGTAGCCAAGCAACAGCCCAAGGGTGCTCTAGCCCCCCCACTACGGTTTCAATAGCAACATCTAAGGCGGGCGGTGGCGTTGCATCGAGTAACGGTAAAGGGGTATCCGACTGGGCAATGTCACTGCACCCAACGAATACCCCGACACTGAGGGCGATCGCCCCCAGCAATGACCCAGATTGAAAGAATTTGCTAAGCAATCGGTGTTGCGTCTTCCGCGTTTGAACTCTCCGCCACTTTGGACTCCGGAAGCACCACGTCAAGTTCCAACTGCGAGGCTGGCGTGCTCACACTGGCAGAAGCGCGACGTTTGCGCTGCCACAGGGTCACCCCCACGGCACCCACGGCGGCGACACCTGCCCCCAAGCCAAGGGCAACAGGTAACTTAGCCCCCTCAAAGAAGGAGGGTTGGCTGGCGTTTTGGCTCAACCCTTGGAGGTAGGCACAGGCTTGGCCATTACTGGGGGCAGCAGCGGCGAAGGTGGCCACGGCCACACCCAACGTAACGGTCATGAGGGGACGCAACATAGGGTACTCCTTAGCGAATGTATTCTTTGAGAACGCTGTTGCGGTTGGGATGGCGCAGCTTCCGCAGAGCCTTGGCCTCAATTTGACGAATCCGCTCGCGCGTCACGTTAAAGAGTTGGCCAATTTCTTCTAGGGTTTTCATGCGACCATCGTCCAAACCATACCGCAGTTTTAACACATCTCGCTCGCGGGGGCTAAGGGTACACAATACCGTCTCTAAATCTTCCCGCAACAGGTGCTTCGAGACTTGGTCTTCGGGGGTTTCACCATCGGATTCAATAAAGTCCCCTAAACGGGAGTCTTCCTCTTTGCCAATGGGGGTTTCCAAGGAAATTGGTAACTGTGCCGATTTGGCAATGAACCGTAGCTTTTCGATCGTCATTTCCATGCGATCGGCAATTTCCTCTTCGGTGGGTTTGCGCCCCATTTCTTGGGAGAGAAGTTTGGTCGTTTTCTTGATGCGGGAAATGGTTTCGTACAGATGCACCGGCAAGCGAATCGTGCGGGACTGATCGGCAATGGCGCGGGTAATGGCTTGACGAATCCACCAGGTGGCGTAGGTGGAAAACTTGTAGCCCTTTTCGTGATCAAATTTCTCGGCGGCCCGAATTAGCCCGAGGCTGCCCTCCTGAATCAGGTCCTGAAAGGATAACCCCCGGTTCATATACTTTTTGGCGATCGACACCACTAGCCGTAGGTTCGATTGCACCATTTTCTCCTTGGCTTTGCGACCCACAAACAACCGATGGCGAAAATCCCGCAGGGACATGCCCAAGGCCTCTGCCCACGGGGCTGGATTCCGCTCTAAGGATTCGGGGGAGCAGCCAAGCTCTTCACACAGGCGATCGCGCACCCGCTCCATTTCCAATAAATCGGCAATTTTGCGCGCCAGTTCAATTTCTTCGTCTGCCCGGAGTAGGCGAATCCGACCAATTTCTTGCAGGTACAGGCGAATCGAGTCTTCCGTGTAGTGTTTTTTCTTGACTTGGGTGCGCCGCCGACTGGCACGACCTTTGCTGGGCTTGCCGTCAAGATCGTCACTTACCTCCTCAAAGTCTTCCCCCTCCTCGTCATCCGTCTCCACAGCATCAAGGCCGTAGTCGCTCAGAAGGGCAACCTCATCTTCAAGTGGGCTCGTTGCAGGCTCGTAAACGTCAAGTACATTCGCTTGGGTCATGCCGTTGTCCTCTTAAAATCTCCCTAATAGTGCATGGTTCAGAGCAGTCCCCCAGCGTTGCCCCTCAGCAAGCTAAGATGAACCGCCACATCAACACGCCATCGCGCGATGAGGCTGAGCAACGGAGTTGGGGGTGTGGTTATAGGTGTTGACCCCACAGTTGGTCGTGCTGACAACCGCAATTAAGTTGACAGACATCCTGTATGACACAAGCAGTCAGGGAGCAGGCGCAGGTGGTCGGTTGGCACGTTGCAGGAATCTTTTGACCAATTTTAACTAAAACCTCATTGATTGTAGCCTTTCTAACAGAAATCGCCCACGGATCATGGAATATTTTTTTGAGAAATGTGCCTGAAGCAACAATCAACGTCAGCAAGTACTAACAATCTTGCTTTTGTCGTTTTCAGATAAAATTCCCGGCCATTTTGAGGGGGTTCTGCCTGCCCCCAGCCTAGCGAATTTTTGGGAACGTTGGGCTAGTAGCTGTGGGTATTATCTCGAAAGGCACGAATCAGGCCTTGGGTGGCAGTAGAGCTTTTCAGGTCAGAGGTGTAATAGGAGCGCAGGGGTACCACCCGGCCATCCCGCAATTCTAGGGCAAGGCGCGCTGTGGTGCCCCGTCTGCTGCGGGAGAGTTGCACACTCACATCGGCGAAGTCTCGCCAGTAAAAGGTTTGCTGGGTGCTGGTGAGCAAACTGCTGTGCTGTAGCGAAATGACTCCCGCTTCTTTATCTAGGATCAGCACCGCCACTTTGGCACCCACTAACAGAACGAACAGCCCACCCATCCAGCCGCCCGCCAAGGCCAGCCATCCCAGCCAGCGATTGTCCCGTACTAAGGTGAGGGGAGGCTGCTGGGGGTTTTGCAGGAAGTTGGAGAGTTGAGTGGCCATCCGTCGCTGTTGGGCTTCATCGCGGTCAAAGTCGCCAAAGGGCAGTGTTCTGCCGGAGGTTTGCAGTTGCACCTGATAGACGCGGTGGCGGCGGCCACGGCTTGAGCGCCACTCTTGGGCAAGATGGACGTTTTGAATGGCGGTTAGGGGGATGTGGGTGACCTTCACGCCGCTGACTCCGATACGGGCGAGGCGGCAGCGACTGTCTTGGGGGCGTGGATCGTGACGGCACACCAGTTCGTATTTGGCGGTGAGCCAGATTGGCACTGACCCGACAATCAACACCAAGATGCCCGTCAGCCATAGATCCCAAGGGCGACTGCGCAAAATGAGGCGGTGAGTTGATCGCTCAAGAATTTCCATCACTCTCACCCGGCGGGTCTAGGGCAAACCGCTGCCACGAAAAGGCTTTGAGGTGGCGATCGCCCGTTTGGTGTAGCACCACGTTGGCCAGTAGCTTGGCGGTAATGGGTGCGAGGAGAACGCCGTTGCGGTAGTGGCCGGTGGCAAGGTATAGGTTTGCAGCAGGGCCTTGCCCCAAAATGGGCAAGTCGTCGGGGGTGGCCGGACGGTAGCCCCACCAGGTATCAATGACTTCGTAGTCAACGAGGGCCGGCATTATGGCCGTTGTCCGGTTCAGGAGCGCCTGCAACCCGGCGACGGTGTTACCGCCCTGAAAGCCAACATTTTCGCTGGTGGCACCCACAACAATTTTGCCGGAGCGGCGGGGCACCAAGTATAACTGATCGCCAAAAATCACATGGTTCAGAAATGGTGGGGTAGTGGGGTGTAGCGCCAGCATTTGCCCCTTGCGCGGCGTGACCGGAATGGGCAAGAGTGCCTGAGTCCACGCACCGGTGGCCAAAATATAGGCACCGGCTAACCAACGACCGCGATCGCTTTCGAGGGCGGTAATGTCCCCTTGGGCATTTTGCTGCCAGCGTTGCACCTGCACCCCTTCAATAATTTCAACGCCGAGGATGCGGGCGGCGCTCAACAGCACCTTGGCCAAGTTACGGGTGTTTACTTGGCCATCCTGGGGGAACCACCATGCCCCAATAACACTCTCAGCAAAGCCCGGTTGCTGCTGGGTTAATTCCGCGGCCTCTAGCCAACGGCTATCGGGTTCCATCGGATGATGGCGATCCCGCTTCCGTAAATCGGTCACCGGTGCCAAGATGCCACAGGGCCAATAGCCCGCATCCATGCCCGTGAGTTGCTCGAGCTTATCAATCCAAGCGGGATACAGTTGGCGACTGGCGGTACAAAGGTTCCACAGGGGACCCGCAGGCAACCCTTCCGCTTGGGGGGCAAGCATTCCGGCGGCAGCGTGGAGAGCCGCTTCGCGAAACTGACGACTGAGGACCGTGGGACGGACACCGCGCAGCGCTAACTCAATGGCGATCGCCAAGCCCATGGTACCGCCACCAATAATGACAATATCCCGCTGTTCATCCCCTAGGATCATACTGCCGCTCAATGCTTTCGGACGCTCGCTTCCCTATGATACCGCCTGTTTTGGCGGCACCCCACGCCCAACCCTCCGACGGGTAGCAAAGGCCAAAATTACCTATAATTCAAGTAATTCAAGGCACTGAACAGCTGCGTGGCCACCTATCCCTCAAGCCCTATCACGCCCTATATCGATGGCTTACACCTCCCTCGCAACTGTCCTGAATGACCTTGGTCAAACCAGGGAATGGCAGCGTCCCCAACAGTTTTTACAACTCCTTGAGCACTGGCCCCAGCTTGCCGGTGCCCTCATTGCCCAGCAGTCATTTCCGGTTGACCTTAATGCAGAAGGGGTTCTCACGGTGGCGGTCGCCAGTAGTACGTGGGCGCACCACCTCACGTTTTCGAGATCGCAACTCTTAACCAAAATTCAGCAGACCCTTGGCATTCCCCTAAAAGACATTCACTTTTCCCATCGTTACTGGTCAGCACCGCGATCGGCATCCACCAAAGGAGAGTCTTCTCTTCCCCGTGCCGTCGCATTACCCCCCCTCCCCCGTCCGGCTAAAACCCCCCAAGAGGCGTTTAAGCGTTGGCAGCAGCAGGTTCAGGAGCGCTCCCGCGGCCTAGGGCGGTGTCCACTGTGCCAGTGCCCTACCCCCGCCATAGAACTGCATCGTTGGCGGGTGTGTGGTCTATGCCATGTGCGCCAACCGTCCGTCTAGATGCCCGATCCGTTCAGAAACTCTTCAATGGGGCGATCGCTCAGGCGGCAATTGCGACCCTGAGCCAGTACCGGCACCTTATCGTTGTCCTGCTGCCGATGTTGCAGCGCCTGCACTTGCTGCTCTAGCAACTCAATACGATCCAGCAAGTAGCGAATGGCTTCTGCTTCTGAGTCCGGCAGTTGGCCGTGCTCAAGGGGTGCGATTTTTGCGCCGGCGCGATAGACCACTCGCCCCGGAATCCCGACCACGGTGCAGTCAGAGGGCACATCCCGCAACACCACCGAGCCTGCCCCAATGCGCACATTATCGCCAATGGTGAGGTTGCCTAACACCTTTGCGCCAGCACCGACAACCACATTTTCCCCAAGGGTGGGGTGGCGTTTCCCGGTTTCCTTGCCCGTGCCGCCGAGGGTCACCCCTTGGTAGATGAGGCAGTAATTGCCAACAATGGCGGTTTCCCCAATGACAACCCCCATGCCATGATCAATAAACACCCCTTTGCCCAAGGTTGCACCGGGATGAATTTCAATGCCCGTTAGCCACCGCGCCACGTGGGAAATAAACCGCGGCACAAAGGGCAGCCCCATCCGCCATAACCAATGGCTAAAGCGGTGCAAAACAACCGCCTGTAACCCCGGATAGCAAAACAGCACTTCCAGCCAGTTGCGCGCGGCGGGATCCCGCTCAAAAATAATCTGAAAATCGGTTTTTAGGGCACTGAACACAGCAAACTCCTTCGCTGCGGTAGGCAACGTGGTGCATTTCGATCTTAACAAGTTGTTGCTGCCTTGGCGATCGCCCCGGAAATGGAACTCGCGGGGAATTCATGGGCGGGCGATCGCTGATGTCCCCATAAGCTGGTAACGTGGTATGGAAGCCTCCCAATGGCAAAGCAGTATTGATTTCAGCACGGTTAGCATGAGAGTCCTCGTAATTGGCGGTGATGGTTATTGTGGCTGGGCAACGGCGCTCTACCTTTCAAATCGTGGGCATGACGTAGCAATTCTAGATAGCCTGATTCGGCGGCACTGGGATGCTGAGCTGTGCGTAGAAACCTTGACCCCCATTGCACCCATTCAGCATCGACTTCAGCGCTGGCAGGATCTAACCGGCAAAAAAATTGATCTTTACGTGGGCGACATCTGCAACTATGCCTTTTTAGAGCGGGCAATGCAGGAGTTCGAGCCCGATGCAGTCGTTCACTTTGGCGAGCAGCGCTCTGCCCCCTACTCGATGATTGATCGCGAGCACGCGGTTCTTACCCAAGTGAATAACGTTGTTGGCACCCTGAACCTGCTCTACGCCATTCATGCCCATAACCCCGACTGCCACCTTGTGAAATTGGGCACCATGGGTGAGTACGGCACCCCCAACATTGACATTGAGGAAGGGTACATCACCATTGAGCACAACGGTCGCAAAGATACCCTCCCCTATCCCAAACAACCGGGCAGTTTCTACCACCTCAGCAAGGTTCACGATAGCCACAACATTCATTTTGCCTGCCGCATTTGGGGGCTGCGGGCCACTGACTTGAACCAAGGAGTCGTCTATGGTGTGCTGACGGAAGAAACCGGCATGGACGAACTGCTGATTAACCGCCTAGACTACGATGGGATTTTTGGAACCGCCCTCAACCGCTTCTGCATCCAAGCGGCCATTGGCCATCCCTTAACGGTGTATGGCAAGGGGGGACAAACCCGTGGCTTCCTCGATATTCGCGACACCGTGCGCTGCATTGAGTTGGCGGTAAATCAGCCCGCTGCCCAAGGGGAATTCCGCGTTCTGAACCAGTTTACCGAGCAGTTTAGTGTCGGGGATCTGGCCCATAAGGTTCAAGAGGCAGGCAAAGCCCTTGGCTTGAAGGTGGAAATTCAACACCTTGAAAACCCCCGTGTTGAAAAAGAAGAGCACTACTTCAACGCTAAAAACACTAAGCTCTTGGATTTGGGACTGCAACCCCACTATCTCTCTGATTCGTTGCTAGACTCCCTCCTCAACTTTGCCATTAAGTACAAAGAGCGGGTGGATGCCAAGCAGATTCTGCCTAAGGTGAAGTGGCGCGCTTAAATTGTTAACGCAATAATAAAATTTTGTGCCATGGTTCTGCTCAACAGAAAGCTGGCCTGCTAGAATTGCTTATTATTTCAGTCCCTAAACAATTCTCAGCAATTCTTTGAGGGAGTTCATGAATCAGTTGGCGATCGCTCCGGTCCTATTTCACCTCGCCTTTCCGGTGAATAACCTTACCGAGACCAAAGCTTACTACGTTGACGGTCTTGGCTGCGAGCCGGGGCGTGAGAACCCCCATTGTTTGATCATGAAGCTCTACGGCCACCAACTCGTAGCCCACGTCACATCAGAACCGTTAGCGCCGCCAAATAGCATTTATCCACGGCATTTTGGCCTCATTTTTTTAGCGGAAGTGGACTGGCAAAACCTGCGCGATCGGGTTGTTGCCAAGGAATTGGGATTCTACCAACCACCGCGCACCCGCTTTGCCAACACGCCCCTAGAGCACAAAACATTTTTCCTTGCCGACCCCTTCCACAACTTAATTGAGATTAAGTTCTATCGTCATGTCGAGGCCATTTTTGGCAGTCGTGATCAGCAGGCGGTGGGGGACACTCCAGTGATTTCCGCCCCTTAAGGCCACCTACGGTGATTCACCTCATCCTTTACAGTAAGCCCGGCTGCCATCTGTGCGAAGGGCTACAGGAAAAACTAGAGCCGCTGCTGGCCAAGGGATTTACATTAGAGGTGCGGGATATTACTGAGCGACCGGAGTGGTGGCACGCCTATGCCTACGAGGTGCCGGTCTTACACATGGTTATGGGGGACACACGCCTTGAGGTGCCCCGCTTTTCTCCCCGTATGAGCAGCACTCAAATTGAGCAACGCCTGCAGCAATTTGCACTAGAGGTCGGTCATTAAGGGGATAATCGGCATAGTGATGCTAACCCATTGAGGACTCCAAGAATGGACCTAGGAGCCATGTTATTTCGTGGGCGCGACCTCAAGGTGACCCAGCAGTTTGCCGTGATTGGCCTAGGGCGCTTTGGTCGGGGTGTGTGCAGCACCTTACACAACTCGGGTTATGAAGTGTTGGGCAGTGATAACCAAGAACGGCTAGTCAACCAAGCCTTGCAAGATCGTCTTGTGAACCACGCCATTCAGTTAGATTCAACGGATCCGCAATCGTTGAAGGAAGCGGGGTTGTTTGAGTTTGAAACGGTGATTGTTGCCATTGGTAACCACCTCGATGCCAGTATTATTACGACCCTTAACCTGAAGGAAGCAGGGGTGCCGAAGGTCATTGCCAAAGCCTCCTCCGAAATCCATAAGAAGCTGCTTGAGCGGGTGGGGGCTGACCTCGTGGTCTTTCCCGAGTATGAAGCAGGCTGTGAACTGGCGCGATCGCTCACCCGTCCGGGGATTCTTGATTCCTTAGCCCTAGATCCAGAAAAAAGCATCATCGAGGTCAAGGTGCCGCCAGCGTTCCATGACCAAACAATTATGGAAGTCGGACTGCGCAGCCGCTATGGCCTGAATCTGATTGCCCTGCGCTGTGATCAAAAATTTGAAATTATTCCCGATCCCAATCAAAAGCTTAAACAGGGGGACATCATGGTTGTCATTGGTGCCAACAGTGATATTGATCGCTTTTTGCGGAGTCACCACGTTAGTTGATCCCCTCGGTTCCTTCCTCCCCCTTTTATCGTTGGTCACCGCCAGCGCGGGTGGTAGCACTCCTTACCCTGATGCTGGGCATTAGTGGTCTGCAAACCATGGGTTGCTTAGGGGTAGCCTCTATTAGCGTTTTAATGTGCGGCATTGCTAGCCAAGTGTCGTGGCGACGGGTTGGCGATCGCTTGCGCCATGCCCGCTTTGTCCTGATGGGTTTGTGGCTGTTTCTACCGTTTGGTGGCAATGGCACTCCCCCCCTCGGATGGTTATCGGCCACAGGAGTGCAGACGGCGTGCCTTCTTTCATGGCGGTTTATCCTTTGTTTAGTCCTAGCAGTCACACTACTGGAGACCCTGACCTTTAGCCAATGGGTGGCCGTCTGTCGCTGGTGCTATTTACCGCCCCTGCTGACCGATACCCTAGCGTTAACCTATCGCTATTTGTTTGAACTAAAGTTTTTGCTGGCTCAAATGCAGCAAGCACTCTTTTTGCGTGGCTTTCGCTTGCATTGGCGACGACTCCGACCTTGGGCGCAACTCATTGGCACCTTCCTCATTCGCACTGAAGAGCGAGCGCAACAGATTTATTTGGCCATGCGGCTGCGGGGCTATGGGCTAGCGAAGCAGCAACGACCCGCCTTCCCCGATACCGCTCCTTGGAGTTGGACATTGACAAGTCTGGTGATCCTTGGCGTGGGCATCCTTCTTGCGTGGGATAGTGGCTGGCTCCTTAGCTGAGCCTGTCCCTTCCGCTGTCAAGGACTGGGCTATAGTTGAGTTGACCTATTAAGGAGGAAAATTTTCAGCTCTTTCCGGAACGGCAGGCACACATGGTCAAGTATGTCCTGTCTGAGAAACTGTTAAAAAGCTTAATGTTACAGAGGTCTGCTGGGGTAAGGTTGCCCTATTTAATGGGGGCGAATTCTCAGCCATGCTTGTAGGTCGGGCAGCGTTTGAAAGTCTAAGAGCGCTTCTCCTAAGGTTTCGAGTTGTTCAAGGGATAGGTCACGAATCTGAGAAACAACCTCATCCGGCAGATGCCCCAGTCGTCGATGCAATTGACGTAGAATGAGGGAGCAGGCTTCTTCCCGTCGCCCTTCTTGCCGCCCTTGCTGCAATCCCTGCTGCAGTCCTTGTTGTTCTCCTTCTCTGAGGATTTTTTGATACATTACCGATTCCCGCATCATTCCCTCCCGAAAAATTGACTCGATTAGCTCTTCTTTGTACTGTAACCCAGCCATTAGTTGTACGACGGTACTCAACTCTCGTCGCTCGCTCTCTGGCTCAATTTGA
>Ga0116211_1000436_pt1 | contig 22564 bp, 22 predicted proteins | sample SaghotsprinmetaG_FD_94484 | JGI IMG/M metagenome (GOLD analysis project Ga0116211, IMG submission 94484) | Hot spring microbial communities from South Africa to study Microbial Dark Matter (Phase II) - Sagole hot spring metaG | ecosystem: Environmental > Aquatic > Thermal springs > Hot (42-90C) ... | reverse complement strand
CATCCCTGGGTCAGAAACACTCGAAAAGGCAAGCGAAAACTGGAGGACCTTTATAGAAGGCCATCCCCTGACGAAGGAAGATCGAGAACGAATTGAAACTATCCGTAAAAAAATTGATCATCAATTCTGCAGGCGATGCGACTACTGCCTGCCCTGTACTGAAAATATCAGCATTCAGCATGCGATTGGGTTGAAATTCATCATCAAGCGATTCGGTCCTCAGGCAGAAAAATTGGATTGGATGAAACGATTGATCGAGAAAGCCCGTCACTGTTCTGAATGTGGGGAATGCCTACCGCGATGTCCTTATAGCCTTCCAATCCCCGAACTAATAAAACAAAACTTGGATTGGTATGATAGCCTCCCAAAATTTTGAGGAGATAATCGTTGGACTTAAAAAGAAGGCCTTTCGGGGTGTGTAATCATTGGTGCCGAAGGTCGGAACGGGATTTATCGTCTAAATCACTGTCTGTCAATATTAAATTAGGTTATGCCAACAAAATAGACCTTACCCCAAAGGTGACCCCTAAGGATTCCTTACGGGCGTAATGGAGGGTTGCAACATGTATTTTTTTGAGATTAAATGACCTTACCGCCTGGGCTTGGATGGATATTGAATACTTAACAACAGCTTTTTATAATCAGCGGGTTGGCGGTGAAGTCTCCTTCCGCAGGAAGGAGTTTCCCGGGGATGAAATTACATTTATATTCTCCCCCCTTGCACCCGCCTACAAGGCGGGGCTTACGGGGGACTTGCCGGTCAAATCCGCCCGTGGGCTCCACCATTACTTGGGATCAAGGTTATTATTCTCCAAATCCGTCACATTTTTTTTACTTTGAGTCGCAAGTTGCTTTAGAATTTGCATCCCCTCTCTCGAATCAGCCCTTAGCGAAATGGGTTGATTACCTCGAGGCCTGGATATTCGAAATCACCGGAATTTCTTGTCACCAGACGCAACTCATGATGCAACGCTGTTGCGGCAAGAAGGCTGTCGATAGTGGGAACCGGCCTCCCTATCTCTGCAAGAAGCCTGCCCCAGCGGTCAGCCACGGCAAGGTCAACCGGAAGCACCCGTTCCTCGAACCATGCCGGAAGCTCATGCTCTAACCAGAGGCGTAGCTTCTCACGCCGCTTTCTGTCGTTAAGGGCCTCAATGCCCCTGCATATCTCACCAAGTGTCAGGGCGCTTACATAGAGCGCCTCACCGGGAAGGCGATCGAGCCATGTGATGACCGCTTTGTTTGGATTGCGGCGGACCGTCTCGGATATAATATTGGTATCAAGCAGATAACTCATGAAATCTCCGTCTCCCGCGTGAGGGTTTGCTCACGCCTCAGGTCAAGCTCCAAACCATAAAGCGGCGAGTTGCGCATGAATTCAATGAAACTCCCTTTTGGGCGCCTGAGTCGTTCGTACTCCTTGCTCGAAATCACGACAGCAGTTGGTTCCCCACGAACAGTGATCTTCTGCGGGCCTTCCTTCGCTGCCTTCTTAACCACCTCGCTCAGACGGGCCTTTGCCTCCTGAATTTGCCACATTCCCATGAAAACCTCCCTATTTAGTCAGTCTGGTCAGATCATTTTAGCACGTTATGGGCGGGTTTGTAAAGGGAGTTTTAGGGTCTTTGGCGCTCTGAAAATCCCATAGACTCTCAACCAACCTCCTAGGGGAAAAATAGGGGACATTGGTTCTAAAACAATTTATGGAAAAGAGGACCAGGCATAGATCTGACAGCCTCTTCACAAAATCTTCTCGGTCTTGGTTGCGTGTGGAATATGGGTGTCTGTTCGATCCACTGGCCCATGATGTGATGTAATGCAGAGTTCCAGGAACATCTAATCGCGGCCCCCTTGGCATGTATCCCGCTTATCACAATCCTTGAGGACTGTCAACTTATTTAAATAACTAAACTACATCCCCTTTTCCACAATCAGCAAAAAAAGGGCCTTCCATGGTCGGAAGGCCGAAGCAGTTAACTTATTGATATTTTTGGTGCCGGAGGTCGGAATCGAACCGACACGGGGTTTGATCCCCGCGGGATTTTGAGTCCCGTGCGTCTACCAGTTTCACCACTCCGGCACAGTGTTAAATATAAAAAAAAGCCTATCCCCTGTCAAATGAAATTTGGATTTGACAATCCATTTTTACCCATGTTATTTTTTTGTTGACCCATAGCAGGCGGGGCTGTAGCTCAGCTGGGAGAGCGGTCGCATCGACAGGTCGACGGTTGGGATTTATTCAAACCTCTTACGAAAAGTACACCATTTTCTTTGAGACATTTAGGTAGTTAAAATTGGGAAGGTAGTAGTTTGGAGTGTATAACTTTTCTCTTTCATCTATTTTAACAGTTTTCAAAACCAGGTGGGGCTGTAGCTCAGCTGGGAGAGCGCTTGAATGGCATTCAAGAGGTCGACGGTTCGATCCCGTTCAGCTCCACCAACTTCCCTTCTTCTCATGCCCTATTTTGTTTATATCCTCAAGAGCGAATTGGAAAATTCTTCCTATATAGGCCATACCTCCAATCTTGATAAAAGACTCATCGAACATAACAGCGGGAAGAGTCTCTCAACGAAAAGAAAGAAACCCTGGAGGCTTATTTATAAAGAAGAATGTCTAACTCGCTCTGAGGCGGTTTTAAGAGAAAAATATTTCAAATCGATATATGGAAGGATGGAGCTAAAGGCAAAAGGGATTTTATAGTTTTAGGTTTAATTCCTTTTGTGGGAGAGCGGTCGCATCGACAGGCCGACGGTCGGTTTCGACTCGCAACGAGTTCGATCCCGTTCAGCTCCACCATTTACCTTCCTTCAATTGAAGTCCAAAGAGTGGATAACTCCCTTTTGAATTCCTATTCTAAAAATCTCACCGATCCATTAAATGATGGGAACTGGGGCAATCTCTTTGGTTTGAAATTCTTTTCTTCGGGGTGTTAAAATTTATTTAAAAGAGAAAAACGATGAGACCCATCTTATTGGAAATTGTCGCCGACATGATGACCACCATAGGACATTGCCGTCACTGTGAAATTTTCTTTGACGAAGCAGGACTGAACAAAAGAATCTATGAAAAAGAGAGCGATCAATATCCCCCCGATTTTATACAGACCTTAGAAAGACTATTCAATTGGACTCAGGAATTGAAGCGGCTCTATAAGCATCGCCTTTTCATCAGATTGATCGATGCGAAATCCTTTGTAGGATTCTATAAATCTCTCCGCTATCGAATTCGAAAATACCCCACCTTTATTATCGAAGGAAAGGAAACCTATTCCGGTTGGGATAAGGACCAACTTGAAGGCCTTCTGGACAAGCATATCCTGAAGGCTATTCCGTCAAGACATCGGCATCTTCATTCTTCCTATTCTTAAGGAGATCTCTTTGGGAAGAGGTGGACGTTTCGGAAAGTATGGAGAGCAAAAGAGGTTCGAACGATTACGTCTGAAGAGACGTCACGCCCTCGCATTAAAAAACTCCTGGAAAGTCACCCGCAGAAAAAAGTCTAAAGTTCGTGATGCCTGATTTCAAAGGCGTCTGATTTATAAACTCTTAAGCATCTCTTCGGCTGTGTCCCGCAGATCGCTATGGGTTGTCGTCATGGCCAGGATGTCAAGTTTTGCCTTAAACCCCTGCTTCTCCATAGGGGATCTCGTCTCATAGAGAGGCTTCATCGCATGGATGGCTTCTAACACTTTCTCCGGATCGGAGTAATCGAGTAACAGAGAGAGTGTTTGCCAGTCTTCAGGCAACCCATATTGATCCAAATAGTTCTTGACCACTTCGTTAAACTGTTCCGTCCCATGAAAACGATCGATGTCTCCCTGAGCCTTCTTATGTTTCTTCGTCCCTTTCTTTCCCATGAAGAGTTTATCCGCCTCCTTTCGATACTTCTTCATCACCCACTCCGACCGACGAGACCTTGCCTGCTCCCGGAGGGGCTCTTTGGGAGCGTGAGGACTCCGATCTCTCCTCCGGTCAATCTCTCTCCACGATATCTTCTCTCTCTCTTCCTCGTCGTGATATCGAACCATTCGATTCTTCTCCTCTTTTGACTGACGTATAGATTTTTCTTTTCTCCTTATCTCTTCCTCTCCACACCCTGAGAGGTAAAGACCAGTTTGACAACTTCGCCTGACCGCCCAAATCGTTCGAGCAACTTCCCATTGAAGATGATATCGAGCCCTCCTGCATTTCCAATTAAGAGTTCGATTCGATCGTTTGCCCGATAAGAACCTCTCTCCCCAACCTTGAAGAGAGCCTCTGTTGGAAGTTGGCTATTCACTTTGATCTGTATCCATGTCTCCTCAAGAGCTTTGAGATCGAGCGAGAAAGGTTTCCCTTCAACTCCGGGAGAGACCTCCTTAACTTGAGTCGGTGCAATGGAGGAAACGATTTGATCTCTTTCCAGTTTTTTTGAAGGAGGTTCCATAGGAGGACTTGAAAGGTAAGGGTGAAAAAAGTAAGTGATGAGAAGGGCAATGGCGACAACGCTTAAAACGATCCAGATGTGCTTTACATTGATTCTTGTTTTCTTCAAATGTTCTACAGGAGGTCTTACCTCCAAAGGAAGTATCTCCACCTTCTTAAAAGACTGCTCGTAACGAAGAAGAACCTCATGGAAGTCAAGACCGACATTTTTGGCATAAGCAGAAAGAAACCCTTTGACGTAAATGGGAGAAGGGAGAAGGTCATACCGGTCTTCTTCAATCGCTTTGAGAAAGTGCTCTTTTACCTTTGTTTTCTTGGCTAACTCCCTCAGGGTGATGTTCTTCCCCTCCCGCTCTCTCTTCAGAAATTTTCCTAAGGGCTCCTGTTCCTGCAATGAACGCTCACCTCCGATGGGGCGAATAACCCATCTCATCAAGGGCACGAGGGTCCCGTGTCCAATCTCTTTCCACCTTCACCCAGAGTTCCAGATAGACCCTCTTGCCCAGGAAGGCTTCAATCTCCTTTCTAGCGGCTTCTCCGATCTTCTTCAACCGCTGACCCCCTTTCCCAATTAAGATTTTCTTCTGAGAATCCTTTTCGACAAAGATCGTCCCTTGGATCACCACCAACTCCTTTTCGGGGCGTTCCTTAAACGATTCAATGATCACGGCAGAGGAATAAGGAATCTCTTGATAGGTTTGCTCGATTACCTTCTCGCGAATCAGTTCAGAGACGATCTCCCTTTCCGTTTGATCCGTAAAGGTCTCCTCTGGATAGTAAGGAGGGGAAACCGGAAGGAAATGCAATATCTCTTCCATCAAAAGATCCACCCCCTCTCCGGTGGCCGCTGAAACAGGGATAATCTTCGCAAAGGAATGGAGTTTCTGGTACTGATCTATCATGGGTAGCAACCTCTCTTTTCGGACCAGATCGATCTTGTTGATCACCAGGAAACAAGTTCCTTTGGCTTTCTTAAGGGATTGGATCATCTTTCGGTCTTCTTCAACCTGGGGGGTTTGAGCCTCAATCATAAAGAGGAGGACATCTGCGTCCCAGCTCGAGGTAATGGCCGTTTGTACCATCCGCCTGTTCAATTCGGATCGGCCCTCATGGAGGCCAGGGGTATCAAGAAAGATGAGTTGACCTCCTTCGACATTTTTAACTCCGAGGATGCGATTCCGTGTGGTCTGTGGCCTTTCGGTGACGATGGCGATCTTCTCTCCAATAATCCGGTTGAAGAGGGTTGACTTCCCAACATTAGGTCTTCCTAAGATGGAAATAAAGCCGGATTTAAATGAGGTCATCTATACCCGATGGTTGAATGTAGAATGGAAAATTAAATCTCAGTTTCACGTTGCAAGTTTAACGTTTCGGGTCATCCCTTTAAATATGAAATCCGAAACTCGACCTGGTTATGAAGGCAAGGTTAAATCGAATACTTCCTGGATGTGTTCCACCAGAATAAAGTCCATCTCTGCTTTGATATAGTTTGGAATATCCTCCAGGTTTTTATCATTCTGTTTGGGAAGGATGATGGTCTTTACCCCCGCCCTTCGTCCGGCCAAGATCTTCTCTTTGATTCCACCCACCGGCAGGATTCTGCCGCTCAACGTGAGCTCGCCCGTCATGGCGATATCGTGAGAAACCGGCTTCTCTTTGAGGAGCGAGAGGACCGCTGTCGCTATGGTGATCCCTGCCGAAGGACCGTCTTTTGGAGTAGCTCCAGCCGGGATGTGAATATGGATATCCCACTCCTGATAGAAATTCTCGGGTACTCCTAATGATTGGGCATTGGCCCGTATATAGGAGAGCGCGGCCTGAGCGGATTCTTTCATCACCTCTCCGAGGGAACCCGTCAGAAGAAGCCCTTTGTCTCCTTTCATTTTGGAAGTCTCAATGAAGATGATGTCTCCTCCATTCTCCGTCCATGCAAGTCCTGTGGCTACACCAATTCGGTCTTTTTCTTGAGCAACCTCTCTGAAAAATTTTCTCGGCCCCAATAAACTCTCAACCACCGATTCGCTGATGATTGGTTCAGGCTGATTTCCCAATGCAACCTCTTTTGCCATTTTACGGCAGACCGTGGCAATCTCACGTTCCAGATTCCGCACGCCTGCCTCTCGGGTATACTCCCGGATGATCTTATAGACCGCCTCCGGGGTAAAGGTCAGTGGATAATCCTTTAGCCCATTCTCCTCCTTCTGGTGGGGAATGAGAAACTGAAAGCTGATTTTCTCCTTCTCCTCTTCGGTATAGCCCGGAATCGGAATCACCTCCATCCGATCCAGAAGGGCTGGAGGAATGGGTGAGAGGGTATTGGCCGTTGTGATGAAGAGAACGTGGGAAAGGTCAAAGGGAACATCTAAGTAATGATCAGTAAAAGAGTAGTTCTGCTCGGGATCGAGTGCCTCCAGCAAGGCAGCCGCTGGGTCGCCCCGCACATCCTGACCGATCTTATCCACCTCGTCGAGCATAAAGACCGGGTTGGAGGTCCCTGCCCTTTTTATCTCCTGAATGATCCTTCCCGGCAGGGCGCCCACATAGGTCCTTCGATGGCCTCGAATCTCTGCCTCATCCCTTACCCCTCCAAGGGAGATGCGGATGAACTTTCTCTCCAAGGCACGGGCAATCGAGCGGCCAAGAGATGTCTTTCCCACTCCGGGTGGTCCTACAAAACAGAGGATCGGTCCCTTCATGGGATTTTTCAATTTTTTAACGGCTAAAAACTCCAGAATCCGGTCCTTCACCTTCTCAAGATCATAATGGTCCTCATGGAGGATGGCCTTCGCCCTTTCAAGGTCAAGGTTATCCGTCGTCTTCTTATCCCATGGAATCTGAATGAGGTAGTCGAGATAGGTCCGAGAAACAGTATACTCCGCTGAGATCGGGTTCATCCGCTCAAGGCGCTGAATCTCTTTGTAGGCAATCTCTTCCACCTTCTGAGGCATGCCTGCAGCCTGAACCTTCTCTCGAAGTTCGTTCATCTCGGCTAAATAGGGATCTTCTTCTTGACTCTCTCTCTGCCTTCTGGCTGGAGGCCGAAGCGATTGCTCTCTCCCTGACCTGCCACCTTCCTTACCCGAGGCCAATAGCAGATGGGGTTTCAGTGGAATTGAAGGAAATTCCTGAATGAAAAGGTCGAATGCCTTCTTCAATCTCTCAAGAGGATCGATCGTCTCAAAAATTACCTGCTGATCCTTCAACCCTGGACGGAGGGTGATTGTGATGAGATCAGCCAATCGGCCTGGATGTTCGATCTGATCGAGAGTCTTTAATAGATCCTCATGCGGATTCCTTCCCTCAAAGAGGGAGAGCTTAAAAAGTATTCCGATGCTCTGCACCAGCATCGTTGAGAGGGAATTTTTCTCCTGCGATTCAACCACCTCTCTCACATCGGCCTTCAGATAGGGCGGCTCAGGAACAATATTCTGGACAAAGACCCGTGAGAGACCTTCTACAAAGACCTTCATCCCCTTGCCAGGCAATTTAACTAATTGGAGGATCCGGCAGACCGTCCCCACCGGCAAGAACTCTCTTAAGGGAGGCTCCTTATGAAAAGGGGCACGGGGATAGACGCAACCGATGAGACTGTTTTCCAGAACTGATTGATTCAAGATGTTGAATGCCTCTTCAGATTGAAGCAAGAGGGGTGCCACCACATAAGGGAAGATGACAGTATCCTTAAGAGGGATAAAGGGAAGCCGTTGAGGGATGGCGTAGCTCTCAGTCTTATGAAGGTATCTCACAAAAAACCTCTTTCAAATCCAAATAGGGTAATGGAAAATCTTAGGTATTTGAATTAGAATCTACACAGAGGTAGCAAAGATATTTTATACAAAACTGGCAAGCAAAGTCAACGAAGATCGAACAATTCCTTTACCGCTGAAAAGGCAATCGGCCTGTCCCATTCCCTCTGACCCACTATGATGCCCTCAACCACACCTTCTCCACTGATCAGAAAGGTGGTGGGAATCATCTTGACCCCATAGGCCCGAGCGACCCGTTCCTTTCTGTCGAGGAGAATCGACAGGGCGATCTGCTGACTCTTAATAAGATTCCTTATCCTTCTCTCTTTTTCACCATCAATGGCAATGGTCAGAATCTCGATCTGCCCTCTGTTCCTTTCAAAAAATTTTTCCAAAAGCAACATCTCCTCTTTGCAGGCTTGGCACCACGATCCCCAGAAAAAGAGCAGAAGGGGTCTGCCTCTATATTGATTCAGGGAGATCCACTTTCCATTTAGGTCCTTAAGTGAAAAGGATGGAGCTTCCTTTCTAACTGAAGGTCTTTGAATGCCAAAGGATTCGCAGAATGAATCCTTTTGAATGTTCGAGGACTCTCTGGCTTGAAGGGGATGTGTGACCATGAGGACAGTCCCCAAAAGTATCAATAGAAATAGGCCTTTTTTTCTCATCGGCGCTCCAAATGGATCTATGATTAAAAGGTAATATATAAACGAGACCCCGTCAATTTCTTCTTGAAAACGCCTCTAAGAAGTGGTAAGGTGAAAACGATAGAAGTTTCATATCGGGGAGGAAGGGGTTATGGCAGGTGTCAATAAGGTAATTCTTATCGGCAATTTGGGGGCAGATCCAGAGGTTAAATTTCTCGGAAGTGGAACCCAGGTCGCCAATTTCCGTATTGCGACCACAGAAAATAGGGTGAACCGCTCCGGTGAAAAAGTCGCCACAACGGAGTGGCACCGAATCGTTGCCTTTGGCAGATTGGCGGAGATTTGCGGACAGTATCTCAACAAAGGGAAGCAGGTCTATATCGAAGGTAGGCTTCGTACCCGTTCATGGGAGGATAAGGATGGAAACAAAAGGTCTACCACCGAAATCGTCGCCACTCGGATGCAGATGTTAGGGGCTCCGAGCGCATCCGTTGAAGCTTCTGCCTTAGAGAAGGAATTCGATATCGAACAGGATACAAATATTATTCCCGATGAGGAACCTCCCTTCTGATTCCCGATTTCGGGTTTCGGAATACGGATGCCGGAATGGGGGTTCACCATTTCATTCCGCAATCGGCAATCCTCACTCCGCATTTAAAAGAGATACCTCCTCATGCTCACATTGAGCAGAAGACCGATCCCGATCAGTGTGGAGAGAAGGAAGGAACCTCCATAGCTAAGCAGGGGAAGAGGAATCCCCACCACTGGCATCAATCCCATCACCATGGCGATATTAATGAATGTGTGCCAGAAAAGCATGGCCACCACGCCAAAAGAGAGGATGGCCCCGAAGCGGTCCTTTGCCTCGATAGCGATTCGAAGTCCCCACAGGATCAATAAGAAGTAAAGGCCTACCACAACAAAACATCCAACCAGCCCCCACTCCTCTCCCAGTGCCGAAAAGATAAAGTCCGTATGTTGTTCGGGCAGAAATCCGAGTTTGGATTGGGTACCCTTCATAAACCCCTTTCCGAAGATCCCACCCGAACCGATAGCGATCCTCGACTGGATCAGTTGATAGCCAGCTCCTAAGGGATCAAGGTCTGGATTGAAGAAGGTGATGATGCGACGTTTCTGGTAGTCCTTCAGAAACATCCAGACAAGAGGGAGTGCAGAAGCTCCAACCGCTCCGAGGGTGATCAGAGAGGATAAGCGAATCTTAACAAAGATCAGAATCGACAGAAAGATCAGGAGTAGAATGATAGCCGTACCAAGATCGGGTTGTTTAAGGATAAGAACCATTGGAAAGCAGAGAAGAAAAAATGGCAAACCGAGATGTTTCAGTGAATATCCCTGCCGGTCTGAAGGCCTCTGAAAAAATTTGGCTAAAGCCAAAATGAGTGAAATCTTAACGAACTCAGAAGGCTGAAATGTGAGGGTCCCCACTCGAACCCATCGCTGGGCGCCAGAGGTAATGATTCCGTAACCTAAGACGAGAATCAAAAGGACCACCGCACTGATATAGGCGATGTAAGCCAAATCGATATAGTACCGATATTCGACAAAAGCGATGACCAACATGGCTGTCAGACCGATGGCCAACCAGAGGATCTGCTTCAAATAGAGGGGAGTGGTCATGGTCTCCCCATTTGAAGTCACGCTATAAAGATTGAGAATCCCGATTGCAGAGATGAGGAGAACCATCCCCAACAGGACCCAGTCAAAATGGATGAATAATCTCCGATCAATCATAGATCGAATCTGCTAAATTTCCTTCCGCCTTTACAGGAGGAGAAGCCTCAAGATTGAAATATTTTTCAATCACCTTCTTAGCGATGGGAGCAGCTGCGGCTCCACCATAGCCCCCATGTTCAACAAGAACTACCACAGCGATCTGTGGATCCTCAAAGGGAGCATAGGCAGCAAACCAAGCATGATCCCTGAATTTGATAGGCATTCGGTTCATATCCCCTTTCTTAAAATCGACGGCCATGCGAACCACCTGAGCTGTTCCTGTCTTCCCAGCCACCCTCACCTGTTTTAAAGCGCTGGCTCCACCTGTACAACCCGGTTCGTTGACCGCTCCCAGAAGGGCCTCCTGAATGATGCGGAGCGTATTTTCAGAAATATTGGCTTTGCCGGTCTGTTTGGTTGAATACTCCTTTAATCGCTTCCCATAAATATTTTCCACCCGCTCTACGACCTGGGGAAGCAAGAGCGTTCCGCCATTGGCAACAGTAGAGATGAGCGTTAGAATTTGGAGAGGAGTCGTATTGAGATATCCTTGGCCCACGGCAAAAGAAAGAGTCTCTCCACTGTACCAGGCCACTCCAAACCGTTTCTTCTTCCAGGAAGAGGAGGGAACAATTCCGGACTTCTCGTGAGGCAGGGAGATGCCTGTCTTTCTGCCCAATCCAAGCTCCTCAGCATAATGGGCAATAGCATCGACACCGACTTTCAAGCCGACCTGATAGAAATAGGTATCACAGGATTCAACGATTGCCCTGTGAAGGTTGACTGTCCCATGTCCCTTCTCTTTCCAACACCTAAAATCCCGATTGCCATAAGGGAAGACGCCGGTACAGTGAATCTGGGTCTGGGGCGTGATGGCCCCGGTCTCAAGACCGGCAATCGCTGTGACGATCTTAAAGACCGATCCTGGCGGATACTGTCCCTGAAGCCCTTTGTTCTGGAGGGGATGGAAGGGATGTTCAACCAACGCCTTCCACTCCTCCATCGTGATATTTCGGGCAAAAATGGAAGGGTCAAAGGATGGCTTGCTCAACATGGCCAGGATCTGCCCTGTCTTTGGATTCATAGCGATGAGGGATCCGTTCTTGTCTTGGAAGGCTTCTTCAGCCACCTTCTGTAGATCATAGTCAATCGTTAAAAAGACATTATTGCCGGGAAAAGATTCAACGCTCCGGATATGCTTGATCTCTCTTCCCATGGCATCCACCTCAATCTGACGGCCTCCATCCACCCCTTTGAGCTGTTCCTCCCATTCGTATTCCACCCCATACTTGCCGATTACTGAACCCATCCGGTAAGAGCGGCTGCTCACCTGTTTCAACTCATTTTCGTCCACCTCACCGATGTAACCGATGAGATGGGAAGCGAGCGTACCATAGGGATAAGCCCTTCTGGGTCTGACATCCAACATAACCCCGGGAAGATGAATTCGGTTCGATTCGAGAAGGACAAGCTTGTCCCAGTCAATATCCGATTTTAGTTTGATCGGTCTAAAGGCAAGGCGCCGTTTAAGTCCCTTCATCTTCTCGCCGATCTCTTCCGGGGAGAGGTTAAGAATCTCTCTGACCATTTCCAGCGTCTCTGGATTTTTCTGGATATCTTCTGGTACAAGAAAAACTTCAAAAGAAGGCCGATTAGCTGCCAGAATGCGGCCTTTTCGATCTAACAGCATTCCCCGATCAGCAACCATTTCTCGAATCCGGATTCGATTATTTTCCGATAACTGTCGAAAGTCGGTTCCTTTGATCACTTGGAGATACCAGAGATAGACAAAGATCAGAAAGAAAGCCCCCCCTACAAAGAACCGAAGGTATCGGTATCTCTCTTTAAAATCCTCCATTCTCTGGGTATTGAGTTCAATCATCGCTTAACTTCTGTCTCCGAGACCCCTCTTCGGGTGTACATATAACAGGAAGTAACCCTTTCTGAAAAGAGAGAAGAAAAGCGGTGAAAGGAGAGCCGTGCAGAACACCTGAGGAAGGAATCGGATAAAAAAGAGAGGGTAGAGATTCCCTAAGGGCTCAGGGTTGAGCGCTTTGAGAATGAGGAGGAGAACGATCCCCTCTGCCAAACCAAAGAGGAAGACAAAAGAAGACCGGAGGAGAAAACTCTCCAGATAGATGTGATCTTTAAAGAGTTGCGCCACAAAAAAGAGAAGAGGTCTCGAAAAGGTGTAGAGACCAAAACCATTTCCAGAGAAGAGGTCCATCAAATAACCTAAAAAAAAGACGATTATTCCACCAGAGAGAGGAGGATATAAAAGCGCCAACGAGAGGGTGAGGATTAGAAGGAGGTCGGGTCGGACCCAATAGATGGTAGGTGAAACGAAAAAAGTCGTCTGAAGAGTTAAGAAAAGAATTCCTAACAGTAGAGTGGGAAAGAATTGCTTCATGTTGAATCTGAGTTTCTATTCCTTGATCTTTGGTCTCCGAATCTTCAATCCCTTGCCCTGATTCAATGTCAAAGCTTGAGCTTACTTCGTCTTCTTCACCTTCTCCTTCTTTGGCTTCTCTTCCGGCGGAGGGAGAGGAGCTTCTTTAATGATGAGAACCTCCTCTAACCTTGTAAAATCAACGCTCGGTATAAGCTCAGCATATTGAAAGATGCCATGGCCTTTCTTGTCCACCTTCTTGATCTCTCCGATCATCAGTCCTTTAGGGAAATTGCCGCTCAGACCAGAAGTGACCACCTTATCGCCAACATCCACCTCTTCCGCACGGAGAAGATATTTCAATCGGTACCGATTCTCACCAGTTCCTTCGACGATTGCTTTGGCCCGTGTTCTCTGGACGATGGAGTCGATGGCGCTGTTGTAATCGGTGGCAAGAAGCACGATCGAATGGGAAGGAGCTGTCTTGAAAATCTGCCCGATCACCCCTTCTGGAGAGATGACCGCCATTCCCCTCCGAACACCGTCCTTCTCCCCCTTATTAACGGTGACGCTTTTGAACCAGGAGGATGGATCTCGACCAATCACTTCCGCGGCAATGACCGTTGATGTAAGTGTCTCGCGAAACTGAAGCAGTTTCCTCAGTCGCTCATGGGCTAAAGCCATCTCCCTCATCTGATCGTTCTCTCTCTGAAGTTCCGCGATCTTCTTGCGGAGGCTCTCATTCTCCCTCTTAAGATGAACCAAAAAGAGATAGTCCTGGAACCCGGCTTTGACCTTCTGAATAAGAAAGGAACTCCCTTTCTGAAAGGGGGCACAGATCTCCATCAGGAGTCCATCGAAGAAGTCCACCCCCTTTCTCTCTTTAACCCTCAATGACATCAGAATCAGAGCAGATAACAGAACGAGGAGAATGATGGCTGGTAAGGTATATCTTCGAAAGAGGAAATCTCTGATCCTCATCAATCTTGAATAGAATTTAGTATTGGAAGGTGACGCTACGAAGCAGTTGCTCGTTATCCAGCACTTTGCCCGCCCCTAATACAATGGCTGAGAGCGGATCATCCGGAATCGTGATGGGAAGTGCTGTCACCTCCCGGAGTAGAACATCGAGATTTTTCAAAAGTGCACCACCACCGACCAGAACAATGCCTTTGTCGGCAATATCGGCAGCCAGTTCGGGTGGTGTCTCCTCGAGGGTGATCCTCACAGTATCAATGATCATATTGATCGATTCAGCCAATGCCTCCCGGACCTCCTCACTATTGATCTCGAGCGTCTTCGGAATGCCTGTCACCAGATCCCTTCCTTTCACTTCCATGGTCTCAGGGTTCTCTTCGGGATAGGCTGTGCCCACACCGATCTTGATCAATTCGGCTGTCCGTTCACCAATGAGGAGGTTATACTTTCTCTTGACATACTGGACAATGGCCTCATCCATCTTATCCCCTGCTACCCGAATCGACTGGCTTGTCACAATTCCCGAAAGCGAGATGACCGCTACCTCAGTCGTGCCTCCCCCGATGTCAACAACCATATTCCCCGAAGCTTCCGTAATGGGAAGTCCGGCTCCAATGGCTCCAGCCATTGGCTCCTCAATCAGATAGATCTCCCTGGCCCCGGCGGATTGGGCCGATTCGCGAACCGCCCTCTTCTCTACCGGTGTGATGCCAGAGGGAACGGAGATGACTACCCGGGGCCGAAGCAGGGCTTTCCGGTTGTGGACTTTGGCGATAAAATACTTGAGCATCTCTCCGGTGATCTCGAAGTCAGCGATCACTCCGTCTTTCATCGGACGGATGGCAAAGATGGATCCGGGTGTGCGGCCTAACATCTCTTTGGCTTCCCGGCCAACAGCCAGGATGCGCTTATCCCCTCTCGAATCTCTCTGGATGGCCACCACAGAGGGCTCTGAAGAGACGATCCCTTTCCCTTTTACATAAACGACGGTATTCGCTGTTCCGAGATCAATGGCCAAATCCGTAGAAAAGAGGCCCAGCAGTGAATTAAATACCATTCCCTTCTCCCATCCATCGTTAAACACTGGTCTATATTAACAAATCCTTCAACCTGATTCAAGAAAATTCATCAGAAAATAGCGACCCCTCCGTTCTCTCCTCTATCCCTTGTTGCTCAAGGAGGTAAACCCCGTATATTCCCATCCTAAAGCACGGGGCTTTTCTTCATTCTTGGATTTGAAATTGCCTTCCCCGTTTTGTAACGGTACAGGCATCACCAGTCTGAAGACTGGGGCTTTTGGGATCATACGGTGTAAACGATGACACTCCTTTGACCCCTTGTCTTTTTGAGGAGGATTGATTAATATTCATCCACTGAAAGGAGAATCTCCATGTTGACGATCCTAAGAAAACATGCCACCTCCTGGATGCTTAAAGGTATTCTTCTGCTTGTTGCTGTGACGTTCATCTCCTGGGGAGGATACTCTTTCTTTCAGGATAAGAAACTTGACTATGCAGCCAGAGTGAATGGAGTTGTCATCCATATCAAAGATTACCAGGAAGCGTTTCAGGGAATTCTCAAGCGTTACCGCGAGGCAATGGGTCCTGCCTTAACGGATAAGATGATCGAGGAACTTCGCATCAGGGAAAATGTCCTCGAAGAGTTGATCTCCCGCACCCTCATCCTCCAGGAGGCAGACCGGTTGGGACTTCGTGTCTCCGATGAAGAACTGAGAATGGCCATTGAATCGTTCCCCTCTTTTCAGGTCAATGGTCAATTTGACCACCGCCTCTACGAAAGATTCCTCCGCCTCAACCGGATGACCTCTGAGGATTTCGAGCGAATGCAGCGGGAAAACCTTCTCTATACCAAGACGGTCAACCTTGTGCGGTTGAACGGAGCTAAAGTCTCGGAAGAGGAGGTTCTCGAAACCTACCTCTATGAAAACGAAAAAATCAATCTCCGCTTCGTCAAGATCTCACCTTCCGCTTTCAGGGGCCAGGTGAGTGCTAACGAGGTGGAGATTAAAGACTACTATCAGAAACAACAGGAAGAATTCAGGATTCCCACCTATCTCAAGGTTCAATATCTGGCTTTTCGTCCTTCAGATATCGAGCCGAAGATTCAGATCTCCCCCGATGAGATCAAACGTTACTATGAACAACGAAAAGAGAGTTTTAAAGTTCCCAAACGGGTCAGAGCCAGGGAGATTCTGATCCAGGTGAACCCTCAGGATTCTGCTGAGCAGATAGAGCAGAAGAGAAAGAAGGCTGAAGAGATTCTTGAAAAGGCGAAAAAGACCAAAGACTTTGCTTCATTGGCTAAACAGGTATCTGAATCCGAAACTGCCCAAAAAGGAGGAGATTTAGGGTGGCTCCATAAGGGAAACATCGAAGAATTCCTTGAGAAACCTATTTTCTCTTTGAAGGTTGGCGATCTGAGCAATGTGATTCGAGGGGAGAAAGGGTTTTACATCTTCAAGGCAGAGGAAGTGACCGAAGAGAAAGAGAAGAGTTTTGAGGAAGTAAAGGATCAGATTCAGCAAGGGCTCAAAAAGGAGAAGGCGAAGGCAGAGGCTTCCCGTCGTGCCGACGACGCCTTCTACTCTCTCTTTCGGAGCAGGGAGATTGACAAGTATGCCCGCGAAAAGGAAGTCCCCATAAAGACGACGCCCTTTTTCAAGGAAGGCGACGAAATTCCTGAAATTGGCAGAGCCCCCTCTTTCCACTCGGCTGCCTTCTCACTCAAAATAGGAGAAATCTCCGCAGTGGTTAGCATTCCGCCTAACTTCTACATCCTGAAACTGGTGGACAAAAAGGAATCCCGGATTCCTACCTTGGAGGAAGTCAAAGAGGAGGTTATCCGAAAAATTACCACGAAAAAGATGGATGAGAAGGCCCGCCAGACAGCCGAAGAGATCCACCAGCAGATCCAATCAGGAAAAGAGATCCAAGAGGTTTTGAAACAGAAAGATTACTCCATGGAAGAGACCGGGCTTTTCAATCGGGCTTCAGGGGTCATTCCCAAAATCGGTCCGGCAGGAGAATGGATGACAGCCCTTGCATCCCTGACTGAAAAAAAGCCCCTTCCCAAAGAACCCTTCCGAACCAAAGAAGGATATTTTGTGGTGAAGTTGTTGGCCTCCGAACCTGCCAATCCAAAGAACTTTGAGCAGGTCAAAAAAAATCTTGAAAAACGACTGATCTACCAGAAGCAAGAAGAGTTCTTCAGAAACTGGCTTCAGAACCTGCGATCCAAAGCAAAGATCGAAATCAATAAAGAGATCCTCTGAAATGAAAAGGAAATTGGGTTTATTTAAGGTAAGGGAGAAGATGGAAGTTTCGACAAATTGATACGCCTACTAACCTTCTTAAGACTCGTGTGTGGAGGATAAAACTTCAATCTTTTTAAAAAGGTAATCGGACCCTCAATACATAGAAGTCTCAAACTTAATGTTTTTTGCGGGTGGGGAGAGAGAGTTGCCTACCGGACTCGTGATAGGGGATGCCAAAATGTTCATAGGCCAATTCGGTTGCCTTCCTTCCGTTCTGAGTCCTCGCCACAAACCCAATCTTTAAGAGAAAAGGCTCCACCATATCAACCAACGTATCGGCCTCCTCCTGAAGGGTTGCGGCGATCGCTTCCAGGCCCACTGGCCCTCCCTTATAGTAACGGATGATCGTCTCGAGAAACCTTCTATCGAGGCTGGTCAGACCCATCTCATCCACTCCTTCAAGGCGAAGCGCTTCATCCGTGATCTCTTTAGTGATCTTACCTTGACCTCGAATCTCTGCATAATCCCTTACCCTCTTGAGAAGGCGATTCGAAATCCTTGGAGTTCCTCTCGAACGTTTGGCAATCTCTTCTGTTCCCTCCTGATCAATAGGCACACCTAAAAGGGCAGCAGAGCGTTTGACCACCCGGTTCAATTCCTCGACAGAATAGAAATCGAGGTTTCTCAAGATTCCAAAGCGTTCCCGAAGGGGAGCTGAAAGGAGTCCTGCTCGTGTGGTGGCTCCCACAAGCGTGAACCGCTCCAATCGATAGCGGTGGCTTCGCGCATGGGCGCCCTTGTCAAAGATAAAGTCAATACAGAAATCCTCCATGGCAGGATAGAGAAATTCTTCCACCACTTTGGGAAGGCGGTGAATCTCATCAATGAAGAGGACATCGCCTTTCTCAAGGTGTGTGAGGATGCTGATCAGGTCTCCACCCTTTTCAATCGCTGGGCCTGAGGAAGTAATGATCCTCCCCCCCATCTCGGTCGCAATGATGTGGGCAAGGGTCGTCTTACCTAAACCCGGAGGGGAATGAAAGAGAATGTGATCCAGAGGCTCTCCCCGTTTTTTTGCCGCCTTAATCGCAATATCAAGGGTTTCAACCACCTGCCCCTGACCGATATACTCTGAAAGCCTTCTGGGCCTTAGATCGAGAAAGTCCTCAACCTCAGAAGGGGTTTCCCCAGGCCTTGGCTTCGTATCTGCCTCTTTCTTTTCTTCAGACTTCTTCATCCCTCATCCCCAAGATTTTCAATCTGCAATCTCAAATCCGAGATCTGACATTTTGTTAACTAACCACCTTTCTGTCCCCGATAGACCTCTTCAAAGAGTTCCTCGGGCGTTGAGATATTGGGGTTCCTCAACATGGCTTCCTGAACCATTCTTTGTGCCTCACTCATCTTGTGGCCAAGGTCTTTCACCAGCACCTCCTCCACCTGTTTCTTGATATCCAATACTTCAGTCTCAACTGGAATCTGATCCTCTCTCAGCAGTGCAAACTTCCCAACCTTTCCATGAAGCGTAGCGATAATCTTTTCCGCCGTTCTTTTTCCGATTCCCTTCAGACCCTCGAGCGTCTTTGAATCCCTCTCCTCAATGGCTCTCGCAATTTTGGGAATAGGTTGGATAAGAGCTTTTACGGCTGTAAGTGGGCCAATGTCCTCAACGGTGATAAACTTTTCGAAGAATTCCTTCTCCGGTTCATAGTTGAAACCGATGAGGATCGGCTTGGGCTGCCTTTCGGTCTGTTGGTAATGGATGAAGAGTTTCACGATCTCTCCCTCTTCCCCTGCCTTTTTGGGATTAAACGTTTTTCTCACAATGGCAGGGAGAAGGACCTCATAACCCACCCCATTTGCCAGAATAACGACCCGATCCTCCTCCTTTTTCAATAATTTCCCTTCGATGTAACGAATCATGGGAATCTCTCTAACCATAACCCACCTTAACCCCTCCTCTTTTCCCCTTACCTTAAGGGGAGGTTCTCCCCCTCTTGGGTTAAGAGGGGGGAAGGGGGAGTTAAGGTATATTACCATTTAAATTTACTCATTCGAGAAAGTCCAGTAAGGGCAAGGGCAAGGGCATCGCCGGCATGGCTTGAGCCGAGCGATCCCTCAATCTTAAGAAATTGCCGAATCGCCCTCTCCATCTGTTTCTTATCAGCCCGACCGCTTCCAGTCAGGGCACTCTTAACTTCTGTTGGCTTAACTTCAACAACAGGAACCTGCATCTCTTCGGCCGCAAGATAGATGACCCCTCGAACCTCTCCAAGCCGAATGGCCGCCTTGGGAAATTGTTTCAGCACAAAGACCTCCTCAACCACAAGGAGGCCTGGCTCCCACTTTTTAAAGAGCGCTTTGATCCCATCATAGATGATTTTTAGGCGGAGTGCTAAAGGAGATCCGGCTTCCGTCCGAATGGCCCCCCAATCACAGGCTTTCCCGCCCCGGGAAAGAGCCTCCACCACCCCAAACCCCGTCATTGCCAATCCTGGGTCAATTCCGATTGCTCTCACAGGAAGACTTTCTCCAGATGTAAAAAAAGCCACCCTTCTCTTCAGTCATGAGCCGGTGGCTTTTCAGCAGAACCAATATTGCCTTTTAGTGGTGTGCCCCATAAATAGAAAGAGGTTTGAAAATGATTAATTCCGAAAAAATCAGGTATCCAACTGTTATTAAATTACAGCTTTAATTCTATGGTGCACCACTAAGCACTGAGACGTTCCATCTCTTCGTCAGCAATATCAAAATTGGCATAGACTTTTTGGACATCATCAGCATCCTCAAGTCCCTCCATCAGCTTGAGCATCTGTTCGGCGTCCTTGCCAGTCAAACGGATGGTGCTCTGAGGAATCATGGTCACTTCGGCATAGTTCAGTTTGAAACCCGCTTCTTCAATCCTCTTCTTTACAGCCTCAAAATTGGTTGAATCCGTGGTGACTTCGAAATCTTTGCCTGTATCTTTAACATCGAGAGCTCCTGCGTCCAGAGCGATCTCAATCAGCTTGTCCTCCTCCACACCAGCTTTATCCAGTAAGATCAACCCCTTCTTCTCAAACATCCACGAAACGCAACCGGTCTCACCCAGGCTTCCGTTGTGTTTGGAAAAGATATGGCGCACCTCTGCGACAGTCCGGTTTTTATTGTCGGTCAGAACTTCAAGGATCATCGCCACACCACCAGGGCCATAACCTTCGTAAGTCAACTCTTCGTAATTGACGCCTTCCAGCTCTCCAGTCCCTTTCTTGATGGCTCTTTCAATATTGTCTTTCGGCATATTCTCTGCCTTTGCGGCGAGGACTGCCGATCGAAGTCTTGGATTGGCATTGATATCCCCGCCTCCGAATCGAGCAGCGACCATGATTTCCCGAATGATCTTGGTGAAGATCTTCCCCCGTTTGGCATCAGCTGCACCCTTCTTTCTTTTAATCGTGCTCCACTTCGAATGTCCTGACATCGCTTCCTCAAATGTAGAAGATGGAAAGTGGCAGGTCAGTAATTTAAACCACTTTCTACTTTCCGCTCTCCACGTTCAAAAAATGGTGGGCACTACTGGATTTGAACCAGTGACCTCCTGCGTGTGAAGCAGGCGTTCTCCCCCTGAACTAAGTGCCCATTGGTTAAATTCGTTTGAATTATTATTGAACCTTTCTCAAAAGTCAACCCCCATAAACTTACCCAAGGTATCTTTCCAGCATCATCCATTGGAGAGTATCAATGGGCCGTTTGGCCCCCTTCTCCTTCTGTAAGGCGCGGATGCCACACAGGATGCAAACCAGAAGAGAATCAGCCCTCTCTAAGAACTTCATATCTCTCATAGCGGGGTTTCCCACGAGCTTGGTTCTCAGGCGTCGTACAAATTGATATAGATCGAGATAGGCCGAGAAATAGGGGTTAGTTTCCTTTGGGCCAGATTTTGGATCGAGGTTTTTTCTTACCCCTTTCTCCAAGGCATTGGACCACTTCGATAGCCTCTCCTCCTCAACCTCCTTTCTCAATATCCCCACGATGTCGGTATGTTCAATATTCCATATCGTCAGCTCATCCATGAGCTGTTCATACGTTTTATCCTCCCTACCGATCGGAGGCTCACTTTCTCCTCCCCTTCTCTGTGCCCCTCCTTTTAAAAGTGTAAAGATTTTCAAAATGGGTCTCCCTATACGAAACACTTGTAATATGGATGAAACTATTTTATAGTTCAGCCCGTTAGATTGGACAGTCGTCACGAAGAGAAAAAAAGGATAAGTTCTAACGGAGTGAATGTTAACATTCTAACAGACCTGAAAAAATGAATCAATTTATTTTTTAGAAAAAATGTTGACAAAAGAGGACAACCGAATAATAATACAGTGCCGCCGCCCGAAGGCGAAGGAGTTGTTTAAAATCCAGTCGAAATCTTAAAAATTCGGTAATCGGATCGTTCTCGATGGACATCAAACGAAATTATTACGAAGATATCGAACTTTTCAAAAGCAATACGATCCTTGTCTGGTCCATTCTCTTTCTCATCTTCTTAGCCAATCTGCCCTGGCTGATCACAAAGTATCATCCCCTTGGATTATCCATTTATATAGTAAATCTCATTACGGTCCATGCGATTGTGGCCATTGGTCTCAATATTCTCGTCGGATATACAGGCCAGATCTCCATGGGACATGCAGGGTTCTTTGCCATTGGTGCCTTTACAGCGGTCATCCTCGTTTCAAACTGGAGCTTTCCCCTTTTTATTGCTCTTCCGATTGCAGGATTCATCACATCCATATTTGGATTCATCTTAGGACTTCCAGCCCTTCGCCTCAAAGGCCCCTATCTCGCCATCGCCACCCTTGGTTTTGGAATGACGATCACGACAGTCATCAAACATATGGAATTTTTTGGGGGAAGGATGGGACTTCAGGCGCCCAAGCTCGAATTATTTGGAACACCGTTAAAGGACATCCATTTCTACTACATGATCATGGTGATTGCGGTGGTAATGGTGATTGCCGCAGTTAAATTGATCAAGACAAGAGTAGGCCGCGCTTTCATTGCGATCCGGGATAGCGATATTGCGGCCGAGGCTATGGGTGTAAACCTCACCTACTATAAAACGCTTGCGTTTGCAGTAAGCGCTTTTTATACAGGAATTGCAGGGGGCCTATACGCTTTCATTCTCGGATTCATCAATCCTGAAAGTTTCCATCTCATCATGTCCATTACCTTTCTCGCCATGGTCGTCGTTGGTGGGTTGGGTTCGATTATGGGATCCATTGCCGGAGCCGCCCTGATGACCTTTCTCGATATCAAACTTCAGGCCATCCAGGACATCGCCCTGATCGGACCAGCCCTGGTCACATTTTCACAAAAATATATGAGTATGGCTGGAATT
>Ga0116211_1000433_pt1 | contig 22731 bp, 24 predicted proteins | sample SaghotsprinmetaG_FD_94484 | JGI IMG/M metagenome (GOLD analysis project Ga0116211, IMG submission 94484) | Hot spring microbial communities from South Africa to study Microbial Dark Matter (Phase II) - Sagole hot spring metaG | ecosystem: Environmental > Aquatic > Thermal springs > Hot (42-90C) ... | reverse complement strand
TAAATGGCTTGCCGGGTTTAATTGCAACGGCTTTTATTATTACATCTCCAAGTTCCTGCAATGCCTGAAGAGTAAAATCTTCACTCCCACGTCCTGAACCAGCGTTTAGCAAAACAATATCAGCCTTTTGAGCAGCCTCTTTTATAGCGTTTTTGATCTCATTTAAATCATCCTTCACAATATCGTGAACAACAGGATTTGCGCCTAATTCAATTGCAATACTAGAAAGCATAGCAGAATTATATTCTATAATCTCAGGCGGTTTTGGTGGATTCAACATTAAATCTTCAAGCCTAACAAGCTCAGAGCCTGTAGGGATAATAGCAACAATCGGCTTCTTCCTCACAGATATTCTTATATGGCCGCTTGCAAGCACAGCGCCAATGTCAATAGCCCTTATTTTATGGTTTTCGGGTATTATCAACTCAGTGGCAACTATATCCTCTCCGATTATCCTGACATGCTGATAAGGAGTAACTGGTTGATAAATCTCGATATATTCAGGGAATAGGCTATAGGCTATAGGCAATAAGTTTTTGGTTTTTTCTGTTTTATCCTCTTGCCTATCGACTATCGCCTTTTGCCTGATTATATTCACATCCTCAACCATGATAACTGCATTAAATCCCTCAGGCATAGGCTCTCCTGTATCGACATAAACAGCCTGCTGTCCAATCTTAAGCAGGCAAGGAGACGCTTCTGAAGCGCTGAAGGTATCCTCAAATCTCACTGCGTATCCATCCATTGCAGCAGAATGATAAAAAGGAGAGGAGTATTTTGCAAATACAGGCTCGGCAGTAATCCTTCCGAGCGATTCCTTAGTGCTAATAACCTCTGCAGGCATCCTATGCAAGCCTTTTGAATCAATATAATTAAACAAGACTTTATAAGCTTCTTCGAGGGAAAGGATTTCAATAAATATCTTCTTCATTTGTACAATTCTATCTTATCTATGTTTTTTATCTTTTTTTGCAAAAACCTCTCACCAACATTAATAAACCTCTCAGGTGAATCAGTAACAAAGAATTTCTCAGAAGGGGGTGTTTCTGACAGCCTCATTATTTCCTTATTGATAACAAGTTCTTTCACAACCCTTGCTGTTTCTACAGCAGAGTCGATCAGTTTGACGACTTCCATTACCTCCTGTATCACATCCTTAAGCAAAGGGTAATGGGTGCATCCAAGCACGATAGTATCTACATCTTTATCTTTAAAACCATTAAGATACCTTTCTGCAACAAGCTTAGTGATAATGCCTTCTGTCCAGCCCTCTTCAACCAATGGAACAAACATGGGACACGGAATTCCGAAAACCTGAATTGTTTCATCTATCATGTTTATTGACTTCTGATATGCCCTGCTCCTAATAGTAGCATCTGTCCCTATTACCCCTATCCTTTTGTTTTTTGTTGCATTTGCTGCTGCTGCCGCACCGGGATCTATAACACCTATTGTCGGAATGGAGACCCTTTTCTCTATCTCCTTAAGGCTGATTGCAGATGCTGTATTGCAAGCAATCACAAGGAGCTTAATGTTCTGCCTTAAAAGAAATTCGGCGCATTCAAAGGAATAACGGATCACTGTCTCGGGAGACCTTATTCCATAAGGAACTCTTGCAGTATCCCCAAGATAAATAATGTTTTCAACTGGCAGCATCCTGCTTATCTCTCTAAGGACAGTAAGCCCACCTATGCCTGAATCAAAAATACCTATAGGATTATTATTGCTCATTTGCATTGACCGCCGAATCATTCAAGAATATAGTCTTTAATCCATAGAGACTATAAAAATGCCCGCCTATGCTCTCTATCTCCCTTCCTTCAATAAACAGCCTCACATCCTCTACATCTGGAACATTTCTATATACAGTCTCAAATATCGATTTCAATAAATAGTATTCCTGCTTTGCATCACCAGAAAAGCCTCTCCTGAAGCCATCGGAAATATCTATATATATTACATTATTCCTGTCCCTATATACATTAATCAATCTTATCTCAGTCTCAAACTTTAGTCCTTTCAAATACTCAGATATAATGTTCTGTGCAAAAACAACAGACAGGAGGCTTTTTTTAATCATTTTTTCCTCCACAGAAATGCCCTCGCCGGATGGATAAAAAATCTTGATTGCTTCAGCATCCCCTTCGGGTTGGACAGGCGCAGCCGATTCATTTTTAACTGCAGCCTCTCTTTTCGGCAGCCCATTATTTTTTGTATGGATATATTTTGCAAAAAGCCACCCAACCAATATAGCTGCAATAAAAATAGAGGCAATTATAAATATTGTTTTTTTATCTTTCTGCATCTTTGCTGCCTTCCTTTGAAATAAATGCCGATAAGCCATTTAATATAATATTTATTAATTTCTCTTTGCTTTTCTTGTCGTAATAAAATTCGTCGGGGTTTGGAAGTTCTATTAAAAGGGCATTAGTGTTGACATCCAACAATAAGGCTATTGGAAGCCTCTCATGCCTGGTGTTTATCTTAAACTCCTTTTTAACGGCTGTTAGCATGGCATTTACAATATTTACATCTCCTTTATCTTGCGGCGCGCTATATGCGCTAAATTCATTCTTAGATGACACATGCACACTGATAAACATATCAGGATTTTTCTGGCCCGCAAGTCTTGTCCTCTCTTTTAATGAAAGAACATAATCACCCTTTCGAGTGATTAAAACCTTTTTGCCTTTTTTTTCGAAGGAATTAGATAGTTCTTTAACAAAAGAGAGGACAAAATCCTTCTCAATAAAACTTTTGCCTCTTATTCCGTAGTCATAACCGCCGTGACCGGGGTCTAAAACAAAAGAAGACGGAGATATATCAGAAGCCTCCTCAGGCGCCGAACCCCGTTCTGGATAAGCATCTACTACTATGCGCGAAGGCGAGGACAATCTAAAAACATTTATCCTGCCGAGTCTTTTAAAATTCAAGGTGCAGATATTGCCTTTTACTTCTATGCTAATGCCCTCTGCTGAAAAGCTTCCGTTTTTTATAGGTTCCTTTCCGGAATACGATATGTTTACATTCGACGGGAAGTTGATGACAGCAGCATTGCCTGCATGTTTGACAACGGCATTCCTGACATAATCCTCTGATACTGAAAATACAATCCTGATAAACTCCTGATGTTTGCCGATGCGTATAGCAACTGCCTCGGCATCCGCAAAAACACGAGCAGCAAATAGACTCAAAAAGGAAAAGACCAAAAATAAACAAAAAATTTTTCGATGCCTCACAATATAAAAGAATACAAGATACACCAAAAATGATTCAAGCATGTTGAAAATTGTCTAATATTTTAATAAAATGAATGTAAATGAGATTAAGTTGCAGCTTATAGGAGGAAAATTGGATAGCCATTCGCATTCAACAAAAACAAAAAGACTTGCTGCCCTTCAGAAAATAGCACTCATAGGAAATCCTAATGTAGGCAAAAGCGTCATATTCGGTCTTCTCACAGGGAAATATGCAACTGTATCGAACTATCCGGGTACAACAGTCGAAATAACCCACGGAAATATTTTGCTAAATAAAAAAAAGCTGCTGCTTATAGACACCCCTGGCGTCAACAGCCTCATACCGATGAGCGAAGACGAGAAGGTTACAAGAGATATACTCCTTAATGAAGCCCCTTCGTCGGTAATACAGGTAGGCGATGCAAAAAATCTAAAAAGAACCCTTTTGATAACCCTCCAGCTTTCTGAAATGGGCATTCCGATTATCTTGGATTTAAACATGATCGATGAGGCAAGGGATAAAGGCATAAATATCGACATAGAAAAACTCAAACAGATTCTCGACGTTGAGGTAGTAACTACAATAGCGCCTCAAAGAAAGGGCTTAAAAGAGTTAAGAGAGGCTGTGCTATTGCCAAAAAAACCATTGATACAAATAAAATACACTCCTGTAATAGAAGACTATATCGAAAGAATATCAAATTTACTGCCGTCTGCACATATATCAAAACGTTCTTTAGCTGTTATGATTCTATCTGAAGATGAAAGCCTAAGGGATTGGTTAAAAACAAATGTTAAAGAAGACAATCTTTTAGAGATAGAGAGATTAAGGGATGAGTGTAAATTAAAACTTAAAGAATCCATAGCATATTCTATAAATAAGACAAGAATAGAAGTTGCAGGCGAAATTGCAGAAAGTGTCTTAAGAATGGCACCTCCGCAAAGCGGAAGGCTATTAAACCTCATTAGCAGGTTTAGCATGCACCCTGTTTACGGCATTCCTATTTTATTGACTGTATTATATGGACTCTATGAGTTTGTTGGAGTCTTCGGCGCTGGCACCCTCGTTGATTTTACGGAAGAGACAATCTTTAATGGATATATAAACCCTGCTGTTACAAAGGCAGTAGAATTGTTTATTCCAATAAAAATATTACAGGAGCTTCTTATCGGAGAATACGGCCTCATAACAGTAGCCCTCACCTACTCTATAGCTATTATACTTCCTATAACCGCCACCTTCTTTATAGCCTTTGCAATATTAGAAGACAGCGGCTACCTCCCAAGGCTTGCTATCATGAGCAACAGAATATTCAATATAATGGGGTTAAACGGCAAGGCTGTCCTTCCTTTGATTCTTGGTCTCGGATGCGGGACAATGGCTGTTATGACTTCGAGGATTCTGGAGACTAAAAGAGATAGGATAATAACAACTTTTCTTTTAGCCCTCGCCATACCATGCTCTGCTCAGTTAGGAGTAATCCTCGGAATGCTAAGCGCCCTTTCATTAAAGGCGACAATTATATGGGTATCAAGCATTCTGATAGTTCTTCTATTTTCGGGTTTTCTTGCATCAAAGATTGTAGCTGGTGAAAAAACAGAGTTCTTTCTTGAGATACCGCCTATAAGGATTCCTAACCTGACAAACATAGCTGTCAAGACATTAGGAAGGGTTGAGTGGTATTTGAAAGAGGCTGTTCCGCTCTTTATACTCGGCACATTCATGCTCTTTGTTATGAATAAATTTGGCATCCTCATCCTTCTTGAAAGGATTTCATCCCCTGTAATTGTAGAACTTCTTGGACTTCCTGCAAAAACAACAGAGGCATTTATCATAGGATTTTTGAGAAGGGATTACGGGGCTGCTGGTTTATTCTCAATGGCGCAGGATGGCTTCTTAACGCCTGTGCAGTCAGTTGTCAGCCTTGTCACTATAACTCTTTTTATCCCATGCCTTGCAAACCTCTTTATGATAGTTAAAGAAAGAGGAGCGAAAACAGCAGTTTGGATAATTGGCATTGTATTTCCAACAGCATTTTTATTTGGAGGGCTTTTAAACTGGATATTGAGGTATTTTAATGTTAGTTTATAATTTCTCAGAGACTTTAATCACCATTTATGGAGGAGTTCATGGAAAGACAAAAATTCAAAGAATTTCTTTCAAAAAAAGGGCTTAAACTAACCAAGGAAAGAGATGAGATATTGAATGAAATCCTTAGCATAAAAGGACATTTTGACCCAGATGAATTGTTTCTGAGGCTAAAGGCACGCGGGTCAAAGGTCTCGAGGGCGTCTGTTTATAGAACCATACCTCTTCTTATTGACAACGGCTTTATAGAGGAGGTCGAAAGGGTAGCCAGACATGCACATTATGAAAAAGTCTCTGGCAACGAGCATCACGACCATATGATATGCATAAAATGCAGCAAAGTAGTAGAGTTTTATTCTCCTGAACTCGAAACGCTTCAGGATAAGATATGCAAAAAAGAAAAATTCAAAGGCGTCAGGCACAGCCTTGAGATCTTGGGGTATTGTAAAGATTGCAATAAATGAGATGATCAAATTGCCTATTTTTTACAATCTAATCTATAATTAGCTCTATGTATGTGATATTCATAGCTTTGATAACTTTCATAATACATATTCCATTTGGTTATCTCAGAAGCCGCTCAAGAAAATATTCTTTTAAATGGTTCTTATACATCCATATTCCTATTCCTTTCATCATTTTCATAAGAATCGCTACCCATACTGAATATAAATTCATACCAATCTTTATAGCCGCTGCTGTTGCAGGACAATTATGCGGCGGCAGGATTAGGACATCTCAAGTGTAAATTATGCTTATCAGCTACTTGTTAAAGCCCGGACATATAGAATTAAGAGAAGTAAAGACGCCTGTACCATCCAAAGGAGAAGTGCTTGTAAAGATTAGGGCTGCGCTAACTTGCGGCACCGACCTCAAGGCTTTCCTTAGAGGACATCCGATGATACCAATGCCGGGTGTATTTGGCCATGAGTTTTCAGGGACAATATCGGAAACAGGCAAGGGGGTAAACGGATTTAAGGCAGGAGATGAAATAATGGCAGTTCATACTGCACCATGTCTTGCATGCAGATACTGCAAAAAAAAGCTCTATAACCTCTGCGAAAATATTATGCAGACGAAGGTATTAGGTGCATTTGCTGAATACATACTCCTGCCTTCTCACATAGTTAGACAAAATCTATTTCATAAGCCGCAAAATCTTACCTATGAAGGAGCTGCTTTGCTTGAGCCGTTGGCATGCGTAATTCACGGAATGAACAAGCTAAATATTAAAAAAGGAGATAAGGTATTAATAATAGGAGCTGGACCAATAGGACTTCTGCATATTCAGCTTGCAAAACTGAAGGGCGCAGATGTTGTTGTTACAGGTCTTGAAAGCAGCAGATTAGAAATTGCGAGAAAGCTTGGTGCCGACATATCAGTCGAACCTTCTAAACTAATTGATGCCATTGGAAATTTTACAAATGGTCTTGGTCTCGATTATGTCTTTGAATGCACAGGCCAGCTAAATATCTGGGAAGATTCTATCAATTATGTCAGAAGGGGGGGAACCGTTGTTCTATTCGGAGGAGTTAAAAAAGGCACAAAAGCATCATATGATACATACAGGCTCCATTATGACGAGATAACATTAAAGGGGGTATTTCATTTCACGCCAAGAGATGTAGGGATTGCCTATAATCTCTTAAAAGACACCCTAGATCTATCAATCATGATAAGCGGAAGGTATCCGCTAAAAGACCTGAATATAGCTCTCAAAAGGCTTTCAAAAGGCGAGGGCATAAAGTATGCGATAATTCCGTAGGCATCATTTTTCGTTTTGGATCAATTCCTTAATTTTACTAAGTGTATCCTTGTAGTTTTCATTATCTGGATTTAATTCCACTGCCTTAGACGCCAGCCTTTTTGCCTCATCAAGATTATCCCTTTTTGTATAGTAAAGCCATGCAAGGTTGTTGTAAGCATCGGCAATATCGGGCTGTTTTTTTATTGCCATTTTATAATACCTCTCCGCCTCATTCTGGTCTCCCTTGTGTAAGTGTGCATTTCCAAGATACAAATAAGCTATAGGCGTCTTTTTTGCTGCCTTTTTATACTCTTCTATCGCATTTTCGACCAATCCTTTATTTTCATAAATAACCCCAAGGTTAATATGCTCTTCAGGGGTTAAAGGATCATCAAGAATAATTATCCGAGGCAGCGAACAGCCCATTAATAGTGAACAATAAATAATGAGCAGCAAATAAACAAAATAAATTGCCTTTTCTTTTAAACTTCCCTTTATACACTTTTCAGTATTCATCTTCTTTCTATCAGCAATGACCAGTATTTTGTCTTTCTCCATATCTTTAAAAACTTCTCCTTCTCTATAAAATCATGCTCTTTAGAGCCTGAATTCACAATAACTCCTTCTTCGCTAAAACCTACTACCACCATAAAGTGGTTTGCTTGGTATAAAGAAAAACCATAGTCAACAAGGACAATTAAAGGATTGCCTCTTTCTATATTTTCTTTGACGTCTTTCCAGCTTCCAGAATACTGAACACTATAAAGACCTTTTTTATTAACATATAATAACATATCAATATTTAAGCTGCCTCGAGCAGAAGAACTGTATATTTCATTTGCTATTTCTTCAGGCTTAACAGGAATTCCCCAGTAATTCAATACTCCAGCAATAGATGCAGGCCCGCACTGATAATCCTCTTGAGCATAAAATGGGACGCCATTTATTATTATTGGTCTTGAATCAAATTGAAAAGATACTGTCGAACATGAAGAAAGAAAAAAAGCAGTTATAATCAAAAATCTACATTTATTCACCTTAAAACCATCCCACTTATCCCTTTTGCAAAGGGATGAATTCTTTTTTATAAAGGAAGAGCAAAGCAAAATATACGAACTGCAGTCGCTTTGCTTGCAACTGCAGTTCATCAATATACCCCAAAACTATTTTGTGATTACAACCCTGCGCCCTGTCAACTGAAGTATCACTATTATGAGTATTATTATCACGAGAAGAGCAATAACTATCCCCAAATCTCCGCCAACCTTAAGATCGTCAAGCTGAAGCGCAAACTGGTGAAGCTGCTGATCGCTGAGCTGCGAAATCCTGTTATTTATTTCCTCCTGTGTAAAGCCTAAATCTTCAAGCCTTTGTTTAATAGCTTTTGTCTCAAGGACCTTCTGTATCTTGTTGAGGTCAGCAGCCCTGTCTGTCTGTGCAACAGCTATCACCTCAGATGGAACAAAACCTGCTTCAGTTCTTGGAGCAATCCCTATAATAAACATTGCAATAACAAGATACCATGAAACAGATTTCATAAATGGGACCTTCATCTCTCTCACCTCCTTTCTGTTGAAAGTCAAGGACTTTAAATCAAGCCCTCTGTACTAACACACACGATACCTTCCCTTGCTCAAATCAAAGCAAAATTTATTTATATCGGACAATTCTCTTTCGAATATATCCTCAACCAATCTTGCTATCTCGTTGATCTTTCTTCCCCTTTCTAACAAAACCTGCGCACATGCCATTTGCGGTTGGTCTATTGGAGTGCCTATCCTGCTTAAGAGTAAAACATAAACTTCCTTTATGCCTTCGATACTTTCATATATCTCCTTGGATATTTTATGCGCAAGAACATTATATATCTTTCCAACATGGCTTATAGGATTTTTCCCTGCTGCTGCCTCTGTGCCCATTGGTCTGTTCATTGATATAAGTCCATTGACCCTGTTTCCTCGTCCAACCTGACCTGAATCAGCATCCTCAGCAGAAGTGCCTAAAAGACTGAGATAGACTCCGCCAAGCCCCCTGCCTATTTCATCGAGGTTGTTAAAATAAACTCTTTTATGTTTAAATCCTTGATATTTACCAAGAAACGTTATCATCTCTTTATGAACGATATCTTTTCGTTTAAAATAATCTTTCTCGGATTTAATATATTGAGCCAGAAAAGGCATAGCAACCGTTAAATCAAGCACATTCCCTCTCCTTAAGCCCATGATCTTTATATCTTCTCCTGTATCTGGATATTTATCCTTAAACCTTTTTGAATTAAGGTATCTCTCGAGTTCCAATACAATCTTTTCGGTAGGGCTCAAAGGATAGTAGCCAACTGCAGCAGATGTATCGTTGGCAGGCCTCACCTTTCCGGGCCTAAGAAATATATCTGTAAGCTCTTCAGAGCCAGGGGCAAGAACAATCCGATATTTTAGATGTCTTTCAGGGTCAACAAACCTGAGATTTTCCTTAATCCAATTTTTTGCAGCATTTATAGCGATCTCAGAAACAGGGATTTTTTTGCCGCCAGCGCTAAATGTAGCCCTGTCTCCTATAATAAGCTCCATTGGCTTAACCACTCTTCCTCCGCCGAAATCCTTTTTTACCCTTCCTGCTGCAAGCAGTCCTTTGTCTATATTATGATGAAGAACAGCACCGAATTCTTTTAAATACTCCTTTGATAGGGAAACAGAGACAGCATCCATCATAGAATCGCACATAAAGTCCGGATGTCCGATCCCTTTCCTCTCGACTATTTCGACTCGATGTTCTGTAATAGATTTGCCCTTGAATATCTCTGTAATAAACATATTAAAGTTTATCACATTTTGGGCGCTTTTCTAATTTCCGGTTAAAAAATGCTGAATTTGAAATATTTCTTTGGATTGGATTTGATGTCTTTTGTTAATTCACTCAGTTCCTTGCTCAGATTTTTAAGCTCTGTTATGCCGTCTTTTAATTCGCTTGCGAGTTCTTTATCCTTGATCAGGCTTCCTGCCACACCCTCCCCTGACTCAATTTTTTCTATAATTGCAGATATTTGGGACGATGCCTTATTAAGGTTTTCATATAAAGACGGGTCTTCGGCAAGTCTTTTTAATGTCCCGGCCTCGTTCATCTTTTTGCCAAAGTCCTCCAAAGACGATACAGTTGAAACCATTTTACTGTATAGAGATGGATCATTTATAAGCATCTTTAAAGTACCTTCAGATTCTTTGATATCCTTTAATATCAAAGACAGAGAAGCTGTCGCATCTTCGATATTATTATAAATTTTTGGGTCAGTGAGAAATTTGGAGCTTGTAATCAAGGAAACCCCTTTTTCGAGTTTTTTAATAAAGACATCAAGTTCTCCTATAAACTCTGTAATTTTAATAAGTGTTTCTGTTCCGGTCCTTATAATATCTTTGATATCTATTTGTTCGGTTCCCCTCAGCGTATCGCCTTTCGATATAGTTTGAGATTCAGCAGAACCAAGGCTTATTTCTATATATTTATCTCCAAGAAGCCCCATTGTCTGAACACTCGCCGTCGAATCCTTTTTTATATATCTTAATGCATTTTCGTTTATCGACATTACAATCATGGTTCCATATTCAGAATGAAGACTTATGCCTTTTACAAAACCTATCTCTATGCCTGAAATCCAGACTGGAGATCCTTTTCTTAAACCCATTACATCCTTTATATATGCATTTATTTCTACCTTTGGAGACAATATAGACTCTATCCTTCCGGCAAAAAATATCGCAAATATAAGAAGGGCAACCGACATAGTAATAACTATCCCTACTTTGAGCTTAGACCACATAAGCTGCTTTTTTATGTCAAACATTTCTAACTCCTTCGGCATTCATCTCGCTTATAAACATCTGGATATCAGGGATGTCTGAATTTAGCAGCATTTCCCTGCAGCCGTCAAACACCGACACGCCATCCTTTAAAAACATAAACCTATTGGCTACCCTCAAGGCATCAAATACCTTATGAGTAACTATAATAAGTCCTCTGTCGTCCCTGCACAAATCGATGATAAGCCTGCATATATTGTCTGCGTTAACTGGATCGAGCCCGGCAGTCGGCTCGTCATATAAAAACATTTTTGGCTTAAATACTGCCAGTGATCTCGCAATAGCTACCCTTCTATGCATTCCGCCGCTCAATTCATCTGGCATGAGGTTCAAGGCATATTCAACTCCAACGAGCCTGAGCAGTTCTTTTACCCGCTCATCTATATCCTCTTCTGACATATCTTTTCTGTACTCCCTTAAACAAAATGCTACATTCTCTTTTACACTTAGGGAATCAAAAAGCGCTCCTTCCTGAAAGACTAAGCTGAAAAGCATTCTTACATCCCTAATTACATCTTCTGCCTTATCTGTTATATCCATGCCATCTATTATAATCCTTCCTGAATCAGGTCTTATAAGCCCTGTCAGAAGTTTTAGCAAAGTGGACTTTCCTTCACCGCTTCCGCCGAGTATCGCTATCCTTTCGCTAAAAGCAGCGGAAAAACTCAAACCCTTAAAGATTTGTTGTTCCTTGTATGAAAAGCAAACATTATCAAATATAATCATAATGTAAAGCCCAATGCATAAAGCAATATCCTCGTAAGAATAAAATCAGAGACTATTATGGCTATAATCGATATTACAACAGCCTTTGTAGTCGTCCGTCTTAAGCCAACAGAGCCGCCCTTTGTCGTGAATCCCATGTAGCAGCTTATGCTTGCTATTAGATAGCCAAAAATAAACGGCTTTATAGAGCCTGAAAAGACATTTTCGAACACAAGCGTATCCCTGATAGAACTCCAGAATACATATCCGCTTTGATTGCTTATGAACACAGCTATATAATATGCGCCGAACAAAGAGACTGCATCTCCTATTACTGTAAGAGCTGGAAGCATGATAATAGAACTAAGAATCCTTGGAGTAATAAGCTTCTTTATCGGATCCACCCCGAATATCCTTAGCGAATCCACCTGATGGCCAAGCATCATAGATCCCAATTCAGATGCCATTCCAGAGCCAACCCTCCCTGCAAACACTACTGCGCAAGTAACAGGACCTATCTCCCTTATAATAGAGATGCCTACAACCTTGCCTGTATACATCTTAAGTCCGAGCCTCGATAGTTCAGCAGACAACTGCAAGGAAAGAGCCATTCCAAGAAAAAGCGAAACGAGAATAATTATAGCAACTGAACCTGCGCCTGCATAATCCATCTGTTCAACCAAATCCTTTGAATAGAACGGCCTCCTGAAGACATTCAGAAGCCCCCTGAAAGACATTAGATAAAAATCCTGAAGATCGCTTATTATTTCTTTCAATCTATTCATTACTCCAATACTCCATTGCCACATTTCTTTATGCCCTTTTCCATCTCTTATGTATCCACAGCCACTCTGATGGATGTTCCTTTATATAATCCTCTATATATCCAGAAAATCTCTTTGTATCTTTGATCACAGCCATTTCTGTATTATCATCGACTGACAGCTCAACTTCAGGATAAATATTTATAACATGCCTGTCTCCATTTCTATTAATGAATACAGGAATCACTGCAGCGCCTGTCTTTCTTGCTATTAAGGCAGGCACCTTTGTTGTCCATGCAGGTCTTCCTAAGAAATCTATTTTACATCCCTCATCTTTTAAAACAGCCTGATCCATCAGTATTCCGACACTTCTGCCCTTCTTTAATTCCAAGAGAATACCTTTCAATGCCCCTTTTTTATAAATCACTTTGTTTCCATACTTAGCCCTGACATTCTCAACAAATCTATTGAGGTAAGGATTATTCTGCCTCCGTGCTACAACAGAAACATCATCAACTTTGATGCCAAATGCAAGAGCCATTAGCTCCCAGTTGCCGCAGTGTCCTGTTATAAATATAACTCCTTTATTTTTTGATTTTGCTTTTAGATAGTGATCAACGTCTCTCACTTCAATATTATCGATAATTCCTTTTCCAAATCCATAGTAAATTTTAACAACTTCAACAAAAGACTTACCAATGTTTTTAAAGGTTTCTTTAGCTGTCAGTTCAGCATCTTTTAGATTTTTTAATGCTGACTTTTCTATGTTTTCGACAGCAATTTTTCTCCTGCTTTCCCAAACATGAAAAACCAAAAGGCCGAGAATTTCCCCGACCTTTAATGCAATCTTATTCGGAAGCACTGCAGCAGGAAGAGATAAGAGGACAACGAGGGCAGTCTCAAACAGCCACCTGATATTCATTTATTGTCTGAGTTATTCTCCTTCTCCTTTTTCTTTTCTTCCTTTTCTTCTTCCTTTTCCTTTTTCTTTTCAAGAGCCTCTGATATTTCCTCAAGTCTCTTTATTACAAGATAGTTCAGGGTTCCATCTGAATATGTCCCGTCTTCTCTTAATTCACCGGCTGGCATATCAGTTAATATTTCAAGTCCTTCTTCAACCTTATCAATCGGATATATAGAAAATTTTCCGTCTCTAACAGCATCTGCTACTTCCTGCTTTAGCATGAGATGCTTTACATTTCTTCTTGGTATTATTACCCCATGGCTCCCATCCAGTCCCCTTATGCTGCATATATCAAAGAATCCTTCTATTTTTTCATTCACTCCGCCTATTGGCTGGACATCTCCATTTTGGTCCATTGAGCCTGTGACGGCAATGCTTTGCTTTAAAGGCACGTCTGATATGCTGCTGAGAAGTGCATATAGCTCTGCGCATGTAGCGCTGTCTCCTTCAACAAGCTCATAGAGTTGTTCAAAGGTTATAGAGGCCGAAAGACTGATTGGTTTTTTTGCTGCGTATCTGCTGCCAATATAACTGGATATTATCATTATAGCCTTTTCATGTATCCTGCCGCTCATTTTTGTCTCGCGTTCGATATTTACAACACCTGCTTTTCCAGTATATGTCCTTGCAGTTATCCTCGAGGGCTTGCCAAAACTGTAATCTCCGAGGTCTAAAACTGCAAGCCCATTAACCTGACCGACTTTTTCGCCGGATGTATTTACTATAAGGGTATCTTCCAGAATAACTTCCCTGATCCTTTCCTCGATCCTATTGACTCTCGATATCTTCTCCTGTATTGCCTTATTTACATGTTCTGCCTTCACAATACTGCTTCCCTGCCTGCCTGCCCAATAGTGCGATTCACGAATCAGGTCTGCTATATCGCTAAATCTTGTTGAGAGCTTCTCCTGATGGTTTGCAAGCCTTGAGCCATACTCAACAATCTTAGCAACTCCGCTCCTGTCAAAAGGAAGCAGATTTTCCTCTTTCTGGCAGCTCGCAATAAAAAATGCATATTTTTCTATATTCTCAGCCGTTCTTGCCATTCTGCTGTCAAAATCGGCTTTGACTTTAAACAGTTCTCTATACTCCTCATCAAGATTATAGAGGAGATAATAAATGTAAGGGTTGCCGACGAGAATAACCTTTACATCAAGGGGTATAGGCTGCGCCTTCAACGCAGTAGTACTTAAAAGCCTGTATTGTTCCCAGACATCCTCTATTTTTATCTCTTTATTTTTTATCGCCCTTTTCAATGCATCGTAAGAAAATATATTCCTAAGAAGATCCAATGCATTTATCACTATATAGCCGCCGTTAGCCCTGTGAAGAGACCCAGCCTTGATCATAGAAAAGTCTGTCAGCGCCATGCCATACTGAACTTTGTATTCCATCCTGCCAAATAGATTCAGATAAGTAGGATTGCTCTCAAATACAACAGGAGATCCCTTGCATTCACTGTTGTTTACAATAACATTAACTGTGTATCTGACAAATGATACCTCTGGTTTAGGCATCTTCATAAAGGGCAGAGGCGGCGCCTGCTCCTCAGTCGTTCTGAAATCATCGAGATGAGAAAGAATATCCTCTTTAACCGCTCCAAGATATGTAGTTATCTTTTCTGATTCCTTGTATTTCTCTTTTAAATCCTCTATGAGATGCCCTATAGCTCCTAAGGCTATCTCCCTATCGAGCCTGCTAAGCATTTCTTTAACAAGTTTTTCTGCTTCTCGGGCTATTCTTATAACATCATCGAGCTTTTCCTGAAGCATCTTTCCTGTTTCTTCAACCCTCTTTCTCATTTTTTCATCAAGCGCAGCGTATTCGTCATCTGTCAATGGTTCGCCGCTCTTCTTTATAGGGACTATTATCAGACCTGCTGCTGTCTTTCTTATAGCAAATCCCTTCGCTTGTGCCTCTTCTTCAAGTGCTGAAAACAACTCCTTCTGTTTCTGCTGAAATTCATCTATTATCTTTCCCCTCTGTTTTTCGTACTCCTTTGATTCAAAAGACTTTGGTATTTCTGACCTTAATGTAGCAATCAGGTCGTTCATATCCTTTTGAAAGGCTATTCCCTTGCCTGGTTCAAGGGATGCAGCTATCGGATTGTCTGGGTCTTTAAAGTTGTAAACATAGCACCAGTCATTTGGGACATTTTCTTTTGACGCCTTCTCATTCAACAATGTCCTTATACTCCTCATCTTGCCAGTGCCGCTTTCACCCAGTGCATAGATATTAAATCCCTTACTGGTCAGACTCAAACCGAAGTCAAGAGAATTCAGCGCCTTCTCCTGTCCAATGGTTCCTTCATATTTAACCAGTTCGTCTGTAGTATTAAATCTAAAAATATCCACCTCACAACATTTGTAAAGTTCTTCAGGTTTAAGCTTTGCTACCATTTTGTGCCTCCTTATTTAATCTTAACCACATTTAGCTCTTGGATGATGCTCCATATAAACTGTTTTTATCCTATCACGGCTAACCTTAGTGTAAATTTGTGTAGTTGATATATCAGAATGTCCCAGCATCTTTTGAACAGACCTCAAGTCTGCCCCACCCTCAAGTAGATGCGTTGCAAAAGAATGCCTTATTGAATGAGGTGTCAGCTTTATACCGGCCATATCCCCGAATTTTTTCAATGCCTGCCAAAACCTCTGCCTTGTCATGGGCAAACCCCTGTTGGTAATAAAGAGAAATGGAGACTGTCTGTTCCTTATCAAGATCGGCCTAATCTCGTTCATATAGACCTTTATCTTTTCCTTAGCCCTTTGATTCATAGGGACAACTCTTTCCTTTGATCCCTTCCCAATTACCCTCAAAAAACCGTTCTCCAAATTTAGGTCGTTAATCTTAATTGATATTATCTCGCTCACTCTTAATCCTGATGAATATAGCAGTTCCAGCATTGCAGAGTTGCGAATAAATAAGGGTTGAAGATTGAAGGCTGAAGGCTGAATATCTAAATTTAGCAATTTTTTAATATCGTCCATACCGAGCGCCTTCGGAAGTCTTTCCCATTGTCTTAGCGTTTTAATTGCCTCTGTTGGATCTTCAGATATAATCCTTTCAATCAACAGAAATTTGCTAAATCCTTTTACAGATGAAATAAATCTGCATATACTTGCAGTAGAGTATCCATTGTCTTTAAGTCTGCTTATGTGGTTTATTATACTGCCTCTCGTAAAATAAGAAGCGTTAAATTCAGTGGATTCTAAATTTAGATGGCTAAAAAAACCTTTCAGATCCAGAAAATATGAAGCTATTGTATTTCTTGACAATCCCTTCTCAACTGCCATGTATGAATTAAATCTGTCGAGCAATGATTTAAGTTCTAAGTTCACTTTTTGAGTACTCCTCTATTCCTGTTGAATGCTTAAGGCGCTCATATAAGATTTCAGCAATGCCCAATAAACTCATGGTATCTTCTCTGTTGTAAGTTAGCAGCAATTCCCTCGCCTCTAAACTGCCATTCTTTGTCTGTTCCCACAATCTTACAGCATCGTAGCCGTTCATACCCTTAACAGACTCATCCCTGTTTATGCCGAACAATACCTCCAATTTCTTTAATCCACCGTTTATTCCAAGCCTCCTTGCAGCGAAACACAGGTCAAAATGAGGAATATCAAATCTCACCCCAGGGAAAGAACGCAGAAGAAAAGGCACATCAAATATAGCGCCAGAAAATGTTATAAGACATTTGTATCCTGACAGAGCCCTGTTAAGGCTCTCCGTTGTAAGGTTCTCTCCCCTGACAAGAGATTTCCAGTCATGGCCATCATAAAAACCTACGACCGTTACGTATCCACCCCTGCCTGCCTGAAAGCCATTGGTTTCGATGTCGAGGCAGACCGCATCATTCTTAAATTCATCAAACAGCCTCCAGTGCTCCCTCCTTTTCATTATCCTCGCAAAGTATTCCGCATTGCCAAAGCTGAGTTCCATAGATGCCTGCAATAATTGATTATCATAAATAATTTTTCTTTCTGGACTTATTCCTTCTATTTCCCTGCAATTGCAAAAGTCGTCCCATGTCAGGATGCCCTTTCTCCAGATATGCCTCTCGAGCTTTTCGCCTATTCCGTTCAGAAGTGAAAAAGTCTGCCTTATCATTTCTTCTCCTTTTTAGTCTTTATTATAACCTTAATCACTAACCACTACAAGATTATGTTAAAATGTTGAACATGCGAAACATAAAATTAACCATCCAGTATGATGGAACAAACTACAACGGCTGGCAGATACAAAAAACAGACCATAGAGCACAGAAGACAAAACACACAAAAAATATTGTCACAATTCAGGGACTAATTCAGAATGCAATTAAAAAAATCACAGGTGAAGATTTAAAGGTTATCGGCGCTGGAAGAACAGATGCAGGAGTGCATGCAATAGAGCAAGTTGCATCATTTAAGACAGCTTCTAAACTTCACTCAGATGTTATCAAAAGGGCATTGAATGCCAATATTCCAGACGACATAAGGATAATGGATGCATGCGATGCAAAGATAGATTTTCATCCAAGATACGATGCAAAGAGCAAGCGTTATTTTTATATAATTTTAAATTCCTATGTCATCTCTCCATTTTTATACAGGTATGCATGGAAAATTCCCCAAAAATTAAATTTTCAAGACATGAGCAGTTCGATCGAGTTTTTTAAGGGCACTCATGACTTTTCATCATTCAGGGCAAGCGGCTGCGGAGCTAAAAATAGCATACGAACTGTCACTGATATTTCCATAGAAAAATTAGATGCAATTAGCTTTATGAATATAAAGCTTGATGGACATTTTCTGAAGATATCTATTGAAGCAAATGCCTTTCTTAGACACATGGTGCGCAACATAGTAGGAACAATTGTAGAGGCAGGAAAAGGAAGGATAAAACCTTTTGATATAAATGAGATTATATCTTCAAAAGAGAGAAGGCTCGCAGGTTCAACTGCTCCAGCAAACGGTCTTTTTTTGGAAAAAACAAAATACTAAACTAATCCTCTTCCCTTTGTATCTTCTCTAATAATTCCCTTTTTTCCTGACAATCCCTGCATAAAATAGCAAATGGCATAATATTTAAACGCTCTTTATTTATATCTTCGCCGCAGTCCTCGCATATTCCGTATGTGCCTTCGTCAATCTTCATGAGTGCATTATCAATCTTAATAAGCGTCTCTCTATGAGCGCTAAGATGCCTAAGACTAATATCTTCAGCCAGATCAACAACAGAAAGATCTCCGTCGTCAAGAACTGTTTCAACAAGCTGCCTCTTTTCACCTGATTTAAATTTTTTAATCTCCTTAGTTGCTTCTCTAACAATATCTTCCCTTTTCCGTATAAGCAATTTCTTTAGATCTTCTTTTCTCTTCTCTTCCTTTTCAACCGGAGAGGTCTTTTTCTTGGGCTTTTGAGCTGTCTTCTTTATTTTTGGTTTTAATGCTTTTTTTTCTATTTTTTTAGGCATTATTCCCTCCTTGAACGATTAAAAAACAAGCATTTTATATGCCTGAGGCGTAGTAATCCTTAAATATATTATATAGAATAATCACTCCTTACCTTCAGCGCCAGACTCTTCCTTAAAGACCTCTATTATGCTCCTTACTTTAATGCCTACCTGTTCAAGCGCCTTCTGGACATCCATAAGCTTTGCATCTGTTACTTTTACAATATAATTACTGTTAGTTGCCATGTCTTTTCCTCCTTAACTCGCAACCCACATTCCTAAACTATAATCAAATCTATATCTCCATTATCTCTTTTTCTTTATGCTGAATTATTTCTTCAACCTTGCCTATATATAAATCTGTAATTTTCTGAATTTCATCCTGAAGCTTTTTCACATCATCCTCGCTCAGGTGCTTGTCTTTCTCATCCCTTTTTATTTCGTCATTAACATCTCTTCTAATATTCCTGATGGCAATACGCGCATCCTCTGCCCTTTTTTTCACAATTTTTACTAGCTGCTTTCTTCTCTCTTCTGTAAGAGGTGGTATAACCAGTCTTATGATCTTTCCGTCATTGCTCGGAGTCAGTCCAAGGTCAGACTTTAAAAGTGACTTTTCTATCTCCTGAATGAGCTTTTGATCCCATGGCTGAATACTTATCTGTCTGCTGTCAGGCACATTCAGGGTAGCCACCTGATTTAAAGGAGTTGGGGTTCCGTAATAATCCACTTTAATTCCATCCAGCAATGCAAGCGATGCCCTTCCTGTCCTTATTGAGGCAAGGTCTTTTTTCAGCGCCTCTATGGCTCCGTTCATCCTGTCCATAGACCTCTTCTTAAATTCCTGCATCTTCATCACCTCATTCATATCTTTAAGACTATCTGACAGTTGTGCCTACCTTCTTGCCATTAACAATATCCTTAATGTTATTCGGCTTATTAATATTGAATACCACTATCGGAAGATTATTGTCCATACACAAGGTTATTGCCGTGGAATCCATAACCTTAAGGTTCTTCTTTAAGACATCCATATAAGATATATAGTCAAATTTCTTTGCATGAGGGTCTTTAACAGGGTCTGCTGTATAGACTCCGTCAACCTTTGTGCCTTTAAGTATAACATCTGCTCCTATCTCCATTGCTCGAAGAGCCGCTGCCGTGTCAGTGGTAAAATAAGGATTTCCTGTCCCTGCAGCAAATATCACTATCCTTCCTTTTTCAAGATGTCTTATTGCCCTCCTTCTGATATAAGGCTCTGCCAATTCCCTCATTTCAATAGCAGACTGAACCCTTGTCTGCAGTCCGAGCTTTTCAATCGCATTCTGCAAGGCAAGAGCATTTATAACAGTTGCGAGCATTCCCATATAATCAGCAGACGCCCTTTCCATGCCCTTTACAGAAGCCTCTACTCCTCTGAATATATTGCCTCCGCCGATTACAATAGCAATCTGGATGCCAATATTTACAATCTTTTTTATCTCAGATGCCATGTAATCAACAGTAAACGGGTCTACACCATATCCCTTGCCGCCCATAAGGGCCTCGCCGCTGAGCTTTAACAAAACCCTTTTATATTTGAGTTTAAGCTCCTTTTCTGACTTCTTGCTTGTGGCTTCTAACTTTTGTTTCATATCAGCTTTCGCAGGATGAACTCTTCTGCAATCCTTCGCCTAATTGGAACCTCGCAAATCTCCTTATAACAATATTTTCGCCCAATTTTGCGATCTTTTCTGTAATAAGATCCTTTATCTTCTTTTTCTGTTCTGGGTCTTTAATAAATATCTGCTCCACAAGACACGCCTCTCCAAAAAACTTATCGAGCTTGCCCTCGACTATTTTATCAGCAATATTAGCCGGCTTATTTGCGACCTGCGCCCTGTAAATCTCCTTTTCCCTCTCTATAACTTCCATGGGCACATCTTCACTCGATACATAAGAGGGATTGGCAGCAGCAATATGCATAGAAATATCTTTAACAAGCTCCTTAAAATCATCGGTCCTTGCTACAAAATCCGTTTCGCAATTTATCTCGACCAATACCCCTAGCTTATTCATATGAATATATGAGCCTATTAAGCCTTCAGAAGCTGTTCTACTTGACTTTTTTGCAGCAGTTGCAAGACCTTTCTGTCTGAGAATATCAAATGCCTTGTCCATATTACCGCTGCTGTCTGAAAGCGCCTTTTTGCAGTCCATAAGCCCTGCTCCTGTTTTTTCACGCAATTCCTTAACCATCTCTGCTGTAACCGTCATTCTGCTGCAACCTCCTCCTGCTCGATTTTTTCTTCTATTACAGCCTTTTCCATCTCTTCTTCCATGCTTTTTGCAAGCGCTCCCTTGCCTTCAAGAACTGCGTCAGCCATCTTGGATGCAAGGAGCTTAACAGCTCTTATTGCGTCATCATTTCCGGGGATAACATGATCCACCTCGTCTGGGTCGCAGTTGGAGTCAACAACTGCCACTATTGGCACAGAAAGCCTCTTTGCCTCTGCAACAGCAATCCGCTCTTTTTTGGGATCTACAATGAATATAGCGCCGGGCAATGTCGTCATTTCCTTAATCCCTATAAGATTCTTCTGGAGCTTTGTCCTTTCCTTTTCAAGATGAGAAACCTCTTTTTTTGTCAGGACATTGTAAGTGCCGTCTTCTTTCATTGCTTCTATCTTCTTCAACTTCTCAATGCTTTTTCGCACTGTAGAAAAATTCGTGAGCATGCCTCCAAGCCATCTGTTGTTCACATAAAAAGCGCCTGCCCTCTTTGCCTCTTCTGCTATTGAGTCCTGCGCCTGCTTTTTTGTGCCCACAAATAACACTGGCGCACCTGTGGAAGCCACATCTCTTATAATGTTATATGCATCCACAACACCCTTCAATGTCTTTTGAAGGTCAATAATATGGATCCCGTTCCTCTCTCCAAAGATGTATCTCTTCATCTTTGGGTTCCATCTCTTAACTTGATGTCCGAAATGAACACCAGCTTCCAGCAACTCCTTCATTGTTATAACAGCCATAAATCCTCCTATGGTTTTTCCCTCCGCCCGGTTCTCTTAAACGCATAACAGAAGCAAGGCTTCAGTTATGCGACCATTAAATAGAGATCCTTTTCAGGCGTGTGTTTTAGCTGATAAAGATAGCACAATTGACCTTCATTTTTCAAGATTTTTCATATTCCTTCAGGCAAAAACAAACCTGTGCTCAAATACCTGTCTCCCCTGTCAGGGAATATAACAATTAGTTTTTTGTTTTTTCCCAGCCTCTCTGCTACCTTCATGGCAGCCCACATTGCAGCCCCGGATGATATGCCTGCAAGTATCCCTTCCTTTAAAGCCAATTGCTTAGTCGTGTATGCAGCATCTTCATCCGCTACAGGCATCACTTCATTGTATATCTTTGTATTTAAAACTCCAGGGTAAAAGCCAGCGCCTATGCCTGCAATCTTGTGTTTCCCGGGATTGCCGCCGGAAAGCACAGGCGACCCTGCTGGCTCAACCGCTGTTATCCATATTTCAGGGTTTCTCTCTCTGAAGACTTCTCCTGTTCCTGTTATTGTGCCGCCTGTTCCAACTCCAGCAACAAATGCATCAGGGATACAGCCAAGTGCCTCTATTATCTCAAGAGCAGTTGTTTTCTTATGAATTTCTGGATTAGCTTTATTCTCAAACTGCTGGGGCATAAAATAATCAGGATTATCTCTGAATATCTCTTCTGCCTTCTCCACTGCCCCCATCATGCCTTTATCACCGGGTGTCAATATAAGCTCGGCGCCAAATGCCTGCAGCAACTGCCTCCTCTCCATGGACATGGTCTCTGGCATTGTGAGGATGAGCCTGTATCCCTTGACAGCAGCCACCATTGCAAGGCCGATGCCGGTATTTCCGCTTGTGGGTTCAACAATAGTGCCGCCTTTGTGCAGCTTGCCTTCCCTTTCTGCTG
>Ga0116211_1000415_pt1 | contig 23381 bp, 28 predicted proteins | sample SaghotsprinmetaG_FD_94484 | JGI IMG/M metagenome (GOLD analysis project Ga0116211, IMG submission 94484) | Hot spring microbial communities from South Africa to study Microbial Dark Matter (Phase II) - Sagole hot spring metaG | ecosystem: Environmental > Aquatic > Thermal springs > Hot (42-90C) ... | reverse complement strand
CATCTTAAAGATCATCCAGAGAAACATCTGAATAATACCGATTGCCAGACCGAAGTATAATCCAACCCAACCAAAGAACCGAAACTCTTGGCGACCAACCTTTTTAAAAATATCATTCAATAGCCGCTTATCACGCATCAAATTATGAATAACCATATGTTTAATATCAAAATATCCAGTGACATCCCTCTGAATCTCAGACATGATTTGCGCGACTACGACAGGCGATTCAGTTTTGACACGTTTAATAATTTTTTGTTTGGCAAACTCGGGCATGGCTTCCCACAGGCCGGGCTGATAACGCTGTGCGACTTCGCGAGTAATCTCTTCAGCCGCAGCCATCATTGGCACTTCAATTTCTTGGGCGATCCGCTTGGGATCCAGCCTTGCAAAAATCTCCTCAGGTTTGATCAGCTTGCTGGTCATCAACTCAACCGCTGTCGTGGCCATTTTTTCGGCTTTACGCGGGACAACACCTTGCCAGCCGATCGGCCCAATCCCCTTAAACTCTAAGGGGCCGAACATCATCTTGACTGCGATGACTTTAGTGATCCAACCAATAAAACCGCTGATAAACGGAATCATCAGGTATAAAATCCAATTCCGTTGAACGTCTGCAACGATTTCCGCCAGCATAATCATCTGTCCCTGTCACACAAAAATTAGACATGGTTGTATAAGCATACAAACATTGTAATAAGCACTGTACCGCTTTCAAGGGTGGGCTGGCAACCTTAGGTTGCCAACATCTACGCGATGGGTTGATTAAGCACGCTTGGCCGTATTGTGTAGTACGGTAAGGTACTCGGCAACTGGCTCATTGGCGACACGCTCAGGCAGACGCTCAGGGTTAAGAATCGGCTTGGCCTGACCATTGATCACGTCAGCGGTGATCTCAACTGCACCGACATCATTGAGCGACGGTAGGTCGTACATGGTATCCAGCAAAACGTTTTCCAAAATCGAGCGCAGACCACGCGCCCCTGTGTTACGTTCCAAGGCTTTTTTGGCAACTGCCAACAGTGCATCTTCGGTAAAGCTCAGATCGACCTCTTCCATCTCGAACAAACGCTGGTACTGACGCGTCAGCGCATTTTTAGGTTCGGTCAAAATCTGCATCAATGCCGCTTCATCCAACTCTTCAAGCGTCGCAACCACCGGCAAGCGTCCGATGAACTCAGGAATCAAGCCGAACTTAATCAGATCCTCCGGCTCTACCTCACGGAACAGTTGACCGAGTTTCTTGCTGGTGTCTTTGCTTTTGACTTCGGCACCAAAACCGATACCGGTTTTTTCGCTGCGCTGTTGGATGACTTTTTCAAGTCCTGAGAATGCCCCACCGCAGATAAACAAAATGTTACTGGTATCGACCTGCACAAACTCTTGCTGTGGGTGCTTGCGGCCACCTTGTGGTGGAATCGAGGCGACTGTGCCTTCGATCATCTTCAGTAATGCTTGCTGTACGCCCTCGCCGGACACATCCCGCGTGATCGAAGGGTTATCGCTTTTGCGGCTAATCTTGTCAATTTCGTCGATGTAGATGATGCCTTTTTGGGCTTTTTCGACATCGTAGTCAGCTTTTTGCAGCAGCTTTTGCACGATATTTTCGACATCTTCGCCCACATAACCGGCTTCGGTCAGTGTGGTCGCATCTGCCATCGCAAACGGCACATCCAGCAGCCGCGCAAGGGTTTGTGCCAGTAGCGTCTTGCCTGAACCGGTCGGCCCAATCAGCAAAATATTACTCTTGGACAACTCGACCGCATCAGTATGCTTAGCTGCAATGCCCTGTTTTGTAGCGCGTAGCCGTTTGTAGTGGTTGTACACAGCAACCGCCAACGTTTTCTTTGCTTGCTCCTGCCCAATCACATACTGATCCAGCGCATCGCGGATTTCGGTTGGTTTCGGCAGTGGGCGACTTTCCCAGTCCGCATCATCGGTCTGCTTATGGGTTTGCACCAAATCAAGACAAATATCGACACACTCATTGCAAATATAAGCGTTTTCGCCAGCAATCAGCTTTTCAACTTCATCTTGACGCTTGCCACAAAATGAGCAGCATTTTGGTGCGGAGATTAAATCGGACATGGGCTCTCTCGTCTGTTTGTCAGCCGCGCTTAAACGCGCTGGCTGAGAACTGCATCAACTAAGCCGTATTCACGGGCAGTTTCTGCACTCATAAAGTTATCGCGGTCGGTATCTTTGGCAATCTGCTCAATCGGCTGACCGGTATGGTGTGCCAATAGACCGTTGAGACGTTCGCGAATATACAAAATCTCTTTGGCGTGAATTTCGATATCCGAGGCTTGGCCACGGAAGCCACCCAGTGGCTGGTGAATCATCACGCGCGAGTTGGCCAGCGCGTAACGCTTACCTTTCGTGCCTGCGGTCAACAAAAATGAGCCCATTGACGCGGCTTGACCCATGCAAATGGTCGAAACATCCGGCTTAATAAACTGCATGGTGTCGTAAATCGCCATCCCTGCGGTCACTGAACCACCGGGTGAATTGATGTAGAGGTGAATATCCTTGTCTGGGTTTTCAGCTTCCAAAAACAACAGTTGTGCGACGACAAGGTTCGCCATGTGATCTTCGACTTCACCAGTCAAGAAAATCACCCGCTCACGCAACAGGCGCGAATAGATATCAAATGAACGTTCGCCACGCGAAGACTGTTCAATCACCATCGGAACAAGGGCATTTTGTATGGCTTGGGCTGGGTAGGTCACAGCGAATTCTTCCTGCATGTTCAAGATTGTTCCGAGAATATGGGGGATATTCGGCAAAAATGCAAAGGGCAAAACCACACAAGCTTGATACTGATCAGTGTTTGTCCCAAAAGCACAAAAAAAGGCACATACGGGATGTGCCTTTTTCGATCGCTGAACCAGTCCAGTGTGGCGCGACGCCACACTCGTTTGATTTCGGATTAACCGCGTTGATTGGCGGCTTGCTGCGCAGCCAATAACTCTGGGTAAGACACTGCGACCTCTGATACCGTGGCACCTGCGAGGATATGATCAACCACTTGGTCTTCCAATACCACTGCTTCGATTTGCGCACGTTGCTGCTTGTCGTTGCTGTAATACTCGATCACCTCTGTTGGATCTTCGTAGCTTTCTGACATTTCGGTGATCATCGTGGTGACACGATCTTGATCAACGGTCAGTTTGCTGTCTTCAATGATCTTGGCAACCAACACACCGAGTTTTACTGCGCGTTCGGCTTGGTCTTGGAACAGTTCGTCTGGCAACATGTTGTCATCAAACTTCTGCGCACCACCAAACTGCTGGGCAAACTGTTGCAGCATGGCTTGACGTTGACGTTGTACTTCATCGGCAACCATTGCTTTAGGCACTTGAATGTCAGTATTGGCGGCCAGTAAGGCATCAAACGTGGCTTGCTTGGTCTGCGTGCGTAGGCTGTGCTTGACTTCGCGTTGCATGTTTTTGCGCACTTCAACTTTCAGCTTGTCTTCACCACCTTCAGTGATCCCGAACAAGGCCAAAAAGCCGTCGTCGATCTCAGGCAGAACTGGCTTTTCGACTTTTTTCACAGTGATTTTAAACTGTGCCAGCTTACCCGCCAAATGTTCGGCTTGGTAGTTTTCTGGGAAGGTCACGTCGATGACTTTTTCTTCACCAGCTTTCATGCCGATGATGCCATCTTCAAAACCCGGAATCATCTGGCCGCTACCCAACACCAGTTTAAAGTCTTCGGCTGTACCGCCTTCAAACTTCTCACCGTCGATAGAGCCTTCAAAGTCAAAGGTGACTTGGAAGGTTTTCTTCGCCATGCCTTTGGTAACCGCAAACGTTTGACGCTGCTTGCGCAGGCTTTCGATCATGGTGTCCACATCAGCATCAGTGATTTCACTGGTTTTACGCTCGATGCTCAGACCATCAAAACCAGCAACGGTAACCGTTGGGTAAACCTCGACAACCGCCTTATATTCCAAGCCTTTGTCGCTGAGTTCGGCTGATTCAATGTTCGGAATACCCACCGCATTGATGTTATTGGCGCGAATCGCTTGATAGACCGACTCACGAATCACATCGTTAATCACTTCTTGTTGGATGCCTGGGCCGTAATCCGCACGAATCCGTGACATCGGCACTTTACCAGGACGAAACCCATTAATTTTGGCCGATTTGGCAACCTTTTTCAGGCGTGCTTCAAACTGGCTGTTAATCCGCTCAGAAGGAACGGTGATCGTTAGTCGGCGTTCCAGACCTGAGACCGCTTCGGTCGTAACTTGCATGGCTTCCTCGGTACTTGATCAAAGCTGAAAAAATAAAGTGGGTGAGTATAAGGCAAGCCTGCCTGCAAGTACAAAAATATAGCACCGAGATACTCAAAAATCGGCTGATTGGTCAACAAAACACGAAAAAACTGGCCAAACAGCAATGTTTTGTCGCTGCTTACAGACGATATGCAGACCGGTTGCATAGACTGCTTGCCCGATTTTGGCTTGCCCCGTACACTCGGGGATTGTTTTTTGTAAGGTAACAGGCGACTGTGGTGAACACAAACGATGCTCTTAGTGATTCGGTCGGGCTGGTGGTGCCTCGACTTGAGCGTTTTGATACGCCGCTGCTGCTCGATTGTGGCCGCACACTGCATGGTTTTGATTTGATGATCGAAACCTACGGCACACTAAATGCCGATGGCTCTAATGCGATTTTGATCTGTCATGCGCTATCGGGTCATCACCATGCGGCGGGCTACCACCGCGAGTCGGACAGTAAGGCGGGTTGGTGGGACAGTTGCATTGGCCCAAATAAAGCCATTGATACCAATTTATTTTTTGTAGTGGCACTGAACAATCTCGGTGGTTGTCATGGCAGTACAGGCCCGACCTCAATTAATCCCGATACTGGCAAAATTTATGGTGCCGACTTTCCATTGGTGACGGTACGCGATTGGGTACGCTCGCAAGCACTACTGGCCGATCGACTGGGCATTATGGTCTGGCATGCGGTGGTGGGTGGCTCGCTCGGTGGCATGCAAGCACAACAGTGGGCAGTGGACTATCCGGCACGACTGCGCAACTGTGTGGTGATTGCCAGCACCCCGAAGCTGTCCGCGCAAAATATCGCTTTTAATGAAGTGGCGCGGCAGTCCATTTTGTCTGATCCCGATTTTCACGGCGGACGCTATCTGGAGCATGATACCTATCCACGACGCGGGCTGATTTTGGCGCGGATGGTCGGGCATTTAACTTATCTCACCGATGAGGCGATGAAACAAAAGTTTGGCCGCGACCTGAAGTCAGGTAAATTCATGTATGGCTACGATGTCGAGTTTCAGGTCGAAAGCTATTTGCGCTATCAAGGTGAGCAATTTAGCAAAAACTTCGACGCGAATACTTACTTATTGATGACCAAAGCCTTGGATTATTTTGATCCGGCACGCGAATTTGATGAGGATCTGGTGCGGGCGTTATCCGGTGCCAGCTGTCGGTTTTTGGTGGTGTCATTTACCACCGATTGGCGTTTTGCCCCGAGTCGCTCACAAGAAATCGTCGATGCGTTAATTGCCAATAATAAAAGCGTCAGTTATATCGACGTGGATGCGCCGCAAGGTCATGATGCGTTTTTATTTCCGATCCCGCGTTATGTTGAGACTTTGAAGGCTTTTTTGGCGGCGGGTCTACCCACGCGTGCGACCACAGCGACACAAGGGGCAAATCATGCGGCTTGATCAACGCTTGGCCGAACGCTGGATTAAACCCAATTCGCGCGTGCTGGATTTGGGCTGTGGCGATGGCGAACTACTTGCACATATGCAACAAAAGCTCGGCATTACCGGCTATGGAGTCGAGATTGATCCCGATAAAATTACCGCCGCGATTGGGCGTGGCCTGTCGATCATCCAGCAAGATCTGAACCAAGGTCTGGGCAGATTTGCCGATCAGAGCTTTGATTTTGTGGTGATGGCACAAGCTTTGCAAGCGGTAGAAGCACCAGATCAGCTGTTACTCGACATGCTGCGAGTCGGACGTGAAGCGATTATTACTTTTCCCAACTTCGCACATTGGAAGACCCGCAGTTATCTGGCGTTGCGCGGCATGATGCCAGTATCGGACGCATTACCCTATATGTGGTACGATACCCCAAATATCCACCTCTGCACCTTTCGTGATTTTGAAGCGCTATGCCATGCGCATCAGATCCAGATTATTAATCGCTTTGCCGTCAACGATGACCAGCAAGGCAGTTGGTTAATGAAGCACATGCCAAACTTGTTTGGTGAAGTTGCTATTTATCGAGTGAGCCGTCTATGAAACCGATAATCTCTGCCGCCATTCTCTCTGTTGCCAGTTGGACATTTCAGGCCAGTGCGACTGCACACGCATCACCATATGCCTCGATGCCACTGCCCACCCTGCAGGCCGCTGCCCTCGCCGGTGACGTACATGCACAGTTTTTTTTGGCTAATCGCTATAAAGCCGGTCAAGGTGTACCACAAGACATCAACCAAGCGTTTGCGTGGTATTTGAAGGCTGCTGAAAAAGGAGCTGCACCGGCTCAGTTGAATGTAGGTCAAATGTATGCGCAAGGTCGTGGCGTGAACCGCGACTTGGCACAGGCCAAACTCTGGCTGCAACGCGCCGCCAAACAAGGCGACAACCGCGCGAGCTATAATCTGGCATTGCTGGAAGAGCGCGAGCAAAACTTGTCGGATGCCTACAAGTGGTACAACGTGTCCACCCGTGACGGCATGCTTGATCCTCAAGTGAAATCTTTGGCGCAAACCAAAATTCGTCAGCTTGCGGTGAACCTATCCAGCCAAGACCAAAACACGGCAACACAACGCGCCGATGATTGGTTTGCCACGCCAGTGCGTGACTGATTCCAGCACATCAGGATCAGTGAATATCCGCTCCCCCTTTTCGACAAGGGGGATTTTTTTAGTGTATTGAGTATTAGCGTTGATGCTTTCCAATCTATTTCCACAGCAAAAACTGCTGCTCGCCAGCAACAATCACGGCAAGCTAAACGAATTGCAGCAGATGTTTGCTGGGCTGGATTGGCCGGTACAGGTGTTGCCGCAGCGTGATTTTCAGATCGAAGATGCCATCGAAGACGGTTTAAGCTTTGTTGAAAATGCCCTGATCAAAGCGCGACATGCAGCGCGGCTTTCGGGCTTACCTGCCCTCGCCGATGATTCTGGTTTGTGTGTGCCCGTGCTGAACGGCGCGCCGGGCATTTATTCGGCGCGATTTGGTGGTGAGCATGGCAATGACGCACGCAACAACCAAGCACTGTTAGACACGCTCAAACCGCATCGACAACCCCATCGAGGCGAGCAGCCGATTGTAGGGATGTTTGTCTGTGTGTTGGCGTTGGTACGCCATGCCGATGATCCGTTGCCGATGATTTGTCAGGGCATTTGGCACGGTGAAATTTTAGACGCACCGCGTGGCTCAGGCGGTTTTGGCTACGATCCATTGTTTTGGCTACCTGCACTGGGTAAAAGCAGTGCCGAACTGGATAAAACCGAAAAAAATCAAATCAGCCATCGAGGCTTGGCGATGCAGGCGTTGTTACGAGAGCTGCTAAATTCTTAAGCATAAACGGATATTGGTACAAATTTCACACCATAACGCCAGAAGTCTCGATCCTCTATCGTGACTTCTTCTCCCCAACCGTGACCATCAACAAACTGAGAAAATTTGAACGGCGTGAGTACGGGATACGCTTCTAATCGGCTAGCACGTAGCACGGACTCTAGTGCGTGGAGTGATAAATTATCTTCAGCCGCTCCCCAAAAGCTACTCCATAAAATATCAACGAGACCAGTCAGCAAGCTACGAAAGCAACTTTCATCAATCCCGCAATCTGCCAAAATAGATAGCATCTCGGCCGAGAGCGGATCACTGAGTCCACAATTCACCAATTCTGGACGAGCGTTTTCCCATGTATCGAACTGGTCAGAATACTGAATCAACGGCCAGTCCCATAAATAATCACAAAATATTTTGACTTGAGTACTTTCTATTTGTTTGTCTCGACAAAAGTGCTCAAAAACCACCAGCCCAACTGCAAATCTCGCCGTCAGCGAAAGTTTTTTGCACGCGTCTAAATAAGCATTCATAGAAAGCCCCGACAATTTTTTGTTAAGTGCTGTCGTTGTAAGACCATCATTACCCTTACCATCTTCCAACCTCAGTCACCCGCCCCGTGCCGGTTGCGTGGGTCTGCTCGGACAACTGATACCCCTGATCATCAAAGGCCAACACCGTCGAACAGCGCGTGCCATAAACCGGTGAAACAATAAACACCGACGACAGTAGCCGCTCCATCTCTAAGCCTACGCCAGTCTGCGGCAGCTGCGCATCCTCTGCTGTACGACTGTCAGTCAACACCTCAAACGCCGCTGCCTGCCAATCCTGCCCAGTGCTCAACAGTGGTAATACCTCCTGCGTTGTCCGCTGCCGCAACCGCTCCACCTTCGGCCACGGCTCATCAATCAACGCATTAGACAACACATACAAGCCTGCCGCCAACACGGTCGGTGCAATCCCCCGATTACTGACCACCGCCGCCTGCTCACGATTGCCCAATAACAGGCTAAAACCCTCATAACGCAACAACTCAATCTGCCGTGCAAACTCAAGCGGCGATAACGCAGACGCCAGATACTCACTGACCAGTAACCCACGCGAGCGCAGTAGCTCAGGCGAAGGTTTAAGACTGGGGACTTGGCGAAAATTGGTCAAAGCTGCCCAACGTCCCGACGGCGTGATGCCTATCCACGTCCCACCGGATTGCTGATCACGACCGGCGAGAATCGGCTGCGCTGTCCAGCGATGTAACGGCGTGGTCGGACGCGCATAAAACTCATCGCGATTGGCCAGCAACAGCAGTGGCTGATCAGGAATAAGCTGCCACGCCAGCGAAATGATACACATGCACAATACGTTCCAATCACCCAAGATCGGCTAGAATGCCGCAATTGTGACGCAGCAGCAATCCTTGAGTTTGCCTTAAACTTGCCTTGACTCTGGTTGAATATTGACAACGGCAAACCACCAAAACCCAAACGGAACTCCCCTATGCTGACCTACCCCAATATCGATCCCGTGGCCTTGTCACTCGGGCCCATTCAAGTGCATTGGTACGGTATCATGTACCTGTTGGCGTTTGGTTTTGCGTATTTTTTGGCGACTTATCGCGCACGGCAGCGAGAAGGCTGGAACGATGACATGGTGTCGGATCTGGTGTTTTTTGGGGCGATGGGGGTAATTCTTGGTGGGCGGGTCGGCTATGTGCTGTTTTATGAATTTTCTAAATTTTTAGCAGAGCCACTGTGGTTGTTTAAAGTCTGGGAAGGCGGCATGAGCTTTCATGGCGGCTTTCTCGGTGTGATGGTTGCCATGTGGTTTTTTGCCCGTAAGTACCACAAGACCACATTTCAAACCTTGGATTTTATTGCGCCGTGTGTGCCGTTGGGGTTGATGTTTGGCCGGATCGGTAATTTTATCGGCGGCGAATTGTGGGGGCGGCCGGTCACTAATCCTGACTATCCACTGGCGATGGTCTTTCCATATGTCGATCAATTGCCGCGCCATCCGTCGCAACTGTATCAGGCACTGGGCGAAGGTTTGCTGTTGTTTATTCTGCTCTGGTGGTTTTCGAGCAAACCTCGGCCACGCATGGCAGTATCGGCGCTGTTTTTGATGGGTTATGGTTTGGCGCGGTTTATCGTTGAATTTTTCCGCGAACCGGACAACGGCGTGTTGTTTATTGCATGGATGAGCAAAGGTCAATTCCTGAGCCTGCCGATGATTTTGATCGGTGCGTGGATGATGTGGTACGCCTACCAGCGCAAAGTGTACGACTGGGAAATGAATCTAGGCGGTAAACGCTAAGCACGCCAAGTCATCAGGCCGGTCAATCCGGCCTTTTTTCTGCTTGTGGTTTAGCAGATTGATGCGCACACTGACCGGATCTTTGGTCAGACTAAACCGCCACCATGCAAAATGATACCTTGCTCTACGCCCTTGCAGTCGCTGCGGATGCTTTGCCCGAACACTTTGAATCACTGGATGACGTGGTCGAGTTTTGCCAACGTGCAACCAATCCAACCGGTCCGAACTTTTTAACCCATGCCATGTCAGGCTTGTCGCTGAATCATTGCTATTTTACCGTGATGAATGAAGTGGTCGAAATGGCCGCGCTTAAGCCGTTAGAGTTTTTAAACGGTCAGCGTTGTGATGATGCGTTTGAGCGGGATGATCGGGATTCTGCCCTTGCGGTTTGTCAGTTGGATACCGATGAAATCCCCGCCGTAATTGATGCACTTGAGCATTTGCTTAACTTAGAAGAGCCGTGGTTTAAGGTGTTTTTTGCCGCGCTTGAGCCATTTGATGCCGATATGGAAGAAGTCGGTGAAGCGTATGACATGGCCGATGTCAACATGAACCTGAATCATGGTCTGGGCATTGGTGGCGATTCGCCGTTTTTTATTTTCCGCGCACTGAAAACCCTACTGGCGGTCTGTCAACATGCCTTCCACGACGGCTTGCATGTGCTGTATGTGGTCGAGTGTGAGCATTAAACACTTTGGCGCTTGCTCCCTCTCCTTTTTAAGGAGAGGGCTGGGGTGAGGTGCTTTTGATGCAAATCAAATGATGTTTTGGATGCTTTTTAACCCCACCCTAACCCTCCCCTCGATGAAGGGAGGGAACTTGCTACGCAGGGCTTTGGCTCTTGCTCCACTTTTGCTAAACTCTGCCCGCTCCTCCTTTGGCTATCTTGCCCCAAGATGACCGCTTTGATGTGATGTATCGCTATGCAAACCTACCTTGATTTACTGCGTCTGGTCATGGATCAGGGCGGGCAAAAATCCGACCGTACCGGCACGGGAACGCGCTCGGTGTTTGGGCATCAGATGCGCTTTGATCTGTCGCAGGGCTTTCCCATCGTCACTACCAAACGGGTGCATTTCCGCTCGATTGTGATCGAGTTGCTGTGGTTTTTGCGCGGTGACACCAACGTACAGTATCTCAAGGACAACAAGGTCAGCATTTGGGATGAGTGGGCGACCGCAGAACAGACCGCACGGTTTGGCCGTCCAGCCGGTGAACTTGGTCCTGTGTACGGCCATCAATGGCGTAACTTTGGTGCAACCCAACAACCCGACGGCAGCTATGCCAAAGACGGCGTTGATCAACTGAGTTGGCTGATCAACGAAATCAAAACCAATCCAGACTCGCGCCGTTTGATCGTCTCCGGCTGGAATCCGCGTGAAGCCACACAGGTTGCTCTGCCGCCGTGTCACACCTTATTTCAGTTTTTTGTGCAGGACGGCAAGCTGTCCTGCCAGCTCTATCAACGTAGTGCAGATATTTTCTTAGGCGTGCCGTTTAATATCGCCAGCTACGCCCTACTCACCCATATGGTCGCGCAGGTCTGCGGGCTGGGTGTGGGCGATTTTGTTTGGACGGGCGGCGATTGTCATCTGTACAGCAATCACTTTGCCCAAGCTGAATTACAACTGAGCCGTGAGCCGTTGCCGTTGCCGACTTTACAGCTCAATCCGGCGGTGACTGATCTGTTTGCATTTAGCTTTGACGATATTGAATTGCTGAATTATCAGCATCATGCTGCGATTAAAGCCGAGGTGGCGGTATGAGTTGGCAAGGCTTACAAGTCGTGCAGGTGGTGGCGATGGATCGGCAACGCTGCATCGGGGTGAATAATCAGTTGCCGTGGCATTTGCCAGATGATTTGAAGCATTTTAAAGCCACTACGCAAGGCGGCGTGATGCTGCTGGGGCGCAAGAATTTTGATTCGATTGGTCGGCCGCTACCGAATCGAGTCAGTTGGGTGCTGACCCGTGACAGCGCTTGGCAGGCGGATGGCGTGAAAGTCGCACACACTCTTGAGCAGTTGCTCGACGGTGCGGCGGCGGATGCCAAAGCATTGGGGCAAGAACAGATTTTTGTGATTGGTGGTGCGGAGTTGTACCGGCAAACCCTAGACATCAGTGATCGGCTGGAAGTCAGTCATGTGGATTTAAGCGTGACCGGTGATGTGTTTTATCCTGAGATTCCAGCGGCATTTGCTGTGGTGCAGCGTACTGCAATGCAGGACAGTAAAACACAGATTGGTTTTGAGATCGTACGCTATCAAAGGGGTTAGGTACGCTTGGTGGGATGTGCTTATGATTTAGCGGGTCATATGCGCAAATAGTTGAAATTCAAAAATACAATTGGAGTCAAACGCATCATGAACGTTGACCTGAGCACACTTAAAGTGCTTATTTTGAAAAAAAATTTACTGGGGCTATGTATTGGTGATTCTAAAGATAAAATTCTTGAGGTTTTTGGAACACCTATAGACGTTGTACCGCAGAGAAAAAACAACAAGGCGATCATCTCTTATGGGGCTTTGCAGTTTTATTTACTCAATAATCACCTTACTGGGCTTACTTTTGATGCTCAAAAAATACATTTTTTTGAAAAACGCTTTGTTCTTGAAAAGATTTATTTATCAGAACTGGAAAATTTCTTGCTTGAAAACAAGATTTCACTCTCAGAAGATACTCGTCTGTCATTTCAAGACAGCAAGACCATTGTCATCGAGGGTGACGTGTATTTTTGCTTCGTGGCTGATGTGTTGATGATGTTTGGATTTGACTCACCTGTTCATGCTTAAACGTTCGACACTCACAAACCCACCGTACATCGACACAATCCACGCCACTCGCTGACATGCAGCGGCTACAAAACATCAGCTCAATGCCAATCCTTCACAAAAACCATCTGCAATATCTAGATAGTCTATGGCACTGTAGGCTCAGATGAATGAACTCACTTGGAGTGATCAGATGTTTAAACTGTGGACAACAGCGGTACTCGGTTCCACGCTCGTGCTCGCCGCTTGTAACACCCTACCGATGGGCACAGACAATCCCCATCAGGCCAGCCTAAAAGACACCGCATGGCAACTGAGCCAGCTTGATGGCAAAGCGGTCAGCGTTGATTCAGCCACACATAACCTTCCGCACATTGTATTTTCGCCTGAGCTACGAGTCAGCGGTGCGACTGGCTGTAATCGTCTGATGGGACAAGCCAAAGTCAGCGGTCACAGCATCAGCCTTGCGCCACTGGCGACCACCAAAATGGCCTGTATGGACGACAATCTAGAAACACCGTTTGTCGCAGCTTTGAACAACGCGCAGCAGTATCAAGTCAAAGACAATCAGCTGATGTTGAAAGACGCATCAGGTAAAGTGTTGGCCGTGCTGACTGCAACCGGCAAACCTGCCCAATAATCGCGCCCAGTAGCAACCCGCCAGCTTATCAACAGCGCAACCCACTGTACAGGAACCCGCTATGACACAGGATGCAACAATACCAACGCTTGAACGCGCCATCGTCGGTGGCGGCTGCTTTTGGTGTACCGAAGCGGTGTTTTTGGCGGTGCGTGGTGTGGCGCGTGTGACCAGCGGTTATGCTGGTGGTTTGCGCCCCAACCCTAGCTATGAGCAGATTTGTACTGGCGTGACTGGCCACGCCGAAGTGATTGCGATTGAATATGATCCGACGCAGTTGGACTACGCGACGCTGCTGGATATTTTCTTTGCCACGCACGATCCGACCACGTTGAACCGTCAAGGTAATGATCGCGGCACACAGTATCGCTCGGTGATTTTTTATCTAAACGCAGAACAGCAACAAATTGCCGCTGCCAAAATCGCTGATCTGATCGCGCAAGGCATCGCCGTGGTGACCGAACTCAGCCCTGCACCGACGTTTTATCCAGCCGAAGACTACCACCAAAATTATTTTGCTAAAAATCCAGCGCAAGGCTACTGCAATTTTGTGATCCCACCGAAGCTGAACAAGCTCCGGCAGGTATTCGCACAACATTTGGCTTAACGCACCGCATCACTGACAAAGGCCAGATCGTTTAGACCCGCTTTACTGGCACGCGCCAACACCTGCGCCACGCCATCGTAGCGGGTATCTTGGTCAGCCCGTAGGTGGATCGACGGCTTCCTTTCGGCTTGCGCGGCGGTTTGCATGTTTTGTTCTAACTCGGCCAATGTGACCGGCTGTTGATCCCAAAAAATCTGCCCATCAGCGTCAATACTGATCGTGACCACGGTTGGCTGTTCTGGCAGCGTTTGTGCGTCGGCCTTGGGTAAACTGAGCGGCACGGCAGGATTTAATACGGTAGCTGTGACCAAAAAAATAATCATCAACACCAGCATGATATCGATCAGCGGGATCAGATTCATCTCGCTGAGACCTTGCTGCTCATCATCACCCAACTGAAAAGCCATCAGGTTTGGCTCCCTGTTGAATTGGGTGCTGTGCTGGTCGATGCAGGCGGTAGTAATTGATCAATCAACACCAGATGCGCCTCGTCTTGTAACTGTGCCAGCATTTTACGATTTAAGCGAACACAGACGTTGTAGCCAAGTACCGCTGGAATCGCAACCGCCAGACCCAGACCGGTCATGATCAGTGCTTCACCGACTGGCCCTGCCACCTGACCAAGGCCGGCCTGACCGCTTTGGCCAATCGCATGCAGCGCATGAAAAATCCCCCACACCGTACCAAATAACCCCACAAACGGGGCAACCGCCGCCGTGGTACCAAGAATCTGTAACCCACGCTCAGACTCGACACGGGTGCGGTTAATCTGGCGCAGCAAGGCTTGTTCGGCGACGGATTTGCGCTGATCTGGCAATAACTGTTGCATCCGGCCACGCAAGCCGCTGACCGACTGTTGTAACAGTAGCACAGCATCTTTTTGCAGTCGCCGTGTGTCCAACACCCGCAATACAATCGCACACCACGACACCACTGACATCAGCAACAGAATAAAAAACAAACTTCTAGTTAAAAAATCAGTGTGTTGCCAGTACAGCGCGTAATCCATAGCGATTATTCCTCGTTTAAGGTGAATGCAATCGGAATCAAAGTGTATACCGACTGGGCAATACCGTTTTCTTTATGTGGATAAAAAGATGCTCGATTCACGGCGCGCACGGCAGCTTGATCGAGTACGCGGTTGCCTGAGCTTTGTTCAATACTGGCGGACTCTACTCGACCACTAGCATCAATCAATGCTCGCACCAATACTGTACCCGTATCACCGCGTCGCCGTGCTTGCTCGGGATATTGTACTTGGGGCTGGCGTTTATAGGCGACCCCGTCAATCGCAACGGTACGCGGCGTGGGATTGGATGACGGCACATTGGTGGTGACTGGCTGTGCAGCGACGACAGTTTGCGGCGCAACGACCGGTGCAGGGGTGGTCATTACTGGTACGACCGATACAGGCGTTTCAACGGGCGTGGTCAGCACAGGTATAGCTGTAGGCACGGGTTCGAGCCTTGGTTCAACTGGTTTGGCAACTGGCTTGGCGGCCGGTGCGACGGTTGGCATCACCCGAGGCGGTGCTTTGGGTGGTGGCGGTGGCGTTACGGCAACAGTCTTGGGTTGAACGGGATCTGGTGCTTTTGCCGCTGGTGCTGCTGACGCTTGTGGTGGTGGCGGCGGTGGCGGTGCAAGCTCAACCAAGCGAATTTGTACCGGCTTAGGCTCTGGTGGCGTGATTAGCTTAGGCTCTAACTGCGCTAGTCCGGCAATCGCTGCGAGATGACCCACCAACACCCAGCCGACAACCCACCCATACAGGTGTTTGGCAGGCTTGGCGGCGTGGGACTGCGACATCGGTATCTCTATCGTGGTCGGTTGACTATACGCCATTTAGAGCATATTCCTCATCGAATCCAAGCCCAACGTTGCGCACGATTTTGTACACCGCGCTTGCATTCGATGGACTAGGTGAAGTGAATCAATCAGCGCGCATTATAAATGAGAAATGTTTTCATTTGCAATCCCGTGACTGAGGATTGTTATAGCACTGTAGACGCTGAATTTATGTCAACGCAACCAATAAACAACCGAACACCACAATCCTCTAAACAACGCCCGACGTGATATCAGCCCAATTGATCTGTGTTGATGCTTACCAGACAGACTTCGCACAGGTTTTTCACACACTGTTCACAGAGTACTTACTGATCAACCCACATTCTCGTTTATGATGATGGGCTGTTTTGGGCTTATGTTAACGAGAATCCTTCACCATGCTGTTATCGCGTCGCCGTTTGTTGCTGCAAAGTTTGAGTATTGGTGTGGTCTTGGGTGTTGCAGGATGCAGCACCACGCCCACAGCACCGGTCGCCACTACACCCCAACAAGTTGCCCGTGAACCCGTAATCGCATTGGCACTTGGCGGCGGTGGCGCAAAAGGCTTTGCGCATATTGGTGTGATTAAAGTCTTAGAGTCGCACGGCATTCGCCCAAAAATCGTCACCGGAACCAGTGCCGGTAGCTTTGTCGGCAGCATCTATGCCAGCGGTAAGACTCCGTTTCAACTGCAAGAAATCGCGCTCAAGCTCGATGAAAAAGAGCTACGCGACCTCACCTTGAGCAAGCAAGGCTTTGTGGTCGGCCAAAAACTACAGGACTACGTCAACCAGCAAGTGAATAGCGTACCGATGGAGCGTTTTCCGATTAAGTTTGCCGCAATCGCCACGCGTTTGGATAACGGCCAAAAAACCGTGTTTACCCGTGGCAATACCGGCCAAGCGGTGCGTGCGTCGTGCAGCATCCCTAACGTGTTTATTCCGGCCACGATTGGCGGGGTGCGCTATGTCGATGGTGGCTTGGTCAGTCCGATTCCGGTCGAAACCGCACGCGACCTTGGGGCAGATTTGGTGATTGCGATTGATATTTCGGCACGTCCCAAAGCAGGCGAAACCACCGGCATGTGGGGTTTACTTGATCAGACCATCAACATCATGGGCATGCAGGGCATCAGCCGTGAACTGAACCAAGCCGACGTGGTGATTCAACCGAATATCAGTGGGCTGGCGGCGTTAGACCTCAGCCAACGCCACCAGACTATCTTGGAAGGCGAACGCGCCGCGCAACAACACCTGCGCCAGATTGATCAAGCGATTGCTCGCTTTAAGGCATCACCGGCGGCGTTTCAGCCTGCGCCAAGGGCGAAGATTCAGTGATCGAGCAAAAACTTGCCATATACAGGGATAGCATGCTTGGAACTGTTTGAGCCATGGATGGCGAGTCTTCCAAGCATAAGGGCTTTTGCTTACTTTTGGCCTGTCAAAAGTGAGGCCTGCGGCAGGCACAGCAATACAAAATATAGCTAAGCTGTTTTCTGCTACCTCGACCGAAAAACATTTAAATTTTCGTCCGTTAAAACACTTCCAATCCACCCGCCCCTAACTGCTCACGCAATACGGGCAGATTGTGTAACGCATGGCCTTTGGTGGTATTTTCAAAAAACACATACAACTGATCAAAATCATCGCGACGAGCAATAATCCGCTCTGCCCAAAACGCTAACTCCTGCGCACTGTAGCGGTAATCATGCCGCTCAGCCGCCGACTGCCCTTCCCACCACATCACATCATTGCGGCCATGCAAACGCAGATAGCCGGTACGCTGCGTCAACACCAAATCAGACACCGGCATCCCCGCAAGCTGCGGATAATCCACCGACACCCAAATCAAACCGGCACGCCGAAACGCTTCTTGCACCTCCTGCACATGCCAACTGATATGCCGAAATTCTACCGCCAACTGCTCACCGGCAAACCACTCGACCAGCTTGGCCAGATAGCGCCGATTGTCAGCATTGCGCGGAAACGAATACGGAAACTGCAACAAAAATGGCGCTAACATGCCCGCATCACGCAGCGGTTGTGGCGATAGGCGCATCCGTTGTGCCAGATCGGCATCGGCTGTACGAGTGTGGCTAAAATCCTGATGCAGCTTCACCGCAAAACGCACTTGGTGTTGACTGTTGCGGAGCATGCCCGCAAAGGCCTTTTCACCAGCAATCGCATAAAAACTGCTGTTCAGTTCGACCGCGCTAAAGTGCTGCGCATAATGACTGAGATAATCCGATTTTTTACAATTTTCAGGGTAAATCAAACCTTTCCAATCGTCGTTGCTATAACCACCCGTACCGAGCCAAACAGACATCTTGATCACTCACGACTGACGCGACAGTAAAAAATGTGCAATCTGACGCAAAGCATCGGCATCTTCCGGCCACTCGGCTAGGGCATCCAAGGCTTGCTGGTGCAGATCAGCGGCTAGCTGCTGTGCCGCTGGCAAACCCAGCAGCGATGGATAGGTAGATTTTTGGAGTTTTTCGTCTGATCCGGCGGGTTTACCTAACGTTTCGGTGCTGGCCGTCACATCTAGCACATCGTCCTGCACCTGAAATGCTAAACCTAGCGCCTGTGCAAACAGTTCAAGCTGCTGCATTTTCGGCTGCTGTAGGTGCAATCCCGCAGCGACAGCGCCCATTTGTACGGCAGATACGATAAGCGCACCGGTTTTATTCAGGTGAATATTGCGCAAGCTTGGCTCATCGACCTGTTGCTGTTCGGCCTGCAAGTCCAACACCTGACCGGCCACCATCCGACTACTCGCAGCAGCCAGTGCGCGTACCTGTTGCAGCATGAGTTGTGCTTGATTGGTTGAAGTTGGCGGTTGATCAGCCTCGAACGCCGTGCCAGTCAGCACCTCAAACGCCAACGACTGCAACACGTCACCGGCCAATAAAGCATTGGCTTCACCGTATTGCACATGACAGGTCGGCTGCCCGCGCCGCAGCGCATCATCATCCATACACGGTAGATCATCATGCACCAACGAATAACAGTGGATCAACTCGACTGCCACCGCCGCCCGCCGTGCCGCTGCATTGACCGGCTCACCCAAAGCCAAACAGGCGGCGTAACACAAGGCGGGGCGCACCCGCTTACCCCCGAGCAACACGGCGTGCCGTACCGCATCGGCCAATACTTGCGGCCAGTACTGCTGCTCCAGCACACTCAGTAGATCGGCCTGTACTTGATTGCGACTGTGATTCAAGATCTCGGATGAAGATGGGACGACGGACACAAATGCACCTACTGGAATTGGATGGGTGGGGCTGGGTTAAATCAGGTCTGCTATTGTTCAGGATCGGGCGTGGTACGCCTAGTGTTTTTTTAATAACCCACAAAAATCACATAAAAAAACGCACCCCGAAGGATGCGTCTTGTCTCGCAACAGCGGACTGCTTATTCAGCAGCGGCTGGTGCAGCCACCGCAGCTTTACGCTGTGGCAGTTTTTCACGGATACGGGCTGATTTACCAGTACGATCACGCAGGTAGTACAGTTTGGCGCGACGCACGTCACCACGACGCTTGACGGTGATGCCGCCAATGATCGGTGAGTGAGTTTGGAACACGCGCTCAACACCAACACCGCTCGAAATCTTACGCACGGTGAATGCAGAATTCAGACCACGGTTTTTGATGGCGATAACCACACCTTCAAACGCCTGTAGACGCTCACGGTCACCTTCTTTCACTTTTACTTGCACCACAACGGTATCACCTGGCGCGAAGGCTGGGAGATCGGTACGCAGTTGTGATTGTTCAACAGCTTGAACTAAAGGATGCTTGCCACTCATGGGGGCGACTCCAAATGTTGTGATCAGATGATCACTGGGGACAGAGGCTCAGGCGCATATCTCCCGTTAACGATAGACAAAATCAACCAAATCATGAATTTGGCTAAGACTGCCTGCTTGTTTTGCAATAACCCAATTTGGATTATTGAGTGGTTGGTTTAACTTCCGCCACTATGGAACTGTTTTTGGTAGAGCGAGTTTCTTTAGCGCAATTTTCAGGAGAACGACATTCACTTGACAGGTTGGCTTCTGTTAACCAGCGTTGCTGCTGCTTGCTGAACACCACCGCCGCCAGCAACTCAGGCCGACGTGCTTGGGTACGCTCAACACGGCGTAAAAAACGCCACTGTTCAATCTTCAGATGATGACCGGACTTTAATACTTCAGGCACTGCCAAACCCTCAAACACATCCGGCTTGGTATAGTGCGGACAGTCCAGCAAACCATCAACAAACGAATCTTGCTCGGCAGACGCATCATCTGACATCACGTTTGGCAAGCGACGGATCAGACTATCCATCAGCACCATCGCAGGCAACTCGCCGCCAGTCAGCACATAATCGCCAATCGACCACTCAGCATCGACATACTGCTGAATCAGCCGCTCATCAATGCCTTCGTACCGGCCACACAACAAGATCAACCCATCATGCTGCACCAGCGATTGCACGCCGCCTTCGCTCAAGGTCTGACCTTGCGGCGACAGATACACCACCGGCACATCGACCAAACCACGCTCGGCGGCCAACTGCTTGGCATGTCGAATCGCGCGTGCCAGCGGCTCAGCCATCATCAACATACCCGGTCCACCGCCAAACGGACGCTCATCGACTTTGCGATAAGTATCTTCAGCAAAATCACGCGGATTGATGCAAATCAACTGCGTCTGGTCACGCCGAATCGCACGTCCGGTAATGCCATGCTGTCGCACAGCATCAAACATCTCTGGAAACAGACTAATTACCGCAAACCACATCTGCATGCGCTCCTGTGGCCAGTCGGATTAGTAATCCACACCCCAATTGACATCCATACGGCGTGCCGCCAGATCAACTGCCGCGACCGTACTGCTATGCCAAGGGATTAAGCGCTGTTCTTGATCGACACTGCCCGCAGACGGCTTGACCACGATCACATCGTTTGCGCCGGTCTCAAACAACTCGGCAATCTCGCCCAACAGCGGACGTGGCTGCGTCTCATCTTCAGCCAACCCATATACGGATAGGCCGATCAGGTCAGACCAGTAATACTCGTCTTGCCCAGCTGCAGGGAGCTGCGACTGCGACATCCACAGCACCAGACCGGCATATCGGTCGGCGGCACTACGGTCTTCAATCTCGGTCATCCGCGCCACAATCCCTTTGGATTGGGTGCGCCAGCGCTTCACCGTTAGCGTCTGCCAGCCTTCTGATGTTTCAACCCACCACGGCTGATAGTCAAAGATATTGGTCATCGGATCAGTGTCCGAATACACCCATAACCAGCCCTGAATGCCAAACGGCACACGCAACTGACCGACGCGCACGAGGTCGTCAGGTTTGATGGTGGTTTTTGACTGTGGCATTCGGTTAACTACTCAACAACAGCAAGACGTGACGCAAAAACCCAACACTTTCTGACACATCAACGCGCCAGTAGGCAACACTCAGCCCGAAGGCTGAGTAATCGCATCAAGCGGCAGTTTGTGCAGTTGCTTGTGATTTGGCGCTTTGTGCGGCCAGTGCTGCAACGCGCTCAGATGGCTGCGCACCTTGTTGTACCCAGTGGTTGTAACGCTCAGTGTTTAAGCGTACTTTTTCGGCTGCGCCTTGTGCAGTTGGGTTAAAAAAGCCAATCCGCTCGATGAAACGGCCATCACGTGCATTGCGGCTGTCAGTGACGATCACTTGGTAAAACGGACGCTTTTTGGCACCACCACGGGCTAAACGAATTACGACCATGTCTAAACTCTCTAAAAAAAGAAATTCGAGCCGGTGGCTCAAAAAGGCGGTTATTTTACGATAAAAAAGCCACAGATGAAAGTAAATGCTGTGGCTACTTTTCTTGCCAGCTTGAATTGGCAGACAATGTACAGCTAGATGCTGCTTTTACCCAACATTTATGACCTAAATCATTCAAGCGTATCGTGCCATTGTCTTTTTGGATACCGTCCGATTTGGGAGTGGCTTCGATGGTCCAACCAGTGACCAAACCATCACGCTGATCTGCATTAATCCGCAGATCGTACAGTGCTTTGCCGGTCTTCGGAAACACTGCCGCACCGTAAATACTCGGCTGACTCAGCGCGACACCCGTGTAGGTGCCGCGTGTCACTTTGTAGTTTTCGATTCGCTGTGCGATTTGAATCATCTCAGACTGCACATCTGCTCGATTACTCCGAATCGTATACTGCTGATAAGCTGGAAACGCCACCGCAGCCAAAACCCCAATAATCGCGACGACGATCATCAGTTCCATCAGGGTAAAACCGCGACTGTAGCCAACAGCATCATGCTGAATGTCGACCATACGACTCTCCTCGTGCGCGAATACAATCAATTCCATGGCTCACTGGTCGCATTGGCGCATGGATTAACATTGGTTGATAGAGTTACGGTTGCAGGAACCATGCAACGCTGCCCGCTGCTACGCAAATAAAGCCGCTTAGCATCTTTGAGGATTGCATTACTGCTGTTCGGCACAGCAATCATCACCCAATCCATCCCAATCGCATTCGCCAACTCCAGCGAACCATTCGAGTTGGCATCCACCAGCGTCAGCTTATAACGATAGTTTGTCAGATCCGATCCAGTCGGCACGAGGATGTCGCTGTTTTGTGCATAACCCCCATCTGGTATAAAACCGCGATAGGTCAACGCCTTAGAACGCCAGCGCAACAACTCGGTCGATAAGCCCAGCATGCGTTGCTGTGACTCACTCACGGCTGAACGCTCAACATAGCTGCGATAACTAGGAACAGCAATCGCCGCGAGAATACCCACGATCATGACCGTGACCATCAACTCCAACAGGGTAAACCCTGCACTGGCACGAGACACACGACAAGGATACTGTCGTGTGTCGCTCAACGGTTGGATACGCATAGCTTCTCCTTATGGGTTCAGCTTCGGTTGTTTTTCATACCAGCGAATCGGCACTAGGCGGGGTGGCGCTGAGTATTGACGATGCTGACCTTGTGCTGTACCCGTTTCTTGGTTGACAACGCTCGTGGTCGGTTGTTGATAAATCAGGCGGCGGGTTTGCGAATCATCGCCTGGTCCAAAGTTTACTGCTTGAATCCCTTGACCCAGATTAAAGCGTTGGACATTGTCAGCATTGGTACACATGCCAAATGGTAAGCAGTACCGGTGCAGCTCGGTTGCCCCTAATACTTGTGCAGAACATTTATTCGCGCCGTTGTTGGTCACGTTGGGATTGTAGACCGCCATGTACAAATCGTTGCGAATCGCTGCACCTTCATTAAAGGCTTTTAGACCTTTGAGACCCGATTTGATCGAACCGTAGCCTTCTAATGGATAATACCAGCCATTTTTACGATCTGCACCATCACTCAGCATCGCAGCTTTATGCGTTGCGGTGGTTGGCTTCTCAATCAAGCTGGTGAGCTCAATGTTTTGGCTACTCATGCTGATGGACGTCGCATACAGGTCGGCACGCGCAACATCACGGTCAATAATCCCGTATACACGGTTTGCTGGGGTGTTCTCGTCATACAGTGGATTACTACGATCCCCTGCACCCACGTTCACCACCGCAAAACGCTTGCTGCCTTCATCATGAATCGTGACGACAGGTGCTTCATAAAAGCGAGGGCCGGGTTTGCCACCACCGTTGGCAGCCGTCAGGTT
>Ga0116211_1000414_pt1 | contig 23384 bp, 18 predicted proteins | sample SaghotsprinmetaG_FD_94484 | JGI IMG/M metagenome (GOLD analysis project Ga0116211, IMG submission 94484) | Hot spring microbial communities from South Africa to study Microbial Dark Matter (Phase II) - Sagole hot spring metaG | ecosystem: Environmental > Aquatic > Thermal springs > Hot (42-90C) ... | reverse complement strand
GCCGCCCCCCAGCCGCGACATCGCCTGCCCCCGCCCCGTCAGACGCGGCAAACTATACTCCAACTGGGCCAACTCCACCTGTAACTTCCCCGCCCCCGACTGTGCCCGTTGCGCGAAAATATCCAGAATCACCTCTGTGCGATCGACTACCCGCACGCCACACTGGCGCTCCAGATTCCGCACTTGGGTCGGCGAGAGATCGCGATTAAACACCACCAAATTTGCCCCGATCGTCTGCACCGCCAGGGCAATCTCCTGCACCTTACCCGGACCCACCACCGTTTGCGGATGGGGTTGCGATCGCTTTTGCTGGATCACCTGCAACACATCTCCCCCCGCCGACTCCACCAACCGCTGCACTTCGGCGATATTCTCCGCAAAACTGGCCGCATCCATCTGTTGCGTCATCAACCCCACTAGGAGAACGCGATCGTGGCTAGCATCCACCTGCTGCGCCACATATTCCCGTCGGAATTCCGCCTCCAGCCCCTCCACCAGATCCAGGAAATCCTGCTCACCGAGGTCATCCAAACCCAACGCTGGCGAAACCGTCCACAGCGTTTCCGGATGGGGGGTCAAGTGGGCCAAGAACGTGGTATTGATATAACCCGTTGCGCCGCCGCCCCGTCGCTCAAACCCAGTCCCCGACAGCGTTAACACCACCAGGGCATCCAACCGTTGAATCGCCATCGCCGTCAAACTAGCCGTATCGGGAGGCGTTTCTGTCAACTGCGTCGCAATACAGCGAATGCCACACAGCCGTTCCGCCCCATAGCGCGGCAATTCTAACGGGGGAATCTGGGTTTGACTCGGTGTGCCGACACCCACTCGCACCACCTGACCGCGCCGATTGAGATAGGCACAGAGGGGGGTTTTAATCTCCGTACTGATGGCTGCTAGCCGCTGGGCGAATTCCACTGTGGTGACGCGATCGCCCGGTAGCCGCTGGTGGTAGAGCCGCTGGAGTTGCTTTAATTGGCTGGGTTTCAACCCCTGGAGATGACCGTAGATTGTTTCGATGGGAACCTATCCTCCTGCCCGTGCTGCTGTCAATATCCATTTTGCTGTAGATGCCTACCTTGCTGTAGATGCCTACTTTAAAGTCTGACCCGGCACCGATTATAGAGGTCCCAGCTTCCTCCCCTTCCCGTCGGCACAGGGTCATCGGGTGTGGGTGCTCATCGCCTTCTGCGCGATCGCCAATGGGTCGTGCGTAGGTGCTGTAATAACCCCAGGCCCACCCCATAGGTGAGGAGGCTGCTGACGATGCCCACCACGCTACTGCCCAAAAGCAGGGAAGTCGCAACTTCAGCACCCAGATCCCGCCAGTGTTGCCATGTGGTAAGGCCCGTGAAATCCGCGATCGTCGAAGAGCGACCCAAGACCCATTGCCCCACCTGATAGTTGAAAGCAAAGATGGGGACATAGGTTAAAGGGTTACTGATCCAGGTCCCCGCGATCGTTAACAAGCGGTTGCCTCGAATCAGCGTTGCAATGACCAGCCCGATCGCGATTTGGAAACCAAAAAAGGGAAAGCACCCCGCAAATACCCCTGCGGCTAAGCCCCGTGCCATTTGTTGGGGGGTACCCCGCAGACGCAATAGCCGGTAATAAAAATATCGTAGGGAGCGTAGCCATGCGGCTTTCCAACGGAGGGGAGCAGATGCCATTGACACAGATAGCCTGAGCATACCGGAGAAATTTCTTAAAAAGAGGGTTAACGATCGGTTAAATCACAGCAGGGGCCACCTCGACGGTCTTGCGGCTGTCACCTTGGGGTTGCCCCACGGCTGACGGACAGTTGAAGCGTCGTAAGATCAAGGCTAATCTAATATAGTAGCAATTGCTTTTCCCGTGCCGTTGCCTGGTATTGCCCCGATCGTTGAGTCGCGATTTAGCTGGGATGGCGCTACTGCCGACGATCGACCTCACCCTTTCCTATCGTTGCGCAGGTGAACTGTGTCCCATATTATTTGCGTCCATTCCTTTCGCCACGGGACGGGAAAGTCCAGCCTAACAGCAAACCTTGCGGTTTGTTTAGCTCGCCCAGGGCGGCGAGTCGGCATCATCGACACGGATTTTCAAGCCCCCGGTATCCACTCCCTGTTTGAGCTTGACCCAGATCACCTCGACCCAGCCCTGAATTACTACCTCTGGAGCAACATGGATTTGGTGGATGTGGCCCAATCCACGGATCTCTGGTGTCAGGTTGGCGATGGGAAAATTATCCTGATGGGTGGAGGCATTTATTTAGTCCCCGACAGCCTCAAATTATCAGAAATGACCCGCCTGCTGAACCAGGGGTATGACGTTACCCGGTTGCAACAGGGAATTCTGGACGTGATCCAACGCCTCCAGTTGGACTTCCTGGTGATTGACTCCCATCCGACCTGGGATGAGGGTGCCCTGGCCACAATGGGCATGGTTGATGTCGCGATCGTGCTGATGTGCCTCGATCGCCAGGACTTCCAGGGAACTGCCGTGGCCCTGGATATCACTGCTAACCTGGAGGTTCCCCATACCCTCCTAGTGGTCAATCAGGTTCTATCCAGCTATGACCCTCAGGCAGTGCGTGAACAACTCATGGCGGCCTACGATATAACGGAAGTGACCCTGTTGCCCCTGTCCCTCAAGATGGCCCTATTAGGGGGCCAAGGCATTTTCTGTTTGAAGTATCCCCAGGATGAACTGGCCCTCAAGATTGACGAGATTGCCCAAACGGTGGTTCAGCGGGTGCAACAGCAACAACCGAAGTTTCAACGCGCATCCCAAATGCTACCCAGCCCCGAACCGTCCCCCACGCCAGCGGTGGAATCAGGTTTTCGGCTGTTTGAACTGCTGAAGATGCCCCACGAACAGCGGCAGTTAATGCGGTGGTTGATGCGCCATCCGCCAGTCAGTTTTGCCGCGATCGCCGCCTATGCGGCCCAAACCTGGAACCAGAGCGAGGCAGAAACCCAGGCCCTCCTGGATATACTCGTACAGCAGCACTATGTGACACAGGTAGCAGACGATTCGCCAACGGCATCGCCAAGCTATCCAGAAGCCCTCTATCGGGTCAATCTGGCGACTAAACCAGGACAACCTGGTATTGCCCAACTTTGGTCCAAGCTGGAGGCGGAATAGGGCATAGGGAACAGGGGACAGGAAATCGGGCCTAGTACAGTAAGCCTAAAGTTTCGCAGGGTTGCTAGGGGCAGGTTCACTCTCATGGAGCAGGTTGACCGGCAATCTAAATCAACCTGCCCTTACGACAAACGTTGCGGAATTGTCTTGTCATTGGCGCAGCGTTCCCAACGGGAAATTGACTAGTAGGGTGTTGGCAATGAGTTAGCGATTGGGTTTTGGGGCGGCTTGGCTCTGCCCCTTGAGTCGCTCAAAGCTGAGGGCAACTACCCCCAGGGTGACTAAAACCACGCCAAAAATTTGGAAGGACTGAAGGAGTTCGCCAATAAACAGAAAGGCTAACAGAGCAGTAAACGCCGGTCCCGTTGCACCGACGATCGCCGATCGGGCCGCCCCCGCCATGCGAATGCCAAAGTTGTTGGACAAATACCCGGCCAGCGTGGTTAGGGCCAACAACAAGACCCCAATCATCAGCGATGGCCACTGATTGCCTTGCACCCGCACGGCCCACTGGTTAGGTAGGGGAACGAGGGCCAGGATCAACCCACTACAGACAAAAATTGTGGCGAACTGGATCAGGGTAACGGCCACTGCATTGAGTTTGCGAGTACTGCTTTGGGTGAAGATGACGAAAAAGGCAAAGGCAATCCCCGACCCGATCGCCGCTGCTAACCCCACCCCTGATAAGCTTATGGCCCCCGCCACCCCGCCGGATAGGGCAATCATCCCCACCCCCAGCAACACGACCCCCGTAATACCCAGGCGGAAGAAGGTAGGCCGATCGCCAAATAATACCCAGGACAGAAACAGCGTCACGATGGGATAGATAAAGAAGATCGTAATCGCAATCCCGGTGGGAATTTGTCCCAAGGCGATGTAAATCAAGAGTTGGGAGAGGAAGAGGAAGAAGCCACTCCCGATGACGGTTCGCTGGAGAACGCGATCGCGGGCGGTCAAGAACTGCTGGGTGTCCCGCCATACGTGGGGATAGAACCAACGGGCCAACAGGGCCAGCACCGGTAGCACCAACACCACCCGCAGGAACAGGATCAAGACTGAGTTACCAAAGCTGGGTGAAATAATGCCCCCCCACTGGAACCAGCCCAAAATCGATTGCGACTTAAGGATTACCCGCAGGATGACATTTTGCAACGACAGGAAAAAGGAAGAAAGCAGCACCAATAACAGCCCCGCTTGCACAGTGGAGAAGCGTTGGGTTGGGGGGGGCGGGGTTGGGGGCGAAGCCGGACGGTCTGGCGGCGGTTGTAACTCAAGCGGGGGGGCGGCAACTGGCGGAGCGGCAACTGGCGGAGCGGGTCGAGGCGGGTAACTGCGCGAAGGGGGCGTAACGTCCCAGTCCAAGGGCTGAAGGTCCGGGGAGGGTGAGGCCAAGCGCTGATCCTCCAGGGGAGCAAAGCGGTAACTGGCCGGTAATTTGGCCACCTCTTGCTCCAGCACCGCATTGAGACGGCTGACCAAAGACGTGAGGATGGCTTCCCCCTGCTGCTCCAGGTTGTGCATTCGGCTGAGTTGCTGCGACAGGGCGCTCTGGTAGCTGCTGAGATCCTGCTCTAGGGACTGGAAGGTGGTGTTAAGGGTGGCATCCAGGGACGCAATCAGTTGATAGGCGCGATCGCTATAGCCATTGCTGTGGGCTGGGTCAGCGGGGCTGGCAGGATGCATCATTTGACCAGCGATCTGCTGCAATTCCTCCCGCAAACGGTGTTGGAGATGGTCCGAAATGGCTTTGGCCAACTGTTTCGCCCAGCGTTGCTGTTGCAGCAGTTCCCGGCGCGAGAAGGCATCTTGGCGATCGGTCCGCAGGGTTTCGATCTCCCGCACTAGGCGTTCCTTTTCCAATTGCAGCCATTGAATATCCTGGGCCAGTTGGGCCACCAGGCTTTCCTGTAACTTTTGCAATTCTTGAGTCATGGCATTTAATGCAGTATCCGCTGCCCGTGCCGCTGCCGGACCTGATAGGTTGCCACTCCCTCCCAATCGTTGATTGGATTGCGCCATTGAGCTTGCCCCTCTTGGACTGCCCTACATAATAAGTAAAAAAATCCAAAAGGGCCGTATCGCTAAAAATGTTTTCAATCTTAAGGCAGCGAAAGGGCGGCTAGGGAATCGCGATCGCGCGCAAAATGCCACCTAGGCATTACACTAGCCACAAACTAAGCTGTAAGTCTGCATGGAGTTGCATGAAATTTCATACGGTTGAGACGGCTCCCCAGGATTGGGCTGGAGATGGGCTGGCAATTGGGTTGTGGCAAGCACCGACGACCGACGATCAACCGATCGCCCTGCCGAGCGAATGGGCTGAGTTAGACGCGCGGTTCAATGGCACCCTCACCGAGTTGATCACCGAAACGGAGTTCAAAGCGAAAGCTGGGGCCACCGTCTCTGCCCGGATTGGGGGGAACAGCCCTGTGCGCAAGGTGATTCTGGTGGGCATGGGGAAGACCGCCGACCTCACTTTGGATGGGGTTCGCCGTGCCGCTGCGGCGATTGCCCGCACAGCCAAAAAACAACGCTGTAAAACCCTGGCCCTGTGCCTACCCCTGGCGGATCTCAATCCAGGGTTAGCGGTCCAGGCCATGACCGAGGGCATTGAACTGGCGCTGTACCAGGATCAACGCTTCAAATCCGAGCCGGATAAGGTGCCGCCCCCCGATCGCGTTGACTTCCTGGGGTATGGCGATCAACTGGCGGCGATCGCCCGTGCCCAGGCCATCTGTGCCGGTGTCCAACTGGCTCGCGAACTTGTGGCTGCGCCTGCCAATGCCGTCACCCCCGTCACCCTGGCTGAAACAGCTAAGGAAATTGCCGAAACTGCCGGCTGGACGATCGAAGTCCTTGGCAAAGAAGCCTGTGAGCAGTTGGGGATGGGCGCCTACTTGGGGGTTGCCCAAGCGACGGAACTGCCCCCCCAATTCATCCATTTAACCTATCAACCCGCCGGGACTCCACGTCGCAAGCTCGCAATCATTGGCAAGGGCCTCACCTTCGACTCCGGTGGCCTCAACATTAAAGGCGCGGGCAGCGGCATTGAAATGATGAAAATGGATATGGCGGGCGCTGGTGCGGCTTTGGGTGCCGCGAAGGCCCTGAGCTTGCTGGCCCCCCCCGATGTGGAAGTTCACTTCATCAGTCCTGCCACGGAAAACATGATTAGTGGCCATGCCCTCCACCCAGGGGATATTGTGACCGCTTCCAACGGCAAAACGATCGAAGTTAACAATACCGATGCCGAAGGTCGCCTGACCCTGGCGGATGCCCTGGTGTTTGCGGAAAAGCTGGGAGTGGAGGCGATCGTCGATTTGGCCACCCTAACCGGGGCCTGTGTGGTGGCCTTGGGCGATCGGATCGCTGGGTTGTGGAGTTCCGATGCCGCCTTGAGTGAGCAGTTACAGCAGGCGGCCACCCAAGCTGGGGAAAAACTCTGGCCCATGCCCCTAGAGGATAAATACTTTGACGGCATGAAGTCCCCCATTGCCGACATGAAAAATGCGGGTCCCCGTAATGCTGGGGCAATCACCGCTGCCCTCTTCCTGAAGCAATTTGTTAAGGAAACGCCGTGGGCGCACTTGGACATCGCGGGTCCGGCTTGGCTGGAGAAGGCGGATGGCTATAACAGCCCTGGCGCTACGGGTTTTGGGGTGCGTACCCTGGTGAACTGGGTTCTCAGCTAGGGTCACGGGGGGGATGCTCCCTATCCCCGCGATCGCTCTACGGCACTCCCTGGAAAATGTCAAGAAAGGTAAACCTGTTGGTGAACTGGACAGATCCAAGGGGGGACTCAGTAAAATGTGCGTAATATGATGAAGTCGCTGGACGCGATCGCTCACCCTAGGTCAGCCTGAAACGGCGCGATTGGGGGCAGCCCGGCCAGTGACTTGATGATCAGGAGGGATCACCCTGATTCCGACGATCACCCCGATCGGCCTGATCACCCCGATCGACGGTTCGCCCTTCGGCAACCCAGCGAAATATATCGAATCCTTTAGACACCTGTGAGCCTAAAAAAACCAAATCGCGATCTTCCCCAAATTAACGAACGCATCCGCTTTCGGGAAATTCGAGTCATCGACACCGATGGCGGTCAACTGGGCATTATGACGCCCGCCGAGGCCCTCCGTATGGCTGAGGACAAGGACCTGGACCTGGTATTACTCAGCGACAAGGCGGAACCCCCGGTTTGCCGCATTATGGACTACGGCAAATATAAATTTGAGCAGGAGAAAAAGGCCCGCGAGGCCAAGAAGAAGCAACACGCCGCCGAAGTCAAGGAGGTGAAGATGCGCTACAAGATCGAAGAGCACGACTACAATGTGCGCATCAACCAGGCGGAACGCTTCCTCAAGTCGGGGGATAAGGTCAAAGCCACCGTTACCTTCCGAGGCCGCGAGATTCAGCATACGGATCTGGCGGAAGAATTGCTTAACCGTATGGCCACAGACTTGCAGGAGATTGCCGAAGTGCAGCAGTCCCCCAAACGGGAGGGCCGCAATATGATGATGCTCCTGTCGCCGAAGAAGTAACTGCGGGTAGCGATCGCGCCCGCGGCGATCGCGCCCATCCCGCCCATCTCCGTTAGCGCAATGCCAGTACCCGATACTGGACACCGGTTTCAAAAATGCGGGTGCCGCCACCTTCTGCGATCGTTTGGCGCAGGGTAACGGCATCGGTGACGGCTACCCCAGCGAGGTAGGCGATCCCCATGTCAGCGAAGTCGGGCAACCAGGGCACCGTCGGTCCCATAAGTACGATCTGGGCTTGCTGGGACAGTTCCACCAGGCGAGGAAAGGTTTTATTGGCGATCGAGGTGGCCGTGAGAAAGACCCAATCGGCCTCTGGAAGCACATATTCACACGCCGGATCGGGTAAATCCGAGGCCGTCGGCTGCCGCTCGATCACCGTCAAGGTTGCCGCCTGCTCATACGGGGCCAGGCCGGGATAGCGACCAATGACCACCACCCGCTGCCCTTGAATCTGGGGCAAAAAATGTTCAAACACAGCGAGATTCCCAGGCCCAGTGGGCACGAGGGGCTGAGCCTGGGCCACGAGCGGCGAGGTCGCATTGATGGCTGCATTAATCGCCGCCATCCCCACGGTGGCCTGGTAGTGATCCCATGCCTGGACCCACGGAGCTACCTCGGCCAAGGTGTATTGCGTCAAAGTCCCTGACCAGGGCAAGGTCCGGGTAGGCACACCGGGACTCATGCATAACCCAATGCCGTCTGCCCGACACAGGGTCCAGGTTAAGCCAATCACGACCTCTTGAATGGGGGTGGCGGTGCGACTGGCGGCTAGGAGGCGATCGTACAGGGTGCGCGGGTGAAGTTTCATCGTCGCGTTTTGTCTTAGTCGCGTTTTGTCTTAGTCGCGTTTTGTCTTATTTTGTTACACCGAATGTGACGAACTCTAACATTTTCCTCAGCTAAGCCCCGATCGCCCGCCCGCCCGGCCCCGTAATGCGATGGACGATCGCCCCAGGCTGCCAATCAGATCCCCTGTTAACCCCGCTCTTCCAGATTGAATTTTTCAACCGCCAAAGAAAATATGCCCCGGCAATCCCCACTTGAAAACCCCTGTGTCTTGTAACCCTGTGCCCTCCCACCCCCCAGCAATTGGCTCCCTCAGGTCTTTCTTGCTTAAAGATAGACATTTGTCAATCTGAGAAGATTTTACACAAATTAACATTGTTCTCCCCCAGGTCACCGCCAGCTAGCCAGCGGGTCCTTGGAATTTTGTTGCATAGGATGCATTGTCAGCCGGAGATCCTGGGTAACCTAAGCATAGGGGAGGGAAAATGAGCGCAACGAGTCACTGCTCTCAGAATGGGTTGAGTTATCTGAGAAAAACTGTTACAATTTTTGACAATAGAACATCTGATTTAGTCCGGCAACTGCCCTGCGTTGGCCGAGTAAAGCTTTTTATCCGTCTTTTTATTTGCTTCTTATTTGCTTCCCTTGGATTGCCGCCATGAAGACATCCCAGCGTTCAACTGATTTGGTGCGGGCCTACCTCCGGGAGATCGGTCGGGTCCCCCTCCTGACCCACGACCAAGAGATTGAGTTTGGTCGTCAGGTCCAGCGCTTAGCGAAACTTCAGAAAAATAAGGAAAATTTAACATTCTCCCTCGGTCATGAGCCAACCCTGAGTGAGTGGGCTGCGGGTGTCGAGCTATCGGAGGCGGAGTTGTCCCAGGCGATCGCCGAGGGGGAACGGGCCAAGCGTAAGATGGTGGAAGCCAACCTGCGGCTGGTGGTGTCGGTGGCGAAGAAGTACATCAAGCGCAATGTGGATCTGCTGGACCTGATCCAGGAGGGCACGATCGGGATGCAGCGTGGGGTGGAGAAGTTTGACCCGGCCAAGGGCTATCGGTTTTCCACCTATGCCTACTGGTGGATTCGCCAAGCGATTACCCGCGCGATCGCCGAGAAGGGGCGCACCATTCGCCTGCCGATTCACATTACCGAAAAGCTGAACAAGATTAAGAAAACCCAGCGTCAGTTATCGCAGCAGTTGGGGCGGGCGGCGACGACGGCGGAGTTGGCTGATGCTCTGGATCTGAAACCGGAACAGGTGCGGGAATACCTGGAGCGATCGCGCCAACCCCTCTCCCTCGATCTGCGGGTGGGCGATAACCAGGATACAGAACTGGTGGAATTGCTGGAGGATGCGGGTCCGCAACCGGAGGACTATGTGAAGCAAAATTCCCTGCGGCAGGATTTGGAAACCCTGATGGCGGACTTGACCCCCCAACAACGGGAAGTCTTGGCCCTGCGCTTTGGCCTGGAAGACGGGCGGCAGTTGACCCTGGCCAAGATCGGCGATCGGCTCAACATTAGCCGTGAGCGGGTGCGGCAGATTGAGCGGGAAGCCCTCACCAAACTGCGCAAGCGCAAGGGCGATATGCACGAATATCTGGCCAGTTAGCTAGCCAGCCCCTCGATTAACCTGCTAGCCAACCAACTTGTGAACCAGCCAGTTAACACAATCTGGGGGCAGGTCTCTCGCCTGCCCTAGTTTTTGCGGTGAATTAGTGACGAGTAGATCGACAAGAACATTCTGCAACGCTTGTCGGGCTGGCTAAGCGCCTGCAACGACTGAAGTCGTTACTACGTTTGCGCAGCGTCTCCGTAGGAGAAACGTTGCGAAACTTTATGCTTACTGTACTAGGTGTACCGTTGCCAGGAATTAGTGGGCCGTAAAGCCAACAAACAGTAGGGGCAACAGCAGCGAGAGGGCTACAATCAGGAGCAAAGTTCCAGGGTCAACATTGAGGATCAGGGGTTGCCCCTTTTTCGCGACAGGTTTTTCAGGCATCGTGCCATGCTCCACAAAACTTGGGATCACGACGATCGTAGCAGGAATCCCCTGATCGGCTCCGGTCACGTAAAGCGACTTAATACTGAATAGCAACTGAATAGCGACTTAATACTGGCGTAAAGAAGGGTCAACGCGCAGCGCATAGGCATCAATGCCCCCCATCACATTTTTCACTGCTTGAAAGCCTTGGGACACCAGCCAATCGCACATCCGCAGCGATCGCATCCCGTGGTGGCATAGCACGATCGTTTCCCGTTGGGGATCAAAGCGTTGGCAAATGTCACCCGACCAGGATTCAAATTGGCTCAAGGGTAATAATTCAAATCCTTCTAGGTGAACGATCTCCCACTCATGGGGTTCACGCACATCGATCAGTTGTAAGGTCGCAGGATCAGCCGAAGCCAAGTGGGTCGCTAGCTCCTCAACACTCATCTGGGTAATCGGACCATCAGCATTAAGCGCAGTCATAGCAGTCAACCGGCAATACATCTACCCATCCAGCATAGAGCCAACGGCGATAGCAGATCAGCGATCGCACCCCCGATTGCCGATTGCCTACCCCAGCACCAACTGGGCCGCCCGATTAAAGCACTGGCGATAAATCCCCCACGTCACCAGCAGGGCGGCGACGAGATTCGCAAAGGCCAGCATGAACATGATCAACATTTGGTACAGAGCGGCGAGGAAGGGATCGATGCCGCTGAGGAGTTGGCCGGTGATAATGCCGGGTAGGGTGACCATGCCGACCACCATCATGGCGTTGATGATGGGGATGAGGCCCGCCTTGATCGCAGCCCGGCGGTAGGTGGCGATCGCCTGTTCCGGGGTGGTCCCTAGGCTTAGGTGGGTTTCAATTTCCACCCGACTGCTTTTGACCGTACTCAGCAACCGTTCCCCCGCGATCGCGCTACTGTTCATGGCATTGCCCAGCACAATCCCAGCCAGCGGGACCAGGTATTGGGGGTCATACCAAACGGGTGGTCGAATCACCAGCAGGGTGACATAGCCCAAGGTGAGGAAAGTACTCACCAGGATTGATCCCCACACCAGCGGTAGCAGGCGAGGCAAGGTCTTACTAATCCGATTCCGGGCGACGATCGCGGCGATCGTGGACATGACCAACGTTACCCCCACCACCGCCCACGGGGACTGCAAGCTAAAGACGATCGCCAACACATAGCCCACGGCTAATAATTGGAGGGTTGTGCGGGCGGTTGCCATCGCCAGACTGCTGGTGATTTCCAACTGCTGCCATGCCGATAGCCCGATCGCGATCGCCATCAACCCAGCCGCCCAGAGTAAATCGCCCAAGCTCAGTTCAATCATCGCTGCTTCTGCCCAGCCTAACGGGAAATTGCCCATTCACCCTACCACGCCACACCTTGTGTGTTGAGGTTGCGGTGACCCGTCAGTCCCAGCAGAATGGCCGGATGACTTTCTTTTTCGGACAAAATTTGGTTCTATTACGGTAAGGTTTGCCAGCCAATTGGGGTGGGCCGCCAGGGGGCATCATCCCCAGGCCTATCTCCTGTGTTCTATCTCCTACCGCCTGTGCCCGATTCGCGCAGCGATCCCTGCGGGAATCGGCTGCCCTGCTCCCATCGCTCTTCTGTGCCCTATCCCCGAATCGGCTAGCTTCTGTTCTTTAACTCCGGGACGATCTGTTTGTGAAAACTATTCCCCCCCTCGATCTGGTTAAGCAGTATCAGCACATTGGTGATGAGATTACCCAAGCGGTTGCCGCTGTCTTGGCATCGGGTGCCTATATTGGGGGTCCGATCGTCGAAGCCTTTGAACAGCAGTTTGCGGGGTATGTGGGGGTTAGCGAGTGTGTGGCCTGCAATTCTGGCACCGATGCGCTGTTTCTGGCCCTGCGTGCGCTGGAGATTGGGCCGGGGGATGAGGTGATCACCACACCCTTTACCTTCATTGCGACGGCGGAGGTAATCCAAGGGGTGGGGGCAACGCCCGTGTTTGTTGATGTTGAGGCCCACAGCTATAACCTGGATTTAGGGCAGGTGGCACAGGCGATCGGGCCACGCACGAAGGCGATTATCCCAGTGCATCTGTTCGGCCAGCCCGTGGATATGACGCGACTAACAGCGATCGCGGCTCAACACCATCTAGCGATCGTGGAGGACTGTGCCCAAGCGACGGGGGCAACCTGGGCCGATCGCCCGGTGGGAAGTTGGGGCACGATCGGGTGTTTTAGTTTCTATCCCACCAAAAACCTGGGGGCCTGTGGCGATGGGGGGGCGATGACGACCAATGACCCGGCGATCGCAGCTAAACTGCGGATGCTGCGCAACCACGGCCAAAGCCAGCGCTATCTCTACGAAATGGGCGGTGTCAACAGTCGCTTAGATGCGATCCAGGCGGCAATTCTGACGATTAAACTCCGCTACCTCGAGCAATGGAATGCCCAACGCCAAGCGATCGCCGAAGCCTACACCCGATCGCTGCAAGCCATTCCCCAGATCCTTCCTCCCGCAACGCTCCCTGGGGGAAAAAGCGTCTGGAACCAATACACCCTTCGCCTGAGGGGTCCGCAAGCTCCTAGTGCCCGTCCGGCTCAGCGAGATGGTCTTCGGCAGCATCTACAAAGTCAGGGCATTGGTTCAATGGTCTACTATCCCGTGCCCTTGCACTTGCAACCGGTCTACGCCCATCTAGGTTACCAGCCCGGTCAACTGCCCGTGGCGGAGCAATTAGCCCAGGAAGTGCTATCACTACCGATGTTTCCCGAACTCACAGAAGCCCAGCAAACCCAGGTTATCTATGCGTTGAAAGACTACTGCGGTGCCTGAAAATGGGCCAGCCATTCATCATGGGACCCATGCCGTAATCTTCCAGGTTGCCAGTAGCCTCAGAGCCATTGCTCGGTCTAGCTCGTCCATTGCTAAGCCGACACAGTGGAATGGTTTAACACAGTGGATGCTTTAGTGGATACCTGTCTCGCCCGGCGTTGCGTAGACATGGTACATTGAAGGAAATTGGCCTAATACAGTAAACATAAAGTTTCACAACGTTTCTCCTACGGAGACGCTGCGCGAACGTAGTAATGACTTCAGTCGTTCTAGGCGTTTAGCCAGCACCACAAGCGTTGCAGAATTTCCTTCTCGATGACTAGGCTAAAAAGGTGATCCTAGCTTTGCTAAATTTAGTCAATCAATGTATTGACTAAATATTGACTAACAAATATTGACTAACAAATATTAGCTAACGAGTTATCAACTGCTTGAACATCGTAAATTGGTCATTTTTTAGGCCAGATTGTTCATCCTTTTACCGTTAGCACAATACCGGAATCCTAATTCTTGATCGTCATCGGTGCTGCGCCCCGACTTCAAGCGACTCTGTTTGTCCTGTACCTTCCTATCTAATCATGCTGCGATCGCCTGCATCCCTCCTCCAGTCATGGTCCCTTCCCACCTGCTGGCGCTATATCCAACGTCGGGCAGTGAATATCTCCCCGGCTTCGATTGGGGCGACCCTGCTCCTTGGCCTGTGGTCCTTGGGCTACCCTGGGATAGCGCGATCGCAGGTGAAGTTTGCCCCCTACCAGCTATCCGCCGTCTCGTCAGCCCCCGTGCGCACCACCCTAGGGGATACGTTGCCCTGGGTGAGTTTTGATCTGCGGGTAACCCCGAACACCGCCCGTTCCCTTACCCTCTGGGCCAGCTATTACAACATGCGCCTTGCCCGGCAGGTACCGAACGGCTATGCGCTCCTCGATCCCGCCGGAGAGCAACTCGGTCCGAAGCTTTCCCACGAAGATTGGTGTCATGCAGCGATGCAGGGCAGCGTCCAGGTGTTGGAAAATGGCCAACCCCAAACCTATGGCTATGCAGGCTTGGGACCGGGTGCCCAGGTGAACTGTGCCACTTTCTTTCCGGGACTGCCAGCCAATATTCTGGGGGGTACGAATCGGGTGCGCTTTGCCCGCCGGGAGGGTCCCTATGGCTATGGCTTCCACCCCTTCCGGGTCGTGCCCTATCGCACGATCGCCGTCGATCGTCGCCTAATTCCGATCGGTTCTGTCCTCTTTATTCCGGAAGCGCGGGGACAGGCCATTACCCTTCCCTCTGGCTATCAAGCCGTGCATGATGGTTTCTTCTTCGCCGCAGATACAGGGGGGGCTGTCCAGGGCAACCATATTGACGTGTTTGTGGGCAATGCCGAACACAACCCCTTCGCCTTTGTGAAAAGTACCCCCAGTGGCACCTTCCGTGCCTATGTGCTCCAGGATGCCCCGATAGCTTCGCGACGCCAAAGGCGTATCGCCCAAGCCCTGGATGCCCTCCACCGCCGGGTGACAAACTAATGGGCATGGGCACCCGCGATCGTCTGTTTCAGGTTGCACAACAAAGTTGCCACCTCATGGAGGCGGTTGCGGTGGGACAGGAGGGAGAACGGCTCTGAGAAGTCGTAAACCGTATCGACTAATTTGCAAAAAACGAAATCACTGCCATTGGTGGCCATGCCAAAACTGGGACTGGTGGGGGCGGCGGTCATATAGGCCAGACATTGGGGCAAGGCCGTATCCACTGCAAACCGCGATCGCTTGGCTTCTACGGTCAAGATCCAGAGTCGCTCCTGGACCACGAGCACATCAATGCGTCCGCAGGCGACCTCATCCCGATCGGGAACCGCTAAACTAATGGGTACCTCTGAGCGCACCGAACACGGGGGTTCATGGAAACCAAAGTGGTTCAACAGGGGGGCAACGATCGCCAGCAAAATCGTTCCTTCCGTCAGCAGACCCGCGTTGTAATAGTAAAGATAGCGTTGACGCAGCACGTCCAAAAAGCCGTAATCCTGGTCAGACAGGTTGACCCCAAGATGTTGCCATTCCGGGAAAAAATCCATATCGGTTGCCCGTTGCAATCCTAGGCGATCGTGGAGTGCTTGGAAATTGGTGATCGTGTCGGCGATCGCGAGGGGGGAAACCATACGCAGTAACGGAGACGGTAATCAGGACTAGGATCAGCATGACATTGATGAGGCCATTCTAGCCAAGACAGCCCCGACCAACCGTGACCTACCCCACCAGCGAGTGACTTAACCCATCCGAGTTGGAAGCTGGTTGCTCAGCGGGCACGCCTTCGTCACCCCACTGCGGCCCTGTCGTCTGCGACCGATTCAAGGCAAGATCGGAGAATAGCCTTCACCTCAATGGACGCACGGCCATGCCTGTCACAACGCGACAACTCCGTCAATGGAAACAGCAGGGACGCACGATCGTTACCCTGACCGCCTGGGATTATGCCTTGGCGGAAATTCTCGATCAGGCCGGGGTTGATATCATCCTCATCGGCGACTCGCTGGCAATGGTGGCCCTTGGCTACGACACTACCCTACCCGTCACCCTGGCGGAGATGCTACACCATGCCAAAGCGGTGCGGCGCGGGGTTAAACACGCCCTTCTCGTCTGTGATTTGCCATTTTTGACCTATCAGGAAAGTCCGCAGCAGGCGATCCACTCGGCGGGGTTGCTCCTCAAGGAAGCGGGGGTGCAAGCGGTCAAGTTGGAAGGGGGTTACCCCACGATCGCGGAAACCGTTCTCCGCCTCACCCAGGCCGGGATTCCGGTGATGGGTCATGTGGGGTTAACGCCCCAAGCGGTTCACCAATTGGGCTATCGACAACAGGGCCAAACGGCAGCGGCGGGACAACAAATCCTGGCGGAGGCGATCGCCCTGGAACAAGCCGGGGCCTTCGCGATCGTCTTGGAGCATATCCCCGCAACCTTGGCGGCTCAAATCACCCAAAAGCTGTCGATCCCCACGATCGGCATTGGTGCTGGTCCCCACTGCGATGGCCAGGTATTGGTCACCGCTGACCTGTTGGGGCTATCGGAACGCCAGCCTCCCTTTGCCAAGTCCTATGTGAACCTACGGGCGCAGGTTGCTCAGGCTGTGCAGCACTATAGCGCCGAAGTCCGCAGTCACCAGTTTCCTGAATGAGGGCCGTGGCCAGCCATTTCAGTTGTACGCGAAATGGCTGATAATGGTCCTTTTCTTGTACGGTTGATCGCGATGGGGAACACACATCAGCTTCAGCAAGCTGAATTATTCATAAGTCATCATTTTGATTGACTTTTTGTTTGAGCAATCCCTGGGCAAATATCTCATCCTTCAATATGCAACAATATGCAAGAATATGCAAGAATATGCAAGATTTTTATCCGCCACAATTAAATCCACTCCTCGTTCGAGTGTGCCAACTGATTAGCCCGATCGTGGGATATGGATATTACCGAATGCGCTTACAGCTAGAACCAGAAAGCTTACAAACCCTGCGCCAATTACGTCATGAAAGGGTTTTATTCCTGCCCAACCACCCTACCTTTCATGATTGGATTGCTGTCTTTTTGCTATCGGCCCAGTTGCAGGAAGCATTTTATTATCTCGCGGCCTACGAGCGGTTTCAGGGGTGGGAAGGTCGATTTTTACAAGCCGTTGGGGCCTATTCAATCCGGCGTGGACTCGGCGATCGCACCAGTTTTGCCTATACCGTTGACCTGTTGATGCAGCCACGCGCCCGTTTGGTAGTGTTTGCGGAAGGCGGCTGTTCTTTCCAAAATGATACGGTGATGCCCTTCCGGGAAGGGGCGGTGCAGTTAGCCTTTCAGGCTATGAGCCGCTGTGCCAAAAAAACGGGAGAGGTCCCCAACTTATATGCGGTGCCGCTGAGTTTGAAATATCGCTATCGTGGCAATATGCAACCCGTGCTAGAGAGTACCTTCAAACGCTTAGAACACCACTTACAGGTGCCGATCGCGGCCACTCCCTACGATCGCCTGCGTCAAGTTGCGGGTCAAGTATTAGCCAGTTTTGAGCGAGAGTATGGGTTGGGTCCGGCGGCCTCAGAAGATCTGAGTTGGAACGAACGCATTCAACGCCTGAAAACGGAAGTGTTACAAGGCTGCGAACAGGAATTGGGCCTCAGTCCGCCGCCCCAAAGTTCGCTGCGGGAACGGGTCTACCGCATTCAGCATACCCTGGAAACCCGCGCCAATACCGCCGAAGCCGTTGAGCGCGATAGCTTCGCGACGCCAAAGGCGTATCGCTATGCAGCGATTCACCAAGCGACCTATCGCCTCCTGAATTTTAATGCGATTTACGATGGCTATGTCGCAGCTAATCCCACCCCAGAGCGCTTTTTAGATACCCTCACCCGCTTGGAACGAGAGGTTTTCAAAATTGATCAACCGCCGCCGAAGGGACAGCGGGATGTCTACCTCAAACCGGGAGAGGTGATCAACCTACGGGATTATTTCCCCCAATATCAAGCCCAGAAAAGCCAGGCCATCCGTGACTTAACCGAGCGCCTACGGCAGGCCGTTCAGGCCAACCTCGATCGCTGGGCTGAGCAACTAGCTCCACCTGAGGAGTCTTGACGAATCTTAGCCAGCTAAGGGGCTGAGCCGATCGAGCACAATCAACTTAAGCTAGGTGCTGAGCTGGGTGCTCCACTCATGGTCTGCCATACCTAAAATAGGGAGTTGTCGGTTAGTGTCGAGTCGGCGGCGAGGCTCAACTCACTCAACTGCTTTGTTGGGTTGCACTACAAGCGATCGCGCTAGTGCCGGGGTTACTCGACGACCACTGGGGTCCCCATTTCCACCTGGGCATAGAGAGCCTGGATATCCTGGTTGCGCATTCGCACACAGCCGTGGGACACCGCTTGGCCGATCAAGCTTTCGTTGGGGGTGCCGTGGAAGCCGATGAAGTTCTTGCCATCGGTCCAGAACCCGATCCAACGGGAACCCAAGGGATTATCGGGGCCAGGGGGAATCACATAGCCTTCCCAGGGATGTCGCCACGCCGGATCTTTGGTCATTTGAATCACTTCATAGCTGCCCTTGGGAGTTTCCCAGCCGGAGCGCCCGATCGCCACGGGATAACTGGCCACCGCCTCATCCCCGCGATAGACATATACTCGCCGATCGCCCAGACGCAACACTAAGCGTGTCCGGGCCTCATCCGGCAGAAAATCCTGCGAGTCACCCAGTTGCGGTAAGGCAGGCTGATCCAGCAGGTTGATACTGGCATTGAAAGCAGCCATTTGGGTGGCAGGGGGCGCGATGGGGCTGACCGCTGCGGGAGAAAGGGGCGTCGGTAGGGCTGACTGTTCCGGGGTATCCAGAGACCTGGGGACATCCGGATCATCCGGCCCCGTGGGCGCGATCGGCAGTAGGGCATCTAACTCAGCCGCCGGTAAGGGAGAATCTGCCAGTGACTGGATCGGGGCTGATTGAGCTAAGGCGGGCGTTGCCAACACCGCACTCAGCAGGGTTGGGCCGATCAGGCGGTGCCAATGGCGAACGGGACGAGATGGCCAAAAACTCCTCACCATACAGAATTGTTGTCCTCCTCTATCAGGTCGTCTGCTGTCGTCTGCTGTTGTCTTCTATCGTCTTCTATTGTTACCTGTTGGCCCGCTGCTTTGGTGAACAATGGCTAAGTTTTTGTCAGCATTCCCCCTGAGTAGCGGTATAACGGGGAAGGCGACTCACTGCAATCTGCACAGGCTAATCGCTACCCAATCCTTGCATCGAGGGGAAACTTATGGCGATCGCAACCATCAATCCGGCCACTGGGGATGTTCTCAAAACCTTCACCCCCTTGAGTGACACCGAGTTAGACGCGAAACTGGCAGCAGCAGCCACCGCTTTCCAAACCTATCGCCACACCCCCTTCGCCCAACGGGCAACCTGGTTGCGGGCAACGGCTACAATCCTCGAACGGGATCGGGAGGCCTATGGCCAATTGATGACCCTGGAGATGGGCAAGCCCCTCAAGGCGGCGATCGCGGAGGTGGAGAAGTGTGCCTTGGTCTGTCGCTTCTATGCGGATCAGGCGGCGGCGATGCTCGCCGATGTGCCCATTACCAGCGATGCCAGCCGTAGCTTTGTGTGCTACCAACCCCTGGGTGTCGTGCTGGCGGTGATGCCGTGGAATTTCCCCTTCTGGCAGGTCTTCCGCTTTGCGGCTCCGGCCCTGATGGCGGGCAATGTGGGCTTGCTGAAACACGCCTCGAATGTGCCCCAATGCGCCCTCGCGATCGCGGATATCCTGGCCGAAGCGGGCTTTCCGGCGGGCACCTTCCAAACCCTACTGATTGAGGCCCAGCGGGTGGCTCCCCTCATGGCGGATGAGCGCATTCAGGCGGCAACACTCACCGGCAGTGAACCAGCGGGGGCTAGTCTCGCCCAGGCAGCAGGTCAAAACCTGAAGAAAACGGTGTTGGAACTGGGGGGCAGTGATCCGTTTATTGTCATGCCCAGCGCCGACCTAGAGGCAGCAGTGGCAACGGCGGTCACCGCTCGGATGATTAACACAGGCCAGTCCTGTATTGCGGCCAAGCGGTTTATTGTGGCTGAGGCGATCGCCGACGAATTTGAGCAACGCCTAGTCGAAAAATACCGTGCGCTCAAGGTGGGTGATCCCCTACTGCCAGAGACGGATCTGGGTCCCCTGGCGACGGCAGGCATTTTGGCGGATCTCGATCGCCTGGTCCAAGCTTGCCGCCAACAGGGGGCGACGGTATTATGCGGCGGGCAACCCTATGCCCAATCCGATCCCGATTCTCCCCTCGCGAAAGGCCATTTCTATCCGCCAACGATCCTCACCAATTTGCCCGTCGGCTGTCCCGCCTATGAGGAAGAGTTTTTCGGCCCGGTCGCCCTATTGTTCCGCGTCCCGGATCTTGATGCAGCGATCGGGCTGGCCAACTGTTCCCCCTACGGCCTGGGGGCGAGTGCCTGGACCCAAGTGCCAGCGGAGATCGAGCGGTGCCTGCGCGAGTTGGAAGCCGGGTCAGTGTTTATCAATGGCATGGTGAAATCGGACCCGCGTTTACCCTTTGGCGGCATCAAGCGATCGGGCTATGGCCGGGAACTCAGCCGCGAGGGCATTCTGGAGTTCGTCAATACCAAAACCGTCTGGATCAGGTAGGGGCGGGTTGTCCCCAAACCAATGCAGCCAACCCGTCAGCCAGATAAACCCGCCCAACCTAGGCCGTCGGTTGAGAGAGGTACGCTATGCTGTTAAGGCGAACGTCATTTCCCCCATTTTCCCAAAGTCTATGAGTCAGGTTCGGCAAATTTCTGGACGCGCCATCCCCCTACTGGGCAACGATATTGACACCGATCGCATTATCCCTGCCCGCTTCTTGCGCTGTGTTACCTTCGACGGACTGGGGACCCATGTGTTTGCCGACGATCGCGCCGCCCGGAAGGGTGAACATCCCTTTGACCAGCCGTCCTATCAAGGGGCTGCGATCCTGGTGGTCAATCGCAACTTTGGCTGTGGCTCATCCCGTGAACACGCCCCCCAAGCCCTGGCCAAGTGGGGTATTCGGGCTATCATTGGCGAGAGTTTTGCCGAAATTTTCTTCGGGAACTGTGTGGCGATGGGCATTCCCTGTGTGACGGCAGCGGCAGCAGCCGTGGCCCAACTGCAAGCTCAAGTGGCAGCCCACCCCCAGCAGTCGGTCACGGTGAATCTGGAAACCATGCAGGCAACCAATGGGGATTTGACAGTGGGGCTACACCTAAGCGAAGGTGCCCGCCAGATGTTGCTGACCGGAACGTGGGATGCCTGCGGTCAGTTAGTCAGCCACGCCGAACAGATTCGGATGAGGGCAGCCAGTTTACCCTATCTAGCCTGGAGTCCATTAGTTGCCTAGTCATAGGGAAAAAGTGTGAGGAGTGCGCAGAACTGACCCCGAATGGCTCTCTCTCCGGCGATAGAGGTGGTAGCTAGGCTCCACCCCTATGCTGATGAGCAGGTTACCAAAGTGCCGGAATCGGGGCAGGCGCAGGCGCAGGCGCAGGGGTAACAGGCCGAGGCGTCAGGGGCGGTTCGACGAACGGTTCCCGCTCTGGTAACACGGGCATCGCGATCGGCTCAACGGCAACAAAGGCCGGAATCGGTGCCACACAGGTGCAAACCTTTTGCGCCACGGGCGTATCCATGTCCTTCATCAGGACGATCGCGGTATCTGTGCCCACCATGAGGGGGTCAAAGGGACCGGGACGGTTACGCCGCCAGTAGGATACATCGATCGTAATCGGTTCACCCCAGGGTTGTTCCAGAGTAACCATATTGGTTTCTTCATCCATTTCCGTCACAATCCCACGCACGGCAGCGGGGATGGCGGATGCAGGTGCGGCCAGCATGGCTGGTGCGAGCAGCGACAGGGCCACTCCCGCCCACTTCATTTCACGAATTGACACCATAGATCGTTTCACTCCCACAGTGAATAACGAATTTCAGCATTGTCCCGTAAGGAATTGTCCCGCAAGGACATTAGACGTTAGGTTGCAACGGCGCTGCCCCTGTCTCCGGGTATAAACCTCAGTTGTTGCCCCCAAGATCATTGACAACGAGTTTTAATGTTGCTTAATACTAATCTACAGGATCTTGCCAACTGAAATCAAGCATCTTATCCTATAGGGTTATGTTGCCTAAAAAATCGTCCAGAAGGTTGCTCAAAAGATCGCCTAAAACTTAACAATTTAGGCATGGGTAAATGGGATTAATCGATCACACCGTTAGATCACACGCGGACGCGGGCACCGATGCAATGCTTTGATCATATTTTTTTAAGAATTTATGATAAATTGTCAGGGTCTTTGCCCTGCGCAAGGGCCGCAAGCGCGGGGTAGGAGGAGGCAAGGCTGGGCTGAGGGATTGGGGGCACTGCCCTGACCCAACGATCGGCAAGCAACTGGGGAGAGTTTTTACCGGGTCTATCGCTTCGATTTCTAGCAGGATGGCGATTAATTTGTGCCCAGAAAACAACTCCATCCGAGTAGACAGGGGTTCGGCAGTGGGTTGGAATGGGTACTGAAGCCCCGCCTTAACCTGTCGCCGATCGTCGGTTGCCTAAAGTCAGAAATAAGGTCATAATCATCAGTCCCTGTAGTCACATGAAAGCTGCGAAAACGATCGTCCAAAACAAACGTATCGGTTTCTACTGTCACTGCTCAGGGTGTCAACTGCGATCGGGCCGTAAAAACCTTTAGAGCTGCTTTTTCTAATAATCACAACGCTAATACCCACAGGCTCTTCTGGTTTTTGGTGTGTATGTTGTTTTTGGTGTGTATGTTAACGAAGTGGCCACGTGCCCTCAAGGTCAGACGAGCAGCCAAGGGAAAATGCTAGGCTGAAACCAATGTACCCAAGGGCGATCGCCATGCCTCAGTCTTCCCTTCCCCCTGCACTCCAATCCATGCCGCCCCGTGCAACCCTGCCCACAATGTACGATCTCCCCAGCGAAGACCCGGAGGAGCCAGGCTTGCCCGACGAGTTCCATATAATCCAGCCGCGACTCTTACAAGAAACTTGCCAGTCACCCATTTGGGGCACAGACAGCCTCTTTTTTGGCACGGATCTAAACCTTTACTATGATTGGCAACACCCGCTCTGGCATAAGCGCCCGGATTGGTTCCTCGTCATCGGGGTGAATCTTGCCACCCATCAGGCGGAGTTGCGCCGGAGTTATGTGGTTTGGCAGGAGCAGGTTGCGCCCTTCCTCGTGATTGAATTACTTTCACCGGGTACGGAAGAGGATGATCTGGGCGGTACAATGCGACAGAGCCATCAGCCGCCGACGAAATGGGAAGTCTATGAGCAAATTTTGCAGATTCCCTACTATGGTGTTTTTGACCGGTATGAAAACCATTTTCGCCTGTTCCGGCTCCAGGAGGGCTGCTATGAGCCAGGCGAGTTGATTGAACCTCGGTTCTGGTTTCCGGAGTTAGGGCTGGGGTTGGGGGTATGGTCGGGAGTCTATGACGGTGTGGAAGGCTTGTGGTTGCGTTGGTATGAGGGCGAGGGGACGTGGGTCCCAACACGCCAGGAGCGGGCGGAGCGGGCGGAGCAACGGGCGGAACAAGAACGACTCCGGGC
>Ga0116211_1000399_pt1 | contig 24108 bp, 23 predicted proteins | sample SaghotsprinmetaG_FD_94484 | JGI IMG/M metagenome (GOLD analysis project Ga0116211, IMG submission 94484) | Hot spring microbial communities from South Africa to study Microbial Dark Matter (Phase II) - Sagole hot spring metaG | ecosystem: Environmental > Aquatic > Thermal springs > Hot (42-90C) ... | reverse complement strand
CGATCGAAATGCCGTTGTCGTCGTAGAGGGCGATCAGCTTGCCGAGCCCGAGCGTGCCCGCGAGCGAGCACGCCTCGTGCGAAACGCCCTCCATCATGCAGCCGTCACCGAGAAAGACGTAGGTGTAATGGTCCACCACCGGAAAGCCCGGGCGGTTGAAATGCTCGGCGAGCAGCCGCTCGGCAATGGCCATCCCCACCGCGTTCGAGAGACCCTGGCCGAGCGGGCCGGTGGTGGTCTCGACACCGGGCGTGACGCCGTACTCCGGATGGCCCGGCGTCTTGGAATGGAGCTGGCGAAAGCGCCGCAGCTCGTCCATCGAAAGGTCGTAGCCGGTCAGGTGCAAAAGCGCATAGAGCAGCATCGACCCATGACCGTTCGAGACGACGAAGCGATCCCGGTTCGCCCAGCGCGGGTTCGCCGGGTTGTGCCGCAGGTGACGCGTCCAGAGCGCGACCGCGATCTCGGCCATCCCCATCGGCATTCCAGGGTGGCCCGACTTCGCGGCCTCGACCGCGTCCATGGCGAGCGCGCGCAAAGCGTTCGCGAGCTCGGTGGTGCTGGCGGGAGGCGTGTCGCTCGGTCTCATGCGTGGGGCTAAAGGAGGCGTAAGCGCACAATTATTGCGGAAAGCGCACCGGCCGCCGCAGGATCGGCGGCTCAGTGGTAGCGGCGCGCCATTTTCTCGAGCGGGATCGGTTTGACGCGAGGGGCCTGCCCGGCGCAGCCGAAAGCTTCGAAGCGCTGCCGGCATATGTCCTTGGCCGCGAGCATCGCCTCCTTCAGGAACTTGCGCGGGTCGAACTCGGCCGGATCCTTCGCCATCGCGCGGCGCATCGCCCCCGTCATCGCCAGACGGATGTCGGTGTCGATGTTGACCTTGCGCACGCCGTGGCGGATGCCCTCGACGATCGACTCGACCGGCACGCCGTAGGTCTCCTTGATCGCCCCGCCGTGCGCACGGATGACCTCCAGCCACTCCTGCGGAACGGAGGACGAGCCATGCATCACGAGGTGCGTGTTCGGGATACGGGCGTGGATCTCCCGGATGCGGTCGATCGCGAGCACCTCCCCGGTTGGCTTCTTGCGAAACTTGTACGCACCGTGCGAGGTGCCAATCGCCACGGCAAGGGCGTCCACACCCGTCTGGGCAACGAAGTCCGCGGCCTGCTCCGGATCGGTGAGCAGCTGGTCGCGCGAGAGCTTGCCGCTCGCCCCCACGCCGTCCTCCTCGCCCGCTTCGCCGGTCTCGAGCGAACCGAGGCAGCCGAGCTCGCCCTCGACCGACACGCCGACCGCATGCGCCATCTCGACGACCTTGGCGGTCACCGCGACGTTGTACTCGTACGGCGCCGGCGTCTTCATGTCTTCGAGCAGCGAACCATCCATCATCACGCTCGTGAAGCCCGCCCGGATCGAGGCCTGGCACACCGCAGGGCTCGCGCCATGGTCCTGGTGCAGCACCACGGGAATGTCGGGATACGACTCCACCGCGGCCTCGACCATGCGGCGCAGAAAGGCTTCGCCCGCGTATTTGCGCGCCCCCGCCGAGGCCTGCAGGATCACCGGACTCTGCGTCGCCTCGGCCGCCTGCATGATCGCCTGGATCTGCTCGAGGTTGTTGACGTTGAACGCGGGAACACCGTAGCCGTTCTCGGCCGCATGGTCGAGCAGCTGTCGCAGCGATATCAGGGCCATCGTCGGTTCCTCCGTGCGAATTGCCGATGCGCCGATCAGCCCTTCTCGAGGGCGAGGCGGCGGCGCTCCATCAAGCGCCAGATCATCGGCGTAAAGATGAGCTGCATCGCGAGATCCATCTTCCCCCCGGGCACCACGATGGTGTTCGCCCGCGACATGAACGAGTCGTGCAGCATCGACAACAGGTACGGAAAGTCGATGCCGCGGGGATTGGCGAAGCGGATCACCAGAAAGCTTTCATCGGCGGTCGGGATGTGGCGCGCGATGAACGGGTTCGAGGTGTCGACCACCGGCACGCGCTGAAAGTTGATGTGCGTGTGCGAGAACTGCGGAACGATGTAGTGTACGTAATCGTGCATGCGCCGTAGGATGGTGTCGGTCACCGCCTCGGTCGAGTAACCGCGCGCCGCCCGGTCGCGGTGCAGCTTCTGGATCCACTCGAGGTTGATCACCGGGACCACGCCGATCAGCAGGTCGACGTGGCGCGCGACGTTCACGCGCTCCGTGACCACCGCCCCGTGCAGGCCCTCGTAGAAGAGCAGGTCCGTCCCCTCGGGCAGCTCCTGCCACGGCGTGAAGGTGCCCGGTGGCTGTCCGTAGGGGCCGGCCTCCTCCTCGTCGTGCAGGTACTTGCGCGTGCGGCCGCGCCCGCTTTCGCCGTATTGGCGAAAAAGCGCTTCCAGCTCCTCGAACAGGTTCGCCTCCGGCCCGAAGTGGCTGAAATGAGGGTTGCCGCGCGCCAGTTCCTCGGCCATGCGCCGCTTCATCTCGGCGCGGTCGTAGCGGTGGAACGCATCCCCTTCCACGAATGCGGCCGTCACCCCTTCGCGCCGGAAGATCTGCTCGAAGGTGCGCATGACCGAGGTCGTGCCCGCCCCCGAGGAGCCGGTGATGGCGATGATCGGGTGCTTTGCGCTCACCGGCTCAGGCACCGTTGGCGGTGCGGAACAGCCCTCGCTTACCGAAAAGCGGTGCGTCCTCAGGCCACTCGTCCGACTCGCGGTGGTAGCGTTCGATGCGCTCGACTTCGCGGCGCGCGCCGAACACGAATCCGGTCCTCTGGTGCAGCTCGCGCGGCACCGCCTCGAGCACTGGCTGCTCGCCGGTGCTCGCGCGGCCGCCCGCTTGCTCGATCACCATGCCGATGGGGTTCGCCTCGCAGAGCAGACGCAGCCGGCCGGTGCGACCGGTTTCGCGTGCATCCCGCGGATAAAGGAAAACGCCCCCGCGCAGCAGGATGCGGTGCGCCTCGGCCACGAGCGACGCGACCCAGCGCATGTTGAAATCCTTGCCACGCGGCCCGCTGCGCCCAGCGAGGCACTCGTCGACGTAGCGCTTGACCGCCGGCTCCCAGTGACGCGCGTTCGCTGCGTCGATGGCGAACTCGTTCGTGTCTTCGGGTACGCGCAGGTCCGGATGCGTGTGGACGAACTCGCCGATCTCGCGGTCGAGCGTGAATCCATGCACGCCGCGCCCGAGGGTGAGCACGAGCATGGTCGTCGGCCCGTAGATCGCATAGCCCGCGCACAGCTGCTCGCGCCCTGGCTGCAGGTAAGCCTCGGGACGCTCGCCCGAAATCCCTGCGGGGCAGCGCAAAACCGAGAAGATCGAGCCGACCGAGACGTTGACGTCGAGATTGGACGACCCGTCGAGCGGGTCGAAGACGAGCAGGTAACGTCCGCGCGGATACTGGGCAGGGACGGGAAACGGCTCGACCAGCTCCTCGGACACCATGCCTGCGAGCGTGCCGCCCCATTCGGTCGTGCGCAGGAAGATGTCGTTCGCCGCGGCATCGAGCGCCGTCTGCGCATCGCCCCGCGCGGGGGTGCCGGCGGCGCGCAGACCGGCGAGCGCTCCCTTGCCGACGAGGCAGGCGATGCGCTTACAGGCAAGGCGGATGTCGTTGAGCAGCGCCGTGAACCCTCCCGACGCCCCGGGGAAACGGCGCTGCTCCTCGATGATGAACTCCGTGAGCGTGCGCTCGCGAGCGGTCATTTCCCCTCCGAGGCGCGCGGGGTTGGCCGGGCCCCTGCGCGCTGGCGTTCGAGCACGGCAAGGTCGAGCCAGGGCGCGCCAAGCGCGGTCGCGAGCGAGGGCTCGAGAGGCTGCGTCGCGTCCCCGAGGTACGGCAGTACCAGGTCCGCCGCGCGCAGGTCCTGGCCGACCGTCCATCGGCTCGGCGTGGCAACCGTATACAACCCCGCCGCCTTGGCCGCCGCGACGCCCGCAGACGAGTCCTCGAGCGCGACCGCGGCTTCCGCCGGAACGCGCAACGTCGCGAGCAGCAGTTCGTAAAGATCGGGGGCGGGTTTCTTGCGCGTCACCTGCTCGGCCGAGACGACCGCCGAGACGGCGCTCGCAAGCTCCGCGCCGAGGGCCGAAACGATGAGTGGCTGCGCGTTCGCGGCCGCCGAGGTCGAGGCCACGCCCACGCGCAGCCCGGCCGTGCGCGCCTCGTCGATCAGCCGGCGCACGCCCGGCCGGGCAGCGAGTTTGCCCGCGGCGACGAGCTCCCCGTAAATGCGCGTCTTCGAGCGGTGGACGGCGGCGATGAGCTTGCGCAGCCGGGCTTTCTCCGCCGCGGGCGTATGCTGCCGGTCGATCCAGCGCCCGATGCGTTCGGCCCCTCCCGACGTCGACAGAAGCTCGGCATACAGCTGCGGCGTCCAGTCCCAATCGAGGCCGAACTCGAGGAACGCCTGGTTGAAAGCGCGACGATGCAGCTCCTCGGTATCGGCGATCGTGCCGTCGAGATCGAAAAGGAGCGCCTTGAGCGGCGCGACGCGTGCGAGCCTCACGCGACCGCGTCCCGGCGGGCGAAAATCCGCTCGAGCTCGCTCAGGCCCAACCCCTCGAGCGAGGGGCGCACGAGGTCGGCGTCCCCAAAATCGGCGTCGGCGTTCCAGCGCGTGGGGGTCACGACGACGGCGAGCCCGGCCGCCTTGGCCGCACGCACGCCGTTTGGCGAATCCTCGAACGCAAGCGCGCGCGCGGGATGGACCTGCAGCAGCTCGAGGGCGAGCCGGTAGGCGTCCGGCGCGGGCTTCTTCTGGGCGACCTGGTCGCCGCACACCAGCGCGTGGAAGAGCCGATGCGGCGGCTCACCGAGCGTCGCGTCGAGGAGCGCTTCCACGTTCGAGGCGGTGGTGGTCGAGGCGATCGCCAGCTTCAAGCCGGCGGCGCGCGCATCGGCGATCAGCCTCGCCACCCCAGGCCGCAGCGGGCAACGGCCTGCGGCAAAGAACGCCTGATAGAAGCGCGTCTTGGTGCGGTGGATCTCCGGAAGACGCGCGCGCAGCCGCTCGCGTTCCTCTTCCTCCAGGACGAGCGAATCCAGGTAGCGCGCCAGCCGTTCTTTTCCCCCTGCGACGGCGAGGAGCTGCGCGTATTTGGCCGGCCCCCAGTCCCACTCCAGGCCGTGTTCGACGAAGGCGGCGTTGAACGCTTGGCGGTGCAACTCCTCGGTGTCGGCAAGCGTTCCGTCGACGTCGAATAAAAGCGCTTCGAGCAAAAGATCCCCCTTCTGCCTGGTACGGCGGCGCATCGTGAATTTAGCGGCCGCATTTCCGGGCCGCCACTCAAATGTTCTAATGTTTTGCATAAGGCGCGGTGGCGGGCAAGCGGGGAGCGCAGCGCGCTCGAGCAGCTCGGCCGCTTGCGGCGCAGGCGCTCCCGCCGGCTGCGCTTGCCGTAAGCGCGAGCGCAAGCGAGGGGTGGCGGCCCGCCCGGCCGGCCCGACTGCTTCATAATTGAAAATCGAGGTCTTCCGCTTCGGCCATCACCCGGTTTGGGGGCTGTCCATGCACGTGACGCTGCGCAAGCTACAAATCTTCGAGGCGGTCGCGCGCCACCTTTCCTATTCGCGCGCGGCTCGAGCGGTACACCTTACCCAGCCTGCGGTGTCGGTGCAGGTGCGCCAGCTCGAGGCCAGGTCGGGATGCCGCTCATCGAGCAGATCGGTAAGCGGCTCTACCTTAGCGAGGCGGGCCGTACTGTCCTTGAGGGCGCCCGCGAGACGCTCGGCGCGGTCGAACGGCTGGAGATGGCGAACGCCGACCTCAAGGGGCCACGCCGGGGGCGCCTACGCCCGGCCGTGACGACCACCGCCAACTATTTCATGCCGCGCCTGCGGGGGGAGTTCGCCGCGCAGCACCCCGGGGTCGAACTCACTCTAGGGGTGACGAATGGCGAGGGGCTGCTTGCGCGCATGGCGGCGAACGAGGACGATTTCGACGTCGCGGGCGAGCCGCCGGAGGGTGCACGCGTGGTGTGCCGGCCCTTCGCAGAGAAGCGTCTCCTCGTCATCGCCCGTCCCGACCATCCGCTTGCACGCCTGCGGCAGGTTCCGCTCGCGCGGCTCGCCGAGGAGTTCTTCCTTGGCCGCGAATCCGGTTCCGGCGCGCGCGCAGCCGCAGAGCGCTGGCTCGCGCAGCGGGGCATGGCGCTGCGCTACCGCATGGAGCTCGGCAGCAACGAGGCGATCAAACAGGGGGTGCTGGGCGGTCTGGGAATCGCGATCCTCGCCGAGGCGAGCGTCGCGATGGAGCTCGCCGCCGGCGCGCTGGTCGCCCTGCCGGTTGCGGGCTTTCCGATACGGCGCCCCTGGTACCTGATGTGGCGCGCCGACAAGGACCTGTCCCTTGTCGCGCGCGCCTTCGTCGAGCACCTGCGCGGGGGCGTCTCGCTGGCCGTGCCGGTCGTGCGCAGGCACGAGGCTGCCGCGTGAGCGTCGACCCGTACGCTCAGGAAATCGAGCCTGTGCGGGCGATGCCGTTCATGGCGCCGCCGGGGTTCCTCGGCGGCTGTCGCCCCCTGCAGCCGGGCGAGGGGCACTGGTACGTGCTGCAAGGCGACCGGCTGCTCGTCGAGCTCGGCCCCATGACCGCCCCTTCGGACGACCCGCGCGTGAGGGCCCGCCCGGCGTGGGCGCGCCTGCCCGCGCTCGGCCCCTCGACCCTCGGGTTCGAACCCGTGCGGGCGATCTACCTCGGAGAGCTCCAAGGCGTCGCCTGCTGGGCTGCGGAAGCGCCAGCGCCGGCGCCCGCACCTGCCGGCCTCGGCTGGGCGGCCCTGCGGGCGCTTTTCTCGGTACTGCCGGATACGCATTTCGCGCTCGCCGGCCGCGCGTTGCAGCTGCTCGAGTGGGACCGCACGCACCGCTACTGCGGCCGCTGCGCGGCACCGACCGAGGCGCGGCGCGACGAGCACGCCCGCGCGTGCCCCGCCTGCGGCCTGGTGGCGTATCCGCGTATCGCCCCGGCGGTGATGGCGCTCGTGCGCCGGGGCCGGACGCTGCTGCTCGCCCGCAGCGCGCACTTCCCGCCCGGCATGTACAGCGCGCTCGCCGGTTTCGTCGAGCCGGGGGAGACCCTCGAGCAGTGCGTCGCGCGGGAAGTGGCCGAGGAGGTCGGCGTCGAGGTGTGCAACGTGCGCTATTTTGCGAGTCAACCCTGGCCGTTTCCGCATTCGCTGATGATTGCTTTCTCGTGCGACTGGGCCGGCGGCGGCGTCTTGCCGCGGGCGGGCGAAATCGAGACCGCGGACTGGTTCGACGTATTGCAATTGCCAAGGCTTCCAAGCAAAATCTCGATCGCGCGCCGGCTGATCGAAGCGGTGGCCGCCGAAATCCGGGGCGCAGGGGAACCGGGCGCAGCGCGCAGCGATGCGCGAGCGCCAAGCGGGGTGTAGCACGAGTTGAGCGATCTAGACGAGCACAGTCGTCCGCCGCCAGGCGGACATGGGGGCGCAGCCTGGAAAACCGTGCTGGGTTGCGCCTTCTTGTTTTTGCGGAGGACCTGAGCGATGAACGGACTGCACCTGATCGGCGACCTCACCGGCTGCCGCTGCGATCCGCAGCTGCTTTGCGACGGCGGGCGCTTCGAGACCAAGTGCGTGGAGCTCGTGCGCGCTGCGGGTCTCACCCCGATGGGCGTTTCCTTCCACCAGTTCGAGGGCTCGGGCTACACGGGCACCGTTGTGCTCGCGGAGTCGCACCTGGCGATCCACACCTGGCCCGAGCGCGCAGGTCTGACGCTCGACGTCTATGTCTGCAATTACAGCGCCGATAACTCGGCCAAGGCGCGCGTGCTGTTCGACTCGATCGTGGCGGTCTTCCAGCCGGGCGAGGTCGCGCGCCAGGAAATCCAGCGGGGCGTACACCTGATCCTCGAGGCGCTCAACGACTCGACCGGCTTTTACCTCAAGGCCACGCGCAAGCTCGGTGACTGGCAGACGAAGTACCAACGCCTGGAGATCTACGACACGCCGCACTACGGCAAGATCTTCCGCCTGGACGGCTACAACATGACCTCCGAGCGCGAGGAGTTCGTCTACCACGAGAACCTGATCCACCCGGCGCTTACCGCACACCCGGCGCCGAAGAAGGTGCTCATCATCGGCGGCGGGGACGGCGGCTCCGCCGAGGAGGCGCTCAAGCACCCCTCGGTCGAGCAGGTGACGATGTGCGAGATCGACGAGGACGTGATCCGGGTCGCCAAGGAACACTTCTTCGCCGTCCACCGGGGGGCGTTCGACAACCCGCGCCTGCGCCTGGTCGTGGGCGACGGCATGAAGTTCATCCGGGAGACGACCGAGCGCTTCGACCTGATCGCGCTCGACCTGAACGACCCGATGGGGCCGGCCGAGGCGCTCTACTCGGCCGAGGCCTTCCAAAACTGCCGCGCGGCGCTCGCTCCCGGCGGTGCCCTGGTGCTCCACATCGGTGCGCCGACGGCGCGGCCCGATCGGGTAGCCGAACTGTCCCAGCGTCTGGCCGGGGTCTTTCGCATCGTGCGGCCGTACACGATGTACATCCCGCTCTACGGCGCGCAATGGGCGATGGCCGTCTGCTCGGACAAGCTCGACCCCAAGGCGGTCACGGCCGACGAGATCGATCGCCGCATCGAGCAGCGCCGGCTGCAGGACCTGCGTTTTTACAACGGCGAGACGCACGAAGGCGTTTTTGCATTGCCGAACTTCGTGCGCGACCTCGTGACGCCGCCGCGGCTCAAACAACCGGCGCGCGGGCGCCGGCTCGGGGTGGTGCGCGCCGCAGGAAAGTAGGAGCGCCGCCGCTTCCGGCGGCGCCTCGATCAGGCGACCGTCTTCAACACCTCGCGCGCGAGCTCGAAGAGCTCGTCGATCTGGGGGCGGCTGATGATGAGCGGCGGCGCAAAAGCGAGGATGTCGCGCGTGACCCGGATGTAGGCGCCGCGTTCGAACGCCTTGATATGCGCCTCCAAACCGCGCGCCCCGGGTGCACCCGGCCGGGGGGCGAGCTCCACTGCGGCGATCAGTCCGATGGTGCGGATGTCGACCACGTTGGGCAGATCGCGCAGGGAGTGCGCCGCCTCTTCCCAATACGATTCCAGCTGCGCCGCGCGCGTGAGCAGCCCTTCCTCCTCGTAGGTCTGCAGCGTCGCCAGTCCAGCTGCGCACGCCACCGGGTGCGCCGAGTAGGTGTAGCCGTGCGGCATCTCGATCAACGTCTCCGGGCCGGTCAGGAACGCGCGGTAGATCTCCTCTTTCATGAACACCGCTCCCATCGGCACGGTGCCGTTCGTGATCCCCTTGGCCGTCGTGATCATGTCGGGCACGACGCCGAAGCGCTGCGCGCCGAAGGGATGGCCAAGCCGGCCCCAGGCGACGATCACCTCGTCGAAAATGAGCAGGATGCCGTAGCGGTCGCAGATCTCGCGCAGCCGTTCGAGGTAGCCGACCGGCGGCACGAACACCCCCGCCGAGCAGGCCACCGGTTCGACGATCACCGCCGCGATCGTCGAGGGATCGTGCAGCTGGGCCAGCCGCTCGAGGTCCTCGGCGAATTCGGCGCCATGCTTCGGCTGGCCTCGGGAAAAGGCGTTGCGCTCCGGATCGTGCGTGTGGCGCAGGTGGTCTACGCCAGCCACGAGCGCACCGAAGATCTTGCGGTTGACGGCGATTCCACCGACGGCGGTCCCGCCGAAGTTGACCCCGTGGTAGCCCCATTCGCGGCCGATCAGGCGTACGCGCTGTCCCTCGCCGCGCACGCGGTGGTAGGCGAGCGCCAGCTTGAGCGCCGTGTCCACCGATTCGGAGCCCGAGTTGGTGAAAAACACGCGCGTCAAGCCCTTCGGCAGCAGCGGCACGAGGCGATCCGCGAATTCGAAGGCAAGCGGGTGTCCCATCTGGAAGGGGGGGGCAAAATCGAGGGTCGCCACGGCACGCGCGACCGCTTCGACGATGCGGGGCCGGCAGTGCCCGGCGTTCACGCACCACAGACCCGAGGTGCCATCGAGGATGCGGCGGCCCTCCGGGGTCCAGTAATACATCCCCTCGGCGCGTGCCAGCAGCCGCGGGTTCTTCTTGAAATGCCGATTCATCGTGAACGGCATAAAAAAAGCCGTGTCCTCGAGCGACAGCGGCAACGACGCACGAACGTTCATCGGACGACCTCCTCGCTCTGGGCGACGCCGGCGCGCGCGAGCACCGCGGCGAGCAACACGTTTGCACCCGCCGCGAGGTCCTCGGGCGTCGCCCACTCCGCCTCGTTGTGACTGAGCCCGCCGGCGCAGGGCACGAAAATCATCGCGCTCGGAGCGACACGGGCCATGTACACCGCGTCGTGTCCGGCCCCGCTCACGATGTCGCGGTGCCGGTAGCCGAACGCGCGCGCCGCCTCGCGCACGGCCTCGACCATCCCTGCGTCGAAGCGGCATGGCGCAAAACGGGTTACCTCCTGGAGACGGACCGCGACTCCCGTCTCCCGCTCGATGCCGGCGATCGACTCGGCGAGTTCGGCAACCATCGCGTCGAGCCGCCCCTCGTCGTCGTTGCGGAACTCGACGCTCATGCCTACCTCGCCCGGTACGACGTTGCGCGAATTGGGCCGCACGAGCATCTGACCGACCGTGCCACGTGCATAGCCGGGCGCCTCGCACGCGATCCGATTGACTTCGAGCACGAGCCGCGCGGCGGCCAGCAGCGCGTCGCGGCGCGCGTGCATCGGCGTCGGCCCGGCGTGCGCGTCCTGGCCCGTGAGCACCGCGTCGAACCAGCGCTGGCCCAGCGCGCCGACCACCACCCCGATCGTGTCGCCCGTCTGCTCGAGCACCGGCCCCTGCTCGATGTGCGCCTCGAAATAGGCCCCGGGCGGGGTCATGGGCGCATCGCCGGCATAGCCGATGCGCGCAAGTTCCTCGCCCACCGTGCGGCCCTCCAGGTCCCGCTGCGCAAGGCAATAGGCGAGCGGAAATACGCCCGCGACCACCCCCGACCCCATCATGACGGGGACGAAGCGCGAGCCCTCCTCGTTCGTCCACGAAATCACTTCGAGGGGAGCGCGCGTGCGCACGCCCGCCTCTGCGAGCGTGCGCATGACCTCCAGGCCGGCGAGCACGCCATAGGCGCCGTCGAACTTCCCGCCCGAGGGTTGCGAGTCGAGGTGGCTGCCCATGGCCACACTCGGCGCCTCGGGGTCAGCGCCGGGACGGCGGCAGCGGATGTTGCCGATCGCGTCGACATGCGCGTCGAGACCGGCTGCGCGCGCCCAGGCGACGAAGCGCTCGCGCGCGCGCCGGTCTTCATCGCTGAGCGTCAGCCGGCACACACCGCCGCGCGCCGTGGCACCGATTTCCGCCAGCTCCATGAGCGAGCGCCACAGGCGGTCGCCATCGACGCGCAGAACGGTCATCGGCTATAGCTTAAACCTTGGGCACGCGGCGAAGCGGCGCGCGCCGCGAAACCGGCCGTTGCGCGCCGCAGCAGGGGGCGGCATCCCGCCTCAGCCGGGATAGGCAACGACGCGTTGGCGCTGCTCGCCGAGCCCTGAGATGCCGAGCGTCATCACGTCCCCCGCGCGGAGAAACACCGGGTTCGGCTTGATGCCCATGCCCACGCCGGGCGGCGTGCCCGTGGTGATGATGTCGCCGGGCAGCAGGGTCATGTACTGACTCACGTGCGAGACGATCTGCGCGCAGCTGAAAATCATGGTGCGGGTGTTGCCGCTCTGCATGCGCTTGCCGTTGACGTCGAGCCACAGGTCGAGCGACTGGGGATCGGGGATCTCGTCGGTCGTGACGAGCCACGGTCCGATGGGACCGGCGGTGTCGAAACCCTTGCCTTTGTCCCACTGACTGGTCGCCATCTGGAAGGCGCGCTCCGAGATGTCGTTGACGACGCAGTAACCGGCTACGTGCTCGAGCGCCTTTTCCAGCGGCACGTACTGCGCGCGGGTGCCGATCACCACGCCGAGCTCCACTTCCCAGTCGAGCTTGGTCGAGCCTTTCGGCTGGATCACGTCGTCGTACGGGCCGCTGATGCAGGTGGTCGCCTTCAAGAACACGATCGGCTCGGACGGGATGGGCATCCCCGCCTCCCGGGCGTGGTCCGAGTAATTCAGTCCGATGGCGACGAACTTGCCAATGCCGATGTACGGGACGCCGAGCCGCGGCTTGCCGTTGACCACAGGCAGCGTCTCGGGCTTGACCCGTGCCAACATGCGCAGCCCGCGCGGTGAAAGCTCCTCTGGTCCGATCTGCGAGACGACTTTCGAAAGGTCGCGCAACCGCCCCTCGGCGTCGATCAACCCCGGCTTCTCGTGACCCTTGCGGCCGTAGCGGCACAGTTTCATTGTTCCTCTCCTCGATCGTGCCACGGCGCCCAAGGCGCCATGCAAGCGGCCGATTATAAGGAGCGCGCTGCAGGGCGGCGCCGATACGAGGGGCGCACGGGAGCGAACGTTGACGCCGCTTGGAGTGTGCGATTCGCGATCGCCCTATTCGCGCTATGCTGCAAGCTCTGTTCGTCGACGCGCGGATCCGCATGTCGTCCCCCGGGATGAAAAAAAGTGCGCGCAGCTGCCTCGAGGCCAGCGGCGCAAGCGAGCCGGCGCCGTGAACCGCCTCGACGTGTCCGGGCGCGGTGCGATCGTGACCGGCGGGGCGCAAGGCATCGGCCGCGCGATCGCCGAGCGCCTCGTCGCCTCGGGCGCGCGCGTCCGGCTCTGGGACATCGACAGCGGACAGCTCGCTCAGACTGTCGCGGCACTCGGCGCCGCGGCGAGCGGCGACCTCGTCGACGTGACCGACCCCGAAGCCGTCGCAGGCGCGACGCAACGCGCGCTGGAGGCCTTGGGGCGCCTGGACGTGCTTGTCAACAACGCTGGCATCGCCGGCCCGAGCGTGCCCCTCGCTGAATACCCTCTGGAGGCGTGGGAACGCGTGTTGCGCGTAAACCTGACCGGGCCGTTCCTGTGCTCTCGCGCCGTGATCCCGCACATGGTGCGCGCCGGCTACGGGCGCATCGTCAACGTCGCCTCGATCGCCGGCAAAGAAGGCAACCCCAACGCCTGCGCCTACAGCGCCGCCAAGGCCGGCCTGATCGCGCTCACGAAATCGCTCGGCAAGGAGCTTGCGACGACCGGCGTGCTCGTCAACTGCGTCACGCCGGCAGCCGCGCAGACCGCGATCCTCGACCAGGTGTCGCCGGCGCACGTCGAGTACATGCGCGCGAGAATCCCGATGAACCGCTTCGTGAAAGTCGAGGAAATCGCCGCGCTCGTTGGCTGGCTCGCCTCGGCCGAGTGCTCGTTTTCCACCGGCGCGGTGTTCGACATCTCGGGGGGCCGTGCCACCTACTGAGGAGCTGCCCATGGGCGAGGAAAGGCCCGCTCGGGCGGGCCGCGACAAGCCCGCAGCGCCCGTCGACGCGGTGCCGCGTCCGGTGGTCGCAGTCACCCTGGGCGATCCGGCCGGCGTGGGACCCGAGATCCTCGCCAAAGCTTTGGCCCGAAGTGATCTGCACGCTTTGTGCCGGCTGCTTGCCGTCGGCGATGCCACGCGGCTGGCGCAAGGGGCCCGCGCCGCCGGCGTTTCTCTCGCGGTGCGGGCGCTCGGCGACCCGTCCGAAGCGCGCTTCGAGCGGGGCTGCGCCGACTGCGTGCAGGCGGCGCCCGTGCCCGAGGACCTCGCTTTCGGGCGGCCGAGCGCAATCACGGGCGAAGCCGCCTTCCGCTTCGTCGTGCGGGCGGTCGAACTCGTGCGCGAAGGGGTAGCCTCCGCACTTTGCACCGCGCCGATCAGCAAGGCGGCGCTCGCCGCGGCCGGTCACCGCTACCCCGGACACACCGAGCTCCTTGCCGAGCTGACGGGCGCGCCGGAAGTCTCGCTCGCGCTTGTGACGCCGCGGCTACGCGTCATCCACGTCACGTGCCACGAAGGTTTGGTCGATGCCATCGCGCGCATCGAACCTGGGCTCGTCCTGCGCACGATCGCGCGCGGCAGGGAACTGGTCCGCCGGCTCGGCGTGCCCGAGCCCCGCATCGGCGTCTGCGGCATCAATCCGCACGCCGGCGAGGACGGCCTGTTCGGCCGCGGCGAGGAGCGGGAGCGGATCGCTCCCGCGGTGGCCGAGGCGCGCGCGCGCGGCTGGCGCGTCGAAGGACCGCTAGCGGCCGACGCGCTCTTCTACGTCGCAGCGCGCGGCGGCTACGACCTCGTTGTCGCGATGTACCACGACCAGGGCCACGCGCCGGTCAAGGCCCTCGGCATCGAAGAGGGCGTCAACGTCACGGCAGGATTGCCGATCGTGCGCACCTCCGTCGACCACGGCACCGCCTTCGACATCGCCGGCACGGGCCGCGCGAGCGAGGACAGTCTGGCCGCTGCGATCGCGCTCGCCGCCCGGCTCGCGCTGGGCGCAGAGGCCGATCAAAGCGCCCCCAGCCGACCGGCTTGGTAATCGGCGATCGCCTGCTCGATCTGATCGCGTGTCGTCATGACGAACGGGCCGTACTGCACGACGGGCTCGCCGATCGGGCGGCCCGCGAGGACCAAGAGGCGCGCCCCCGCCGCACCGGCCACGACGCGCATGGCCTCGCCGCTGCCGAGCACCGCCGCCGCCTGCCGGGGTAGCGGCGCGTCCTCCGCTCCCGTGCGTGCCAGACCCTCGTAGAGATAGAGCAGCACCGCGTGCGTCTCGGGCAGGCGCAGTTCGATCGCCGCGCCTGCAGCGAGCCGCAAGTCGAAGTAATGCGGATCGGTCGTCCGCTCGGGGGCCGGTCCGAGTGCGCGCACGCCGTCGGCTGACTCGAACCGACCCGCGATCACCGCCGCTTCACTGCCGCCGGCGAGCGCGACGACGGGAATCTGCGCCGCCGGGATGTCCCGGTACCAGGGCGGATCCATCTTGCGCGCCGCAGGCAGGTTCAGCCAGAGCTGGAAGCCGTGCATGCGACCCTCGCTCTGGCGCGGCATCTCGGCATGCACGATGCCGCGCGCCGCCGTCATCCACTGCACGTCGCCGGGGCCGAGCTCGCCCCGGTGACCAGCGCTATCTTCGTGATGCATGCGGCCCGCGAGCATGTACGTCACCGTCTCGAAGCCCCTGTGCGGATGCGGCGGAAAGCCCGCGCGGTAGTCCCGCGGGTCGTCCGAGCAGAACTCATCGAGCAGCAAGAATGGATCGACGCGCGACGCGGCGTCCGCGCCCAGGCTGCGCCGCAGCCGCACCCCGGCACCGTCGGAGGTGGCGCGCGAAGCGATGCTGCGTTCGAGCGGACGGATGCGCATGAGCGGACCTTTCTCCCCAAGGGGGTGCGAACTCTGCCGCAATGGTGGGGTTTAGAATCGCCCGAGGCAAGAGAGAGATGCGCCGTGCTTGACGCGAACGCGCTGACCTTGCGGCTTCACCCCGAGGACGACGTGGTGATCGCGCGCGTCGAGATTGCACCGGGCACGTACGTCGGCTCCGAGTGCATCGTCGCGGCACAGGCGATCCCGCCAGGGCACAAGCTCGCCGTGCGCGCACGGCGGGCGGGGGAACCCGTACGCCGCTATGGGCAGGTGATCGGTTTTGCGACGCGGGACATCGCTCCTGGGGAACACGTACACGTGCACAACCTCGGCGTGGGCGAAGCAGCGCGCCAGAGCGTAGCGGGGAGCGACGCCCGCCCAACGGCGTACGTCGATCCCCCGGCGAGTTTTCTCGGCATCGTGCGCGCGGATGGCCGTGTCGCGACGCGCAACTACATCGGCGTCCTCACCACCGTCAACTGCTCGGCCACCGTCGCGCGCCTGATCGCGGACCATTTCCGCGGCCGGCTCGGGGATTACCCGAACGTGGACGGGGTGGTCGCACTGACGCACGGAACCGGCTGCGGAATGGCGGCCGAAGGCGAGGCGATGGCCCTTCTTCGGCGGACGATGGCCGGCTATGCCCGGCACCCGAACTTTTACGCCGTGCTTGTCCTGGGCTTAGGCTGCGAGGCGAACCAGGTCCGCGACTTTCTCGACCGCGCCGGTCTGCGCACGGGCGAGCGACTGCACGCCTATACGATTCAGGAGAAGGGCGGAACGACGAAGGCCGTGCGTGAGGGGGTGGCGCGCGTCATGGAGTGGCTGCCGGAGGCGAACCGCGTAGAGCGCCGACCCGTGCCCGCGAGCCACCTCGTCGTCGGCCTTGAGTGCGGCGGTTCGGATGGCTATTCGGGCGTGAGCGCGAACCCGGCGCTCGGGGCGGCGGCCGACCTCGTCGTGCGCCACGGCGGCACCGCGATCCTCTCGGAGACGCCCGAGATCTACGGTGCCGAACACCTGCTCGTGCGCCGCGCCACCTCGCGCGAGGTGGCCGGGAGGCTCCTTGCGCGCATCCGCTGGTGGGAGGACTACGCAAGGCGCAATGACGTGACGATGGACAACAACCCCTCGCCCGGCAACAAAGCGGGCGGCCTCACCACCATCTTCGAGAAATCGCTCGGCGCCGTCGCGAAGGGCGGCACGACGAATCTCGTCGCCGTGTACGACTACGGCGAGGCGGTGGCCGCGAAAGGTCTCGTGTTCATGGACACACCCGGCTACGATCCGGTGTCGGTCACCGGGCAGGTCGCCGGGGGTGCGAACGTCGTCTGTTTCACCACGGGACGCGGCTCCGTCTACGGCTGCAAGCCGGTGCCGTCGCTCAAGCTCGCCACGAACTCGGCGCTCTGGCGACGCATGCACGAGGACATGGACGTCAACTGCGGGACGATCGTCGACGGCGAGGAGACGGTCGCGCAGGCGGGCGAGCGCATCTTCCGTCTGATCCTCGAGACCGCCTCGGGCCAGCGGACAAAATCGGAACAGATCGGCTTCGGCGAGGACGAGTTCGCGCCCTGGATGTTGGGCGCGACGCTGTAGCGCTCAGTCGAGCGGGAAGTCGCGTTCGCCGCCCGGCGGTCCCCACGAGATCGCCCACGCGCCGAAGTCCGCGCTGGGTTCCTCGAAGCGGTGCGCGAGCCCCGCCGGCACGAAAGCGAGGTCACCGGCGGCGAGCTCCAGACGCTCGCCGCCGCGCACGAGTACGGCGCGACCGCGTGCCACGACGTAAAGCCCGTCGCGCACGCGTTGGGTGTCCGGAGCTTCGCTCGCAGAGGCGCACCAGCGCACCTCCATGCTGCCGTGGCGTAGCGCCGGCTGCCGCACGTCGCCGGCGGCCAGCGACGCGACCTCGGCGGCGCGCGCCTGCCCGTGCCGCCTCAAGACCTCCACTTGATCGAGCAACCGATCGGGGGGTGCTGCTCGGCCGGTCCCTTGCCCGTGCGCGCGATCTGCAACATCGCCTCGAACAGTTCCCGACGTGCGCCGGGAACCGGTTCGCGGCGCGAGGCGTCGAGCCGGCCCCGGTACTGGAGTTCCAGCGCGGCGTTGAAGCCATAGAAGTCGGGCGTGCACACCGCCCCATAGGCGCGCGCGACCTCCTGCGTCTCGTCGTACACGTAAGGGAAAGGGAAGTCCCGCTCGCGCGCGATGCGCTGCATGTTCTCGAACGAGTCCTCGGGATATTCCGTCGGGTCGTTCGGCATGATCGCGACCGATCCGACGCCGTGCTCGCGCAGCTCGCGGCAATCGCGCACGATGCGATCGAGCACCGCCTTCACATAGGGGCAGTGGTTGCAGATGAACATCACGAGCAGGCCGTTCGGCCCGCGCACGTCCGCGAGCCGGTAACGCCGGCCGTCCACACCGAGCAGATCGAAGTCCGCTGCTCGCCATCCGAATTCGCAGGGTCCCGCTTCGACCGCCATGGGAAAATCCTAACATGCAGGCGCACGAGGCGTGGCGGCCGCGGCTTTACGTGGAGGCTGCCCTCGCCGAAGGCGCGCGGCTGGCCCTGCCTGCCGCGGCCGCGCACCACGCCACGCACGTGCTCCGGCTACGCCCGGGGGAGGCGCTGGTTCTCTTCGACGGGCAAGGCGGCGAGTACGAGGCGCGCCTGGCCGGCACGAGCCGCGCCGGCGTCGAAGTCGAAGTGCTCGCGCACCGGCCCGTCGAGCGCGAGTCGCCGCTCAGGATCGTCCTCGTGCAGGGAGTGTCCGCGGGCGCGAAGATGGACGCGACCGTGCGCCACGCGGTGGAACTGGGCGTCGCGGCGATCCAGCCCGTCTTTTGCGAGCGCTCGCTCGTGCGGCTTGCCGACGAGCGCGCGCGCGCGCGTGCCGCACACTGGCGCCGCGTCGCGATCGCGGCCTGCGAGCAGTGCGGCCGTAACCGCGTGCCCGAGGTGCGCGATCCCCTGCCGCTCGCGCTCTACTGCCATCGCCCGGACGAAGTCGGGCTGCGGTTGCAGCTTTCGCCACGCGCAAAGCGCCGGCTACGCGAACTGCCCGCGCAGGCCTACGTCCTCGCCGTCGGCCCGGAGGCCGGCTTTACGAGCGCCGAGGAGAGCGCGCTCGAGGCTGCGGGCTTTGTCCCCGCCCGGCTCGGCCCGCGGGTGCTGCGCACCGAGACCGCCGCACTCGCCGCGATCGCCGCGCTCGAAGCCCTCTATGGCGAAAGCGGCTGAAGATACGCACGCGTGCGCTCAACGTGAAACGGTACTCGACCGCTCGAGGCCCCGCTCCGGCAAGGAAGAGCTCGACGGCGACGCGGCGCGCGCGCTGCACCCGGCAAGAAGCTGCTCCTCGTCCCCATCGCGCGATCCCATCGCCGCAAGCTGGCGCCGCGTTTCGATCACCGAAGCGTCAGGCTGGATTCCAGAGGCGCTAACCCCCTCGGCGCAAGCCGGTGCGCCCGCCCTTTGCGCGCGCCGGGCAAGGACAAGGAGGTCGCGTCCGAGCGCGACGAGGCTTGCCCGCTGCTCCTGCGGCAGCTCTGCAGCGAACTCGTCGACGACTACGTTGGCAAGCCGGTTCGCCTCGGGATCCTTACCTTCGAGCACGGCGGCGATCACGCCTTGGGCCGCACCGGGGTCCTCGCTGCGGGCCACCCTGTGGACCAGGTGCGCGAGCAGCGCAAGGAACGCCGCCTCGAACGCCTGTGCTTCTGCCGGTTGCGTGCGCGCCGGCAAGGCCGCGAGCGCCACTGCAACCATTGCTGCCAAAGCGATTGCCCTCATCGACATTCCCCTCCCACTTCAGGGCACCTTCTAACGCGGCGAAGGGGCAGGCGTTGACAGCGCGGATACAATGCCTCGCACGGCGACCGGCTATGGGGCAAGGCATCGCGGCCGAGCAGTTCGTGCGCTGGTTCCGGCAAGCGGCGCCCTACGTGCACGCGTTCCGGGGTCGCACCTTCGTGCTCGCCTTCGGCGGCGAGTTCGCGGCCGATACGAACCGCTTCGTCGCCTTCGTCCACGACTTGAACCTGCTCGCGGCACTGGGCATCCGCCTCGTGCTCGTGCATGGCGCGCGGCCGCAGATCGAGGCGGAGCTGAAGGCGAAGGGAGTGCGTTCGCGTTACGCGCAGGGGCTCCGTATCACCGATGCCCAATCGCTCGTCGCGGTCAAACACGCGGCCGGAGTGCTGCGCGTCGAAATCGAGGCGCTGCTCTCGCACGGGTTGCCCAATTCGCCGATGGCCGGCGCCGCCATTCGCGTCGCCTCGGGCAACTACCTCGTCGCGCGGCCGGTTGGCGTGGTCAACGGCACCGACTTCCAGTTCACGGGCGAGGTGCGCAAAGTGGACGCGGCCGGAATCGCGCACCGGTTGGATGCAGGCGAGCTGGTGCTCCTATCCCACCTCGGCTATTCACCGACGGGAGAGGTGTTCAACCTCGCATGGGAAGATGTCGCCGAGAAGGTGGCGGTCGCGCTGCGGGCCGACAAGCTTCTCCTCTACACCGACCGGCTGCCCGTCGGGGGTGACGGCGCGACGCGCGCGGAGATGACCGCGCGCGAAGCCGGCGCGCTCGCACAACGACGCGGCGAATCGCCCGCGCTGAGGCGCGTGTTGCAGGCGGCGCTGCGCGCGCTCGCAGGAGGCGTCGGCCGCGTGCACCTCGTGCCTCGGCGGGCCGACGGGGCGACGCTCCTCGAGCTGTTCACGCACGCGGGCGCCGGCACGATGATCACCGCGGACCCGGTCGAGCGGCTGCGGCCCGCCTCGGTCGAGGACCTGGGCGGGCTGCTCGCGCTCATCGAACCGCTCGAGGCCGAGGGCGCGCTCGTCAAGCGCGGCCGCGAGCGGCTCGAGCGCGAGATCGGCAACTTCCTCGTCGTCGACCATGACGGCGTGATCGCCGGCTGCGCCGCACTCTATCCTTTCGTGCGGGAAAAGGCCGGCGAGCTCGCCTGCCTGGCCGTCGCCCCCGAGTACCGGGACACGGGCTACGGCGAGCGGCTGCTCAGGGCCTGCGAGAGGCGCGCGCGCGAGCTGAAATTGCGGCGTCTGTTCGCCCTCACCACCCGGGCGGCGCACTGGTTCGTCGCGCACGGCTTTCGCGAAGCGGGCGTCGATGCGCTTCCGCAGGAGCGCAAAGCGCTCTACAACTGGCGGCGCGGCTCCAAGGTGTTCGTCAAGCGGCTATAATGAGGCGACCGTGGCGAGGACCGTGACGTGCATCAAGCTCGGGCGCGAGGCCGAGGGACTCGACTTCCCGCCGTTGCCCGGAGAGCTCGGGCGCCGCATCTTCGAGTCCGTCTCGCGCGAGGCCTGGCAGCAGTGGCTGCGTTACCAAACCATGCTCGTCAACGAGCACCGGCTCAACCTCGCTGACGCCCGCGCGCGCAAGTTCCTGATGGAGCAGACCGAGAAGTATTTCTTCGGCGAAGGCGCCGAGAGGCCCGCCGGCTACACCCCCCCGAGCTCTTGATTCGGCGCAAGGCCGGCGGGCAGCGCGAGGGCGCTACTTTTTCCGCGCGATCGTTTGCACCCCGCGCGCCCCGGCGAGCAACAGCACGTCGGCCGGGCGATGCGCAAAAACGCCGTTTGCGACGACCCCCGGTATGTGGTTGAGCTCCGATTCCAGCGCTGGCGGATCGACGATGGCAGGGCCGTGGCAGTCGAGGATGAGGTTTCCGTTGTCGGTGACGAAGCGCTCGCGCAGCACCGGATGCAGTCCGCGCCTTGCGAGCTGGCGCGCGACGAAGCTGCGCGCCATGGGGATCACTTCGACGGGCAGCGGGAACCGGCCGAGCACGGCGACAAACTTCGTCTCGTCGCAGATGCAGACGAAGGTGCGCGCCATTGCCGCGAGGACCTTTTCGCGCGTCAGGGCGCCACCGCCGCCCTTGATCATGTAGAGGTGCTCGTTCACCTCGTCGGCGCCGTCGACGTACACGGGCAGTTCGTCGACGCTGTTCGCATCGAGCACGCGCACGCCGACGGCGCGCAGCCGCTCGGCGCTCGCCTCGGAGGCCGCGACCGCGCCTCCAAGGCGCCGCGCCCAGGGCGCGAGCAACGAAATGAAAGCGTTCACGGTCGAGCCCGAGCCGACACCGACCACCGCGTCGTCGCGCAGGTAGCGGAGCGCCGCCTGTGCGACGAGCTTCTTCTGTTCCTCGCGGTCGACGGCTTCGCTCACGAGCGGCGACGCGGCGGGAGGTCGGTGCAGACGCCTTCGTGCCACTCGGCGGCCAGGCCGACCGTTTCGCACAGCGTGGGGTGGGGATGAATGGTCTTGCCGATATCCGTGGCGTCCGCCCCCATCTCGATCGCAAGGGCGATCTCCCCGATCAGGTCGCCGGCACTCGTTCCGACCACCGCCCCTCCCAGCAAGCGGTGCGTCGCCGCGTCGAACAGCAGTTTCGTCAGCCCGTCCTCGCGCGCGTTCGCGACCGCGCGACCGGACGCCGCCCAGGGGAAGCGGGCGACCTCGACGGGCACGCCCTTTGCGCGCGCTTCTTCCTCGGTCAGCCCGGCCCACGCGATTTCCGGGTCGGTGTACGCGACCGAGGGGATTACGCGGGCGTCGAAGTGGCTGCGTAGCCCCGCTGCACACTCTGCCGCGACGTGACCCTCGTGTACCGCCTTGTGCGCCAGCATCGGGGCACGCGCGCAGTCGCCGATCGCGTAGATGTGCGGCACGCGGGTGCGCATCTGGCCATCGACGGGGATGAAGCCGTTTTCGTCGACGGCCAGCCCCGCGCGCTCGGCACCGATCTCGCGCCCCCGCGGCACGCGGCCGACGCAGACGAGCACGCGATCGTAGAGCGCGGGCTCGGCGCGATCGAAGCTGACCTGCAGCCCCTCGGGGCGCGCGTCCATTCCGGTGACGCGTGTGCCGAGCAGCACGCGCTCGAAACGCTTCGCGTTGCTCTTGCGCCAGAGCTCGACCAGATCGCGATCGGCACCGGGCATGAGTCCGTCGGTGAGCTCGACCACATCGAGCCGCGCCCCGAGCGTCGCGTACACGGATCCCATCTCGAGGCCGATGATGCCCCCGCCGACCACGAGCATGCGCGTCGGCACCTCCGGCAGTTCCAGTGCCGCGGTCGAATCCCACACGCGTGGGTCCTGCGGCTGCAACGGAAGCCTCGCCGCCCGGGAGCCGACGGCGACGATCGCGGCGGCGAAACGCACGGTTTTCTCTCCCGCGGCCGTGCGCACCGCCAGACGGTGCGCGTCGGCAAAGACACCCGTGCCCTGCAGCACTGTCACCTTGCGCATCTTGGCCATGGCGGCGAGGCCGCCGGTCAGCCGACCGACGACGCGGTTTTTGAAGGCGCGCAGCCGTTCCAGATCGATGCGCGGTGCGCCGAACTCCACGCCGTGCGGCGCGAGCGCGCGCGCCGCGTCGATGACCGCCGCGACGTGCAAAAGGGCCTTCGAGGGAATGCACCCGACGTTCAGGCACACGCCTCCGAGCGTCGCGTGGCGCTCGATCAGCACGGTGCGCAGGCCAAGGTCCGCGGCCCGAAAGGCTGCCGCATAGCCCCCCGGCCCTCCGCCGAGGACCGCGACATCGCACTCGAGCGCCTCGCCGCTCGAGGGTTCCGCGGGCATGGGGTTCACAACAGCGTCCTGCGGATGTCGGTCAGCACGGTCGCCAGATAGGCGGTGAAACGCGCCGCCGCGGCGCCGTCGATCACGCGGTGATCGTAGGACAGCGCAAGCGGCAGCATCAGCCGCGGCACGAACTCCCGGCCGTTCCAGACCGGCCGCAGCTGCGCGCGCGAGACGCCGAGAATCGCGACTTCCGGCGCGTTGATGATCGGCGTAAACCCCGTCCCGCCGATGCCGCCGAGACTCGAGATCGAGAAAGTGCCACCCTGCAGGTCTCCGGGCTTGAGCTTTTTTTCGCGCGCAAGGCGCGAGACGTCGGCGAGCTCCTTGGCGAGATCGAAGACGCCTTTGCGGTCAGCGTCTCGGATCACGGGGACGACCAGCCCCTCGGGCGTGTCGACCGCGACGCCGATGTGGTAGTAGAGCTTCAGCACCAGCTCTTCACCGGAGCGGTCGAGGCTCGCGTTGAACTGCGGGTACTGCCGCAGAGCGGTGACGCAGGCCTTGACCAGGAAAGCGAGCATCGTCAGCTTGAAGCCCCGTCGCTCGGTCTCGGCGCTATTTGCCTTGCGGAACGCTTCGAGCTCCGTGATGTCGGCCTCGTCGAAGTGCGTGACGTGGGGAATCGAAATCCAGTTGCGGTGCAGGTTCGGACCGGAAAGGCGCTGGATGCGTGACAGAGGCTTTTTCTCCACCGGGCCGAACTTTGCAAAGTCGACCTCCGGCCATGCGGGCAGGTCGAAGGCTGGGCCCGACGGTGCAGCGCGCGGCGCGGGCGCCTGCGCAAGCGCCCGCTTGACGAAGGTCTGGACGTCCTCGCGCACGATGCGGCCCTTCGGGCCGCTGCCCGTGACGCGGTGCAGATCGACGCCGAGTTCGCGGGCAAAGCGCCGCACCGACGGGCTTGCGTGCGGCGTCGAACGAACCGCTTCGCGCGGCTCGCGCGGCACCGGCCGCCCGAGCGAGACGGGCGCGGCAGGCGGCGCACGCGGGGTCTCGGCCGCAGGCGCAACCGCGGCCCCCTGCGCCGACGCTTCCCGTTCGAGCAGGAGGATCGCCGAGCCCTGCGAGACCCGGTCGCCGAGGCGGACCACGACCTCGCGCACCACACCCGATGCGGGCGAGGGCACTTCCATCGTCGCCTTGTCCGACTCGAGCGTGATCAGCGATTGCTCCTTGGCGACGCGATCGCCCGGTTTGACCAGAACCTCGATCACCTCGACGTCCTTGAAGT
>Ga0116211_1000393_pt1 | contig 24217 bp, 21 predicted proteins | sample SaghotsprinmetaG_FD_94484 | JGI IMG/M metagenome (GOLD analysis project Ga0116211, IMG submission 94484) | Hot spring microbial communities from South Africa to study Microbial Dark Matter (Phase II) - Sagole hot spring metaG | ecosystem: Environmental > Aquatic > Thermal springs > Hot (42-90C) ... | reverse complement strand
GGCCTGGATCACCGCGCCGAAGCGATCGCGCGCGGCGCGGTCGCGGTTTTGTACGACTCCAATGAACGCGGCGCAACCGATGACGCGGCGATCGATCATGGCGGCGCGGTGCCGCTGTTGCCGATTACCGATTTGCGGCGGCGCGCCAGCGCGCTGGCAGGACGTTTTTGGTACGAACCGAGCGATCGTTTGCAAATCATCGGCATTACCGGCACCAATGGTAAAACCTCGTGCAGCCAGTTTTTGGCGCAATGCCTTGAAGACTGCGCGGTGATCGGCACTTTGGGTTGGGGGTATCCGCCGACATTGCGCGCGACCCAACATACCACACCGGATGCCGTCCAATTACAAGCGATGTTGGCGACCTTGCGCGACGAGGGCGCGCGCCACGTCGCGATGGAAGTCTCTTCGCATGGTTTGGCGCAAGATCGCGTCGCCGGAATTCGTTTCACGGGCGCGGTGTTCACCCGCATCAGCCGCGATCATCTGGACTATCACGGCACGATGGAACATTACGTCGCGGCCAAGTTGAAATTACTAACGGTATCGGGCTTACGTTTTGTCGTCGCGCTGCGTGACGACACTTATTTTCCGACGATCGCCGAAGTATGCGCGGTGAATGGTCTCGAGCTTTGGGATTATGGTTTGGCGTCCCCAGCACGGGGAGAACGCGGGTTGATAGCAGAAAATCTCTCGCATCGGCAAGAGGGTTTAGTTTTCGATCTATGTTGGCGACTTGAGCGCCGCCAAGTCGCCGTGCCGTTGTGGGGCGATTTCAACGTCGAAAACGTGCTCGCGGTGTGTGCCGTGATGCTGGCGTTGGGCTATGGGCTCGAGGCGGTCGTCGAACGTCTGGCGGCATTGCAACCGGTGCCGGGACGTTTGCAACGCATCGGACGGCAGAACCAATGCGTGAAAGTATGGATCGATTACGCCCATACACCCGATGCCCTGGAAAAAATTTTACTGGCATTGCGACCGCATTGTCCTGGCGCGTTATGGGTGGTGTTCGGTTGCGGCGGGAATCGCGATCGCGGCAAACGCCCATTGATGGGCGAAGTCGCATCCCGTCATGCCGATCATATCGTGTTAACCGACGACAATCCGCGCCACGAAGCGTCGGCGGCGATTCTCGACGACATCTTGCTCGGCATTGCCGATCGACGCAACGTCACGGTGATTTCTGATCGCGCGATGGCCATCGCCCACGCCATCGCAGAGGCTGGCCCCGAGGATTGGATCCTGGTGGCGGGCAAAGGACACGAAACTTATCAAGAACGCGCCGGCGCGCGACTTCCTTTCAGTGATGCGGCAGTCATCGAATGCTGCCTTGCGGAGAAATTGAATGACGTGGCTACGTCTGTCTGACATCCGAAGTGTTGTCGAAGGGGAATGGGTCGGCGCCGATGCGATGTTTGAGCGCGTCAGTATCGATACGCGCACTTTACAAAAGGGAGATTTATACTGCGCGCTCGTCGGACGGCGTTTCGATGGCCACGATTTCGTCGAACAAGCGGCGCAACGCGGCGCCACGGCGTTATGTGTGCAACGGCGCGTCGCCGTCGCTTTGCCGCAATGGATCGTCCCCGATACCCGGTTGGCGCTAGGTCGCCTTGCCGCATGGTGGCGGACGCGGTGGGGTAAGCCCATCGTTGGCATCACCGGCAGTAATGGCAAAACGACGTGCAAGGAAATGATCGCAGCGATCCTCGCCGAAGCCGGCGCGACGTGGTGGACTCAAGGCAATTTGAACAACGACATCGGCGTGCCATTGACCTTGCTCGGCTTGCGTGACGCGCATCGTCACGCCGTCATCGAAATGGGCGCCAATCATCCCGGCGAAATCGCTTATACGGCAAACTTGACACAACCCGATGTGGCGGTGATCACCAATATCGGCCCGGCGCATATCGCGGGTTTCGGCGACACCGATGGGGTGGCGCGCGAAAAAAGCGCGCTATTCTCGGCGCTCACAACGAACGGTGTGGCGGTCATCAATCGCGATGATCGTTATTTTTCGTTCCTGCGCGACGCCACGGCAGGCCGGCGGGTGTTGACGTTTGGTTTGACGGCCGATGCGGAAGTGCACGTCGAGACGATCGGCGACACGCACATCGCGGAAACGGGATTCGTGACGCCGTTCACCGTCAATGCGCTAGGACAGCGCCATCCGATGATGTTGGCCTTGGCCGGGCGGCATAACATCGCCAATGCGCTGGCGGCGATTGCGGCAGGGTTGGCACTGGACATCGACCTGGCGACGATGGCGCGCGGTCTCGGCAAAATGCGTCCGGTGACCGGGCGTTTGCAATTATGGCGGACCCGGCAGGGCGCATGGTTGATCGACGATAGTTACAACGCGAATCCCGCATCATTGCATGCCGCTCTCGACGTCCTGAGGCATTGCCCGGGTGAACATTGGGTTGCGCTCGGCGCTTTCGGCGAGTTGGGGCCTGACAGCGTGGCGATTCATGCCGATTTGGGCGATGCGTTGCGGCGCGCCGGCGTCACGCGCTTGTGGGCGACCGGCGAAGACGCGCGCTGGACCGCCGAGCGTTTCGGCAAAGGCGGAACCTATTACCAGGAACAATCGGCATTGATCGACGCGCTCAGCGCCGCGTTGACCGGCAACGAAACACTGTTGATCAAGGGGTCGCGCGCGCAGCAGATGGAGCGCGTCGCCGGGGCGTTGGTCGATCATTTCAGAATGTGACATGTTACTGTATCTCACCAATTTTCTGATGCAATACAACGGCGCGTTCCGGGTCTTCCAGTATTTGACGATGCGCGCGATTCTCGGCGTGTTGACCGCGCTGGTGATTTGCTTTGTCATCGGGCCCAGTATGATCCGTCGGCTGACGCGGCGCAAAATCGGCCAGAGTATTCGCGAATGCGGCCCGGAAAGCCATTATTCGAAAGCGGGCACGCCGACGATGGGCGGGACGTTGATTATCGTCGCGATTCTCATCAGCAGTTTGTTGTGGTCCGATCTGTCAAATCATTACGTGTGGGTGGTATTGGGTGTGACCTTGTCGTTGGGATTGGTCGGCTTCATCGATGATTACAAAAAAGTCATGCTCAACAATAGCGCCGGGTTATCGGCGCGCGCCAAATACTTTTGGCAATCGCTGATCGGTTTGACAGCGGCGTTGGTGCTGTATTTCGCTGCGAAAGTGCCCGCGGAAACCCAGTTCATCGTGCCGTTTTTTAAGCAAGTCGGCTGGAATATGGGTTGGCTGTATATCGTGCTGACCTATTTCGTCATCGTCGGCACCAGTAACGCGGTCAATTTGACGGATGGCTTGGATGGTTTGGCGATCATGCCGAGCGTGATGGTCGCTGGCGGTTTGGCGATTTTCGCCTACGCCTCGGGACACGTGAACTTCGCGCAATATCTAGGGATTCCGTATATCCCAAAATCCGGCGAATTGATCATATTTTGCGCGGCCTTGATCGGCGCGGGTTTGGGATTTTTGTGGTTCAACACCTATCCGGCAATGGTGTTCATGGGTGACGTCGGCGCGCTGGCCTTGGGTGGCGCGCTGGGAGCTGTCGCCGTGATGGTACGCCAGGAGATTGTATTGATGATCATGGGCGGCGTGTTCGTCATGGAGACGTTATCGGTCATGATCCAGGTCGCGTCGTTCAAATTGACGGGCAAGCGCGTGTTTCGCATGGCGCCGATCCATCATCATTTTGAACTCAAAGGCTGGCCGGAGCCGCGCGTCATCGTGCGTTTCTGGATCATCACGGTGATCCTGGTATTGATTGGTTTGTCCACTTTGAAATTGCGTTGAACATGGATACCGAGCAGCTCAAACACACGCTTTGCGAACACTTTGCGATCGATCCCGCGACATCGCGGATTTTGATCGTCGGACTTGGCGTGACGGGTTGGTCGGTCGCGCGTTTCTTGCAGCGTTTGGGGTTGCGTTTTGCCGTGACCGATAGTCGCGATCAACCGCCATATCTCGAGAGCTTGCGCGAAACCATGCCGGATACGCCGGTTTTCAGCGGACGTTTCGATCCGGCGGCGTTCGCCGTGTCCAGCCATTTGATCATGAGTCCCGGCGTCGCGTTGGACGAGCCGCTGGTACGCGAAGCGTTGGCGCGTGGCGCGCGTTTGCTCAGCGACATTGACGTGTTCGCGCAAGCGGCGTGCGCCAAGATCATTGCGATCACCGGTTCCAATGGCAAAAGTACCGTGACGACGTTGTTCGGCGCAATGGCACAACACGCGGGGCGGCGCGTTGCCGTCGGGGGCAATTTGGGCACGCCGGCGCTCGATTTGCTCGCTGCGCAGATCGATCTGTACGTACTGGAATTGTCGAGTTTCCAATTGGAACTCACCAAAAGTTTGCGCGCGCACGCGGCAACGGTTTTGAACGTCACCCCCGACCATATCGACCGGCATGGTTCAATGGAGCACTATGCCGCGCAAAAAGCGCGCATTTTTCGCGGCGACGGCGTGATGGTCTTGAACCGTGACGATCCTATCGTTTGGGCGATGCGCCAAAACGGGCGGGAAACCCTGACGTTTAGTACCGAACGCGAAGCGGATTTTCATGTGATTCAACGTCGCGGTGAGGAGTGGCTCGCTTATCGCGATGATTGCCTGATGCCCGTGAGTGCGGTGCCTTTGACCGGGCGTCACAACCTCGCTAATGTGTTGGCAGCCTGGGCGTTGGGGCGCGCTTGTGAATTACCGGATACCGCTATACGCGAGGCGGTGACGCACTTTCAAGGTTTGCCGCATCGCATGCAAAAAATCACGCAACGACGGGGTATTACTTTCATCAACGATTCTAAGGCAACCAACATCGGCGCCTGCATTGCAGCATTACAAGGACTTCCCCATCCTGTCGTGTTGATTGCCGGCGGCGACGCCAAAGGCGCCGATATGCAGCCCTTGGCGCCGCTATTGCGCGAAAAGACCAAGGCACTGGTGCTAATCGGCAAGGACGCTCCGGCGATCGAGAGCGTAGCGCGCGGCCAAGTGCCGACAATCGTCCACGCCGATTCGATGCGGCGCGCCGTCGCGCTCGCCACGGAACTGGCCGCGCCGGGCGATACCGTATTGTTGTCGCCGGCCTGCGCCAGTTTGGATCAATACAAAAACTATCAAGACCGTGGCGAACAATTCGCGCAAGCGGTACGAGGGTTGCCGATATGAATCTCTCTACTTGGCTTGCCAGCGCGCGTCGTCATTTCACCAGTGACTCTCCGTTGCTGCTGGCGGGATTGAGTCTCATCGTATTGGGCTATGTCATGGTGTCCTCGTCGTCGATGCACCTCGGCATCAAACTGGCGCACGACCACAGCTATTATCCATTGCGTCAAGGTATTCATATCTTGCTCGGCAGCGCTGCGGCGCTGGTGATCGTCAACATCAAGATGGCGCAATGGCAGGCGCGCGCCGGCAGTTTGTTGCTAGTCGGTTTGTTGCTGTTGGTCGTCGTGTTGATCCCGGGGGTTGGCATCAAAGTCAACGGTAGCACGCGTTGGTTGTCGTTGGCGGGACTACGTATTCAGGTGTCGGAAGTCGCCAAACTGACGTCGATCGTTTACATGGCGCACTATGTCGCGCGTCATCAGCGTATGTTGCAACAATCACTATTCGGTTTGTTGCCGCCATTGTTGCTTTTCGGGTTCACGGCCTTTTTGTTGTTATTGGAGCCCGATTTCGGTTCGGCGGTGGTGATCTTGACCCTGGTCATGGGATTGTTGTTTCTTGCCGGTGCGCCATTGATGCCGTTCGCGGTGCTGGCGGCGGGACTGGTCGCCAGTGCTGGTGCGTTGATCTGGTTCGAGCCGTACCGCATGAAGCGTTTGTTGGCGTTCATGGATCCGTGGGCCGACCCGTTGAATAGCGGTTTCCAATTGGTGCAAGCCTTGATCTCGTTCGGACGCGGCGAATGGTTGGGCGTCGGCTTGGGAGCCGGCATACAAAAATTGTTCTATCTGCCGGAAGCCCACACCGATTTTCTGTTTTCCGTGGTCGCCGAGGAATTAGGACTGGTCGGTGTTGTTGCGGTGATCGCGTTGTTTTCGATCGTGTTCTGGCGGGCCTTCGCGATCGGCGAAGCCGCATTGCGCGTCGAACAAACATTTTCCGCTTATGTCGCCTATGGCATAGGGATTTGGTTCGGATTCCAAGCCTTCGTCAATATGGGGGTCAATATGGGCCTCTTGCCGACCAAAGGCTTGACTTTGCCGTTGATGAGTTATGGCGGCGGCAGCATGATCGTGATGTGCGCGGCGTTGGCTTTGTTGTTCCGCATTCAAGGCGAGATCGATGAAATCAATGCCAGCCGCCCGAAACGGAAGCCAGGATGGAACGGCGTATTGTAATCATGGCCGGCGGAACCGGCGGACACGTGTTTCCGGCCTTGGCCGTGGCGCTGCTACTGCGCGAGCGGGGCTGGCAAGTCAGTTGGTTAGGGACACGGCAAGGATTAGAAAGCCGCGTCGTGCCGCAACACGCTTTGCCATTGGATGCGATCGATGTCGTCGGTTGGCGCGGCAAATCGCGCGCCGAACAGGGCGTTGCCGTCTGGCGTTTGGTGAAGGCGCTGTGGCAAGCGGTGCGCTGTTTGAGACAGCGTCGTCCACACGTGGTCTTGGGCATGGGCGGCTTCGTCGCGGCACCGGGTGGTGTCATTGCGCGTTTGCTGGGCGTGCCGCTCGTGATCCACGAACAAAACCGCATTCCCGGCACGACCAACCGTTGGCTCGCCCACATCGCAACGCGCGTGTTGGAGGCGTTTCCGGAAAGTTTCGCGCCGACCGTGGCGGCGGTTTGCACCGGCAATCCGCTGCGTCCAGGCATCGTCACGCGCGCCGCGATGCCGCGCGCAGCCTATGACGCCACTCGTCCGCTACGGGTGCTCGTGGTCGGCGGGAGTCTCGGCGCCAAGGTGTTGAATGAAACGGTACCGGAAGCGCTGCGGTATTTGCCACAGCCGCTGGAAATTTTGCACCAAACCGGCGGCGCTGCGCTGCGCGACGAAGTCGCCGCTGCTTACGCGCGCTTGGGTTTGACAGCGGAAGTTAAGGCATTCATCGACGATATGGCGGAATCCTACCAGTGGGCGGATGTCGCGGTGTGTCGCGCTGGCGCGATGACCATTGCGGAACTCGCGGCGATGGCTTTGCCAGCGGTTTTGATTCCTTTTCCTTACGCGATCGACGATCACCAAACCGCGAATGCGCGTTATTTGGCGGAGCGCAGCGCGGCAGTGCTATTACCGCAAACCGATCTGACTGCAAAAACCTTAGCAGAAGCCTTACAACGCGTGATCGACGAGAGGTTCAACATGGTCGACCCATTGCGTGCACTGGCGGTACTTGATGCCACAGAACGTGTGGTCGCCTGGTGCGAGCAAGAGGCGCAATCATGAGCGCCGTGTTGCGTCCCGATCAAGCGTTGGGCAAAGTACGGCGCATCCACTTCGTCGGCATCGGTGGGACGGGTATGAGCGGCATCGCCGAAGTATTGCACAATCTCGGCTATCAAGTTTCGGGTTCCGATCTCAAAGCGTCGCCAATGATTCAGCGCTTGACGGAGATAGGGATCGCCGTGACGATCGGCCACGACGCGCAAGTCGTCACCCACGCCGATGTCGTCGTCGTCTCGACCGCCGTCGATAAACAAAATCCCGAAGTGGTAGCGGCGCGACGCCGACGTATTCCGGTGATTCCGCGCGCGGAAATGCTTGCGGAATTGATGCGGTTTCGCTGCGGCATCGCGATCGCTGGCACGCACGGCAAGACGACGACGACGAGCCTGATCGCCAGCATCCTGGCCGAAGCGGGACGGGATCCGACGTTTGTCATCGGTGGTCGGCTCAACAGCGCCGGTAGCAATGCCAAATTAGGGCAAGGGCATTATTTGGTCGCCGAGGCCGACGAAAGCGATGCGTCGTTCTTGTATTTGCAACCCATGGTGGCGGTGGTGACCAACATTGATCTGGACCACATGGAGACCTATCAAGGCAGCTATCAACGTTTGCAGGAAACCTTTATCGAATTTTTACACCACATTCCTTTTTATGGTTTGGCGGTATTGTGTATGGACGACGAAGGTGTCAGACAGATTCTGCCGCGCGTGTCGAAGCCTTTTGTGACTTATGGCGTGCACGACGAAGCCGATTGCCAAGCGCGCGCGGTGCGGCAACTGGGCATGCACACGCATTTCCAAGTGGTGCGGCGCGGGCGCGAGGGTACACTGGACATCACGTTGAACCTGCCCGGTTGGCACAATATGCTGAATGCCTTGGCGGCAATCAGTGTTGCGACGTATCTTGAAATTCCTGACCAGGCGATCATCGCCAGCTTGCGTGCGTTCAAGGGGATAGGCAGGCGTTTCCAAATCAATGCCGACCTCCCCTATCGGGGAGGCCGATTGACCTTTGTGGATGATTATGGTCACCATCCGCGCGAAATTGCGGCGACTCTCGAAGCCTTGAAGCAAGCCTGGCCCAAACGCCGCGCCGTGATCGTATTTCAGCCGCATCGCTATACCCGGACGCGCGATTTGTTCGAGGATTTCGCGCAAGTCCTGTCACAAGTCGATGTGTTGATCTTGCTCGACGTGTATGCTGCGGGGGAAGGTTTCATCGAAGGCGCCGATGGTCGCGCGTTGGCGCGCGCGATCCGGATCCGGGGCCGCGTCGATCCCATTTTCATTGAAGACGGCGCGGTGTTGCTCGCGACGTTGCGCGCCATCGTTAAACCGAACGACGTGATCTTGACGATGGGCGCGGGTAACATCGGCCATTGGGCCACGCAATTGCCGGCGGCATTCGCCGAGGAACCAGCGTGATACACACCGTTGCGCAGCCAACGCTCTCCGCTTGGCGGGGCGTGCTGCGCGAACACGAGCCATTGAGCCACTATACGACGTGGCGCGTCGGCGGGCCGGCCGATCGGCTGTATTGCCCCGCTGATCGTGAAGACTTGATCGCGTTCTTGCGCACTCTGCCCGACGATGAGCCACTGCTGTGGTTGGGGTTGGGCAGTAACCTATTGGTGCGCGACGGCGGCTGGCGCGGCACGGTGATTCATACGCACGGTTGTTTGCGCCGGATCGAGGAATTGCCGGACGGACGTCTGTATGTCGAGGCGGGCGTGGCATGCGCGCGCGTCGCGCGTTACACGGCGCAGCTCGGCTTGGGCGGCGCGGCGTTCCTGGCTGGCATCCCCGGCACCTTGGGCGGCGCGTTGAAAATGAACGCCGGTGCGTTCGGCGGAGAAACTTGGCAGTGCGTTGAATCCGTCGAGACCATTGACGCGCGCGGCGTCGTCAGACGGCGCGGCAGACAAGAATTCGGCATTGCTTATCGTTCGGTCGTCATGCCGAGGCCCGGCGAATGGTTTCTGGCGGCGTATTTGTATTTATCGCCCACCGGGGAAAACGAGGACAGCCAGGCGAAAATCCGCGAGTTGCTGGCGCGCCGGCAAGCGACACAGCCAATCCAGCAAGCGACTTGTGGATCGGTGTTCAAAAATCCGCCGGGCGATTTCGCGGCGCGTTTGATCGAGTCCTGCGGATTGAAAGGTCGACGTTGTGGTGATGCCGTGGTATCAGAAAAGCATGCCAACTTCATCGTCAATGATGGGGCGGCGACGGCGGCGGATATCGAAGCATTGATCGAGCTAGTCAAACAAACGGTATGCCAGCGGCATGGCGTGTTGCTGGAAACGGAAGTATGCATGATAGGCGAACGCGCCTACCCGTGAATGGAAAAAACATGAAGCCTAAGCAAATACAGGATGCGCAAGCCTTCGGCAAAGTGGCGGTCGCGATGGGCGGGCGGGCCGCCGAGCGCGCAGTGTCGCTGAAAAGCGGCATGGCGGTGTGGGAGGCCTTGCGGCGTAGCGGCGTCGAGGCTTACGCGCTCGATTTGCAAAGCGATTTCATCACGCCGTTGCAGCAAGGCGGTTTCGATCGCGTGTTTAACATCATCCACGGGCGTGGCGGTGAAGACGGCGTCTTGCAAGCGATTCTCGAAGCGCTGCGCTTGCCTTATACCGGTAGCGGCGTCATGGCGTCGGCGATCAGCATGGACAAATTGCGCACCAAATTGTGCTGGCATGGCGCGGGACTACCGACTCCGCCGTGGTATGTGCTAGAAAATCTGGAGCAAATCGATGACTGTATCGCCGCGCTGGATTTCCCGATGATCGTCAAACCGGCGTGCGAGGGGTCGAGTTTGGGCATGAGCCAAGCATTGGATCGCGCCAGCCTGATTGACGCATGGCGCTTAGCCAAGCAATTTCAGTGCGAGGTCTATGCCGAACAATGGGTGCGGGGTCACGAATATACCGTGGGCATTTTGGCTGGCGAGTCCTTGCCGGTGATTCGCCTGGAAACGCCGCGAAAATTCTACGATTACGAAGCCAAATATCAAGCAGGCACCACGCGCTATCACTGCCCGTGTGGATTGTCGCCTGAACATGAGCGGGCTTTACAGGATTTGGCGCTCAGTGCGTGTCGTTGCCTCGGTATCACTGGCTGGGCGCGCGTCGATGTGTTTATCGATCACGCTGAGCGCAGTCAGTTGATCGAGGTGAATACGGTGCCGGGAATGACCGACCATAGTTTGGTACCGATGGCGGCGCGTGCGGCAGGTATCGAATTCGACGAACTGGTGTGGCGCATCCTGGAAACCAGTTTGGCGCGATGACTCAGCGCCACGCGCCCTGGTTCGGGCTCTTGGTCGTGGTGGGCGCGCTGGCGGGAAGCGTCAAATATTGGCCTGAAGCGCGGGTTTGGGCGAAAGGTCAGTTGCCGATACGCTATGTGCGCATCGAGGGCCGCTTCGAGTATTTGTCGAAGGAAGACGTCCGGCAGGCGTTGCTGCCGTGGGTAACGACCGATTTTTTTTCGGCGGATATCCAAGCGATTCATCAGGCGACGGAAGCCTTGCCGTGGGTGCGCGAGGCGGAAGTGCAGCGGATTTGGCCCGACGCGATTGATGTGCGCGTCGACGAACAAGTGCCCGTGGCGCGTTGGGGACAGCACGATTTATTGAACGAACAAGGCGAACGCTTTCGTCCCACGGATATTGCGGCGTTGCGCTTTTTGCCGTTACTGACGGGACCGCAAGGATATGAACTAAGGATGCTCGAATTGTTCCAGCGCTTGCGTCGCGGTAGCTTGGCGTTCGGTTTGGATTTGGTCGAGTTCCACGTCAGTGCGCGGCGTTCCTGGCGTGTGGTTTTGGCAAATGGTGTGGAGTTGCAACTCGGTAGACGCCGGCCATTGCATCATTTCCAGCGCTTTTTACAGATATTGCCGGCATTTGGCGTAACGCGTTTGCAATATGCCGCGAAGATCGATATGCGTTATCCGAATGGTTTCGCGGTGGCGTGGCGCCCTGATGCGGAAATCGATTGGAAGCAGTGGTTGCTGATACCATCTGTCGCTGAACAACAACCCTGAATGAGGATGGGGAGATGAATCATTTTTTTAATTCGCAATGTTATGGCAAAAAAATCGGATCGTAAACTCATCGTTGGACTGGATATTGGAACGTCCAAAGTGGCGGCACTCGTTGCAGAATTGACCTCTGGTAACGAACTTGAAATTGTCGGTATCGGCAGTGCGCCGTCGCGCGGTCTGAAAAAAGGCGTGGTCACCAATTTGGAATCGACCGTGCAATCGATCCAGCGCGCGATCGAAGAGGCCGAATTGATGGCGGGTTGCCAAATCGAATCCGTCTATGCCGGGATTGCCGGCAGCCATATCCGTAGCCTTAATTCTCACGGAATCGTCGCGATCAAGGACAAAGAAGTCACGCAGTACGACATCGATCGCGTGATCGATTCGGCTCGCGCGGTGGCGATTCCCGCCGATCAGAAAATCCTGCACATTTTGCCGCAGGAATTCGTCATCGACCAACAAGAAGGAATCAAAGAACCCATCGGCATGGCGGGGATACGGCTGGAAGCCAAGGTACACATGGTCACCGGCAGCGCCAGCGCGGCGCAGAATATCGTCAAATGCATACGCCGCTGCGAACTCGAAGTCGAGGACATCGTGTTGGAACAACTCGCGTCGTGCATCGCCGTTTTGACCGAAGATGAAAAAGAACTGGGAGTTTGTTTGATCGACATCGGCGGCGGCACGACCGATATCGCGGTCTATGCCGATGGTGCGATTCGCCACACCGCGGTGATTCCGATCGCTGGCGATCAAGTGACCAACGACATCGCCGTCGCATTGCGCACGCCAACGCAAAATGCCGAAGAAATCAAACGTAGGCACGCGTGCGCGTTGACGCAATTGGTCAAACCAGATGAATTTATCGATGTGCCGAGTATCGGCGATCGACCAGCACGGCAGATCTCCAAACAAAATCTCGCTGAAATTATCGAGCCGCGCTATGAAGAACTGATGCTTTTGGTGCAAGCGGAATTGCGTCGCAGCGGAACCGAGGATTTGATCGCGGCGGGCATTGTCTTGACCGGCGGTAGCGCCAAGGTGATGGGCTTGACTGAATTGGCGGAGGAGATTTTCCACATGCCGGTGCGTGTCGGGATGCCATTACACGTACTAGGGCTGAAAGACGTGATTCAAAACCCGATTTATTCGACGGCGGTGGGGTTGTTACTATATGGCAAAGAGCATCAAATGGCAGGTGAAATGGGGGGCGATTTGGCGGGCATGAATTCTTTTTTCGAGAAACTCAAAAACTGGTTTCAAGGCAGTTTTTGAAAAATTCATTCAACAAAATGAGGCGCTTAGAGGGCAGCAACGATGAAATACGAACTGATGGAAATGTATAGCCAAAATGCCGTGATCAAGGTCATCGGCATCGGCGGCGGGGGGGGTAACGCGGTCAATCACATGGTCAACTGTGGTATCGAAGGCGTCGATTTCATATGCGCCAATACCGACGCGCAAGCGTTGCGCAAATTGAACGTCGATACCATCGTACAACTCGGCGCGGAATTGACCAAGGGCTTGGGTGCCGGGACCAATCCGGACATTGGCCGCCGCGCCGCCGAAGAAGATAGCGAACGCATCCGCGAAGTGATCACAGGCGCGGATATGGTGTTCCTGGCCGCCGGCATGGGCGGCGGCACCGGCACGGGCGCGATTCCGGTGATCGCGGAAATCGCCAAAGAACTCGGTATCTTGACGGTCGCCGTGGTGACGAAACCGTTCGCCTTCGAAGGCAAGAAAAAAATGGCGGTGGCCGAACAAGGTATCAAAGAGCTGGAGCAGCACGTCGATTCCTTGATCATCATTCCCAATCAAAAACTTCTGCCGGTGCTCGGCAATAATATGACGTTGCTCGAGGCGTTCAACGCCGCCAACGACGTGTTGCTCGATGCCGTGCAAGGAATCACCGAATTGATCGTGCATCCGGGATTCATGAACGTCGATTTCGCCGACGTGCGCACGGTCATGGCGAAAATGGGCGCCGCGATCATGGGTACGGGGGCGGCGTCCGGAGAAAATCGCGCGCGCGCCGCTGCGGAAAAAGCCATCGCTTGCCCGTTGCTCGAAGATATCGATCTGCAAGGCGCACGCGGCATTTTGGTCAATATTACCGCATCGGAAAATCTCGGCATCGACGAATTCGACGAGGTCGGCAGCATCGTGCACGGTTTTGCCTCCGAAGACGCGATCATCAAAATCGGCACCGCGATCAATTCCGATCTGCACGATGAGATCAAAGTCACCGTCGTCGCGACCGGCATGGGCGAGCGCGCACAGCAAGCGGTGTCGCCATTGAAATTAATCCAAAAAGCCGCAGCGGGCGAGGATAATAACTATGGCGCGTTCGATAAACCTGCGGTGTTCCGTAAAAACAACCGCAACGAAGCACGTGATGCTGGACGTGAAAATCGTGAACCGCGTTTCGGCGCCCAGAAAAAAGACATGGATGATTTACAATATCTCGACATTCCTGCTTTTTTGCGTCGTCAGGCCGATTAGTGTCAAGCAAGGACGCCCCGTAGCGCGCCCCCTTTTTTGAAAACTCGAGTAGTCTCCATTGCGGAAGCGAAATGATTAAACAAAGAACCCTGAAGAATGTGATCCGGGCCACCGGTGTCGGCCTACATACGGGCGATAAGGTCCGTTTGACCTTACGTCCGGGCGAACCCGATAGCGGGATATGTTTTCGCCGTGTCGATTTGCCGCAACCCGTCATGATCAAAGCGACGCCAGAAAACGTCGGTGAGACCACGTTATCGACGACTTTGGTGCAAGGCTCGGTGAAAATTTCCACGATCGAACACCTGTTGTCGGCGTTGGCGGGATTAGGCATCGACAATGCCTTGATCGACGTGTCTTCGGCGGAAGTGCCGATCATGGATGGCAGCGCCGGGCCGTTCGTCTTTTTACTACAATCGGCGGGGGTGCGCGAACAGGATCGTCCGAAACACTTCATTCGCATCAGACGCGCGATACGCGTGGAAGACGGCGATAAATGGGCGGCTTTCGAACCGTTCGAAGGCTTCAAAGTTTCGTTTACGATCGATTTTGAACATCCCGCTTTCAAATCACACATCAAAACCGCGACGATGGATTTTTCATCGACGTCTTTCGTCAAGGAAGTCAGCCGGGCGCGGACTTTCGGCTTCATGAAAGACATCGAGTTTTTGCGCCAAAACAATTTAGCATTGGGCGGCAGCTTGCAAAACGCCATTGTCGTCGATGACGACAAAATCCTCAACGAGGACGGGCTGCGTTATGCCGACGAGTTCGTCAAGCATAAAATTCTCGACGCCATCGGTGATCTCTACCTGCTCGGTCACAACTTGATCGGCGCGTTCAGTGGCTATAAATCCGGTCATGCCTTGAACAATAAATTGCTGCGCCGCCTACTCGAAGAACGCGACGCCTGGGAAATGGTGTCGTTCGAAGATGAATCGGAATTGCCGATTTCATTCATGCGTCCGGTGTCACAACTCAGCGCGGCGGCGTGAACGGGTGGCGATACAACTATTGAGCCGCTGTAACGCCCGATCGAGCGCCGCGTCCGCGTTTTCTTCAGGTACGGCAAGCGGAGAGGGGCGAGGAGTCGGCGGTGACGTGAACAGGCTGAGGGACGGACCGACGAGAATGCGCACTTGCACCTGCCGAATCGCCGCGATCCCGAATGTGGATTGTAACCGGGCTTTTATCATCTCGCTGTAGAATCGCAGTTGTGTCGCCCAAACGGCGGCATCGGCATGAATCAGCAAACGCGCGCTGTCGCTGTCCCAACGCGCGTGACACACTCGAGGACGCAGATGCTCTGGTAAAGCTTCACGTATTGCGTCGAGCAAGCGTTGTTGTTGCCCGATTTCGTCGAGCAAGCGTTCGATCACTGCGTTGCGACAGGCCAAGGCCGATTTGAAAGGCAAGGGTTGCGACATACAAGCGCTCGTAATGAAAAATTCAGCGGGAAGGGAGAGGCGCGATTATACTTGACACGATTTCATCCGATGCAACCATCGCAGCGATAGTTAGGGAGAGCTGACATGAACCAAACGATCGATCAAATTTTGGCGCAGCACCAGCACGATGCCACCCGCTTGCTGGGCATGCTGAGCGATATTCAACAAACCTACCGTTGTATCGACGATGCGGCCATCGAGCAGGTGGCGCAAATCTTGAACATTCCGCGCACACGGGTGTTGGCGGTCGTTGAGTTTTATAATTTCTTGCACCGTACACCGCGCGGTCATTACGATATTCTGATCAGTGACTCGATCACCGATCACATGTTGGGCAAGCAGGCGGTGATGGACTACCTGTGCCAGCGCCTCGGCGTAAAACCAGGTGAAGTGCGCGCGGATGGCGTGGTCAGCGTCGATAATACTTCGTGTACCGGACTGTGTGACCAAGGCCCGGCGGGGTTGATCAATGGCCGAGCGATGCCTCATTTGACGCGCGAGCGGGTCGATGCCATCGCCGAGCTGATCGAACGCCAAGTGCCGCTCGCCGCATGGCCGGAGGAATGGTTCGCGATTGCCGACAACATCCACCGACCGGATTTGTTGTTGAACGAAAAACTGGCAGCCGGCAGTGCTTTGCGCGCGGCGTTGCAACGCGGTGGGGACGCAACGTTGCAGGAGATCGACGCATCCGGTTTGCGCGGACGCGGCGGTGCCGGCTTCAAAACCGCGATGAAGTGGCGATTCTGCCGCGAAGAACCGCAAGCCGAACGCTATGTCGTGTGTAATGCCGACGAAGGCGAACCGGGAACGTTCAAAGACCGCGTGTTGCTAAACCGCTATGCCGACGAAGTGTTCGAAGGCATGACGGTATGCGGCGCGATAATCAGCGCGCAACGCGGGTTCCTGTATCTGCGCGGCGAATATGCTTATCTTTTACCGCATCTGGAAAATGTGCTGGCGACACGCCGCCAAGCTGGGTTGTTGGGCGGCAACGTATTGAGTACTAGCTTCGATTTCGACATCGAAATCCGTTTGGGAGCGGGCGCTTATATCTGTGGCGAGGAATCGGCGCTGATCGAATCCCTGGAAGGCAAGCCCGGCATTCCGCGCAATCGTCCTCCCTATCCCGTGACCCACGGCTATCTCGGACGTCCCACCGTGGTCAATAATGTCGAAACCTTCCTTGCCGCAGCAAAAATCGCCTATCACGGCGGCGCTTGGTTTGCGGCGGTCGGAACATCGAAATCTTCGGGCACGAAAATTCTCAGCATCAGCGGCGATTGCGCGCGTCCCGGCATTTACGAATTCCCGTGGGGAACGTCGTTGCGCGATATTCTTGCGGCGTGCGGCGCTAGCGACGTGATGGGGTTACAGATCGGCGGCCCTTCGGGGACTTTTGTTTCGAATCATGAATTCGACCGCGTGATCGCTTTTGAGGATCTCGCGACCGGCGGTTCGTTCATCGTCTTCGATACACGCCGCGATATTTTCGAGATCGTCCATAATTTCACGCATTTCTTTGCCCATGAAAGCTGTGGTTTCTGTACGCCGTGCCGCGTCGGGACTTCGTTGTTGAAAAAGCAATTTGACAAAATCTACGAGGGGCATGGCTCGGCGGGGGATGTCGTCGAATTGGAGGGACTAGGGCGTCTGGTGAAAACGACCAGCCATTGCGGCTTAGGGCAAACCGCGGCCAATCCAATTTTGACGACGCTGGAGCGTTATCCCGATCTGTATGATCAAAAACTCAAAAAAATCAGCTATGAACCAGGGTTCGATCTCGATGGTTCCTTGGCGATCGCGCGTAGGCTGACGCAACGCGACGATGCCGCCGCGCATTTGGCGCAAGTGGAGGATTGACATGGCAGCAACGATCACGATAGACGGTAAAACGATACCGTTCACCGCAGGGCAAACCATCATGGAAGCGGCAACGGCGGCGGGCGTTTACATTCCGCATTTGTGCCACGCGCCGGGTTTCACGCCGCACGGCAGCTGTAAACTGTGCACGGTCAAAGTCAATGGACGCAATTGTTCGGCCTGCACTTTCCCGGCGATGGAGGGCCAACAAATCATCAACGATAGCGAAGAATTACGCCACGATCGTCGCATGATCACGCAAATGTTGTTCGTCGAGGGCAATCATTATTGTCCGTTTTGCGAAAAAAGCGGCAATTGTCAGTTACAGGGCGTCGCTTATCATTTGAGTATGCTCGACAGCCATTTTCCGCATTTTTACGCGCATCGCGACGTCGATGCCTCGCATCCCGACGTGATGATCGACCACAATCGCTGCATATTCTGTACGCTGTGCGTGCGCGCCAGTCAAGAATGCGACGGCAAGAATGTCTTCGCGATCGCCGGGCGCGGCATCAATAAGCGCTTGGTCATCAACTCGCCGACGGGCTTGCTCAAGGACAGCGATTTGGACAAAAATGACAAAGCCGCGCAGATTTGCCCTACTGGCGCGATTTTGATCAAGCGCGTCGGCTATCAAATCCCGATCGGTCAACGTTTGTACGATCACCAAACGATCGCGGAAATCAGCCTCGCGCGGGAGGCGGTCGAGCATGAGTGATAAAATCCGCGTCGCGACGACGTCGCTCGCTGGCTGTTTCGGTTGTCACATGTCGTTCCTCGACATCGACGAGCGCTTGCTGCAATTGGCCGAAGTCGCCGAATTCGACCGTTCGCCCATCACCGACATCAAGCATTGCGGCCCTTGCGACATCGGCTTGATCGAAGGCGGTGTATGCAATGCCGAAAACGTCCACGTGCTGCGTGAGTTTCGCAAGCATTGCAAAATCCTGGTCGCTGTCGGTGCGTGTTCATTGAACGGCGGATTGCCGGCGATGCGCAACAGCGTGCCCTTGGAAGAGTGTTTGCGCGAGGCCTACCTCGACGGTATCGGTGTCGAGAATCCACACATCCCCAACGACCCGGAATTGCCGTTGCTGTTGAATCAAGTGCATCCGATCCACGAAATCGTCAAAGTCGATTATCACCTGCCGGGTTGCCCACCGTCTGCCGACGTGTTCTGGAAATTTTTGACCGATCTCATTGAAGGCCGCGAGCCGAGTTTGCCTTACGAACTGATTCATTACGATTGATTTGACGGGTAAGCGCAGTCCGGCGCGTCGCGCGTCGCCTCAGTATGCTTTAGTATGCTTTCATTCGTCGTAGGGCCGGCCCACCGTGCCGGCGAGGATACAACCATGTACGAACATCTCGAAACTGCCGAATCCACCACATCATTGAAACGAATCGTCATCGATCCGGTCACGCGCGTGGAAGGCCACGGCAAAGTCACACTATTGGTCGATGAGGCCAATCAAGTCAAACAAGCGCGGTTGCATATCGTTGAATTCCGCGGCTTCGAACGCTTCATCCAAGGTCGCCCGTATTGGGAATTGCCGGTGTTGGTGCAGCGTTTGTGTGGAATTTGCCCGGTCAGTCATCATCTGGCCGCCGCGAAAGCGATTGATCAGCTGGTGGGCGTCGATCCGGACAAACTTCCGCCGACTGCCGATCGGCTGCGCCGGTTGTTGCACTTTGGGCAAGTGTTGCAATCGCACGCGCTGCATTTTTTCCATTTGTCCAGCCCCGATTTATTGTTCGGTTTTGATAGTGACGTCAGCCAGCGCAACATCGTCGCCGTGCTGCAAAACTATCCCGACATCGGCGTGCAAGGCGTCAAGCTGCGTAAATACGGTCAGGAAGTCATCCGCGTGGTTTCTGGCAAGCGCGTGCACGGTACCGCCGCCTTGCCGGGCGGCATGAACAAGCCGTTGTCGCCGGCGGAACGGGACTACCTACTGCAAGACATCGACCAAGTCATTGCCTGGGCGGAGGAAGCGGTCGCGTTGATCCAGCGCGTGCATTGCGCGAATCTGCCGTATCACGACGAATTTGCGACGCTGCCAACCAATTATCTCGGCTTGAGCCGCGCCGATGGCGCGCTCGAACTTTACCACGGCGGTTTGCGCGCGAAAGATGCGCTGGGCGGCACCATTTTCGACCACGTCGATTACTGCCGCTATAACGACTATATCCACGAGGAAGTGCGATCCTGGTCGTATATGAAATTCCCGTACATCGTGTCATTGGGCAAAGAACGCGGCTGGTATCGCGTTGGGCCGCTGGCGCGCGTCAACAACTGCGATTTCATCGATACGCCGCAAGCCGAGGCGGCGCGCCAAACCTTCAAAGCCCACGGCGGCGGTAGCCCGATGGTGCACAGTACGCTGGCGTTCCACTGGGCACGTTTGATCGAATTGCTGTACTGCGCTGAAAAAATCAAAGTCTTGCTCGAAGACCCCGTCACATTGGGCCACGATTTGCTGGCGCAGTATGAAAAACGCTACGAAGGTATCGGAGTCATCGAAGCGCCGCGCGGCACACTGTTCCATCATTATCAAGTCGATGACAACGATTTGGTAACCCGCGCCAATTTGATCGTTTCAACGACCAGCAACAACCAAGGCATGAACGAATCGGTCCGACAAGTCGCCGCCGCATATCTATCGGGTCGCGAATTGACCGAACCCTTGCTGAATCATCTCGAAGTCGCGATTCGCGCTTACGATCCGTGCCTGTCGTGCGCCACGCACGCCGTTGGCAAAATGCCGCTACAAGTCGATTTGATCGACGAGACGACAGGAGGCATAGTGGATCGCTTGATCAAAGACAGTAGCGGAGCGATTACGCGCGTGCTGTGATGCCGGCGCCGATTTTAATCTTCGGCTATGGCAACAGTAGCCGTGGCGATGATGGTTTGGGACCGGCGTTTTTGCAGGCGTGGGCTGCGTCGCCACATTTCGACCCAGCGCGGCAAGAGCTATTGACCGATTTTCAACTACAAGTCGAGCACGCGTTGGATTTGCAAAACCGCGAATGGGTGTGCTTCGTCGATGCCTCGCTCGCCGCGCCCGCGCCGTTTCGTTTCGAGATACTCGATCCGCAGCGCGATGACAGTTTCACGACGCACGCGATGTCGCCGCAGGCGTTGCTCGCGGTTTACCAGCAGGTGTTGCGGCAAACGCCGCCACCGTGTTTTCTGTTGAGTATCCGCGGTTACGACTTCGCGTTGGGTGCTGACTTGAGCGAATCGGCGCGTGGTCATTTACGCCAAGCGCTGCTTTTCATCGAAAACTTATTGACTCAAACCGTCGAGGTATCCGAATAAGAGGGATGTCAAACGCCTACTACTTTTTCTACTTGAGCTAGTTTCTACGATTCCAGATCGATCAACCCAATCGCCAGGGTCTGACGAAAAACCAATAATTCAACATATTCATCCAAGGTCTTAAATTTATGAAAACACTCTGTAAATACGCTTGGTGTTTGGTTTTGTTTGATCCGTTCATCGCGAACGCGCATACCGGCATCGAGATGACGCCGAGTTTCTGGCATGGCTTCCTGCACCCCTTGAGCGGTGTGGATCATATTGCCACGATGCTCGCGGTCGGTATTTGGGCGGGACAATTACGGCGGCACTATCTATGGCTACTGCCGATGCTGTTTTTGGTGGTCATGATGCTGGCTGCGTTGTTCGGCATGGTGGGATGGCAAGGCGCCTTCACCGAATGGGGCATCATGCTGTCGGGCATTGCCTTGCTGCTAGCTATCGTCAGCGCTGTACGCTTGCCGTCGTGGGTCATGTTAGTAGTCATCGCCGGCGCGGCGTGGTTCCACGGCGTGAGTCATGGCATGGAAATGCCGGCGAATGCCGAGGGTGTCGAATACATCAGCGGGTTTGCCGTGGCGACCGCGCTGTTGCATTTGCTCGGCGTGTTCCTCGGATATCGTTTGGGTCATATCTGGCAATGGCGTATGTTTACGCCTTTTTGAAGAGCACAATCTTTCTCGAACAGCCGGCTCGCTTTCCCGCATAATCTAAAGACAAAATCTTGACTGATGTGTTGACGATGAAACCAAGGAACGATGGCGTGAAACTGTTCGTAACAGTTTAACGTTCCATGTAGTCCAAGACAGACTTCTTTAGCCCAAGTTTTATGACTTGGGCTTTTTAGTCCGATGGGACGCGAATTGAAGCCCTATGCCACAATGACTGTATCGACCCACCAGCCCCACTCTCTCCCCAAACATACCGGAATCCAAGATGTTCTCGACGATCTCATCCGCTCGCTGGCGGCGATTCAGCAAATTTCCGAACTCGATGGCAAAGCCAACGATGAAAAAACCTTGATCAGCTTGGCGTTGCAGATCTTGCTACAGCATCAAGACATGGAGCGTTGTTCGTTTTTTCTGTGGGTCGAAGATCGCTTGGTCAATGTCACCGGCATGAGTGTCGATGAGTTGGCGGGATTGCGCCAAACCCCATTGCCGTCGTCGCGCACATTTCGGCTCGGTGAAGGCATTATCGGCATGGCCGCGCAAACGCGCACCATGCAGTACTGCGACAATTGCCCGGAAGATTCGCGCTTTGCCACCTACGCCGCAGCGAGCGACACGATACCGGGGTCTTTGATCAGCGTACCGGTGCTAGCCGGCGAAGAACTCCTCGGCGTGTTGAACGTCTCGCATCCGCAGCCCCGTTACTTCACCGAATGGCACAAACGATTGCTGCATATCTATCGCAATTTGCTGAGCCAGCTGATCACCAATGCGCGATTGTTCCAAAAAATGGAACAACAGATCAACGCGCGCACCGCGAAACTCCGCAAAGCCCTGGACGAAGTGCAACAGCTCAAGGAACGTTACGAACAATTGTCAATGATCGACGAGCTGACGGGCTTATACAACCGTCGCTACTTCTACGCGCAACTCGAAACCGCCGTCGCGCGTAGCAAACGCTATGGCGAGTCGCTGTGCCTTTTGGTTATGGATTTGGATCACTTCAAAGCAGTCAATGATCACTTTGGCCATCTCAACGGCGATCAAGTTTTAATCAAGGTGGGCGCGTGTTTGAAAGAACAGATGCGTGAATCGGATGTCGTCGTGCGCTATGGTGGCGAAGAATTCATCGTCATTTTCACCAATACCTCGTGCGCGAACGGCAAACGTTTTGCCGAACGTGTTCGCAAAGCGGTCTCCGAATTGAGCTGGACATTTGACGATCAAACGTTACGGATGACGATGAGCATCGGTTTGAGTTGCTTCGACCCGCATTGCACGCAACTGGCGACCATGGATTTTGAACACCTGATACACTGCGCCGATTTGGCACTTTACGAAGCCAAAGCGCGCGGTCGCAATCGCGTTTTGGCGTATGCCGATCTCACGGAATCGGCGTCTTCTTCGAATCTTTCCTGAATTCATTTACGAGGCAAACAACCAACATGGCACTTCATTGCGGTATCGTCGGCTTACCCAATGTCGGCAAATCCACGCTCTTCAACGCACTCACCCAAGCGACCATCGCTGCGGAAAACTATCCGTTCTGCACCATCGATCCCAACGTCGGCGTCGTACCGGTGCCGGATCGTCGTTTGGATCGCTTGGCGGAAATCGTCAATCCGCAAAAAATCGTCCCGACCACGATCGAATTCGTCGATATCGCCGGGCTCGTCGCCGGCGCCTCGAAAGGTGAAGGTCTGGGTAACCAATTCCTTGCCAATATCCGCGAAACCGAAGCGATCGCCCACGTCGTGCGCTGTTTTCACGATGACAACGTGATCCACGTCGCCGGGCAAGTCGATCCGCTCAGCGATATCGACGTAATCAATACCGAACTCGCGCTGGCCGACATGACGACGCTAGACAAAGCGCTGCTCAAAGTCGGCAAAGCGGTAAAAGCCGGTAACAAAGACGAGCTGTTCAAGAAACAGGTGTGGGAGCAAGCGCTGGCGCATCTCGACCAAGGTCGTCCGGTGCGCACTTTGGCGCTCGATTTTGAAGCGGCGCAAGTGTTGCGCGATCTGCATCTCCTCACCGCGAAAGCGACGATGTATATCGCCAACGTCGATGAAAACGGCTTTCACGACAATCCGCTGTTAGTGCAAGTAATTAATCACGCCACGCAAGAAGGCGCGCTGGTTGTTCCCGTCTGCTGCGCGCTCGAAGCCGATATTGCATCACTGCGCGATGAGGAAAAGAAAGAATTCCTCGCCGATCTTGGTCTGGAAGAACCGGGGCTCGATCGTGTCGTGCGCGCCGCTTACCAGTTGTTGAAGTTGGAAACGTATTTCACCGCCGGGGTCAAGGAAGTGCGTGCCTGGACCATACCGGTCGGTGCCACGGCGCCGCAGGCGGCGGGCGTGATCCATAGCGATTTCGAAAAAGGTTTCATCCGCGCCGAAGTTATTAGTTACGAAGATTTCGTGCAATATCGTGGTGAACAAGGCGCCAAAGATGCGGGCAAATGGCGATTGGAAGGCAAGGATTACATCGTGCAAGACGGCGACGTCATCCATTTCCGTTTCAATGTTTGATTTGCTCAATCGTGTGTTTTGTCGAACCATCATTGATCTGTTTGTGATCTGTTTGAACAATGATGTCGGATCACATCGTGCGTCGATAGGCGAATAAGCGTCTTAATTTTCGATGTATTCGCTTGTTACGCGCGCTTAGCTTTCATTCGCGGGCGTGATAATACAACAGACTTAATAACTAAAGTTTCGGAGTTAAGAAAATCAGATAAAGCATTGATAAATAAGAAATAGAGCGCTCTATTCGGGCATAATACTTGGAAATCTTGACAATCCAACTTAACACCCAAATAGAACGCCTATGCATCGTGCCACAAAGCTTCCCGAACTACCAACCCTGACCCGCGATTTTCTGCAGCAAAGCGGCTTATTAATGGATAACGTCTTTGCCAGCCTTTGGCAGCAATGGGGCATGAAAACGTTGT
>Ga0116211_1000382_pt1 | contig 24775 bp, 22 predicted proteins | sample SaghotsprinmetaG_FD_94484 | JGI IMG/M metagenome (GOLD analysis project Ga0116211, IMG submission 94484) | Hot spring microbial communities from South Africa to study Microbial Dark Matter (Phase II) - Sagole hot spring metaG | ecosystem: Environmental > Aquatic > Thermal springs > Hot (42-90C) ... | reverse complement strand
ATAAAATACAACACTATCTTACCACAAAAAAATTATTTTTGCAAAAATTTTGATGATTTTACACTAATCCATAACATATTGTGCAATTTTGGATTTAAGTAAGAAGGATTAATATCGTCTCTGTTGAATATTGTATATAAACATTCATAGGTGTCAAATTTTGCGATTTTTTGCAAAAACAAAAAAGTAAGAAGTTAAAATTCTTACTCTTTTGTTTTTAATTGCTTTTTTGTAATTTTTAAATTATTTTATTACACTAAATTATTTTATTACACTAGATATTTATGAAATTTTATAAATTTTGCATACTATGTGTGTTTAAGAAATTTTGTATAATTTTAATAAAATTTATTTGACTTTAAAAATTTTTTCAATAATATATTAACATATTATAATATAATAATATATAAATTATGAATACATCTTTAGATAATGCGCAAAAAATAGCAGAAATTATGAAAAACTTTTCTAATAAAGATAAAATTGCTATTTTATGTTTTTTGTGAGATGAAGAAAAAAATGTAAGTGAAATTATGAAATGCTCTAATCTTTCTCAATCACAAATTTCTCAATATTTAGGAAAAATGAAACTTGAGTGAATTTTAGAAAGCAAAAAATCTGGAAAAGAAGTTTTTTATAAAATAGCTGATACAAAAATACTTGAAATAATAAAATCTTTAAAATTAATTTTTAACAAATAATCTATGAAAAAAATAATATTTATAATTACTTTTTCTTCTATATTTTTGTTTTCGTGTAAAAAAGAAGAAATCCAAACAAAAAAAATATTTGAAACTCAAAGTGTTGCAACTTGAAGTATAGAAATGAGTCAAAATTATGTTTGATATGTTCAAAGTGAAAACGAGGTGAATATTTGACCAAAAATTTGATGAAAAGTTATTTTACTAAACAAAAACATTTGAGATAGTGTAAAATCTTGAGAACTTATTGCTCAAGTGGATTCTAGCGAAGCAAGTTCAAATTTTTCTTCAAATGTAGAAATAATAAACTCACTAGAAAATCTAAAGAATTCAACTATAGAAAGTTATCAAAAACAAATACAATCAAACCAAGAAAAAATAAACCAACTAAAAAAATCTATAGAAATTTCTCAAATAAACATAGAAAACACAACTTCTTGAGTAATTGATACTGAACTTATTACTCAATCACAAATAAAAACAGTTGAGAATCAAATTATTCAAGCTCAAAATTGACTTGATATTGCATTGTTAAATCTAGAAAATACTAAAACTACACTAAAACAAAAAGAAATTGATATGTACACAAATTCAAATAATGCTATCAATAATGCCATTATTTTATGAAATAATGTAATAGATTTTTATGATAATATTTATTGAGTAACACAAAAAAATAAAAATAAAAACGATAATTTTGAAATATATTTATCAGCAAAAGATTCTAAATTTAAAACTCAAGGAGAAATTTTATTATGAGAAATAATAAAAGATTTTGAAAATTTAAAAAATTTTTCTGCTAATAATGAAAAACAATACACTTTACAATATTTAAATATAGCATACGAACTTTTTAATAATAAAGTAACAAATTTTTTAAATATTTCTTATAAAGTTATGGAAAATTCTGTAGAAAATACTTATCTTCCTCAATCAACTATAAATGATTTCAAACAAAAAACTACTGAATTTCAAACAAAAAATCAAAGTCTTATTTTAACTGTAAGTGGAAATTATATAATTTGACTAAAATGAAGTATAGATATGATTAATAGTTTTGAAAATGAAAAAAAATCAACTTTAGATATGTTAGAAAAACAAGTTATTAATGCTGAAAATCAATTAAAGATTTTACAAGAAACTCTAAATAATTACAAAGCTCAATCAAACTCAAGCAATACTCAAATATGAGCTTCTTTATTACAAGCAAAAAAACAAAAAGAAATCCTAGAATCTCAATTACACGAAACAAATTTAGCAATTGAAGCATTAAATAAAAAAATGAAAGCAAGTATTGATGAGATAAATACACAAATTTCCCAAGTAAAAGCTTGAAAAAACACTTCATGAATTATGATTGAAAACTCCAAAGTTTATGCAAATTTTGATGGAATTATTACAAAAAAATATGTAGATTTATGACAAGTTATTTGATGATGAACTCCTATATATCAAATAAGTTCTTATAAAAAATTAAAAGTTGAAGTACTTGTATGAGAAGAAATTGAAAAAAATATTTCTATATGAGAACATGTAAATATAGAAATAGATTGAATTTCAAATTTGATAAAATGAACTGTAAAAAATATTCATCCATCAAAAGATTTAATTACAAAAAAAACTATTGTAGAAATACAAATTCCAAAAAATGATGATATAAAAATTTGAAGTTATACAAAAGTTTATTTCAATATAAAAAATGAAAATAATTGAATTATTATTCCAAATAGTGCTATTTTAGAAAAATACCTTATTCCTTGAGTTTATACGATAAAAGATAATAAAGCTATTTTTAAAAAAATAGAAATTATATATAAATCAAATAATTTTTCTCAAATAAATTGATTGCAAGTTTGAGAAATAATTATCACAAAATGAAAAGAAAATATTTATGATTGAGAAATTTTATATAAATAAAAAAAATAATATGTTTAAAAATATTGCTGAATTTTTTATAAAAAACTCTAAATTCACTTTTGTTTTAGTTTTTGTAAGTTTGATAGTTGGTATAGCTAGTTATTTTACTTTGCCAAAACAATTCAATCCAACTATTATAGTTCCTGCTTTTTCTATTCAAATTCCTTCTTATTGATTAAATGCCCAAGAAGTAAATAAAAATATCATAACTCCAGTGGAAAATTTACTTATGGAAATAGAATGAATTGATGAAGTTTATTGATATTCATACGATAATATGGCTTGAATAATGGCAAAATTTAAAGTATGAATAAATAATGAAGATGCAAAGATAAGAATTACTCAAAAAATAAATGAAAATTTAACTACAAAACCATATGAAATTTGAACTCCTATAATAAAAACTATAAACCCTGAAGAATTAGTTCAAATCACTTATGCAATTAATTATATTTGAAATAAATTAAATGAAGTTGATACTCAAATCTATCTTCGTCAAATAGCAAATGTTATAAAAGAAGAAGTAAAAAAATTAGAAAATATAACTACTATGGAAATAGTTGGATGATTGAAAAAAGATATTTATATAAGTTTAGATTTAGATAAAATAAAAGCTAAAAATACAGATATTTTACAAGTGTATGAAGTACTTAAAAAATACAATCTTAACTCTCCTTCTTGAAATATAAATACTTCCTGAGAAAATATTTTTTTAGAAGTAAAATGAAAAATTGAAAATATTTCTGATTTAGAAAATATAGTTATTTCAAATATAAACTGAAACGAATTATATTTAAAAGATATTGCTGAAATTTGATATGGAATAAAAGATATAAAATCAAATATAGTTTATAATAACAAAAATAGTATTTTGTTGTGATTTGGGAAAAAACAATGAACAAATGCTGTAAAAATAACTGATTCTATAAAAGATAAAATAAATTCTTTAAAATTACCAAATGACATAGAATTAAAAATTATTCAAAATGAATGAAAAACAGCCAAAGATGCTACAAATTTGCTTTTATGAAATTTATTTCAATCTATTATAATAGTTTTTTTTGTTTTAGCTTTCTATTTAGGTTTCAAAGATGCATTTAATACTGCATTTTCTATTCCTTTAAGTTTGGGACTTGTTTTTTTTATTGCTATTTTAATTTGAGATAATATAAATAAAATTACTCTTTTTGCATTGATTTTGGTTTTATGAATGATTGTAGATAATTCAACTGTTGTTGTTGAAAATATTTCTCGTCATTTAAAAGAAAGAATACAAAATAAAAAAACTAAACTTCAAGCAATTTTGGAAGGAACTCAGGAAGTTTGAACTTGAGTGATTATGGCAACTATTACTAGATTACTTGCATTTTGAGCAATGTTTGCTGTAACTGAAATGATGTGAGAATATATGTGACCAATTCCAAAATATGCAATTATTGCATTAACTTTATCTTTATTAATTTCTATAACAATAAATCCTTGGTTAAGTTATTTATTTGCAAAAGATATAACTCAAAAAGATACTGAAATAAAAATGATAGAAAAAAAATATGATATAAGAAAAATTTATCTAAATTTTATGCAAAAATTTTTATCAGATGATAAAAAAGCAAATAAAAAAAGAAAAATTTTTAAATTTAGTTTTTGGATTTCACTTGTATTAATAATTTTAGTACCAATATCTTTATCTATTTTTAAAGCTAGAATGCTTCCAAAATCAAATCAAAATCAAATTTATGTTTGGATAGATGCACCAAGATGAACTACTTATGAAAAAATGCTTGAAATTGATTCATATTTTAAAGATTATTTATTATACAAAACTCCAGAAAATTTAAAAATAATTGATAATATAACAAGTAGTATTTGAGAAGCTTTTATGTGAGATTTTTCAAACTTATTTAGATGATGATCACAAAGAGTTTTTGAAAACCAACTTTCAGCAAGAGTAAATTTTATAAATAAAGATGAATATAAGAAAAAGTTTGGGAAAAAAAGAATTACATCAGAAGATTATACTATAAAAATAAGAGATGATTTTAGAAATTATATGTTAGAAAAATATCCAGATATAAAAATAAAATTATTAGAAGATCCTCCAGGTCCACCAGTAGAATCAACATTTCTTTTAAAAGTAAAAGGAACCGCAGAAAAAGAAAATATTGATAATTTTACTTTTAAAACATACAAAGAAATAGAAAAAATTTCTGAAAAATACTCATTAGAGGATTTATGATGGAGTTTTGATACGACTTACCAAAAAATAGAAATTAATGTTGATAATAATTCTGCATCAAAAGCTGGTATTTCTACTTACCAAATTATAAATACTTTATGAATTATTTATAATGATGTAAATATTTGAATAGTAAAAAATATAAATAGTTTTGATACAAGTTCTATAATATTATGAGTAAAAAAAGAGCAAAAAACTAAAATTGAAGATATAAAAAATATCAGCTTTACAAATGTAGAGTGAAAAAAAATATCTCTTGATAGTATTGCAAATATAAATCACACTTTTGTAAGTCCAATAATAAGAACTGACAAAAGACAGGTTTCAAATATTATTTATGCTGAGATGTGAAATGAAAGCTTAATTTATCCTGTTATAAAATTATTCAAAATATTTTTAAGTAATGACTTTTTATGAAATGATTACAAATTAATTTCTTGGAGTCCTTATTACATAAAACTTTTGTGAATTAATGACTGAAAAGAATATATTTTAGAATGGGGATGAGAATGGGAGCTGACTATTGATACTTTTAGAGATTTATGAATAGCTATGTGAATTTCACTTTTTGCAATTTATTTTTTACTTGTTTGACAATTTGCAAGTTTTTGAATAGCTGGGATAATTATGATAACCTTTTTATTAAGTTTCTTTTGAGTATTCCCTATTTTTACACTATTATATCTAATTAACAATGAATATTTTTCAGCAACTTCTATGATATGAATAATAGCTTTATGATGAATAGTTGTTTGAAATGCTATTATTTTGATTGATTATATAAATGTTTTAAAGAAAAATGGAATATGAATTTCTCAAGCATTACTCAAAGCTTGATATACTAGATTTGCTCCAATTATACTTACTTCTCTCACAACTGTTTTTTGAGCTGCAACTATTATTTGAGATCCAGTTTGGTCTGGACTAGCTTGGTCAATTATTTGATGATTATTTGTAAGTTCTATTTTAACTTTAGTTGTTATACCAATTTTTTATTATGATAGTCAAAAAAAGATTTGGGATGAGTGTATGGAGAAAGATAAAATGGAGTGTTAAAAAAGTTAGTTCAATTTCTGAACTAACTTTTTTATTCATAAGGTATTTGATAAGGAGTTCATTTTGAATAAATTTCGCTTCAGTCAGGTGAAACTATTGCAGGTAAAACTATATCACACTTTCTCAAAGTTGATAAAAAATCTATTTTATAATCACAAGGACAACTATTACAGATAACATTTCAAAAAATAGAAGAACCATTTTGTGGATAAATACATTCATTTTTTTTAGTATTATCTACCTCACAAAATCATTTTTCACTACAAATATATCAACTTTTACAAGTATTTATTTCACTATTTTTTAAACATTTTTTATTTAAAATAGGACATCCAAAATTATTTTTATCTCAAGAAATTATCAAACATTTATCTAAATTATCAAAGACTCCATCTCAATCTGTATCTATATTTTCTTCTAAATTATTTAAAATGATTTCTTTTTCTAAAGTATCAATATTTAAACTTGGTTTTAATTTTTTAAAAATATATAAAATATTTTCAAATTCTTCTGTCGTTAAATATTTTTTAGTGTTTAGATTTCCATTTGAATCTAGTTTTACTAAAAAATATTTCTTTTCTTCTCAATAAATATCTATTTCAGAATAATTTATTTCTAAAGCTTTTTTTATAAATCAATAATAATAATTCACACTTCCATCAAGATTTTTTGGCGAAACATCTTTTGATAAATCTTTATTTATTTCTCATAATGAAATCAAATTCATAATTTGATTATTATCTTTAGTTCAATAAATTCAAGAATTTATAAACAAAACTTCCAAAGCTTTTTCTAAGCTAATTCAAGATTTTTCTAAACAATTTTTAGTTCAATCTTGACAAAAATAAGTATTATTTGAATTGTACTTTGAAACTTGAGTTTTAAAATCATCTAATGTTAAAAGTCAAGAAGAATAAACTTCAAAGTTAATTAAAAATAAAATACTTACAATCAAAAATATTTTTTTCATAAAACTAAAAATTAATTTACCAAAGCATACATAACAATTCAAGCAGCAACTGAAACATTTAAGGAATTTTTTTTTCAAACCATCGGTATTATAATATGTTTATCACAAAAATCCAAAACTTTTTTATTAACTCAAAAAACTTCATTTCACACAACTAAACATATTTTATCAATTTTTTTTCAAAAAAGTGTTTTATAATCAATCGCTTCTTTAGTTAATTCAACAGCAAAAATCTTAAATCAATCTTTTTTTAATTTTTGCAAAATCTCCATTATATCCTCATAATATTCCCAATCAATTGTATTTTCTGCTCAAAGAGCAGTTTTACATATATCTTGTCTTGGTGGAGTAGGAGTATATCAGGTAAGTATGATTTTTTCAAATCCAGATCAATCAGCGTTTCTAAAAATTACTCCTACATTTTGCATAGAGCGAATAGAATCAAGAATAATTATTTTTTGCATAATTATTTTTAAATTAATTATGATTTTTTATTATTTTAATTAAAGTTTATAAAATGCACTAGTCCATAACATATTGTGCAATTTTGGATTTAAGTAAGAAGGATTAATATCGTCTCTGTTGAATATTGTATATAAACATCCATAGGTGTCAAATTTTACGATTTTTTGTTTTTAATTACTTTCTTGTAATTTTCAAATTATTTTATTGCACTTACATGTTTATGAAATTTTGCAAAAAATCTCAAATTTTTCTAAAAAAATTTTAAATCATAAGCTAAACGATACTCTACTTCTTGATTTTTATTTATCCACTTAAGTAAAACCATATTTTCTAAATTTACTTTTGGATTTATAATGACAGTTTCTAAATTTTCTTGTGTTAAATTGTAATAATTTAGTGATTTTATATTTTTCTTTACTCAATTATCTATGTAAGAATTGTTTATTACTTCATAAAAAGGAAGTTTTTTTGATAATTTTTCCAAAGTTATATTTTCATCATAGGAAAGTCATAAAAATATTTTATTTTTTACTTTATACATAAGTGGATAATCTTTGTATTTTTCATAAAGATTATATAAATTTTTATTTACTAAATTTTTTCTGTTATTTAGCGACAAAATGTATAAATTTTTCGGGATTTCCTTTCAATCAAATCTATTTGAATACATCAAATCATAAGGCAATGCAAAATAATAAAACTCATTATTACCATTTAATCAAATAGGTCAAATAGGATCATCAAAAGTTGGGTCATAATATTTATCTCAAACTCTTACCCAAGCATGTCAAAATGCAGGAAAATCTAAAGAATCAAAAACAAATCATCTTTTTGTTTCTACATCTTTTACTCAAGCAAAAGATAACATATAAGAAAATAATTTTGTATATCAATCACAAACTCAAGTCTTATTTTTGAAAGTTAATATTCAAGAATAAACTTGATTGTCTGAATTTCTAAAATCTTTATAATAACTTATATTATCAATTACCCAATTATAAATTATTTTTATTTTTTCTTCATCACTAGAAACAGAGGAAATTATTTGAGTAGTTATGTTTCTTATAGATTCTAATTCTTTATCATAATTAGCTTGGAAAAACTTATTATCATCAGCTATATTGTATAAAAATTCATTTTTATTTGAAATATTACTAATTATATTTTCTCAAACTAATCTAAGTTTCTTATAGTCATTTGAAAAATAATATTTATTTTTATCTTTAATAAACAAAGTATTTTTTATATCTATTTTATTATTTTCTAAATCAGATAAATAAACTCAAGCACTATCTTCAAAAAATAAATATTTTGAAAAATTATAAGAATAATAAACTCAATTATTTAATAGATATGGATTTTCTAAATCATAATAATTTGAAAAAATATTTTTAAGTTCTTCATATAAATATTTTTTTTCTAAAGAATATTTTCAAACTATAAAAAATTCATTTTTATATTTTATCAAATATCAATTATTTATTTTATTTTTGATAAAATATTGATAACTTTCTTCATCTACTTTATAATAAGTAGTAAAAATTATTTTATAAATTTCTCATTTTTCACTAAATTCAAAATTATTAGAAACTTCTACATACCTATATCAATTATTTATAAGTTCATTTACAAAAGGTAAATTTATTTTTAAAGTTTTTAATTCCTCTAATTTTTTTGTATTTAGATTTTTTAAAGTATTTAAAATATATAAATTTTTTGTATTTTTAGTACTTTGTATAGCTTTATCTAAATTTTTACTTAGTAATTCTAGAGTATTTAGAATACTTTTTTCATCTTTTTTGACTTTTTCTATCTTTAAATAAAGCTTATTATAATAAACTTTTAGTTCTAAATCATTGTATCAAAAAGAAATGTTTATTGTTAAAAATAATAAAAATATTGCTAAAATAATTTTTTTCATAATTATTTAATGGTTTTGTAAGATATAATTTAACTGATTATCTTCTCCATTTTTAAATTTTTCTACATCCAAAACAATTTTTACATCTGGAGAAATTCAGATTTTATCTATTCAGGTTTGAGTTTTTCAACTAAACCATTTTGCAATTGTATATTTAAAACTACTTCCATCATAATAATATTTTACAGTTTGAACTGATCATTTTCAATAAGTTTTTTCTCAAATAATTTTTATGTTTGGAAAATAATCTTTAAGTGTTGCTATAATTATTTCAGAAGCTGAAGCAGTTCAAGAATTAACTAAAATATAAACTTCATAATCTCATAAATTAATTTTATTATCTCAAAAAGAATAATAAACATAATTTTCGTTTTTATATTTAACAACTGCGGTTTTTTCTCATTTTGGAATAAATAAACTTAATATATCCGTAACTTGTTCTAAATATCATCCTGGATTGTTTCTTAAATCTATTATCACTTTTTTATATTGGCTTTTTTTAAGTTCAAAAAGTGCATTTTTAAATTCACTATAAACTTTATTTCAAAACATTCTTATTTGAATATAAAAAAACTTGTTATCTAAAATTTTGTATTCAACATCTTTTAAAATTATTCTTTCTCTAATTATTTCTACTTCAAAAGTATTTTGATCTCTTAATATAGTTAATTTTACTTTACTTAAAGCAGGTCATTTGATTTTTGATACAGCTTCTGTTATAGTAGTTGTTTTTGTAATTTCAAAATCATTTATTTTTGTAATTATATCTCATCATTTAAGTCATGCTTTTTCTGCTGGAGAACCTGAAAGTGGTGAAATTATTTTTAAAATTCAAGGTTTTTCCATATCAACATAAGCTCAAATTCATTCAAATTCTCAACTTAAACTTTCTTCAAAATCTTTTGATTCGCTTGGTGGAAAAAATGTAGTAAATTGGTCTTGAGTTCAATTTGTAAGTCAATTTATACTTGAATAAATTAAATCAATTTTTACTAAATCATCACTATTATAATAATCACTAAGTAAAGTATTATAAACATCAAGATAAATTTGAAATTTACTTTTTTCCTCATCAGTTTGAAAAAATGAATAATCATCTTTTGTAATTTGATTTTCTTTGTATTTTTTTTCTTGAGCCAAAATTTCATTTATCATAACTAAATCACTATATTTTACATTTCTTGATTTTAAAATTTCTTTATTTTTTTCAGTTATAAAATCAAATCAAGTAGTATAATTGACTATTTGAAAAAAATAATAAGCATTTAGTTTTGATTTTAAATTTAAAATTACATTTTTATTTGGAATAACATTTATATAAACCAATTTTTGAATATTTTCATAATTTTTATTTTTTTCATCTAAATTTTTAAAATTTAGTTTTATATATTTATAGCTTTCAGGAATTTCTTTAAGTAATTTTTCTGCAATATACTTAAAAATTATTTCTCAATTTAATTCTAAATCATTTTTTTCTATAATTTGTGTTTTAAAAGAAGCATAGGTATTATTTAATAGTAGTGAATTATTTAAAAGTAATACTAAAAAGATAACTAAAAAAAATTTTTTAAACATCTTAAATCAAATTAAAAAATATTATTATTTCATCAAAGTTTTTGTGGAGATTCTGGACTAACTCAAAAAATCAATTCAAGTCCTCAAAACGGATATAAAAATCACCAAAATATTAAAAATAATCCAAAAAATATCAAAACTAAATAAGTTCATCAACTTCATAAATATCTCTCAGCCCAAACAAAATTTCCAGTCCAAGATTTAACTACTTTTCTATATCTCAAAATAAGATATCAAGATCAAATCAGTAAAAAAGTATAAAATAAATCTATAATTATCATAAACTATTTTTTATCAAATAAAGAAACTATTTCACGTAAATAATTTTTAAACTCATTTTTAATTTCATCATTTTTTAAAGCATAATTTACAGTTGCTTTTAAAAAACCAATTTTACTTCAAGTATCATATCTAGTTCATTTTATATTTAAACCATAAATATCTTTTTCTTTTCTCATAAGTTCAAATGCATCTGCAAGTCTTAATTCTCATCATTTTTCGTAAGGTGATATTTCTAAGTAATCAAAAATTTCTGGAGTTAAAACATATTTTCATATAACTCAAATTCTAGAAGTAGTGTCTTTTGGTGATGGTTTTTCTAAAAATTTTGAAACTAAAAATACTTCTTTATCATTATTTTCCGTCTCAATCACTCAATAACTACTTACTTCATCATCTCAAATAGGAACAGTTGCTATAATTGGATTATTTTTTTTGTAAAAAGTTTTTACTAATTGTTCTCAAGCGCTTACTTTATAATCTATCAAATCATCTCAAAATAAAACTAAAAATGGTTCATCTCAAATAAGATTTCTTGTTCTAAGTATAGCATCTCCATCTCATTTTGGATAAGGTTGTCTAACATAAACAATATTTGCCATATTATTTAGTCATTTAACAGTTTTTAAATAATCAAATTTTCAAGCTTTATCAAGTCTTTCTTCCAACTCAAAATTTGAATCAAAATGATCTTCAATTGCTCTTTTACTCCTTCAAGTAACAATTATTATATCAGTGCATCATGCTGAAATTGCTTCTTCTACAAGCATTTGCATCACAGGTTTATCAATTATAGGAAACATTTCTTTTGGTAAAGCTTTTGTTGCTGGCAAAAATCTTGTCCCCATTCATGCAGCTGGGATAACACATTTTGTAATTTTTTTCATAAAAAAAGTATAAAATAAATTATACTTTTAGTTTATTAAAAAATTAGCTTTTATCAAGTTTAATTGCAATAATAATTGTCAGGCTTAAAAAAGGACATTTTAAATTTCTTTTTCATTTTTCAATTTTTTCATAATATCTATTAGTTATCTATTCAAATCAATTCAATACTTTAGTTGTTTAATTAAAGGTTTTGATTATTTATTTACCGCTTAAATCATATCTCAATTTGTATTTATATCTCAATCTTTTTTTAAAAAAGAAAATTTAAAGTATTTTTATATAGATAAATCTAAAATTTTAGCTTTTAATTGTCTTTTTCCCATCCAAACATCTTCTATAAAATCAAAAATCACATCCATATTTTTTTGTTTTTTTATTTCGTCATAATATTTTCAAAATCCAAATCATAAAATGTTTATTCCATATTTATTTTTTATAGTTATATGTTCCATAGTTTTTCAAAGAAATTCTATTTTTTCTATCTCAAAATCCTTAAACATAAAAACTGGTTTTTGATTTCAAAATCAATAAGGTTTGTATTTATTTATTTTTTTAATTATATTAAATCAGAATTCTTCTGGAGAGATAATTTTATCTATTTGTAGTATTTTTTTCTCTTTTTTAAAATCTAAATTATTTAATTCATTTGTAAATTTTTCTTTAAATTTCTCAAATTTTTCTATTTCTATACTAAATCAAGCAGCTCAAGTATGTCACCCAAAATGCAAAAAATACTCTTTATATTTTTCTAAATGTTCTACTATAGAAAAATATTCTGGACTTCTACAACTTGCCACTAATTTTTCCTTTTCTCTTTTTAAAACTATTGAAGGTTTATGAAAATTTTCAGTTAATTTTCAAGCAATTATTCAAATTATTCAGTGTTCTATTTGTTCGCTTTCATAAAAAATTACATTGTTTTTTGTATCAATCTTTTTTAGCGCATCTTCATAAAATTCTTTTGTTAAATCTTTTCTTTTATTATTTAGATTTTCTATATCTTTTATGATTTCATTTATTTTTTCTCAATTATTTAAAATGAGCTGAACTGCTTTGTATGGAGTATCAAGTCTTCCAGCAGCATTTAACCTTGGTCAAATAAGAAATCAAAAAATATCAGCATCCAAATCATCATGAATTTTATCTTCTATAAGTTTTTTTATTCACTTAGAACGAGATTTTTTTATTTGTTTAAGTCACTCCAAAACTATTATTCTATTTTCTCAAATTAAAGGCATACAATCTCAAACTGTTCCAATAGCAGCTATATCTATCGTTTCTTGTAAATATTTTAAATATTCTTTTGGTGAAAAAAAATCTTTTGATAAAGCCATCATTAACTTTAAAGCAACTCAAGCTCAAGAAAGATGTTTAAAAGGATATTCACAATCTTGTCTTTTTGGATTTATTATAGCAACTGCTTCTTCAGGAATTATCTCTGGAACAAAATGATGATCTGTTATAATAACATCAATTCATAAACTTTTAGCATATTTTATCACTTCCACATCACGAGTTCAACAATCAACTGTTATAACAAGATTTACTCAAAGTGAAGCTAATTCATCAATAAAATATTTTTTCATTCAATATCAATCAGCTATTCTATCGGGTAATCTATAACTAGCTTGCAATCATATTTTTTTGAAAAAATGCATTAAAATCGATGTTGAAGTAACTCCATCAACATCATAATCTCAAAATATTATTACTTTTTCATTATTTTCTTTTGCCTTTTTAATTCTTTCTACTGCTTTATCCATATCTTTTAGTAAATATGGATTATGTAAATCTAAAAGTCATTTTTCCCTGTAATCACTTCAAAATCTAGTTTTTAGTATTTCTTCTATATCTAAATAAATAGTATTTATATCAAATTTTATAATATTTCATTTTAAACTAATTTTTTCTTGCATTATTTTTATTTATTTTTTAATACATTTATTATATAAATAGTAATTTTATTATATAAAATATAGTAATTTTGCAACAAAAAAAGAGGTGCAAAAATGCAACCTCAAATTTCTCAAAGTATATTTTCAACCAAATCTTTGAGATTTTCAGCAACTTCACGACCAAAACGATATACGCGGTTATTGAAACTGCCAAGATAATAACCAGAATTATTTCCATTGATATAGACATTCCGGTCAGCACCTCCTTGACTAGATGGAACACGAACATGAACCTTTTCACCAGATCCAGTTTTCATAGTTTCATCGATAAAAGCCATGATTTTCTCCTTTTTAATAAACAAGGCTTGGAAATAATATCATAAATGTAGAAAAATGCAAAAAAATTGCTAAAATTGTTTTTTTGTATAAAATAGTTTCGTTTTATAAATGCCCCCATAGCTCAGTTGGAAGAGCGCTAGGCCGCGAACCTAGGTCAGTCGTGGGTTCGAATCCTGCTGGGGGTACCAGAAAAATTAAAAAATAAAATCTAGCTTTGCTAGATTTTATTTTTACTCCATAACAACACTCTCAACCATCTCACTTCCTCAAATATTTTTTATAGTTTTTTTGTAATTATAAGGAAAAATTATTCAAGTAGTAGAATTAAATTTTATTTCAAATTTTGATAATCATCCCAAACTTAAAAGTATAATTCAAGAAGAAAAATTTGAAATTGATGTTGTAGAAGTAATTCTATTTTTTTCTTGAATTATTCATGAATTATTAAAAGTTTCATAATAAATTGGTGCTCCATTTTTCAAAATTATACTTCAAGAATTTGGAGTTTCAAAATAAAAATTTAGTTTTTCTTGTTTTTTTAAAGTTCAGGAAAAAATATTTGTAAAAACTTGTGAAGTTTGTGCGTTAGAAGATAAAAAAACATCTCTTTGATTTTGTTTTATTTTTTTATTTATTTCTTGAGAAATATACAAAAAAGAAAAAGAAATAAACAAAACCAAAAACACACTCCACAAAAGTATAGTTCATTTTTGATTTTTTAGCATAATTTTTGCTTTAATTTATAACTTATGTTAAAATATTTCAAAATTTTTACAAAAATAATTATATAGAAAATGACAACAAATACAAATACTTTAGAAGATTTAAAAGATTTGGTTTTACAAAGTGAAGAAAAAAAAGAATACAAATCTGAAAAATTTATTCAACTAGAAAAAGTTTGTAAAGATTTTTTAGATAAACAAGATACTGATAATACTCTAAAAAGTTTAACAATTTGAGCTTTAAATTTATGAAGTTCTGATATTCATTATGATAATACAGAGGAAAATACTATTATTAGATTTAGAATTGATTGAGTTTTAGTTGATATTTTTACTCTAGAAAAAAAACATTATAAATTATTTTTAGAAAGATTAAAACATTCTTCAAATTTAAAATTAAATATCACAAATATTCCACAAGATGGAAAATACTCATTAAATTTAGACGAAAATAAAATTGATGTAAGAGTTTCTACCCTACCAACTCCTTATTGAGAAAATATGGTTTGTAGAATACTTGATTCAAAAAAAGCAATTATTGATTTTGAAGAACTTTGATTTTTTTGGACTTCAAAAAGAATGCTTGAAAAAGCTATTAGTAAAAAAAATGGTATGATACTGATAACATGACCAACTTGAAGCTGAAAAACTACAACTTTATATACTATACTTTCAAAACTAAATACTCGTGATAAAAAAATAATTACCCTAGAAGATCCTATTGAGTACCAATTACCTTGAATAATTCAATCAGAAGTGTCAGAAAAAAATTGATATACTTTTGAAATATGATTAAAAGCATTATTAAGACAAGACCCAGATATAATTATGCTTTGAGAAATTAGAGATTATGAAACTTTAAACATAGCAACTCAAGCTTCTTTGACTTGACATTTAGTCTTATCAACTCTTCATACAAAAAGTGCTTGAGAAACTCTTGATCGTATAATAAATATGTGATTAAAACCTTATGTTTTGGCTTGAGCCATAGATACAATAATAGCTCAAAGACTTGTTAGAAAAATATGTACTCATTGTAAAAAAGAAATCAAAAAAACACCAGAAGAACAAAAACTTATTGAGGAAATGATGAAAGATATTTGAATGACATCTGTATCAAGTGAAAATATCAAACTTTATCATGGTTTATGATGTGAGCATTGTAATAATAGCTGATTTAAAGGAAGACTTTGAATTTATGAAATTATTTCTTTCAATAAAAAATTAAGAAATATGATTAGAGAATGAGCAACTTCAGAAGAAATTGTTGCAGAATCAAGAAAAATGGATATGATAAATATGAAGGAGGATTGAATATTAAAAGCTATTAAGTGATACACTACTATAGAAGAAGTTTTAAGGGTAGTTTAAAATATTAAATTTAATTAAAAATACTTATGAAAAAATTTTTATTTACAATATTTTTTCTATTTTTATTTTCAAATACCTGATTTGCAAAAGATTGTGAAAATATACAAGATGCTTTTTGAAAATATAAATGTAGAAGTGAAAATATTTGCAAACAGTATGATGATAACAAAAAAGTTTTTAATCCTGAAATGTTCAAAGAAGCTGATAATTATAAAGAAGCTAGTGTGAGCGATGTTTTACTCGTAACTTCTATAAATCAAAAACCTATAAAAAAAGCCGTTTCAATTTATAAAGAAAACATGAATAGTATATATAAATGTGCTTTGATTCAAATTCAAAAAAATTCTTTAAGAAATCTAAGACCTTTACTAAAATTAGATAAAACTTGAGAAGTTTGAAAAGCAATTTCGGTAAAAATGGATGAATTAAATAATAGACTTGATATGATTTCAAAATCAAGTAAATGTTTGTGGATTGATAAAGAAACTACTTCAAATAAATTAAGTATTTTAAAACAAACTACTTATATAACTTGTGATTTTGCTTTTTATAGCGAATATTTAAAAGAATATTATAAAAATATTTGAAATGGTATGTGAGAAGAACAAGAAGAATTTTCTTCAATAGAAGTTTCTAAAAAAATACTTAATTTATCAAATTCTATTGATAAAGAATTACAACATGCAATAAAAATTTTTCCTCTAGCATATCATGCTTATAGTGAATATGAAAATAACTTCACCGTTCATTTTTTGCTTGAAATTATCAAAGAAGATTACAATATACTTAGAAATAAACTTCACCAAGTTATAAATCCTATAAATCAAGTTGGTTATAAAATAATGAATGCAATGTGACTATAAATATTAAAAAAGTAGAGATGTTTCTAAGAAACATCTCTACTTTTTTAATCAACATATATATATCACATAATTGCTCTATCATTTATAGGAACTTTTCTAACTGTTACTTCATACAATAATCTATAATTCATATCTTTTACTATTATGTTATCTTTTACAACATCTATAACTATTCAAACATGACCATATCTTGGATTGTATCATTTACCATGAAATACAACTATTGCTCAAATTCAAGGAGAACTTCAAACATTATGTCATTTAGCAGCTGCATTTCTAAGCCAATCTTTTGCATTTCAAGACCAATCTACATTTTTATACTGTGCAACATACCAAGTACAATTTCACTTTGCAAAAATCCATTGTGGTGTTCTTTTTACAAGTTGATAAACTCAATCAGTATCAACAAATTCAGAGTTTCCTCAATCTGTAAATGAATAATATTTTTGTCAAGAAGTTGTTTTAGTTTTTGTTACAGCTTTCTTAGAAGTTGATTTAGGAACAACAACAGGAACTTCTTTTACAGCTCAAGGAATAATTAAATTTTCTCATAATTTTATAGTTTCATTTTGAGAAAGTCAATTTTGAGCTAAAATTTTTTCTTCTGAGACTTTATATTTTTTAGCCAAAGATGAAACTGTATCTCCAGAAACTACTTTGTGAATGATTCAAGAAACTGGAGGAATTTTTATAACTTCTCCTGGATGAAGTACTTTTGAAGATGAAAAGTTATTTGCCCAAAGTATAGAGTTTGAAGAAACTCCAAATCTAGAAGCTATTACAGATAAAGAATCTCAAGGTTTTATTTCATATTCTATAATTTCTTTAAATCAAGTTATATCTCTAATTCAAGAAGTAAAAGTATTTATAGATAAAAAAGAATCATTTGAAATTATTGCTGGAGTTTCACTTGAATCTTTTTCGCTATAATAATCCAAAATTGAACTTTCATCTATATCTCATCTATAAAAATCATATTGAGGATTTTCATAAAAAAATGATGAAAAAAGTGGATAAACAGGAAATAAAAACACTACTATAAACAAAACTATATTATAATTAAATTTGTGATAAATTGCTCTAAAAGGATGAATATTTCATAAATTATCTTTTAAAATTCTAGAATGTCTTTCAATTCTTGCTTTTAAATTAACTTTTGAAACCATTAAGTATTATTAAAAAATAAAAAGAAGTACTAAACTAACAAAAAAAGGTAGTATGATACTACCCTCCTTTTATGCTATTTTTAATACTTCTAGCTTAGTTAAACTCGCTCTAAATCACAAATTTCTAGTATATCTTTTTTTAGCTTTCATTTTAAAAACTCTAACTTTTTCATCTTTAAATTGTTCTAAGACTTTAAATTCTACTTTAGAACCTTCTACAAATGGAGTTCAAATTTTTGTTTCTTTACCTTCTTCATCGGATAAAAGCATAACATCTACTGATAATTTTTCTCAAATATTTTTATCTAATTTTTTTACATCAATTACATCACCTTTTTTAACGATAAATTGATTTCAACCTAGTTCTACTACGGCTAACATATTTATAAATAATTAATAATTAAAAATTAAGTTTAAAACTTAAAAATAAAAACCCAAATTTTTTTTATTTTTTACGTTTTACAAAATCTCAATTTTTTATTTTGGCTGGGATGGTAGGGATCGAACCTACGAATGTCGGAGTCAAAGTCCGATGCCTTACCACTTGGCGACATCCCAATAATTTTTTGCTTGTTAATTATATAAAATTTTAATATTTGTCAAAATTTTTTGATTTTTTTTTGTTTATTTATATATTTTAAAAGTATCTTTATTTTCTAAATTTTATTTTTATGATGTGAATAGTGAATTTTATTCAAAAGAGACCTAGTGATAAAACTATTTTAGTTTCAAGAGTTATTTTTTGACTTTTATATATTTGAGTAATGTATTATAATTTAATTATTTTAAATAAATGAATTGATAGTTTATATTTATTTTGAAGTGTTGAGTTAAGCATAGAACAAATGCAAATTGCAAAATATGTAATGATTTCTTTATGAATAATTCCAATTTTGATGTGAGTAACAAATATATGTTTGCATAAGAAAAAATATGTAAGAATTATTCAAATAATATTTTGATGCATATTATTTTACGTTGCTGGAAGTATAAAAGAAAGTCCAAAACTTGATTTTGATGTACTTATATGATTTATGTGATTTTTACCACTTTTAGCTTGAATTACTTGAAAATGTATTACAAGTAAATGTATGAAATATAAAGAAACTATAACAAAAATAAGAGTTTAAAACTCTTGTTTTTTTAAAAAAAATTATTTGAAATCATACCAATAATAATTTTTTCAATTTTTACATCCAAAATAATTATCTCTGTTCATTTCATTTTTATAATATCTAGTTCAATCCTCTAAGTTCAATTTAATATTAACATTATTATTTTTAAAAATAATCAAAAAATTCTACAGTTATTGTTTAAAATTAAATTTTAAATTCACTTTTATTATAAACTTTTTTGTAATTTTCAAATTATTTTATTGTACTACATGTTTATGAAATTTTGCAACTTTCTATCAATTCTTTTCTTAATCAATCAATTCAAATATTATTTTTGGCTGAAACTGTTACAACTTTTTGTCAAAAGAAAATATCTTGTGTATGAGAAACAGATTTTTGTATCTCATTACTTGAAAGTCTATCAATTTTATTTAATACAAAAATCAAAGGAATTCAAAAACCCTGCAAAAATTTAAACATATCTATATCAGTTTCTGTAGGTCATAATTTGCTATCTAAAACAACTACTATTTTTTTGATTTCAGAACTAAATTCTTCTAAATACCAACTAATAAGTGCGTCAAGTTTAGCTTTTTGTTCTTGCCCAAGTTTTGCAAATCAATAACCTGGCAAATCAACAAAATAATATTTATTATTAACTTTAAATAAATTTGCTAATTTTGTTTTTCAAGGTGATGATGAAGTTTTTACTAAATCTTTACTTTGAAATATTGCATTCATAAGCGAAGACTTCCCTACATTTGACCTCCCAACAAAAACTATTTGTTTTTTATTATCAAATAAAATCTTATTAGACTCAATAGAAATAGATTTGTCAAAAGAAACTTTTAAATTTTTCATAGTTAAAATTTGTTTTTAAATGCTATTTAGTGTATAATATATTCAAGAATTTTAAAAAACCTAATAAAAAATTAAAATGAATAAAAAAATTATTGGTAATGCTATTTCAGCTTACTTTTGACTTTGAGCTTTACTTTTACTTCCTTCAAAAAAAGAAAATATAAATAATCCTTTTGTAAAAAAACATGCTAAAACTGCTTTATTTATCCACTTTTTGATGTTTTTAAATTATTTAGTTTTCATAATTTTTTCTTTTTTATCTTGAGTTTTTTTATTTTGATTTAGTCTAAATCACATAATAGCTTCAATTATATTTATATGACTTTTTGGCTGGCTTTTGTATGGTGTAAATAAAGCCAGTTCTTGAAATGATTTTAGTATAAGTGATATATCAAATATGACAAAAGCTGATAAAATAATTGAAATAAAATCTTCAAATTTAAACGAACAGTGAGTTTTAACAATTATTTTATCTTTAGTTCCTTTTATTTGATTTTACATAAAAGCAAAATTTTCTAATCATAAAAGCAAAATTATAGAAAATAATACAAAATTAAATTTAATAATAACGCTTATTATAAGTTGATTATTTGTATTTTGATATGAAAATGTTTGACTTTTATTTTGACTTTTTTATTTAATTTTTATTTGATTTTACTCTATTTTACTTATTACAAAGCAAAGTTTGATTTCTATAAATTTAGATAAAATTCCCACTTTTAATGAGATTTACATATATTTTCTAACAATAATTAGTTATTTAAAAAATTATTTTTTTTCTAAAAAATTTCTTTGATTTAAGGAGGTTCTAGAAAACACAAAAAATTTCATAAAACAAAAAAATGAAGAACAAAAAAATTATCTTCTAAGTTTAAAAGATTCAAAATTCAATATAAATATTTCTTATATTCCGTATCTAAATTTGATTTGTTTATTTTGACTAAATTCAAAAAATAAATTTCATATTATAAATTGAATTATTTTAACGATTTTATCAATACTTTTTGTAGTTTTAAAACTAAATAATTTGCAAATATTTCTAGTATTTTTAATATTTTTTGGAATTTGATACGCTAAAATTATTGAATATAAATTTCCCTTTTTATTTGATATTTATGAGATATTTGCATTTATTTTTTGAAAAATATTTTTCACTTGAAAAAAGGCTATAAAGATGCAAAAAGAAGTTCAAGAAGTTAGTTTTAAAATTGAAGAATTAAATACAAAATAGATAAATGAACTGGATAAAAAAGATATTTAAAATAAAAATTTAACTTAAAATCATATTTTTGTAATGATGTAAAATATAACAAAAATATCGCAAAAATAGCATAAATTTGATAATTATAAACAAATTCTAGATTCTTATAATCAATGTTATAAAATAACAAAGTTAATATAGTAAAATAAATTATTGACTTTTTTTGTTGCCAAAATATATAAAGTAAAATAATAGTTAAAATACCATAAATTGAATAATCAAATTTTAAATATTCTGATAAATAAAGCAAAAATCAGATAAAAATAAATTTTAGATAAATTTTTAATTTTTGTGTTTGAATAATTTCAAGTGAAAAAAGTCAAAAAAGCAAAGTAAAACAAATATTAAAAATTTGGTTTCAAAAAAGTAAAAATATAGGAATCTGTGAAATAATTGCTAAAATAAATATTCTTTTTGCGTAATTTCTTTTATTTCTTGTAAATCTATATCATCTCACAATTCACCATGCAAAAAGAGGAAATGCTATTCTTCAAATAATTCTCCAAATTTCTTCTTCAGGAAAAAATAAAAGTCCGATATGGTCTATAAACATTGTAAAAAAAGCAATTATTGTTATCATAATTTAGCTTTGTCAAATAAAAAATCAAACTACAATTGGTGCAACTTGAGTACGTAAAATATGACTTCATAAATTTACTTTTTTACATCAATTTTTTATAAATTCATCATTTTCTTTTTGCGAAAAACCTCATTCTGGTCAAATAAATATGTTTATATTTTGAGTTAAATCTAAACTCAAATCTTTTAATTTTATAGATTTTTCATTTTCAGTGTGAAAAAATACTTTTTCTCAAGTGATTTTAGAAAAATCTAGTTTTTCTAAAAAATTTAATTTTGGAATTATATTTCTATTTGAAAGTTCGCTTGATTCTTTGATAATTTTTTTAAATCTATCTATTTTATTTTCACCTAATTTCAAATATTGACTTCTTTCAGATTTAAAAAAGTTAAATTCTATAAATCAAACTTGTGTTCAAAAATTTATAATTTCCTCTATTTTACCAAGATTATTTGGAATTGATTGAAATAATACAAGTTTTTTTTCTTCTATATCTTTTACAATTTTTTCCACAAAAGAAAAAATAATGTTTTTTTTATCAATTGAAGTGATTTTATATTTATAATCAAAAAAAGTTTTTCAGTTAAAAAATAAAACTTCATCTCAAACCTTACTTCTTAAAACTTTTGTTAGTTGAAAAATTATTTCATTATTATTTAAAATAATTTCTTTTTGTCATAAAATATTTATTTCTAAAAAGAATCTTTGCATATTTTTTATTTAAAATCACAAAAGGAACGAATATTTTCGTTCCCTACATTTTTTATTTCTTATCTTGGCATTCCGTAAAAATCTAAACCATTTGAATCAACCATAGATTTTGTAATAAAATTTTTCTTTTTTCAAGTTTTAAAAAATCATCTTTCATCTAAAATCCCTTGCTCAATCAAAGATTGTATATTTTTAGTTGGTAGTTTTTTCTTTGGAAAATTTTGTTTATTTTCAAAATAATGTGTCCTAGATTTGTAAGATTGGTTTTTTCTAGTTTGTGGATTTTCATTTCCAATATACACTTGATAAGCTGCTTTTTTATTTTTTGCTAATTTTCTTGCTGCAGCTTGTTTTTTCACTATTCTTGAGGAAAGTCCATGCGAATTTGCCATATTTTTCTAAAAATAATAAAAATAAGATTTTGCAAAAGAGTATATAAAAAAAATTAAATATTTCAAGTTTATTTTTATCCTTGCTAAGAGTAGCATATTAATTTAAAGCTTGTATGGTCTAAAAAAAATTATTTTATTAAATATTTTTTCAATAATTTCAATATTTACAAACAATTTCTTTTAATCTATATAATACTTTTTTTATTTAGATTACTATTTATTTATACCACATTTTAAAGATGTTCCAAATTATTTTATTGCAATACATATTTAAAAATTTTCTACATAAAAATTTGACTTAAAAAACTTTTCTATATAATAGCACTACTTTCTATATCAAAGACAGTTGGCAACCAAAATAAGTCCAGCCGAGATAAAAAAGAAGTTTTTAGTTATAAATAAACTTAAACAATATCTTTTTATCCTCGTGGTAAAAAGATTTTTTATTACTTAGAAAGTGAATATATTATAATAATATAATTTTTTAAAAAACATGGCAATTACAAGAGCTAAAAAAAGTGAAATACTTTCAAAATTGATTGAAAATATTAAAAATGCAAAATCTGTATGATTTGCACAAACAAATGCTATGACAGTATCAGAGTTTTCTGATTTAAGAAAAGAATTAAAATCTGTTAATTCTACTTATAATTTAGTTAAAAAAACTTTAGTTAAAATTGCTGTTAAAGAAGCATTATGATTAGATTTAGATTTATCCTTATTACCATGACAAGTTTGAATTATTTGTTCTAATGATGATGCTGTTTCTTGATTATCAAAAACTAATACTTACATAACAAAAGTTTATAATAAAAAAGCACAAATTCAAAAAATAACTTGGGTTGCTTCTATATTTGATGGACAAATTAATAGTCTTGAAAAAACTAAAGTTATTGCTTCTATGCCTTCAAGAGAAACTTTACTTTCAAGATTGGTTGGATCTATGATGTCTCCACTATCTAGAATGACAAGATTACTTGATGCTGCAATTAAAGAAGTTGAATCTCAAGGTAAATCTAAAATTTGAGAATTAGAAGCAAAAAAAGAAAAAAAAGTAGAAACTGAAGTTGAAGCCTCAAAAGTAGAAGAAGTTAAAAAAGAAACTACTGCTGAAGAAATAAAAACTACTGAAGTAACTGAAACTCCAAATCTAGAAGCTGAAATTCCTACTATAAAAGAAGTTAAAGCTTAATTAATATTTAGTATTCTGACTAGAAAATTTCTAGTCAGTAACTAGCTATTAATTAGTTAGAAAAATCTTTTAGGTTTTTAGTATTTAGTTTTTTAGTCAATTTCTAAAATTCTAAAACTCTAAAAATCTAATTGTATTATTTATTTTTTAATTTTATTATTATGGTAGAATTAAGTGCTAATGCAAAAAAAATTATGGACTTAGTTAAAGAATTAACTATATTTGAATTAAATGACTTAGTAAAAGCTATGGAAGAAGAATTTGGTGTATCTGTTGCTGCTCCTGTTATGGTTGCTGCT
>Ga0116211_1000368_pt1 | contig 25508 bp, 22 predicted proteins | sample SaghotsprinmetaG_FD_94484 | JGI IMG/M metagenome (GOLD analysis project Ga0116211, IMG submission 94484) | Hot spring microbial communities from South Africa to study Microbial Dark Matter (Phase II) - Sagole hot spring metaG | ecosystem: Environmental > Aquatic > Thermal springs > Hot (42-90C) ... | reverse complement strand
TGTTCATATTTTATCATCTAATTCTTTTATTTTTTGTCTTAATGGCTCTTTTAATGATTCAACTTCAACTGAATTAGTAAACTTTAATCAATCTAATTCATATAATAATTTATCTTTATCTATTGTTAATAATTTTATTTCTTTTTCTTTTTTCTTCTTTAATATTAATTTTTCTAAAGATTTTATATCTAAATCTTTGAATTTTTTAGAATATCAATAAATATCTCAACCAGCTGCTGATTTAGCTGAATTATAATCTAAATAATATATTTGTGGTTTTCAATTTAAATCTAATTTATTATCTTGCTCAACTCAAGTTGCAACTTTATATAATGCATTTTGATAAAGTGTAACAATTCATTTTTTTATAAAAAGTTCTCTTATATCATTTTTAGATGCTTTTACTCATTTTTCTAATAAGAAATCTTGAATATCTAAATCAACTGGTAAAAATTCATATATTCAAACTCTTCAAACTCTTCAAGTATAACGACAATTAGGACATCATACTCATTGATATATTTTTAAATCTTCAATATTATCAGGTAATTCTGAAATATAGTCACTTTCTAATAATGAAGTATATATTTCTATTTTCATTCTTAAGTATTCATTATCTCTTTTGCTTTTTTCTTCAAAAGTTTTAGAAAAAGAATGATCATTATATTCTTTAACACAGTAAGGACATACATATTGTGCTAATCTTTGTGCCATTATTAAACGAACAGTTGCTTGTATTAGATCAATTTCTATTCATAATCAAATTAAACGATTTAAAGTTTCCCAAGTATTATTTGTATGTAATGATGAAAATACTAAATGTCAAGTTGTAGCTGCAACTTGTGCTGCATTCATTGTTGTTGAATCACGTATTTCTCAAACTAATATAATATCTGGATCTTGACGTAAAGCTGATTTTATTCATTCTTCAAAAGTATATAAATCATTAGGATCATCTCATAATCAAATTTTTCCTGAAGAATGAAATATATAAGATTGATTTATTCAAGGTAATTCATATTCAATAGGATCTTCCAAAGTTATAATATTAACTTCATTAGTATTTAAGTGGTTTAATACAGAAAATAATGTTGTAGATTTTCATGAACCAGTAGGTCAAGTCATTAAAATTAATCAATCTCTAAAGTTTCAAACTTTTCAATTTTTAGGATCTCAAATTATATCATATAATATATCTTGAAATTTTTTATCCATTTTCATTTTTTTTAAATCTAATTGAGAAGGATCATTTGTTAATCTTCTTAATACCATCTTTTCTTGTTTTTGCTCTCAAATAGGTAATGTTGAAGCACGGAATAGGTAAGTTTGTCAGTTTATATTTAATGATATTTTTCAATCTTGTTTTATTTGTCTTTTATTTAGATTCATATTAGCCATTCTTTTTAATTCAAGAACATATTGATCTAATGCAGGTGCTGGTTCTGGATCTGTTAATTCACCATTAACTCTAAATCTTATTTGTCATCACTCTTTATGTAAATAAGGTTCAAAATGAATATCTGAAGCTGCTTTTCAAAATTTAGAATTTGAAGCTTCTAATATATATTGTACTTGTCAAGATATAGAATCTTTATTTTCTTCAATAGTTCATTCAATAGCTATAATTTCTGTTTTTTTAGAAACATTAAATCATTGTTTTTCTGCTTGTTTCTTTACTTGTTCATGTCATTTAGTTAATATATCTCAAGTAGACATATTAGTTGTTAATACTTCTTTTATTACACTTATTGGTGCTATTTTGATTTTAAATTTATAATCAGACATATTTCTATCTTCTGTTATAATCATTCAATCATCTTTTTTTATATCAACTTTTTGAACTTTTTGCATATTAGTTGATTTTGTTCTAAAATTTCTAATTAAATCAACAATATCTTTTGAAGGAAATAAAGGAACTAATACATGTATTTCTTTCTCTTTATGTTTTATATCATAAATAGCAATATATTTTTTATTAAATCAATAAGATATTGATTCAAGAAGTAACTCCTTTGTAATTCAAGAAGTAATAAATGCAACATTAGATCAAAAAATATCATGAACAGAATTAAATACTTCTAATTTTTCTCATCATAATGAAAGTGCAATTGTTTTTATATTTAACTCACTTAATAATCATCTTTCATATAACATTTCCATTAAACTAATTGTTGAATCTCATAAATTATATGATAATTCTTTTCATATTTGAGTTGATATATATCAAGCTGATATTGATTTATCAATAAGGTCTCTTGGACTTAAATATATTTGTTCGTTATTTGACATAAATAATTAAATTATTAGTTAATAACTATTTCTTTACATTATATATTATTCTATTCTTTATTTTTAATATAAAATATTATATTTAATATAAAAATAAAGAAACCTATTTTTCATACTAAAAAAGTGACTGCTGTTTCTCTTATAATTCAAGAAAAAAATAACATTGAAAAACTTTCTTTTAAATTTAAATAATTAAAAAAATTAAATAATCAAGTTGTATATGAAATATCATTTAAAATTAAATAATTAATCATTAAAAACATTCATAATATTTTTAGTATTCAGAAAATTGTATTTTGAAAAAAAATATTTTTTATATTTAAAACATAAAAATATTTATCATATTTTAAATATTCATTAAATAGTTTATGTTTTTTTAAAAAATCTTGTGATAAAACTTGTAATCATTTTGAATAAATTAAGGTATTTATATCATTTAATTTATTTAGAATATTATTTATATGTTGTTTTGATGTTAAATAATATGTATATATAGTATTATATAATCATAAATTATTATTATAAGGGTTATTATCAAACTTTGTTATATCCGTTATATAGTTTTTATATAATTGAGTATTTTCATTTAATTTTTTATCAATTTCTTGTAATGTTATTGATTTATTTTTCAATGTTTTAAAAATATAGTTATTATATAAATATAAAGATATTAAGTTTAATAAAGAAAAAAATATAGATAATATTAAAATTTTTATTCAAGAAGTAGATAATGTATCACTAAATGATTTTAAATAGTCTTTATATGAAAAAATAAAAACAATTCAATCCTTACAAAAATAATTATTTTGATTTTCATAATAAAATCATTCTTTTATACAAATTTGTTTATTTTTTACAACATATCACTCTGCATCACTATAAAGCTCAGATAATTTTATTGTATCATTTTTTATATAAGCATCATTCCAAGTATGTTTATATGATTCACTAAAAAACTTATTACTATTTCAATAAGATGCTGATAATATAAATATTCAATAATATATAAAAAAAGATATTATAAATGTAATTAGAATTTTAGTAATTGATTCTTTAAGCATAAATTAACTTTTATAATTAAATTAATATATTAATTATAATAAATTGAATTAATTAAAAATTCAATATATTTTAAAAATTTGAATTGATTTTTTGTATAATAATAATATTTATTATATTTATATAAATTAAAAAATAATTTTTAATAACATTATATGACAATAAAAATATTAATGACAATATGCTTATTTCAAATTATTTTATGAACTTTTTTATGATATAGAATGTGGCAAAATAAATCGTTATCATTAGATATTACTAACACAATATTAGTATGAATGACAACTGATTATACTGCACCAATAGGATATTTTGAATTTTATATGTGAAAAGAATCATGATATCAAAATAAATATTTTTGATACTATATGTCTCAATATAATATTTGAGTTCAAAATTAATAAATACCTTTATAATAAAAAGTTTCTTTTACTTTTTTATTTTTATAAATTATGTTTTTAACAGTATATAAAAAATATATAATTATCTTTTTATTAGTTTTACTATTTCTAATATTATGATTAGGTTTTTTAAAAAATAAATCATATACTAATATTTCAATAAATAATATTAATACTTGAAGTTTAAATCAAGATAAAAAAGAAAAGAAAGATCCTCTAGGTTGATTAAATATAAATACTAAACCTATAACTGAAGATATAAAACCTTGAGAAAATAATTCAGCTTTTTTAACTGAAATTAGCAAAAAAATAGAAGAAGAAAATCTAAAGAAAGAATTAGAAAATAAAAAATATGTTGATAATTTTAGTGTAATAATTAAAGATTATGCTATAAGTATAAATGAAAATAAAAATATATTATCATTTATATCTAATGAGAGTATTAATAAAATAAAAGATAGAACATTATTAGTGTATAGCAGATTTAATAATGAAGAAAAACAAGCATTTATAAATGATTTAAAAAATGTTTGATTTTCAATAAGTGATAACTTTAATATTGTAAATACAAATGATTTTAATAGTTATATGGATTTTATGATAAAATATCCTTTAAAATCAAAATGAAAAATAATAGAAGTTTCTGAATTTAATTGAAAAAGAGATGAACAAACTGGTATATTTTGCTGAACTTTTCAATATAAATTTGATAATAATAAAACTATGAACATAGAATCTTTATGTTTAGATAAAAATAATAAAATGTTAATACATAATTTATAAAAGATATTACTTTGAAAAAAAGATAGTTTAAACTATCTTTTTATTTATTGTCATAATATGTATCTCCATTATTATCTTCTTCTATGATTTCAATTTCTCAATCTTCATCATCAAGATCTTCATTATCATCATTACTTTCTTCTTCATCATATTCTGTAATAAGATCATCATCTTGTTCATTATTATTTACTTCTTGTATATTTAATCATTCTTCTTCATTAATTTCATTGTTATTTCTATTTAAAATAAATTCACTATCATCATTAATTTCAAAAAATGATAAATCTAAACTTCAACTAATACCATCAACGTGTTTTTTTAAAACAAAAAATTCTAATATTTGTTTATCATCTTTATAAATAGTTCAAGTAAAAGAATCAATAGTTGCTTTTAACATATTATCTAAATCTCTTATATTATCTTCATAAACTCAAAATATTCAAGTTAATGCCATACTACTTTCAGATAATTCTTTATTACTATCATTTTGATTTGAATTATAATAGGTTCTTTTTAAAAGGCTTTTATAACTTTCTGTATTTGCTGAACTTACTTTTTTTCATCATATAATATTATACATATTATTGTAAGAAGGTATTGATATTCAAGAATTTAAATCTATACTAATTTTAAAATCATCAATTTTATTATATTTTTGAAATCAATTATTGAATAATGAAATTATTTGTTCTTCAAAAGGATATACTTTTATTTTTACTTTATTATTTTTATTTATGATATTATCATCTTTTGGTTTATATTTTATTTTTGCTCTAATTCAATAAACTAAATTATCATCTTTTATAATTGTTTTACTTATACTATCAATAGTAGCTTTCATTAAATTATCTAAATCAATTCTTCAACTTTTAGATAGATTTCAATCCTTTTTTTTATTAATTTCAATTTCAAATAATAAATCAACTATTATTTTATCTTTATATAAAGGAATACTTCTTGCCATCATTCTTTGAACTATAAGATTTTTTAATTTATCTTCATATGTATCAGCTGAAAAAGATTTCTTTATCTTATCTGTATTTTTATCAATAAAATACATACTATTAACAGATTGAGGTTTTATATCTCAAGTATAAGATACTTCTAATAAAGATTTTGATTTTAAAAATTGTTCTTCTTCAGTTAAAGGATTTTCAATAATATTAGTTAAAGTTTTTTTAGTATTAAAAACTAATTTTGTAGCTCATAAAATATTTTTTAAGAAAAAATTTAAAACATCAGATAATTTTTCTATAAATTCATCTCTATCTCAAGAAGCTTCAAATGTTTCTTGTAATAATTTTAAAAACTTATCTTCACCTTTAAAAAATTGTATAGCTGTGAATAATTGAGTATCAATTTCTTTTTCAAAATGTATATCTGAAAATATATTAAATGTTCTATTAATTGTGTCATTAACTATTCATCTTCATAATATATAGATTAAAACCATAAAAGGAAGGTAATCACTAGTATTTTTTAATTTTTCCATATATTTAGTATCTAATTTAAGGAAGCTTATTAATCAATCTTTATCAAGAAATATATCACTTTCAATTTCATCTAATAAATCATTTAACATTTGATATGGTCTATCATAATGATTATTTTCTTTTAGTCTATTTTTAGGTTCATTAGACAATTGCATTAAAACTTCATTTACATTTTTTACAAATGGTATTTTTAAAAACTTTTTAGTTAATGTATGATAAAAAAGAAAAGTTCATTCTATATAAGATTTTATATTATTCATTTCTCTTCATGATAATATATCACAATATCACATTTTTCATATAAAGTTATTTCTTATAGAATCTCTCATATCTCAAATTTGCTTTTTTTGATAATCTTGTGATCAGAAAAGAAAACACATTCATGCAGCACGAACTGTATCTAATAATTTTTTCATGTTATTATCAAAAGTATCTTCTCAAATAGTTTCTGAAACTATTTTTCTTAAAGATTGATACTCATCCATTAATATATATATATAATTTAATACAGGAGCTCATTCAACTTTTCACATAACTTGTTCAGCATATTCAGACCAATCTCTTACTCAATATTGTGTAAATATTTTATTTCTACGGTCTTGTTCAAGCCAAAAATATTGTATAAAATTAAAAAATCATTTTCAATCCATTTTTAATGCAGATTGTCTAAATACAACTTTTCAAGTTCATGCTAAAAATCAGAAATCGTTTTTATCTAAAATATAAAATTCTGTATATTTATTTTGAAATAATTGATATAGTATAAAATATAATGTAACTGATTTTCAAGATCAAGTAACTCATCAAATTAATGTATGTAATTGTTTTACAAAATTAACTTTGAATGGTACTCAAGTTGCTATATCTATTCACATATATCATTCAAAATTTGAAAAATCAACATTTTTATCTTTAAAAAAATCTTGTGCTGTAATTTCTTTTTCTTGATAAACTAAATATCTATGTAATTTATCTTTTCAATCTCATATTTCTTCAATATAAAATACTCATTGTCATCATAATTTTCAATTGTTGCACAATAAAGAAACAGAGTGTTCTCTTGCTTTTCACACTCATTTTGTTATTTGTAAGTTATCAAAAACTCTTTTTACTTTTTCTTTATTTGAAATAGGTGGTTCTGCAAACATAATTTAAAATTAATCAGATAAACTTGTTACTTGTTTTTTTAATTCTTCTCTTATTTTATATTCTAAAACATAATCTCTTTTTTTTCTTGGAACATCTAATAAGTAATTAATTCAAAAAATCTTATAATAAATATATTTTTCAATAAAAATATGAATACATAATAATAGATATATTATAAAAGTTATTGGTAATAATAAAATCACAAATATATATCAAAAAAAACTTCTTTCTTGATAAGTCATTTTTTTATAAAAAAAATATAAAAAAATAGTTCAAGGAATAGTAATAGAAAAGTATAATATATAATTATCATATATAAAAAATATATATTTTAATAAATAAATATATATGTAATCATATGATACTAAAAACCAATATAAAAAATTATTTAAAAAACTTATTCATAATTCTTGTATATTAATATTAGATAATGTATTTATAAAATTTGTATTCATTTTCTTATATCTAATAAATTAAAATAATTTATAATTTAGCCTTAAAAGGAGTTGGTATATTACATTTATCAAACTACAATCTAATTGCTTTATATTTGTTTCACATAAATATAATTTCTTCAATTATAGATTCTTCATATCATAAGTTTTCTGGAAAATCATTTGTATTATCATTACCATTATACTTTTTCTTAGTATTCTTTTAAAGCTTTTTGGTAAATTTCACTTTTTTCAAAATTTGTCATAGTTTTTAATTATTAATTTAAATTTTAAAGTTCTTCTGGTGTCTTTTTAAAGTTATTTTTAAAGTTATTAATAAAGTTAAATGTTAAATATATTCATAATATACTTCATAATATTAATGAAATAACTAATATAATATATTCATAGTTATTTTTTTTAATAACATAAATAAATAAATCTTTTGAAGAAGGATATAAGTTTGTTTGATAGATTCTTTTTTCATTTGTAATAGTTCAAACAAACATAGTATCTCATAATATTCTTGTAAATACATCTGTATTTAATCAATTATTTTCAGCATAATATTTAGTTTTTAATTCATCTAAAGTAACATATGTCCAAAAATATATTTGATCTTTTTTCTTATCATCAATCTTTTCTTTTAACTCTGGAGTAGTAAATAGTTTATTAATAAAAAATTGTTCTTTTCATTCAACTTTTAATCAATTTCATTTTCATACATAAAAACTTCAATCAATAGATTTTCAAATTTTTATATATTTAATTTTATATTTATCTAATATTTTTGTTATATTAAATAATTCTTCATTTTGTTTTGATATATTTGTATTAATATTACTTTCTTCATTATTTTGATTTTTTAATACTTGTTGTTTTACAATATCAATTAATTTATCTTTTCAAGAGATTTTATAATCGAATAAATATAAAACTGTATCTTCACTAATAGGAATTAAATCTCAACTTGTTTCAATAACAAAATATTTTCAAGGTTTTTCAAGTTTATTTATTATACTATTAATTGGATCATATCAAATATCAACTGGATCTTTATCTTTAATTTTTTGTAATAATTGATTTTTAGTAAATTCTATTTTTTCAGCTCTTTTATTAGAATAAAAATCAAATATTGTTTTTACTTGAACACTACTTCAAGTATTTGAAACATCATCAACAAAAAAATCTTTATCTTTTTCTTTTTGTAAATATAAATCTTTATAATGTTTATAAGGTTTTTCTATTAAATATTCATTTATTCAACGATATTCATCTAAATTAGGCAAATATGCAGAATATCAACTTTTTAAAGTAAATAAATAAATTAAAGAAAAGAGTATTTTAAATATATTATTTTTTTTCATAATATTAAAGTTTTTTAATTAAATCATTTAATAAATTAAGCTCATTATTTGTAGAAAATCATACAACATAGTAATCATCTTTATCAAAATTATCTTCCTCATTATTTTTATCTTGATTATCATCTTCTGATAATCAATTATCTACATAATGATTATTGTTATTTTTTTCAATTCAATCTCAAAAGTTATTATCTTGTCTATTATCTATAAATTCATCATCCATAATATCATCTTCTTCAATTTCTTTTATTTCAATATAGTCATCTTCATTTCAGTTATCATTAGGTAAATAATTATTATTATTATCATTATTAAAATTATTAATTGATATTTTATCTAATATAGAAAATTTTTTATTTTGATTACTATTAGTATCAGGATCATTTTGATTATCTGTATCAGTTTCTAAATATCTATTTTTATTTTCTTTTAAAATTCATTTTATGTTTTTAGGTATTAAATCTTCTTCATCAACATTACTTCTATTTTTTATATCTTGAATATAAAAATCTTCTTCTTCACTATTATTTGAATTATTATTGAATCTATCTTTAAAATTATTTCATATTAAATTTTCATTATTTTCACTTTCATTATTAATAATTTTTTTTGAAATATCAGTTTGTTTATTAACATATCTTTCATCTTCTATATTATTTCTATTTTTAAAATCATTTCTTAATTTTGAAAAAAATCATCAGACTTCTTCTGTTCATTGTTTTATATCATTTTTAAATGAATCCATTAATGATATATCATTATCAATATTGTTATCAATGAATGTTAATTTTCATTTAAATAATCAAATAATAACTAAAGCACAAACACTAATAATAGGTAATGATACTATAAGGGAGCTTGGTATGTATATATTTATATCTTTAACCCATGATATTGAACTTCATAGTAAAAATAATAATACTATATTAATATGAATAAGAATAAATTGTTTATTAACTAAAAATATTCTTTTTAACATCCATGTTATAAAAAAAATATATATAAATACATATAATCAATAAAATAAAGAAAGTATTAATTTTAAAAGTATTTTATCATTTTCAAAAAAGTGTTGAAATTTTGCAGAAAAATAACTAATAATTTTTAGATCAAAAATGTTTCCTAAAATATAGTTTAGAAATAAAGTAATAGCTAAAAATGTTATAAGTTTTCCTATTTGTAAATTTTCTTTTGTTTCCATAAAGATTTTAAATTATTAATATCTTTCTTTTTTATTAAAATACTTTTTATTATTTCCATAAAAATATCTGAGTATTTATATATTCATACAGAAGTTATCAAGCTATTATTTCTTTTTAAATAAATAAGTATATATATAATAAAAGATAATCATCATATTACATATAATAAAATTTTTCATGAAAAGAAAAAAGAAATTCATAAACTTGAAGCTCACATTAAAATAACTGTAAAATAATTATAAAAAAAAGATAAGTTATTTTTTTTAAAATATTTATTTTCAATAGTTGTATCTAAATTATTTTTTTTATCCATATTTAATATATTTATTTATAAAAAGATTTATTTCAAGATAAAATATCTATTATATCTTGTTGTGTAAAGTCTCTATTATCAAATATTACTTTTTTATCAATAATATTAAGATTATCAAATTTTGTTTTTATTTTTATACAAGGAGATTTTATATTTAATTCATTACAATCAATATTTTCAGGTAATCAAAAGATTGTCTCTTGTGTATATCAGTTTGATATAACACTTTTTAATAAATTTTTTCTTATGTTATTAATTATATCTGCTTCTTTTGATAATAAAAAATCTTTTTTTAATGTTTTTTCATAAAATTCTTTATTTTCTAATGCTTTTTTATAAAACTTTTCAAATGACCAAAAGTAATCTGTTATTTCAATTTTATACTGTATTTTGTTTAATGAAATACTTTTTAATATATCTTTTTTTATATTATTTATTTCATTATTTCTTATTATTTCAGCATTTTTTTCATAATTATTTAAAACTTTTTCATTTATTAATTTTGTTTCTTTATTTATTTTATTTTTAATATCAAATTGATTATATATATATCAAAATAATCAAAATATTATTCATAATAATAAAGCTATTATTTTTTTTATCATAAATTTATTATAAAAATAATTAAATATTATATATAAAAATATGATTAAAAAATCAACTATTTTTTTTTATTTAAAAAAGAGGTTAAACCTCTTTTTGTTTTTCTAAAAATTTTATATATTCATCCCAAACATTTTTTTGAACTTCTTTTATTGATTTATTAGCATTTATAATTACAATATTTTCTCAATTACTTTTTAAATAATCACAAGCTTTTAAATATATTTCTTTAGCTTTTTTTAATTGTTCTTCAGTTTCAAAAGCTTCTATTTTTTCTCATCTTCAGTAGATTCTTATTAAAACAGTATTTACATCAACATCAAATAAAAATGTAATTGATGGTTTTACTATATTTAATTTAAATTTTGATTCTAAAAATTTTATTTTATTATTAATTTCATCAAATGATAATCATTGCACTCATTGATATGCATATGTTGATAGATGATATCTTGAAATTACTATATTAGAATATAGCAAAACATTTTTATATAAAGAAGATCTTAATATTCTATCAGATAGATAAAGTTCTAATGCTTCTATTGCAGATTTAAATCATCAATTTAGTAATTTATAGGCAATCTTTCTTCAAAAAGAAGTTGTTTTAGATGGTTCTCTTGTTATAAATATTTGTGCATATTTATTATATTTTCTTAATTTATCAACAAATAACATCATTTGAGTATCTTTTCAACATCAGTCTATTCATTCAAAAACTATAAAATGATTTTGATTTTCCATATTTATTATTAATAATATTTTTTTAAAATAGTGTTTATTTCAAAAAGTATTAAATCTCTTTGAATAACATATTCTTCATAACTATGAATTAATAAATTTTCAATAGATTTATTATTTTTATCATTTAAATATGATGCAAAATTTTCAGATAGTTTTTTTTGTAATTTAAAAAAATTATATTTTCAATTAATTAAATCAGATTTTAATTTTTTTATAGTTTCAACATCTTTTTTAAAATATCATTGAAATGATAATAGATGTGGTATTATAAGTTCTATTTTTTCATAAAATTCTTTTTTTGATAATCTTTTTACTCAATCTATAATTTTTCCTGTATTACTTTTTAAATCAATTATTTTTCAAACTTTCTCTTTTGAAAATCAAAGTTCTATTTCTGATATATGTTCTATCCAAGGATCTATTCTATCTAAATCTGTATTTTCTAATGAAATAATGTAAAATCATTCAATTATAAAATCTAATAACTCTGTAATAAATCTTGTATCTGTATTTATATATCATGATATAATTTTATATTTTCAAGGTTTTAAACTATTTAATAATCAAGAACTTAAAAAGAATGGATCATTATATTTATGTTTTAAATAATCTCAAAATATTTGTAAAGATGTTCTTGTTTTAAATTCATTAAAAGTTTTGAATATTTCAATTAACTCTCTTTTTTCTTTATCATTAAGACTATTAAATCAATAATCTTCTTTATTAAGATTAATTTTATTTAATATATCATTACTAAAATTTCATAATTGATGAAATCATGCTTCTATAGACACTTTAAAATCTTCTAATAGATAATCATAATTAAATTCTTTATTTCATTCTAAAGGTTTTTTATATGAATTTTCTTTTAAATAATTTCATATACTAATTTCTTTTAATGGCTCTATTCAATTTTCATAAAGTATATTAGCTAATACAGTAGCAAAAAAGTTTTTTCAAACTCTTTTACGTCAAATAATTCATATACTTTTTCATAGTTTATTAAGGTTTTTCATATTTTTTAGTTAGTTAATAATTTCTATTTTTATAGTATCTAACTCTTTAATTAAAGATCTTAATTCTTGTAATAATCAAAAAAATACAGATCAAGTAAAAAATGTATCATAATAAGCTCTATGTAACATATTTTCATTTGCTTCTAATCAGTATTTTCAAGATAATACAGAATTTTTATGATTTTCAACATCATTTACTTTTAATATTTTTTTTGCATCAGTTAATGTATCAATAGTTGTAATATTTAAAAAATTATTTAATTCAACATGATTTATTCTATTAAATATTTCATTTATATATAATTCTCACATATGATATTTTATTCTTCAAATATCAAATTTTAGATTATGTGCTACCAATGGTCTATTTCAAACAAACTTTATAAAATCAGCAAAACATCAAACAAAGTCATAAGAAGTTTTATTTGGCATTTTTCAATCTAAATTATCATATAATAATTTTAAATCTATATGTGTTAGATCTGTGATTATTTGAGGTATATAATATTGTTTGTTTCAATCTTTATCTATATATGGTCTTGGAAATATTAAATATCAAAAGAAATCTATATTATTAATATCTTTAATAGCAGATTCAAATGATATAAATTTTCCATTTTTCATTCTAATTTTATTATTTTTAACTATAACAGCTCATAAATCAATAATTTCTCATACTAATCAAGTTGTTTCAGTATCAAAAATAACAAATTCTTGATTTTTAAAGATATCATCATATTCATTATCAGGTAAAGTTGCTATATCAAATAATGAAGAATTTATTTCTAAACTATTTACTTTTTTTAAATATTCAGTTACATTTTTAAACATATTTTCTTAGTTACTAATAATGTATTATTACATACAAGTTATTAAATAAAAAATCAAAAAAAGAATAATAATAAATTACTCTTTTTTACTTTTAACTTTTGAATTAAAATAATAAATATCTATTATATTTTTTTTAATTAATTCATTAGTATCTTTTATATCTATCCATGAATATTCAATAAATAAATTTCATTCTTTATCTGAAAAAATCTTTTTCTTATATTTTATATTATGATAGTCAAAAAATATTCATAATTTTTTTAGTGATTTTTTTTCAATAAAGTTATCTAAAAAGTCATCTATTTTAGATATTTTTCAATAATTATTTTTTCAAATATTTTTAGTTTCATTTTTTTCAAATATTCATTTAGTTATGATAGGTAATATTATATTATCTAAATTATATTCAGAATAATTTTCTGATCACTTTATTATTGATTTTTCAAATACATTTTTATTAGGTATTTTTATAATTCTTCAACTATATCAAGTTTTATTTTCATTAAATTCTTTTAATACCATATATAATGGATTTAATTTTACTAATACTCCATGTGTTTTTATTCATCATTCTTCAAATCATATATAACTTCATATATCATAATTAGTAATTATAATTATTGATGCAAAAAAAGATAAAATTGTATCTTTAAATATTAAAATTAAAGCTGATCAAAAGAATAAAAATCAAATAGCTAATTCAGGATTTAAATATAATATAGATATAATAGTTAATATTATAAATAATATTATTGTTATTACATTAATAATATTTAATCTTGCAATTTTTTTAGATGAATTATTTAAATATTCACTTTCTTTCTTTTCTTTTTTATATAATATTTCTGTTATAATAAACACAAATAGTAATACTATATATGCAAATGATATTTTTATAAGCTTTCAATACAAAACATCATTTTCTTTTTCTTTTAAATCAACTTTTATTTTTGCTAATGAATCTAACATTATAGCATTATTTATTTTTTCAGCTTTTAATAATGCTAATTCTTCTTCATTTCTTAAAACTGCTTTTTTATAACTATTAAGTTCTGATTTTATAGCTGAAGTGTTTTTATTATCTTTTAAAAGTTTATCTTCTAATTCTTTTATCTTTTTTTCATAATCACTATTATTTTTTTTTAATATTTCTTTTTCTGTATTTATTTTTTCTATACTATATTCTAATTCTTTTATTTTTTTTGACAAATAATCATTTCAAGTTAATCAATTTATTAATTCATTTTTTTTCTTATTTAAACTATCTAAATCTGATTTTATTCAACTATCAGTAAAACTTTTATTATCTTGTGTGTTGTTTTCTATTCATGAATTAGCATTATTAACATTTTCTAATATAATATTATCATTGTTAGTACCTGTATTATTCTGATTCTTAATATTAACTGAATAAGTATTAGATATAAGCAAAAAATAAAAAAATAATCATATAAATATTTTCTTTATTTTCATAAATTATAATTAATAATTATAAAATATAAAAAAGCAGTATTGAAACTGCTTTTTTATTCATTTAACAATTAATCCTTACTTGAAGCATTATTGTTTGGTGATAAAAATATAACATCTTCTATAACAATTTCTGTTTTATATTTTTTTACTCAATCTTGAGACACCCAATTTCTTGTTTTTAGTCTTCATTTTACAAACAATTTCTTTCCTTTAGAACAAAATTTTTCAATCCTTTCAGCAAGATTTCAAAAAGCAACAATATTATGGAATTCTACTTCCTCTTGTTTATTACCATTAGCATCTTTCCAATCTCTATTAGTAGCTAAAGAGAAGTTTGTTGTTTTCGTTCCATTAGGTAAAACAACTGTAATTATTTCAGAAGAAATATTTCAAATTAATTCAACTTGGTTTAAACATCATGACATATTCATGTAAATTAAAAATTAAAAACATAATAAAGTTAATTATTATGTTTCTTAACATATTCATAATTTTTAAAAAATCAAATTTATTTTTAATAATAATAGTTCATTGTATTTCAAATTACATAATCAGAAATTATTTGATTATAATTTTTTGTTTGATAAGGTAATTTTTCATTTGATTCTAATCTGATTCAAGAACTAATAAATTGATAACTTTTACCTTTACCATTAGAATAATAATTAAATAATATTAAAACTTTTCATTTATTTTCTAATTTTATAGTTTTTTCTTTACTTGTATTACTATAATCATAATAAGGAAAATTTCATCATTTATCAATGATACTATATAAAGTATCATTATCAATTAATTTAGCTTTTCTATTAGCGAGTTTTACTGTTGTAAAAGGTACATTAAATAAAGTTATTTCTCAATTTCCTCAAACATTAACAGTTACTCAAACAGGATTTCAATATTGATCATATACAGGTATTTTTCCAATTAGTAAAGGAAATACTATATCAACACTATAATATTTATTATCAATTAAGTTATCTGTATTTTCATCATCTTCAATTATAGGTTCTTCTACTTGGTATCATTCTGTCATATTTGAAACAGACATATCCATAGTTTTATACATAACTCAATTATTTCAGTTTTTATATAAAACAATTCATTCTCATAAAGGAAGTTTATATTTTGAAATATTTAATTTTAAATATTCATTAGCTTTTTTTAAAGCTTCTTCTTCTGTTATCATATCATAATTTCAAGTATTATCATAAATAGCTTTATATCATGATACTCAACAAGTATTAAAATCAACATTTACATTTAAATTTCATTCTTCATATACTAAACTTTTTAATTTTTTACTATTTCATAAGTTATTTAATCATAATAATTTTATTAGTTTTTTAGAGTCACATTTAACTTCATATAAATTAGTATTTGAATTAACTTTTACATTTGATTTATCATATTCATATGTAACTTTAAAATCTTGATAGACAGGTGCTATCATTTTTTGATCAACAACTCAAGTTGTTGGAACTGCTTCAACTGAAGCAATAGCATAAGATTGTCATACTTGTGAAAGTAAAAAAACTAAACTTATACTTGAAATAATTTTCTTATACATAATATTTTAATATTAAAAAATAAATTAACAACATATAATAATATTTTTATTGTACAATATCAAACTGAAAAATTGAAAAAAGGTGACAAAAATCATTTATTTTTATCTTTTTTGATTTTTTAATTATTTATAATAAATAATAATATTTATTACTAATTATATTATATGGATAAAAATAGAAAACTAACAATATTTTAAATATGGTTAATACAAAAAAAGATGATATTAAATTAAAATATAAAGAAACTTAGCATTTTTAATTTAAAATTATCAATATTTATTGATTGAAAATATGAATTTCAAAGAATAAATTTTCATCATAATCATTGTTTATCTTTAACTTCATCAATAAAATATAAAGTTTCACTATTATATCAATCCATTTCTTTTGTATAATTAATATATCTAATAGCTCAATGTCAAGTTTTGAGCTGTTCTTTTTTTGATATTTATGATTAAAAAATGAACACTTATCAATTCAATTATTTTTCTTTATTTCATAAAATCATTTTTCTATAATAAATATCTTTTTTCAATTTATTATTTAATATGGATATAATATAATTTGTTTTTATTTTTTTATCAGATGTTATTAAAATATATTCATGACAAATAGAAGATATATTTGATATTTTATTTTAGTTTAAATCAGATTTTGTCATCCAAAACTAAAGGTTCAAAAACATATTTAAAATATTTTTTTAATATAATTAAACTATCTAATAAACTTTCTTCTGATATTGAAAATATAACAACTCAATCTTGTGTTAATATTTGTTTTAATTTTTCTATGCGAGTTTCTATATTTTTATCCATATATTTTTATCCATATATTTTTATCCATATATTTTTTTTAATATTATCATCATATCAAAAAATATTTCATGTATTATAAAGGGGATCAATATAACAAATATTAATTTTTTCTTTATTATTAATTAATTTTTCTAATAAATCATTATTATCTTATATATATGTTTGTATTACTATTCATATTTGTATTAATATTATATAAACTAATTTTATTTATTATTACTTAAAAATTGCATAAATGGTTCTCAATATTTAATATTTCTTTTCTTAAATAAGTTTTTTGAATTCATCAACTATTATTTACAATTAAATCAATAACTTTACCTTTTTTTAAATTCTTCAAAACTTATAAATCAACAAATTTATGCATATTATCAATTTTCGTCAATAAGTATTAAATTATATAGTCTTTTTCTTTTTGATCGATAGGAAAAGTATAATTCCTATTTGTTAATATAAATTCTTCAATATCTATCATATGTTTTATTTTTATATTTAGAAAAATAAGGTGATTGTATCTTTTCCATAGAAGATTTTATATCTATTTTAAATCAATTTATGAAAATATCATATTCATCAGTTTTTCACATAATTTCTCACTCTAATCATTGATAAACAAAATTTTATAAATTATTATTTTCAATTTTAGAATATCTTCACTATTTAACATAGATTATGTTATTTATTAGTATTATTTTTCTAAATTATTTTCATTATAATCTTCTTTTTTTAAAGGTTCAATTATTGTAGTTAATGTATCTCATTCAACTAAATTAAATTCATTTATAAACTTATCACAATCATCTCATGAAAGTGGTTTAGTTATATCTACTCAAGTTAATACTTTTTCATATCAAATTTCTTGATTTTCTAATAATATTTCTTTTTTTATAAGTTTATATTTTGTAAAATCAAAAGCTTTTGTTAAAACATTATGTGTTACATATACATCAAATATAGCAGTATGACGTTCTTCTAATTCATTAATATCAATTCAAGTAAAAAATTTTGTTAAAGTATCTAATTTATTATTTTTAACATATTTTACTATTTTTTTTTCTTTAATAATTAATTTAAAAATATCAATACTATCAATTATTTTTTCAGGAACTGGAGGAATTCTTTTAAAATCAATAAATAATTCTGTTATTTTATCCATATCAAAGGATATATTATGTCAGCAAATAACTTGTCAGTGTAATAATTTATATATAGCATCTAAAACTTTATCAATAGATTTTCATTCTTGTTGTATTTTTTCATTTGTAATTCAAGTTAATTTTATTACATCAGGTGGTATAGTTGCTTTATATTTTTCAACATAAAATTCAGCTTTTTGTTTCATTCTTCAATTTTCAAATATTCAAATACCAAATTGTATAATTTGATCTAATAATCAAAATCATGTAGTTTCAATATCGAATAATCTATAATTTTGAATTAATTCTTTAGCTTCTTCAACTGTTGAAGGTTTATATAATGTATAAGGTTGTTTATATTTTAATTCATCAGTAATAGGTAAATCTAATATCAAATCTCTTAATCTATCAAAATTAGCATATAATAATAGTATATCATAAGTTGTATCAGTTCTTACAATACTATTCATTGATTTCTGTAATAAACTTTCAAAATATTCAGGATTTTTTATATATAAACTTTTATATGAAACAGATCTATCTTTTCATACAGCAGCTTTTTTTTGTATTAATTTAACTAAATCAGCTTTTTTTAGAAAAAAGTTTTCATTATTTTTATAAAAAACTTGAGGAGAAATTATATTATCTTTTTCATTAGTCATGTTATTTTTATTTTATAATTTAAAATTATATATTTTATTATATTTATATTTTATATTTATTCAAATTTAAAAAAGACTTTTAAAAGTCTTTTTTTATATATATAACATTAAATACATCATATCAAGAAGCTCACATATTTGTATATGTAGTTCATCATAAATCAACTGATGAAGTATTATCAGTTTTTAAACTTCATACATTTTAAAGCTTAAAAATAAGAATAAAATAAGTACATAAAAAATCTCTTTTTTAATATATTAAAAGATTAGAAAAATAAAATAATAAAAAATGATAAAAACCTATACATTAATTATATATGTGAAATGATATACATTTATAGTTAAAATCTTAACAATTAAGATAATTAACTATTTATAAAAAATCAAATTAATTTTAAAAAGAAGTATAATTACTTCTTTTTCTTATTTGTATTAACAATATAATATCAATTTCATGTTTTATATCAAAAAATACAAAAACGTGTTCTTGGTCATTTTAATTTTCATTCTGCTTCTAATTTTGCATCTTCTGCATATTTTTCAGATATTTTTGCAACTTGATTACTCAAGTTAGAAAATACTAAATCTTTTTTTCACTTATCTGAATAATGTTTTACATATCTATCCCATTGATTTGGTGATAATACAAAATGAAAAGTTGTTTGATCATAAAATGCATCTGGTTCAGTTAATGTACTTAAATGAAAATCTCAAAATTGTTGTGATATAGCTATAAAAGCAGCTCTATAGTTACGAATTTCACGAACAGCTTTATTTAAAGAAAATTCAAGTGTAACATTTCAGTTAAACATATTATGTGCTTCATCTACCATTATTATAGTATATGGAAACTTTTTTTCTTCATCAGTTAATTTTCTTTTATCCATTAGATAAGACATAACAGAATCAAGAAGAATTGATAATATAAAGTTTCTTGAATCAGTTCATTCTTTAGTTAATTCTTGATAAGAAAGAATAATTTTTTGTTTTAAAAGAAATTCATCAAAAATATCATAACTATTATTAAGAATAGCTTTTAAATTAGAATTTAATCATAAAATTTTATTAATAAATACTCTTTTATCATTAGTTGAAATTAGACTTTCATCTAATGTTTTTACATATTCTAAAAACATATTTAAATTAAACATACTTCAAATAGCAGTTTCCATATAGATATTACATATTCAACGTATAGTTTCTTTTAATTCTCAAGATATTTCAGTGCTATGTCAAATAACTATTTTATATAATAATCATTGTTTTATAGCAAGATTTTCAAGATTTATTTTTCAAATTAAATTAGGAAATTGAGGTCAGTATCTCATGATATTATACAAATGACTATTTTTTTCATTAACCATTTGTTCAAAGTTCATCATATTATCAAAAACAATTATCTGTTCAGTTTTATTTCTTTCAACAAAATTTTTAGCAAAAAAAGTTTTTCAAGATCAAGAATCTCAAATAATAAAACCATTTGCTTTATCAGCTAATGTTCAATCACTTGGATCTAATCAAACTATATCAAATAAATTTAGTTCTAATTCATTATTAGAGAAATATTCATTTCAAATATATGTTCATCTTTTATTAGGTTGCATATATTCTTTTGTTAATTTCATTATTCATGATAGATTTTGTATATGTCAATAATGATATATTTGTTCAAATACATTATGTGATAAATACATTTCATTAAATTCTTTTGAAACTTTTTTAGGTTTTAATAATATTTGTGTTCAAAATTTTTTATTAAAATCATTTAAAAAATTACTAACATCTGGTTTTTTTGTATATAAAAATAAAGAATGATTAACTTCAAAAAACATATTTTGATTATCTCAAATATCTTCTAATGGAAAATAACTTTTAGTTCATTCAATAACTACATAATTTTCTTTTTTGTCAGTAACTATACCTCAAGTTTTTGGAGATAATGATACTTTTTTTAAATATATATCATAATCTTGTCATAATGTTTGATCTAAAAACATTATATCATCAGTTATATTTAATTGTTGATATTCCATTATTCAAGTTTTTTGATTTAATCATGAGTAATAAAATGGAAATAAAAAAAAATCATTTCATGCTATAAAATTTAATACTGGTTCAAATATAGCTTGATCTATGTTGAAAAAATCAAAATTAGTATTTTTTTGATAAAATGTTTGTAAAACAAAATCTTTATAATCATAATTTCCCATACTTTTATTAACATAAGCAGGAAAATATTTTTTTAATAAAGATAAATTAAAGGATTTTTCATCATATTTTAATCCATTTGAATTTATACTTTTATCTAAATAGTTAAGATTGTCTCAATCTTCATTAAATGTATATAATTTAAGATTTGTATCTTTAAATTTTCATTCAAAAACTTTTAATTTTTCAATTTTAGGTTTTAAATTTAACATATTATTATATCTTGTATTAAATAATACAGGATCATAATTATTTATATTATTTGAATATCATGGTTCTCAATAAAAAAAAGAAACATAATATTTTTTAGTTCAACGAACATTTAGTATTAATAATTCAAAAAAAACTTTATTTTGATGTATAAAGTCAGATAATTCATAAATATCTTGTTTTGTAAATGTATTATTTCAAAAATATTCATATAAAACTCAAATATTATTTGTATTTTTATATAATTCTCAATTTCTTTGTATTGTTTTTAACATAGTTATTAATTACTTTAATATATTAACAAATCTTTTATTTAGTAATCATTTAATAATTACTTTATTATTAATAATATAAAAATATTTATATAAAAATTCAATTTAATTTAAAAAATAGTAATTAAATAAAGTTAAACTGATAATAATGAAAACTTAGTTTGTATTAATAAAAAAACTAATGTTATAATAAATACAATATTTGAATATCAAAATAATCAAACTTTATAATCTTTTTGTTTAAAATTAACAATTCATTGTATCCAAGTCAAAAAGAATAAAAATCATAAAAAATATAAAATATCAGAATATAAGATAAATGCTAATGAAAATGCAATAGGAAAATCCATATATCAGAAAGTTGTTGATTTCCTAAATCTATCAATAGTTCATAAAATTAAAAGAATTATGAATGACATTATAAATAGTATAATAATATTTTCTTTTAACATACTTATAAATAAAGTATTTATTATTATTCATAATAATAATAATAATACTAAATATCTTTCTAAAATTATATATTGTTTTTTATCTGTAAATGATATTCAATATAAAATTGAATAAATAATTGGTGAAGTATATCAAGTTATAACATTTCAATTTTTTATTAAAAAATATCACAATAAAAATGATATACACATTAATAAGAATCAAAATAAATGATTATTTTTTTTATACACTTTTTTTAATTTTATTCTTTCAATTTCTAATAATATATCTGTATTTTTTTCTCATTGAAATAAATAAGTAAATAAACTTATTAGTAATAAAGATATATAGAATAGAATTACATAAATATTTTCAATAAAAGCAATAATACAAAATCAAATTAAGATGAAAAATATATAAAAAAAATATTCTCTTATATAAGTTTTAATATTGTTTTTTACTTTTATCACTTCTTCAATAAAAATAAAATTGTTTAATAAATAAATATTATAAATAAATATTCATAAACTAATAAATATAGATAATGTATAATAAATAATGTTTTGTTGTAATATTTCTAATAACATATGTTTATTTAGGATATATTTTTGATAGATATTTTGGATCTATAATTAAAATACTATTTATTAATGTATTTAAATTTATAAAAAAATCAAGTTATTGTTAAAATTAAAAAGGACTTAATTTAAAATTGATTTTTTAAATAATAATTATTATAATAAATTAAAAATTAACTTTAATAAAAAATACTTATATGACTTATATTGAATTTAAAAAAGAAATATTAAAGATTGAAAATAAACAATTAGATAATTTAAGTTATTTTGAAAAATATAGATCAAATTTTTTAAATAGTAATATATTTGAAAGGTTATTTTTATATTCTTCAATGTATGAATATTTATTTTTAAATAAAAGTAAAGAAAATGGTGCTTTTTATACAAATTTTGATATAGCTTATGAAATGATAAAAATTATCTTTAAAAAAGACAATAAATTTGAATGAAAAAAGATTTTAGATCCTGCTGTTTGAACTTGAATATTTATATTTGCATTTATTAAATATTTATCAAATGATTTAAAATATGATACAGAATCAATAAATAAAATATTAAAAAATACTTATACTTTTGATATTGATAATAATAGTTCTGATTTCTTTTTATTCTTATTAAAAGAAGTTTTAAAATATAGTTATAAAAACCATAAAGTAAAAAGTTTCTTTTCAGAAAATAATAAATATGATTATATAATAGGAAATCCCCCTTATTGAGTATGTTTAAATAAAGAAAAAGATATTTTAATTAATGAATACAAATTAAATAAAAATGAAGTATCAAATGATTCTTATGGCTTATTTTATATAAAAGCATATTCTTTATTAAATAATAGTTGAAAAATTTGTTTTATAACACCAAATTCATTTTTAAATATAAAAAATCATTATTGATTAAGAAAAACTTTAATAAATGATATTGATTTGATAATTTTATTAAATAAAGATGTTTTTAAAAATAAATTTACAAAACTTCAACCATGAATAGAAACAGTTATTTGTCTTATTAAAAAAAATAGTATTGAAAAAGATATAAATATTATTAATAACATAGATTTAAAATATGATTTTAATGTATGAATAAAAATAGATTTTAATAATATAAATAAAGTTAATAAAGATAAAATAAAAAATATTTACCATATGCCTATTTCATATTTTTATACAAAAGAAATATTAGATTTATTATCAAACAAAAAAATTAAAAAAGTTAAGGATTATTTTAATTCTGCTATGTGAATAAAAACTTCTGATAATAATAAATATGTATCAAAAGTAAAAACAAATAAATTTAAAGACATTTTTATAAAATGAACATCAAAAGAAAAACAATCTTATAAATATAAACTATTTGATTATATAGATATTAAAAGTTTAATAATTGATAATCCAAAAAACTCTAATATTCCTAAAGATTACTTTTTAGATAAAAATAAAAAGAAAATTTGAATACCTGAAATTTGACATAAATGAATTATTACAGCTTTTGAATATAAAAATGAATATGTTTCAAATAGTATATGGATCTATGTTCCTAAAGATGAATTTTTTAATGATAGTTTTTTTGAAAAATCATTAAATATATTTAATAGTGAATTATATAAATTGTTTTCTAAAATATATTCTAATAATATAAGATTAGAAAAACATATTATAGATAATTTACCATTTTATATATAAAAAATTAAAATAATGTTAAATAAATTTGTTGTTAATAATACTTTATGGTATTTAATAAATAGTTTTAATTATACAAAAGATACAGGTTGATTTTCAGTTGAAAATAAGAAACTTCAAAGATTATTAGTTTGAAATATATTAGAATATACTGTTATGTATTTTTTAGAAATAAAAAATATACCTTATAAAACAGATAAATCTAATCCTTTTTTAGAAGATGATTGAGCTGATATTACAATAGATAAAAATTGAATACCATTATATATTCATTGCAAATGAAGTTTGATGAAAAATATGGTTTGACAAATTAGAAACTGAAAAAAGTTAATAGAAGATCTTAATAAATATAATGGTTATATATTAATATGATATATAAATATTAATTTAGTAAACAAAATAATTCAATTAGTTGATATTTATTTAAAGAATTGAGGTGTTTTTGCTAAACAACCTAATATAATTAGTATTGAAGAAATATTAGAAGTGATTAATTTTAATACTAATATTAATTATGATAATATTTTAAATAATAATTATTGGCAAAATATAATTGAAATATATTGATTAATTACAACTGAAGATTATTTTAATAATTCTTATTTTGTTTGATATGGTGAAAATATTCCTTGAACAAATTTTAATCAATTTTTTCAAGAATGAAGTTATTTTTTAAATAAAGATTTTTCTAATTTTATAAAATTAAACGATTTAATTTTATAATAATTTATTTTTAACATTAAATTTTATGTTTATACCACCTATTATTGAAGAAAGAATGTGAATGTGATCTG
>Ga0116211_1000356_pt1 | contig 25819 bp, 20 predicted proteins | sample SaghotsprinmetaG_FD_94484 | JGI IMG/M metagenome (GOLD analysis project Ga0116211, IMG submission 94484) | Hot spring microbial communities from South Africa to study Microbial Dark Matter (Phase II) - Sagole hot spring metaG | ecosystem: Environmental > Aquatic > Thermal springs > Hot (42-90C) ... | reverse complement strand
GCCTCGGGGGTGTGGCCTTCAAAGCGCAGCACCAGCACGGGCGTGGTGTTGCTGGCGCGGATCAGGCCAAAACCGTCGGGCCAGTCCACACGCAGGCCGTCGATGGTGCTCACCGTGGCGGGCCCGGCAAACTGGCCTGCGGTCAGAGCCTGCAGCTCGGCCGTAAGCCGGTGGGGTTCGCCCTCGGCGCAGGCCACGTTCAGTTCGGGCGTCGAAAAGCTGGTGGGCAGCGCGTTGAGCACGGCGCTCGGGTCCTGGGACTTGCTCAAAATCTCCAGCAGGCGGCAGCCCGCATAGGTGCCGTCGTCAAAGCCGTACCAGCGCTCCTTGAAGAAGATATGGCCGCTCATCTCGCCGCCCAGTGGGGAGTTGGTCTCCTTCATGCGGGCCTTGATGAGCGAGTGGCCGGTCTTGAACATCACCGGCACGCCGCCAGCGGCCGCCACGGCAGGCGCCAGGCGTTGGGTGCACTTCACGTCAAAGATGATCTCGCCGCCGGGCACGCGAGAGAGCACGTCCTGCGCAAACAGCATCATCTGGCGGTCAGGGAAGATGTTGGTGCCGTCCTTGGTCACGATGCCCAGGCGGTCGCCGTCGCCGTCAAAGGCCAGGCCCAGTTCTGCGTCGCTGGTCTTCAGGGCATCGATCAGGTCGCGCAGGTTCTCGGGCTTGCTCGGGTCGGGGTGGTGGTTGGGGAAGTTGCCGTCCACCTCGGAGAACAGCTCGATCACCTCGCAACCCAGCGCCCGGAAGATGGCCGGGGCCGAGGCGCCCGCAATGCCGTTGCCGCAGTCCACCACGATCTTCATGGGGCGGGCCAGCTTCACGTCGCCCACGATGCGTTCGCGGTAGGTGGGCAGCACATCCACACTGCGCACCGAGCCGCCGGGCAGCAGCTGCCAGCTTTCCTGTTCCATGGTGCGGCGCAGGCCCTGGATTTCTTCGCCATAGATAGCGCGGCCATTCAGCACCATCTTGAAGCCGTTGTAGTCCTTGGGGTTGTGGCTGCCCGTGACCTGGATGCCGCTGTTGCACAGCGTGCTGGCCGCAAAGTACAAAAGCGGCGTGGTGACCAGGCCCACGTCGATCACTTCGATGCCCGCCTCCACCAGCCCCTGGATCAGCGCCGCCGACATGGCGGGGCCCGACAGGCGCCCGTCGCGCCCCACGGCCACCGTGGTCTGCCCCTCGGCGCGGGCGGCGGTGCCAAAGGCCCGGCCCAAGCCCAGGGCGACTTCTTCGTTCAGGGTGGAGGGCACGATGCCACGGATGTCGTAGGCTTTGAAAATGGCGGGCGTCGGTTGCACGTCGAAAGACCTTTAGCGATGGGTGTTGAAGAGCCGGCTGCATTGTAGGCGGGGCCCCTGCCCGGGCTTCCCCTGCCCGCTCCATCGGAGCGCCCTCAGGCACATGTCCGAAAACGGCCAGTGCAGCCGGGCCCGCTCTCTATGATCCAGCCCATGACCTTGCCTCCCCTGCCCGCTGCGCCCGGCGCCGACACCCCCTCGGACGAGGGACGCTACCTGGCCGTGTTGGCGCGGGATGCGCGCTTTGACGGGCATTTCTTCACGGCCGTGACGTCCACCGGCATCTACTGCCGCCCGGTGTGCGCCGTGCGCGCGCCCCGGCGCGAGAACTGCCGCTTTTTTGCACTGGCCGCGCAGGCCGAACACGCGGGTTTTCGCCCCTGCCTGCGCTGCCGGCCCGAGCTGGCGCCCCAGGCGCTGGTGTGGTCGGTGCAGGACGCCAGCAGCATCCTGGTGCAGCAGGCCGTGCGCCTGCTGGATGCGCCCGACCTCTGGCCTGCACCGCCCGCACCGGGCGAAGGCAGCGCCACCGTGGCCCGCCTGGCCGAGCGCCTGGGCGTGAGCGACCGGCACCTGCGCCGCATTTTTGAGGCGGCCCTGGGCGTGTCGCCCCTGCAATACCTGCAGACCCGCCGCCTGCTCACGGCCAAACAGCTGCTCACCGACACGCGCATGCCCGTCACGCAGGTGGCGCTGGCCAGCGGCTTTGCCAGCGTGCGGCGCTTCAACGCGGCGTTTGCGGGGCACTACGGGCTCAACCCCACCCAGTTGCGGCGCAGCGGCACCAGCCCGGCCGCATCGGCAGCGACCGAAGGCGGCAGCACGCTGCTGCGCCTGGCCTGGCGGCCACCGTTTGATGTGGCGGCGCTGCTGGCGTTTTTTGAACGGCGGCAGTTCCATGGCGTGGAATGGGTGCTGCCCGAAGTGGCCACCCTGCGCCGCACCGTGCGCCTGCCCGCCAGCGTCACCGGCCTGGGCCAGGAGACCACCGGCTGGTTCAGCGCCCGTTTTGACGTGGCGCGCCACCAGGTGCTGCTGCAGACCAGCGACAGCCTGTACCCCGTGCTGCCGCTGGTGATCCGCCGCGTGCGCGCCATGCTGGATCTGGACGCCGACCCGGCCGCCATCAACGCCGTGCTGCACAGCGCCTTCCCCAACGGGGACGGCCTGCGCGTGCCCGGCGCGTTCGACGGCTTTGAGCTCGCCGTGCGTGCCGTGCTGGGCCAGCAGATCACCGTGGCCGCTGCACGCACCCTGGGCCAGCGGTTGGTGGAGCGGCTGGGCGAGCCCATCGAAACGCCCTGGCCCGGACTGAACCGCCTGTTTCCCACCGCCGCCACGCTGGCCGTCGCCGAAGGCGACACCCTGGGCCAGCTGGGAATCGTGCGCCAGCGCCAGGCGGCCATCGTCGCGCTGGCCCGCGCGGTGGACAGTGGCGGCCTCACCCTGCACGCCGGCGCCGATGTGGCCAGCACCACGGCCGTGCTGTGTGCGCTGCCGGGCATTGGCGACTGGACGGCGCAGTACATCGCCATGCGCGTGCTGCGCTGGCCCGATGCCTTCCCGGCCGGGGACGTGGCGCTGCACAAGGCGCTGGGCGTGCAGGGCCAGAAGAACCCGGCCCGGGCGGCCACTGCGGCATCCGAACCCTGGCGCCCCTGGCGCAGCTACGCCGTGCTGCGCGCGTGGGCTTTGCTGGCCTAGATGCTATTAAATTCATAGCTATCAGCGCTTACCCATTGCGCGCAGAGGCCCTTTTCTATTCATAAAAACCCGGACACCCGCCATGCAATACCACCCCCACACCGTTCAAGCCCGCGCGGACACGGCCCTTGGGCCGGTGCGTCTGGCCGCCTCGCCCACCGGCCTGTGCGGCATCTGGTTCGAAGGCCAGCGCCACGAGCCCAGCCAGCAGCTCTATGGCAGCGCTGCCTGGGCCGAGGCGGACGGCCACCCGTTGCTACAGGCGGCCGCCAGCCAGCTGCAGCAGTACCTGTGCGGCGAACGCGATGGCTTTGATCTGCCGCTGGACCTGTCGGGCGGCACGCCCTTCCAGCAAGCGGTCTGGCAGGCCCTGCTGGCCATTGGCCGGGGCGCCACGCGCAGCTATGGCGAGCTGAGTCAGCACCTGGGCCGCCCCCGCGCAGTACGGGCGGTGGGCGCTGCCGTGGGGCGCAACCCGCTCTCCGTGGTCGTGCCCTGCCACCGCGTGCTGGGTGCCGACGGCAGCCTGACCGGTTACGCTGGCGGGCTGGACCGCAAGGCCGCGCTGCTGACGCTGGAGAATGCGCTGGAGCTAAAGCCTGTCTTCGCCCACCTCGCCCAAGCCAAGAGCAAAGAGAAAGTCTCGCCATGACCCCATCAGGCCAACAGCCCGTCTCCAGCTGGATCGCCGAATTCATCCTGCTGGCGGCGCTGTGGGGAGCGTCGTTTCTGTTCATGCGCATGGGCGCCTCGGAGTTCGGGCCCCTGCCCATGGTGGGCCTTCGCGTGGGGCTGGCTGCCGTCTTCCTGTGGCCGATCATGCTGCGCCAGGGCCACTATGCGGCGTTTCGCCAGCATTGGCGGCCCATCATGCTGGCTGGTGTCATCAACTCGGCCATTCCGTTTGTCCTCTTCGGCTGGGCCGTGTTGCACATCCAGACCGGGCTGGCGTCCATCCTGAACGCCACAGTGCCACTGTTTGGCGCGCTGGTGGCCTGGCTGTGGCTGGGCGACCGCATCAACCGGCTGCGCTGGGTGGGGCTGGCGCTAGGCTTTGCCGGGGTGGCCCTGCTGGCCTGGCGCGCGCCTGCGGGCACGGGCTTCAAGACCGACAGTGCCGCCTGGGCGATCGGCGCCTGCCTGCTGGCCTCGGCGTTCTATGGGCTGTCGGCCAGTTTTGCGCGGCGCCACCTCACAGGCATCCCGCCCCTGGCCACGGCCACCGGCAGCCAGCTGGGTGCGGCGCTGGGCCTGGCGCTGCCCACGCTCTGGTTGTGGCCCGCGCAGATGCCCGGGCTGCGCGCCTGGGGCGCCATCGTGGCCATTGCCGTGTTGTGCACCGGCATTGCGTACATCCTGTACTTCCGCCTCATTGCCAGCGCAGGCCCCAGCCGCGCCTTGGCCGTGACCTTCATCACACCGGTGTTCGCGGTGCTGTATGGCGCGCTGTTCCTGGGTGAAACCATCACGCCCTGGATGATTGGCTGCGCCCTGGTGATTGTGTGCGGCACGATGTTGTCAACCGGGCTTATCAGGGGGCGCGGTGTCCCCGCCACCACTGCCGAACGCGCCTAAACTCAGTGCATGGTTTCTGCGCCGGGTTCATGCTCTTACCCCACGGCTGTGCCGTGGCGAGACACCGGGTTGGAGGCGTGCCTGTGCGCCCTGCCCGGGAGGTTGAGCACACGCCCCTGCCCTGAGCCAACGCTCTCTCTGGCGCGGGCCGTTCACCATGGCCCATAACGCACTGCTGGCTGGCGGACTGCTGCTCCTGATGGTGCTGGTGCTCGCGCACCTGCAACCAACCGAAATCCTGACCCCCTCCCGCCGCACGCAGGTGCTGGTGGGTGTGACTGGCGGCGTGGTGTCCGCCCTGGTGCTGGTGGTGCTCAACCTGAACGCGCCCGAGCTGGGGGTGGTGGCCTACCCCACGGCCACCGCGTTCATGACCTTGTATTTCGGGCCCATCGCAGCGGTGATCACCGCCGTCCTGGCGCTGCTGGCCATGGTCTGGAGCGAGGGCGCTGTCTGGCTGGCAGGCCTGGCCACGCTGGCGGGGGCGGCCGCCTTGGGCGCGCTGTGGCGCACGGTGGATGCCCGCCCTGGCGCCAACCCCTGGCTGGCCATTGCGGGCATGGCGGTCACCCTGCCCCTTGTGGTCTCGCTGTGCCTGGTGGCCACGGGCGGTGCCCCGGTGCCGGGCCCGGCCATCGACTGGCTGCGGCAGCTGCCCTGGTACCACGGTGCGGGCATGCTCATCCTGGGCACGGGCCGGCAGCTGCTGGTGGGCAAGGCGCAGTCGGTGGTGGCGCTGGAGCAGGCACACCGCACGCTGGAAGAGCGCGAGCAGCAGTTGCGCCTGGCCCTTGACTCGCTGGGCGGCGGGCATTGGGAATGGGATGTGCTGGAGCGCCGCTTCCGCTGCGATGGCCACTTTTATGAGGCCTACGGCATCACCCAGGCCGATGCCGACGCCCCCGACCTGTGGACACGCTGGTATGCCCGGCGCCACCCGGCCGACGCCGAGCGCAATGCCGCCAAGCTGGCGCGTGCCATGGACGGACTGGAGGAAAGCTATGAGGCCGAGTTCCGCGTGCGGGACACAGAAGGCCGCTGGCGCTGGCTGATGTCGCGCGGCACCGTGTCGCGCCGCGACGCACAGGGCAGGCCCACCGCGTTGATCGGCATGGACGTGGACATCACCGCCCACCGCGCGGCCGAGGACGCGCTGCGCTCGTCCGAGGCCAAGTACACCACCTTCTACCAGACGCTGCCCGACCCGGCGGGCATATCGCGCATTTCGGACGGCCGCTATGTGGACGTGAACCCGGCCTTCTGCGAGGTGCTGGGCCGCCCGCGCGAGGAGGTGCTCGGGCGCACCTCGACCGAGCTGCAGATCTGGGCCACCGAGCAGGAGCGCAAGCGGCTCATCGAAGCCTTCAAGCGCGACGGCAAGGTGGACCGCCTGCCGCTGGTGGCGCAGAGCAACGGCGTGCGCATCCCGGGCCTGATGTCGGCACGCTCCGTGCTTGTGGATGGCGAAAACTGCTTTGTTTTCGTTTTCCACGACATGACCGAAGCCCAACGCACCAGCGACGAACTTCGGGCGCTGAACAACCAGCTGCAGCAGGCCGGCCGCCTGGCCCGCCTGGGCGCCTGGGAGGACGAACGCGGCAAGGGGTTGGTGTACTGGTCGGAAACGTGTTTTGACATCCATGGCCTGGACCCCGGCCAGCCGCCGCCTGGCGACTACATCGACCGGCATGTGGCCCCCGCCTACCGCGAGGCGCTGCGCGAAAGGTTCCGCGAAAGCATTCGCTCGCGCACCGCCTGGAGCATGGAGATGGAGGTGCGGCACGCCGACGGCCATCTGCTATGGATACGCGCACGCGGCGAGCCCGTGATCGAAAACGGCCGGGTGGTGAGCGTGCGCGGCGTGATGCAGGACATCGACGAGGCCAAACGCGCCGAGCAGCGCCTGCGACAGTCCGAAGAGCGCTTTTCGCGCATTTTCCACCTCATGCCCTACCCCATGGGGCTGTCCCGGCGCAGCAACGGCCAGTATGTGGACATCAACCCCGCCTGGGTCGAGATGCTGGGCATCCCGCGCAACGAGGCGATTGGCCGCACGGGCATCGAGCTGGGCATCTTCACGGCCGAAGAGCGCCAGCACCTTATCGACCAGGTGGACGCCAGCGGCCAGGTAAGCGACCACGAAATGACGCTGAACGTGCGTGGCGGCCCACCCCGCACGGTGTTGCAGTCCATGCGCGCGACCGAATTCGACGGCGAGCCCTGCTGGCTGTTCTCGGTGCACGACATCACCGACCGCAAGCGCGAGGAGGAACAGGTGCGCGAGCGCGAGGAGCTGCTGTCGCTGACCTTCTCCGCCGCGTCGCTGGGGCGGTGGGACTGGAACCTGCAGACCGGCCTGGTCACGGGCGACAGCCGCTGGCGTGCCATGCGCGGCCTGGAGGCCCCTGGCAACACGCCCTTGTCGGTGCAGTGGGCCAACGCCGTTGCGGCCGACGACATCGAACGCATCCAGGCTGAACTGGCGCGCCACACCACCAACCCGGGCACTCCATTTGATGCCACCTGGCGCGTGAACCCGCCCGGCGAAGCCACCCGCTGGGTGCGCAACCTGGGCAAGATCGTGGGGTTTGACAGCCACGGCAACCCCGCCCGCATGCTGGGCGTGGCCATCGACGTGACCCCCCAGCGCGAGCAGGAAGTCATGCTGCAGCGGCTGGCGCTGTTCGATGCCCTCACCGGCCTGCCCAACCGCGTGCTGCTGGCGCGCAAGCTGCAGGAAAGCATGGACCTGGCCCGCGAGAACGGCACCCAGCTGGGCGTGGCCTACCTCGACCTGGACGGCTTCAAGCCCGTAAACGACCGCCTGGGCCATGGCGCGGGCGACCGCCTGCTGGTGGTGGTGGCGGGCCGCCTCACCCGGGCGCTGCGGGGGCTGGACTGTGTGGCACGCCTGGGCGGCGACGAGTTTGTGATCCTCATGCCCGGGCTGGGCTCGGTCAGCGACTGCGAACGCCTGCTCGAACGCGTGATGGAAAGCATCTCGGCCCCCTACACGCTGGATGCCGAGCGGGTGGTCGTCACGGCCAGCATTGGCTACACCGTGTTCCCGCAGGACGACGCCGATGCCGACGCCCTGCTGCGCCATGCCGACCAAGCCATGTACGCCGCCAAACAGGCCGGGCGCAACCGCTTTCACCAATTCGATGCGGAACAGGAGCGCTCGGTGCAACTGCGGCGCGCCCAGGGCCGCCACCTGCGCGACGCGCTGGCAGACGCGCAGTTCACCCTGTACCTGCAGCCCAAGGTCGACATGCGCAGCGGCACCGTGGTCGGCGCCGAAGTGCTCTCGCGCTGGCAGCACCCCGAGCGTGGCCTGGTGCCGCCAGGCGATTTCCTGCCGCTGCTGCAGGGCACCGAGCTGGAGATCGGCTTTGGCGAATGGGTGGCCGAGGCTGCGCTCACGGTGCTGGAGCAGCTGCAGGACCGGGGCCTGCCCATGCCGCTGAGCATCAACATTGCTGCCCAGCACCTGCAGCAGCCCGGCTTTGCCCGCTGGATGGCCCAATGCCTGGCGCGCCACCCCAAGGTGCCTACGCACCTGGTCGAGATCGAGATCACCGAAAGCGCCGCGCTTTACGACCTGTCGGCCGTGGCTGCCACCCTGACCGAACTGCGCGCCATGGGCGTGACGGTGTCGCTGGATGACTTTGGCACCGGTTACTCGTCGCTCACCTACCTGCGCCGACTGCCCATGGACACGCTCAAGATCGACCAGAGTTTTGTGCACGGCATGATGGGCGACCCCGGCGACCTGGCCATCGTGCAGGGTGTGATCGGCCTGGCCCGCTCGTTCGGCTACCGCGTGATCGCCGAAGGCGTGGAAACCGTGGAACAAGGCCAGATGCTGCTGCAGCTGGGTTGCACCCAGGCCCAGGGCTACTGCATCGCCCGGCCCATGCCGCTGGAAGACTTCATCGGCTGGACGCCGGGGTGGCAGCCGCCTGCGGGGTGGCAGCGGAACCGGCCGGTTTGATCAATTTTCAGTTTCTTTCACTTCAAGTGCTCTCCGAGGTTGAACGGAGCACCATCCAACGACTCACCCCGAATCCGCCATGCCATTGGAAACGACCTTGCACTTTGACCAAGATCTCGTTCGCCATGCGGTCACATGTTTTTGGCGTCGTACGGTAGGGAAAAGAACTCTTCTTGTCGTTTGTGCGCTTGCCGTGTGGTGCGGCATCCTGGTCGCACGCGGAGACCATTCTTGGCAAACCGGTGCAATGGGCGCAATCGCAGCAATGGGGTTGCTGCTTTGCGCGACCATCTACGTAGTTCACTACCGAAATGCCATCGCCAAACTGCGAAGCATGGGCTCCCCATCGGCCACGATGAGGGCAGATACCGACGCATTTACTTTTGTCTCGGGTGCTGGCGCCGCCACCCTGCCATGGTCAAGCGTGAAGGAACTCTGGCAGTTCGAGCGGGTGTGGCTTTTAATGTTTTCGCCTGCGCAGTTCAGCACGCTGCCTGTGGCCGATCTGTCACCGGAAATGCAGGCCCTCGTCACGGACCGAATCCAAGCATCGGGTGGGCGTATCCGATAACCCTGAATCACAGTAAAAACAGGCGCTCTGTTTACCCCACCAGCTCCTTCACCTGCTGCAACGCCGCCGGGTCTTCCATCGTCGTCAAATCGCCCGGATCACGCCGCTCGGCCACGGCCTGCAGGGCGCGGCGCAGCAGCTTGCCGCTGCGGGTCTTGGGCAAAACCGTCACAAAGTACACGCGCGCCGGTCGGGCCACGGCGCCGAGCTGGCCGTCCACCTGTTTCATCACCTCGCCTTCGAGTTTGAGGCGCGCAGCGTCGTCCGTCAGGCCCGAGGCATCGCGCGCCACGGCAAACGCCATGGCGACCTGGCCCTTGAGGCTGTCGGCCACGCCCACCACGGCCACTTCGGCGATGTTGGGATGCGAGGCAATGCTTTCCTCTATTTCGCGCGTGCCCAGGCGGTGGCCGGCCACGTTGATCACGTCGTCGGTGCGGCCCAGGATGAAGTGGTAGCCGTCGGCGTCGCGGATGCCCCAGTCAAAGGTGCTGTAGATCAGGCGGCCGGGGATGCTCTTCCAGTAGGTGTTCACAAAGCGGGCGTCGTCGCGCCACACGGTCTGCATGCAGCCGGGCGGCAGCGGGCCCTCGATGGCGACCACGCCCTTTTGGTTGGGCCCGGTCAGTTCCTCGCCCGTGGCCTCGTCGAGCAGCTTGACGTGGTAACCATAGACCGCCTTGCCCGGGCTGCCCCAGCGCGCGGCGTTGGCTTCGATGCCGTTAGCCACCGCCAGGATGGGCCAGCCGGTTTCAGTCTGCCAGTAGTTGTCGATGATGGGGATGTTCAGCGCCGCGCCAATCCAGCGTGCCGTGGGTTCGTCCACCGGCTCGCCCGCAAGCCACAGGGCCTTGAGGCTTTTCACGTTGTATTGGGTGAGGAAAGCCGGGTCCTGCTTTTTCAGCACCCGCACCGCCGTGGGGGCCGAGAACATGTGCGTGACCTGGTACTTCTCGACAATGCTCCACCACACACCCGCATCGGGCCGGATCGGCAAGCCCTCGTACAGGATGGTGGTCATGCCGGCCAGCAGCGGCCCGTAGATGATGTAGCTGTGCCCCACCACCCAGCCGATGTCGCTGGTGGCGAAGTACACCTCCCCGGGCTTGGCATCGAAGATGTGCTTCATGCTGGCGGCCAGCGCCACGGCGTAGCCGCCGGTGTCGCGCTGCACGCCCTTGGGCTTGCCCGTGGTGCCGCTGGTGTACAGGGTGTAGCTGGGATGGGTGGACTCGACCCACTCGCAGGGCACCACGGTGTTCAGGTGCTGCTCGCGCAGCGGCGCCCACTCATGGTCGCGACCCGGCTGCAGGTGCATGGGGGCCAGGCCCCGGTTCACCATCAATACAGCGGCGGGTTTGTGTTTGGAGAGCGCAATGGCCTCGTCCAGCAGCGGCTTGTAGGGCACCACCTTGCCGCCACGCGACCCGGCATCGGCGCTGACCACGGCCACGGGCTCGGCGTCTTCGATGCGTGAGGCCAGCGAGCCCGAGGCAAAGCCACCAAACACCACCGAGTGCAGCGCGCCAATGCGCACGCAGGCCAGCATGGCAAAGGCAGCCTCGGCAATCATGGGCATGTAGATGAGCACGCGGTCGCCCTTCTTCACGCCCAGGCTTTGCAGCACGGCCGCCATGCGCTGTACTTCAGCATGCAGCTCGGCAAAGCTGTAGCTGCGTTCGGTGTCGGTTTCGGTGGAGATGGCCACCAGCGCCGCCTGGCTGGCGCGCGTGGCCAGGTGGCGGTCTACCGCGTTGTGGCACAGGTTGGTGGTGCCGCCCACAAACCATTTGGCAAATGGCGGGTTGCTGTAGTCGCACACCTGCTGGGGCGGCGTCTTCCAGTCGATCAGCTTCGCCTGCTCGCCCCAGAAGGCGTCGCGGTGGTCGATGGACTGGCGGTAGAAGTCGGCGTAGGTGCTGTGTGCGGTCATTGTGGGTGTCTCCTCGGCATCTCTCTCGCCCTGCCAGGACAGCAGGTTTTGAATTCATAATTATTCATGACGGGCTTTCGGCAAACTGACGTTGGGGCGCTGAATGCACTGTGATCAGCGCCTTGCTCCTGCTGCTGCGCCACGTATCCTCGCGCCCCCCGTCCCTTGCACGCTGGCCACGCCAGTCCTCCCCCGCCTTGTAGACCCTGAAGCATCTCGCACGCAAGGATTCTTTGGCTAGAACGATATCAAAATTAGAAATATATATTTCATAAAATAAAGCATATACTTCATTCATGTGGTCCGCCCTCATCATGACTCTGCCTACACAGCCCAACGCCGTACGGCTGCGTGTGTGGCGCAATCTCAAGGCACTGGGCTGCGCCGCCCTGCGCGACGGCGCCTACCTGCTGCCGCAAGAACACGCAGGCCTGCTGACCCCGATTGCAGCCGAGGTGCGGGAGCATGGCGGCACGGCCATGGTGCTGACCCTGACGGCCAACGACAACACACAGCGCCAGGAAATCGAGGCGCTGTTCGACCGTACCGAGGCTTTCACACAGTGGCGGGACACAGCCACCACCTTGCAGTCCGAGCTGTCGCAGCTCACCGAAACCGACGCCCGCCGCCGCCTGCGCAGCATTGCCGACGCGCTGCAGGCGCTGCACCGCACCGACTACTACCCCGGCGCCGCCGCCGCACAGGCCGACGCCGACCTGGCCAGCCTGCGCCAGGCACTGGACGCCTGCTTCTCACGCGGGGAGCCCGCCGCCCTGCCCGCCCATGGCATCCCGCGCCTGAACGCAACCCAGTTCCAGAACCAACGCTGGGCGACCCGCGCCCGGCCCTGGGTGGACCGCCTGGCCAGCGCCTGGCTGATTCGCCGCTTCATCGACCCGGGTGCACAGTGGGTGTGGCTGACCGACCCGGCCTCAGCACCCGCCGATGTGCTGGGCTTTGACTATGACGGTGCCCGATTCACCCATGTGGGCGCCCTGGTGACCTTCGAGGTGCTGATTGCCAGCTTCGGGCTCGGAACCGACCCCCGCCTTCAGCGCCTGGCCCGCGCCGTGCATTACCTGGACGCGGGAGGCATGCCCGTGCCCGAGGCCGCCGGGCTGGAGGCTGTGCTGGCTGGCCTGCGCGAAGTGCATGCCGACGACGACACCCTCACCCAGGTCGCCGCACAGGTGTTTGACGCCTTGTATGCCGTGCCCCCGCCGTCCCCACCCTCACCATCCACTGTGCCCGGCGCCGCCCCATGACCCCCCACACTTCTTCTGCCGACGCCCCCGTCGCGCTGGAGCGCCCCGCTCCCGCAACCTTTGGTGCGGCCTTCCTGTTCTGGCTCAAGCTGGGCTTCATCAGCTTTGGCGGGCCAGCGGGCCAGATCGCGATCATGCATGCCGAGCTGGTGGAGCGCCGCCGCTGGATCAGCGAAAAGCGTTTTCTGCATGCCCTCAACTACTGCATGCTGCTGCCCGGCCCCGAGGCCCAGCAGCTGGCCACCTACATCGGCTGGCTCATGCACCGCACCTGGGGTGGCATCGTGGCCGGGGCCTTGTTTGTGCTGCCCTCGCTGTTTATCCTGATCGGGCTGTCGTGGGTGTACCTGCGTTTTGGCGATGTACCAGTGGTGGCGGGCATCTTCTACGGCATCAAGCCGGCCGTGACCGCGCTGGTGCTGCATGCCGCGCACCGCATCGGTACCCGCGCTCTCAAGAACGGCTGGATGTGGGGCATTGCCGCTGCGTCTTTTGTCGCCATTTTTGCGTTCGACACGCCCTTCCCCGCCATCGTGCTCGCGGCGGGCCTCATCGGCTACTTTGGCGCGCAGCGCTGGCCTGCGGTGTTCGCCCTGGGGGGCGGCCATGCCAATGGGCACCAGGGCTACGGCCCGGCTCTGATCGATGACGACACCCCCACACCCGCCCACGCGCGCTTCTCGCGCAGCCACCTGGCCAAGGTGCTGGCGGCGGGGCTGGCGCTGTGGCTGACAACCATGGGCTTGCTGGTGGCTACGCAGGGCTGGCAAGGCACGCTCACGCAGATGGGCTGGTTCTTCACTAAAGCTGCGCTGCTCACCTTTGGCGGCGCCTATGCCGTGCTGCCCTACGTGTACCAGGGCGCGGTGGAGCACTACCAGTGGCTCAGCGGGCCGCAGATGATCGATGGCCTGGCGCTGGGCGAGAGCACCCCGGGCCCGCTGATCATGGTGGTGGCCTTCGTCGGTTTTGTGGGCGGCTGGCTGCAGCAGGTGTGGGGCCCCGATGCGCTGTTTACAGGCGCCGCAGCCGCCGCCACCGTGGTGACTTTTGTCACCTTCCTGCCCTCGTTCATCTTCATCCTGGCGGGTGGCCCGCTGGTGGAAGCCACGCACGGCAAGCTCGGCTTCACCGCGCCGCTGTCGGCCATCACTGCCGCCGTGGTGGGCGTGATCCTGAACCTGGCGCTGTTTTTTGCCTACCACCTGCTCTGGCCCCAGGGCTTTGGCGGGGCGTTTGATGCAGTGTCGGCAGTGATCGCCGTGGGCGCACTGGTGGCGCTGTTCCGCTTCAAGCTGGGGGTGATGCCGCTGCTGGGCCTGTGCGCGGCGGTGGGGCTGGCAGTGACTTTCCTCAAACCCTGGCTGGCCTGAGCGGCCATCCCCTCCTCCCTAAGCCCCGCCATGCAAGCACGTCCTCAAGCCCTTCCTTTTGACCCGGCCACACTGCCCGGCCTGTCTGAAAAGCTCCTGCGCAGCCACCACCAGAACAACTATGGCGGCGCGGTGGCACGGCTCAACGCCATCCGGGCGCAGCTCTCGGGCCTGGACTTTGCCTCCACGCCCGGCTTTGCCATCAACGGGCTCAAGCGCGAGGAGCTGATCGCCAGCAATTCCATGCTGCTGCATGAGCTGTACTTCGCCAGCCTGGGCGGCGATGGTGCTGCCCCCGCACCCGCCATGCTGCTGGCGCTGGCGGCCAACTTTGGCAGCGTGGAGCGGTGGCGCGAGGAGTTCGTTGCCATGGGCAAGGCACTGGGCGGCGGCTCTGGCTGGGTGTTGCTGGTGTTCCAGCCGCGCGAGGGCACGCTCGTCAACCAGTGGGCCAGCGATCACACCCAGGTCGCGGCGGGAGGTGCACCCATCCTCGCGCTGGACATGTACGAGCATGCCTACCACCTTGACCACGGTGCCGCAGCGGGTGCCTATGTGGATGCGTTCATGGCAAACATCCACTGGGCCGCCATCTATGAGCGCTACCAGCATGCAGTACACGCCGCGAGCGAAGGACTGCAAGCGTCCATCCAGGATGCGCAAGCGGCGGCGCAACTGATTGATGTGCGCCGCGCCGGTGTGTACGAGGCGGCCACCACCGCCATCCCCAACGCCCGCTGGCGCGACCCTGCCGCCATCGACACATGGGCCCCGGAGCTGTCTGCCAGCGAAGACGTGGTCGTGTATTGCGTCTATGGCCACGAAGTCGGCCGCTCGACTGCGTTGCGCTTGCGCGCAGCGGGCTTCAAGGCACGCTTTCTGCAAGGGGGCATAGACGGCTGGGCCGCCTCCGGCAACGCGGTGTGTGCCAAGGCAGAGGCGCAGCGGGCGGTGTGAATCGAAGGCGGCGACGAACCGTGTCGCCGGTGGGGTTTCAGCGGCGCGCCTCTCCCACCGCTTCTGAGTTGATTTGCTATTATTTCAATAGCTATCAGCGCTTAATGGACGCGCGGTGGAGGCTAAAAATCCCCCAATTATTTACTTGATCAGCCCCAGCACATCCTTGAACGCCGGGTGCTCGCAGCTGCCCAGCCATTCAAACGCCACCATCTCGGTAGTCACCAGTTCGGCGCCTGCGCCGGCCAGGCGGTCAAAGGCGGCGTCGCGGTTGCGTTCGGTGCGCGAGCCGCAGGCGTCGGTCACCACCCACACTTCAAACTCGTCGTCGATCAGGTCCAGCGCGGTCTGCAGCAGGCAGACATGGGCTTCGCACCCGGCAATCACGATGGTGCCGCGCTCTGCCGCCAGCGGTGCGGGCTTTTGCAGGTGCTTGGGCAGGCTGCGTGCGTTGCCGCCCTGGGGCTTGGCGGGAGGGCGCAGCCATTCGCCCAGGCCTTCTTCGGCGGCGCTGAAGTGCATCTTGGCCAGGGTCTTCTGGCACAGGGCGCGCAGCGCGGCGTCGTTGGCGCCCAGGCGGGAGGGGTTTTGCTCGGTGCCCCACACGGGCACGTCCAGCATGCGCGCAATCTCGGCCAGGCGGCGGGCGTTGGCCAGCACGGCGGGGCCCTCGTGGATGGCAGGCATCAGGCGCTCCTGGTAATCGACCAGGACGAGTTGGGATTCGGTGGCGTCAAGCAGCATGGTGGGACCGTTTCTGTATTCGTTGAATCGCTGTGCGGGCGCAGCGAGGAAGGCAATGGCGCATTGTCGCAGCCCGAGCCCGGGGTTTTCAGGTACGTAGGACGGGCTGCAGCGCCGTGGCCAGCTGCCCGGCCATGGCCACGGCGTTGCTCGGGTGCGGGATGCAGTCCGTGCTCCACACCTCCCCCACCCCAGCTTCATGCAGCACCTGCAGCGCATCGCCTGCAAACAGCGCGTGCGTCACAGCCACATCCACCGAGGCGGCACCCGCCTGCAGCAGCAGCCGTGTGGCCAACGCCAGCGTGCGGCCGGTGCTGGCCATGTCGTCCAGCAGCACCACGGCCCTCCCCAGGGCGTTGAGCGCGGGCAGTTCAATGGCCACATGGCGGTCGCCATGGCGCACCTTGGTGCAGACGGCATGGTCAAAGCCGTGGCGCGCGGCGGCCTGGGCGATCCACTGGGCGGATTCGCCGTCGGGCCCCACCAGCAGCGCGTTCGTGCGGCGTTCAGCAATCAGATCGGCCAGCGGCTCGGCACCGCTGAGCACCACCGTCTGCTGCACCGGAATGGCCTGCTCCAACCGGTCGATGCGGTGCAGGTGCGGGTCCACGGTGATGACGGCGTCGAACAGCCCGGCCAGAAAGCCGCCCACTACCTGCTGGCTCACGGCCTCACCGGGGTGGAAGGCGATGTCCTGCCGCATATAGGCCAGGTACGGCGCCACCAGCGTGAGTTGTTGCACGCCGAGTTGGCGGGCCGTGCGTGCGGCCAGCAGCAGCTCCACCAGCTTTTCGTTGGGCTGGTGCAGGCTGCGCAGCAGCACGGCGCGGGGCGGCAGGCAGCCCGTGTCGTCTACCGGCAGGCGCAGCTTGAGTTCGCCATCGGGGAATCGGTGGCGCTCAATGGCCTGGGCGGGCAGGCCCGCAGTCTGCGCCAGGCGCAGCGCAGGCGCGGCTTCGTCGTCGAAATACAGCAGGCACGCAGCGTCGGGCAGAGCCATGGTCAGAACTCCACAAACACGCGCGGCACCTCGTCGGCCGTGCCCAGCCGGTAGCCGCTGTCCCGCTCGCACGCGTGGCGCGCAAACTCGAGGTCGGCCGGGTAGCTGGCGTGCACGCGGTACAACAGGTCGCCCGCCGCCACGGTGTCGCCCAGCTTGTGCATCAGGTCCACCCCGGCGCCCGGCACCTTGGGCGCCCCGGCCAGCCGGGCCACGCGGGCGATCTGGTAGTTGTCGATGCCCGCCACCACGCCGCTGGCGGGTGCGACCACGTCCAGCGTGAGGGCTCCGAGCGCCGGGTGGTTGTGGTCGAACCCCGTGCTGCCCTGGGCGGCGATGATGGCGTTCATGCGCGCGAGCGCCCGGCCCGAGTCGAGGATGTCGCGCGCAATCGCGTAGCCGTCGCCGCCGCGCACATCAGGGTCGCACTCGATCAGGCGCCCAGCCAGGCGCAGCGCCTTTTGCCGCAGGTCGTCGGGTGCGCGCGGGTCGTTCTGCAGCACGCGCATCACATCGCGCGCCTCCAGCACCGGGCCCACGCCCTGGCCCACGGGCTGGCGGCCGTCGGTGATGACCACGTCCAGCGACAGGCCCATGCGCCGCGCCACATATTCAAACAGGCGGCGCAGGCGTTGTGCGTCGGGCATGGACCGCACCTTGGCCGTGGGGCCGATGGGAATGTCGAGCACCAGGTGGGTGGCTCCGGCGGCCACCTTTTTGGACAGGATGGACGCCACCATCTGCCCGGCCGAGTCGATGGAGAGTGGCCGCTCCACCGAGATCAGCACATCGTCGGCGGGCGACAGGTGGGCCGTGCCGCCCCAGGCCAGGCAGCCCCGGTGTTCGCGCACGATGTCGGCCAGTTGCGCAAGCGGCAGCTCCACCTTGGCCAGCACCTCCATGGTGTCGGCCGTGCCAGCGGGCGAGGTGATGGCGCGCGAAGATGTCTTGGGGCACAACATGCCGTGCGCCGCGACAATGGGTACGACCAGCATGGTGGTTCGGTTGCCGGGGATGCCGCCGATGCAGTGCTTGTCCACCACCAGCGGTTCATGCCAGTCCAGCCGCCTGCCGCTGGCGACCATGGCGTCCGTCAAAAAGAAAACTTCTTCCCGGTCCAGCTCGCTGCGGTGGCAGGCCACCACAAAGGCGGTGAGTTCGATCTTGGAATACCGATGGTCGGCAATGTCGCGCACGATGGCGCCAAAGTCCTCGCGGGTGAGGCGCTCGCTGGCGATCTTGCGGAACAGCGCGCCCATGGACTCGGGCGGTTCGGCCTGGGCGACCGACACGGTGTGGCCGTTGTCCACACCCAGCTGGGCAAACGCGTCTTCCGACAGGCCCAGCTCCTGACAGCCCACGATGGCAGGGTCGTCCACCACGTTCACCGTGGCCAGGATGCGGCGGCCATTGGCGCGCACCTCGATCTTGGACAGGGCCTGGAAGCCCTCGGCCCGGTACACGGCGCAGTCGCGGTGCAGGTAGGCCACGTTCTCGCGCCAGGTGTCGATGGCCACGCGGCGCAGGGCCAGCTGGGACCGGGGTGGCGCGTCGGCCGGGGTAGACACAGGAGCAGAAGCAGGGGCGGGAGAGGAAGGCTCGGCATGCATGGCGCCAGCCTAAACCCAAAGCGCTGGCAGACACCTAGTGAACACCCCGCGCCAGCGCGTTGGTAGGGCGAAAACTGCGGGCGGCATGACCTGGGTCAAGCCGCCCTGCTACCGCCGTCAGTCGGGCTGCAGGCGCAGCAGCCGCCCCTGGGGGCTGTCGGTCACCATATAAAGAAGGCCGTCCGGGCCCTGGCGCACGTCGCGGATGCGCTCGCCGTTGCCTTGCAGCAGTTTTTCTTCGCGCTGCACCTTGCCGCCTGCCACCTCCAGCCGGTGCAGCGTGCCAAATTTGAGCGACCCCACAAACAGGCTGCCCTGCCAGGCCGCGCCATAGCGCGCGCTGGTCAAAAACGCCATGCCCGAAGGCGCGATGGAAGGCGTCCAGTGGTGCAGCGGCGGCTCCATGCCCGCCTTGGCCGTGCCTTCACCGATCTTGCCGCCGCCGTAGTTCTCGCCAAAGGTGACCACGGGCCAACCATAGTTGCGGCCGGGCTGGGGCAGGTTGATCTCGTCGCCGCCTTGGGGGCCGTGTTCGTGCATCCAGAGTTTGCCGTCCGGCCCCAGCGTGGCGCCCTGGGGGTTGCGGTGGCCGTAGCTCCAGATCTCGGGCAAGGCGCCGGGCTGGCTTGCAAAGGGGTTGCCAGGGGGCACCGCACCGTCGGGAGTGATGCGGATGACCTTGCCGTGGTGGTTGTCCAGCTTTTGCGCATCGTCCTTGCGGTGGTAGCGCTCGCCCAGGGCCACCAACAGGTTGCCGTCCGGGGCCTGCACGATGCGGCAGCCAAAATGCAGCGCACTTTCAACCTTGGGGCGCTGGCTGAAGACCACGCGCACGTCCTGCAGGCTGCGCGCATCGGCTGCCAGGGTGGCGCGTGCCACGGCCGTGCTGTTGCCCGCTCCGCCGGCTCCGGGTTCTGAAAAGCAGAAGTAGATGCGCCGGCTGCGCGCAAAGCCGGCATCCGTCACCACATCCAGCAGGCCGCCCTGCCCGCCTGCTGCCACCGGGGGCACCCCGGCCAGGGCCGAGCCCACCTGGCCGGTGGCGCTCACCACCCGCATGCGCCCCGGGCGTTCGGTGACCAGAAACTGCCCGTCCGGCAAAAAGGCCAGCGCCCAGGGGTTGGCCAGCCCGGTGGCCACCGGGACCAGCGAGACGGCTGGCCCGGTGTTTTGGGCGCTGCTGCTGGCCGCACAGCCCAAAGCTATAAAAAACATAGCTGCCTTGGCTTTCGTGGTGCGCCGAAAGGCCGATTTTTTCATGAAGTCCATCGCAAAAATCCTCCGTCCCCAGGAAAGGCCGCCAAGGGCGCGCAGCCACCAGCTCTGCGCGGCAAAACGGCCCGCCAGCGCGCCGCGCTGCAGCCTCCGCGCCAGGCCATCGCCATTTAGTTGAATCAAATCAATGGCTTGCAAAACAGCTTATTTTTAATAAGCAACCATACCGTGTTACCCTTCGCCCCCATGTCCAGATGGTTTTGCCTCCTCCTCCTGGTCTGCGCCACCACCGCGCAGGCAGCCCCCCAGACGGCCAATTCTGACGATATGGACCGTTTGCTTGCCGACAAAGGCCTGCTCACACGGCTGGAAAACGTGAGCCACCAGGTGGCCGGTCAGGCCTCCGAACTGGTGGTCAACGCCATGGGTTTCCTGGGCGTGCCCTACAAACGGGGCGGCAACAGCGCCGAAACCGGCTTTGATTGCAGCGGTTTTGTGCGCGCCATGTACGAGCAGACGGTGGGCCTGCTGCTGCCCCGCCGCGCTGACCAGCAGGCGGCTGCCACCCAGGTCATCGACAAAAAAGAACTGCAACCCGGCGATCTGGTGTTCTTCAACACCATGCGCCGCAATTTCAGCCATGTGGGCATCTATGTGGGTGACAACAAGTTCATCCACTCCCCCCGCAGCGGCTCGGAGATCCGGGTCGAGGACATGGGCGTGGCCTATTGGAAGCGCCGCTTCAACGGCGCACGCCGCGTGACCTCGACCGAGGGTGCCACCAGCAGCGCCCAGGCAGCGCAGCCGCAGTAAGTCGCCGCTGCGCCATCGCCTGCGGGCAGTGGGAGCAAATCAGGGCTTGATTTCGTACACCGTCTCGGTGCTGCGGATCGGCCCACCCACCACATTCACCGCCCCGGCAGACGGGTCCTTCAGTAGCGCCTTGGCGGCCGCCATGTCGGCCTGGTAACGCGCGCGGGCCTGGGACTCGCAAGCCTTGCGCTCTGCAGCGGCCATGGCCCGGCATTCCTCGAGGCTGACCTTGAGCCCGCCCCCTGCTTCGCGGATGGCCGACTGGTAACGCTGCTGGGGTGTGGTGTCCGGCACGGCGCCCCGGGCCAGCGAGGCCTCATCGCCTTTCGATTGCGCCAGCGCCCCGGTGGGCAGGGCCAGCAGGCCCCCCAAGGCGCAGACAGCCGCCGCCAGGGCGGCACCAGAGCGGGTCCAACGTGGATAGGTCATGGGAGTTTCCTTTCTTGGTGGATCGGGACAGGCCGGGGGCGGCGGGCAGCCTGTGAAGGCCACGCCACCGGGCCCTGCGGCACGGAAAACCCCACTGTAGTTTTGCGGCCGGACCCTGCCCCGCCAGCAGGTGCCGCGCTACCATGTCAGACACCACCCACAGACCGCCGCCATGCACCACCCTTCTTCGCCACCCGGGGCCCATGCCCCGCACGACAAGGACTACCTGCGGCGCCTGCTGGCCGAGCGCAACCAGACGCCCGCCAACGCCGCTGGCATTGACGCCGCCATCGAACAGGCCTTTGTGCGCAACGTGGCCATCCTGGTGCTGGACATGTGTGGCTTCTCGCGCATCACGCAAAGCCACGGCATCATCCATTTCCTGGCCATGATTCACCAGATGGAGCAGGCAGCCCGCCCCGCCATCCGGGGCAATGGCGGCGAAATCATCAAACAGGAGGCCGACAACCTGTTTGCGGTGTTCAACAGCCCCGAGCAGGCGCTGGAGGCCGCACTGGACACCTTGCGCGCCCTGCAGGCCATGAACACCGTGCTGCCGCCCGAACGCATCCTGAACGTGAGCGCGGGCATTGGCTTCGGCCCCACGCTGGTCATCGCCCAGCAAGACCTGTTCGGCCCCGAGATGAACTGCGCCTGCAAGCTCGGCGAGGACATCGCCGGTGCCAACGACATCCTGCTGACGGAGGCCGCCCACGCAGGCCTGCCACCGGGCCGCTACATCTGCGACAGCACCAGCTACCAGATTTCGGGCATGGACCTGCACGCGCACCGCTTCGGGCACTGCCTGTTCGAGCGCCCCTTGAACTCACCGCCGCCGGGCGCCACCTCCCCCCGGTGACGCACACAGGGGGTGTTGTCCGACAGCAGGGGCTCCCGCCCCTTCGGTACAGTTCCCCGGTTCGCTTTCATCACATCCATCCGCAAGCTCCAACAAGCTCGCACAAGTTCACAAAGGGGAAAACATGCTGTCAATTCTGGGAACGCTGCTGGTCGGTCTGGTCGTGGGTTTCATTGCCCGCGCCATCAAGCCCGGGGATGACAAATTGGGCTGGATCATGACCGCGCTGCTGGGCGTGGCGGGTTCCTTCCTCGCCAGCTATGTGGGCATGGCGATGGGCTGGTATGCCCAGGGCGACTCGGCCGGCTGGATCGCCTCGGTGCTGGGCGCCGTAGTTCTGCTGGTGGTGTACGGCCTGGTCAAGGGCAAGTCGTCCTAAACCGCCAAACTGGACTGCCCCATGCCCAGCTCATCGCAGATGGCCGCCGGTGACCCGGACCTGGCCGCCGCCGTGCGGCGCGCCCGCAAGCTGCTGCACCGGCGCGCCCTGGTCGCCGCCGCCGCCAGCATGGTGCCCGTGCCGGGCCTCGACTGGGCCGTGGATGCGGCCCTGCTGTCCCGGCTGATTCCGCAAATCAGCGCCGAATTTGGCCTGACCGCCGGACAGATCGACCAGCTTGACCCCAGCAAACGTGAACAGGTGCAAAAGGCCGTAGGCCTGGTCGGTTCGGTGCTGATCGGCAAGCTGATCACGCGTGAACTGGTGCTGCGCGCCGCGCAAACAGTGGGCCTGCGCCTGACCACCAAGCAGGTGGCCAAGTACGTGCCCCTGGCGGGCCAGGCCGTGGCCGCCACCTTGGGCTACGCCACGCTGCGCTACCTGGGCGAACAGCACCTGCGTGACTGTGTGCAGGTGGTGCAGGAGGCCCGGCTGCAACTGCCCGCTTCTGCCTCTATCTCTACTGCCCGCAAGTAGCCCAGGTGAGGGTTACTCTGCCGCGCAGACAAAGCTGCTGGCGTCCTCCACATTGCCCGCGCCCTTGTATTTGGCGAACTGCGGGTAGGCGCACAGCGGCCGGGTGCGGTTGGGCATGAAGGTGTTGGCGGGCAGTGCCTTGGCGGCGATGGTGTCGGGCGCCACGCCCTTCTCTACCCAGTCCACCATGGCCTGGATCGAATCAAAGTTGTCGGTGGCCGGGCCGCCCGAGCAGTGGTTCATGCCGGGCACGAGGAAGGTGCGCGCAAAGCTCTGCGTGGCCGCCATGCCACCGTTGTTGGCCGCCAGGCGTTCGTAGTAATCCATGGTGTCCAGGGCCGAGAAGATCGGGTCGGACATGCCGTGGATGAACAACATCTTGCCGCCGCGCTGCTTGAAGGCCGTGAGCTTGTCATCCCGGTAGGTGTCATAGATGGCCGAGTAGGCCTCCATGCGCGCCGGGTCGGTGTCGAAGTTGAAGGCAAGCGGGTTGAAACTGAGGTCTGGCGGCGTGAAAAACTCGTTCACCAGCGCATCCACCATCAGCGTGATGTAGCGCGCATCCGGCGTGGCGGTGGTGGAGCTGCCCAGCGTCCAGGTGCGCCAGCCGGGGGCGGCCAGGCCTGGGTCCCAAGGTTGCCCGGCATACAAGGCTTTGCCGGCAGAGTTGCGCGGGCCCGAAAACACGCTCTTGAGCGCGCCCACCTGCGCGCTGCTCAGGCAGCTGGCGCCCTTGGCACCATTGCACTGCAGCACCGCCGGGTCAAACTTGCAGGCCTTCACGTTGTTCACCAGGCCGTCTGCCACACCATCGGCCGCGTCGCACGACGCCTTGACCGCATCGGCCACCAGGTTCAGGTCGGCGTTGCTGAACGCCTGCGACAGGATGCGCTTGCCCGATGCGTCCTGTGGGGCGATGGCATCGAACTGGATGGTGTTCCACATCGCAGCCACCGTGGCGCCGCTGGACACCCGCATGGCGGGCGCGCCGGCCGTGATGGCGTCAAAGTAGTCCGGGAACCGCTGCGAAAACATCATGCCCTGGCGCCCGCCGCCCGAGCAGCCCGAGAAGTACGAATGGTCCGGCTTGCGGCCATAGCGCGTGGCAATCAGCGACTTGGCGGCCACGGCCGTCTTGTCATAGGAGTTGTAGGCATGGTCAATGCGCGCCTGCGGGTCGGCGCCGAAGCTGGCCGTGGTGCCGGTATGCCCGGCGTCGGTGGACACCACCGCAAACCCCTGCCCCAGCGGCGACGGCGTGCCGCCCGAAATGCTGGAGCTGAGCGAGGTGTCGCGCAGGATGCCGTCGTTGCCGCCGCCACCGATGAACAGGAAACGCCCGTTCCAGTTGTCCGGCAGGCTCAACTGAAAGCCGATGGCGTAGTTCTTGCCATCCACGCCCACACGGGGGTTGATGGCGCCCGTGACCACGCAGTGGCCCGGCAGAAAGGCGCCGGTGGCCGCGCCGCCCGGACGCTTGGTGTCTGCCGCCACATAGCTGGTGGTGAGCGTGGTGGCCGCCAGCCCGGCCTTGGTCGATAGCTCGGCGCAGGCCGCGGCGGGCGTGAGCTGCTGGGCCGACGCATCACCGTTGCTGCCACCGCAGGCGGCCATCAGCAGCGGCATGGTGAGTGCAGCGGGCACCAGCTTGCGGCGCAATCCCGCAGCCGGGGGGCTGGCAGGCTGCAGGGTGTGGAAAAAGGACATGGTGTGTGCCTCCGGTCGTGTTATGGCTGGAATGAAAGTGGAGCGCGTGCCCGGCCCCAGGCATGGCTGCGCCCCGGCCCGTGCCGCCTGCAAATGGCAGGTGCGCGGGTCTGGATGCGAGGGAAATGTGTTGAGGAAGCCGGGCGCTCAGTCGGCCTTGAAGCCAGTGGCGGCCACGGCCTTGCCCCAGGTCACCGTGTCGGCGGCGATGGTGCGGGCAAAGTCCTGCGGGCTGGTGCCTGTCACGCGGAAACCGGCCTCTTCCATCTTGGTCTTGCCCTCGGGCGACTGCACGGCCTTGACGATGTCGGCGCTCAGCTTGGCGACGATCTCCGGTGGCGTCTTGGCCGGGGCCACGATGCCGAACCACGACGAGAACTCCAGATTGGCGTAGCCCTGCTCCTTGATGGTGGGCACATCCGGCAGCGCGTTGGTGCGCGTGGCGCCGGTGGAGCCCAAAGCAATCAGCTTGCCCGCCTTCACGTTAGGTGCGGCCAGGCCCACGCTGGCAAACACACCCTGCACGTCGCCGCTGAACAGGCCACCCAACGCGTCCGCCGTGTTCTTGTAGTGCACCGGCTCTGGCTTGAGCTTGACCGCATCGCCAAACATGAAGGCGCCAAAGTGCCCCGGCGTGCCCGCGCCAAACGTGGCCAGGAACAGGCCTTTTTGCTGCTTGGTCCAGTCCACAAACTCCTTCACGTTGCGTGATGGCACCTTTTGGGGATTGACCAGCAGCACAAAGTCGGAGGTGACGACCTGGCTCACCGGCACAAAGTCCTTGGCCGGGTCGTAGGGCAGCTTGTTGTAGCTGCTGGGGGCAATGCTGAGCTGGCCGGTCTCGCCCAGCATCAGCGTGTAGCCATCGGGTGCGGCGCGTGCGGCCTCGCTCGCTGCAATGAGGCCGCCCGCGCCGGGCTTGTTGTCCACAATCACGCCCGCGTTCCCCCAGCCTTCCGAGAGTTTTTGTGCCAGCAGGCGCGCCACGATGTCCGGCCCCGTGCCCGCCGGGAAGCCCACGATGATGCGCACGGGCTTGCTGGGGTAGGCCGCAGCCCCTTGTGCCTGGGCCCCCGCCCAGGGCATGAGCCCGGCGAGGATGGATGCAGCCACCAGGGCGCGGCGCAGGGGTTGGGTGGTGTTTTTCATGGTGTCTCCAGGTCTTGTACGTTGGGAAAGGTCAAAAAAATCAGAAACGGGGCAACAAGGGCGGGCCATTACCGCAGTTCAAAAAAGCGCATGGCCACGGCGTCGGGGTAGCGTGCGCCCGTGCCCACAAACATGCGCTCGGCTATCCAGGACAGCGCGGGCGACGCCGTCTCGAAACTCGGGCTACAGCGGAAGTAGACCTGCGCCGGGTCCACCAGCTCGCCGCGTACCAGGCGGGCAATCAGCTCGGCCGGGCCCGAGCGCACGGCACGGTTTTGCACATAGATCAGGTCGCCCCCATCGGTCTCCAGCACATAGCGCGCGTCCAGCTCCGACAGCCGGTCGTTCACGATGAGCTGGAAGTCCGCGCCACCGGGCAGCACCCGCGCGCTCCAGCCATCGCCGGTGGCGGTGCCACCCAGGATGGGGATCAGCCTGCGCAGGCCGTGCACGGTGTGGCCTACCTCCTGAGGGGTGCCGACCTCCACGCGGAGGTCGGCAAAGAATTTGAACTGCGGATCGGGCAAGGGCATGGGTTCAGACATGGACCTAGCGTAAGTCCCGTTGCTGGTGCTGCCTGTCATCCCAGAAGATGACGGGATAACCCCAGTGCCCTGCCCCGGTCTGGGCCGCTTTTTCAGCGCACACTCCACGCTTTGGCCCACCGTCACACCCCAAATTTCTGACCAGTTTCATGC
>Ga0116211_1000353_pt1 | contig 26006 bp, 20 predicted proteins | sample SaghotsprinmetaG_FD_94484 | JGI IMG/M metagenome (GOLD analysis project Ga0116211, IMG submission 94484) | Hot spring microbial communities from South Africa to study Microbial Dark Matter (Phase II) - Sagole hot spring metaG | ecosystem: Environmental > Aquatic > Thermal springs > Hot (42-90C) ... | reverse complement strand
GGCGTGACCCTGGCAAGTGGCAATCGCTTGCAGGCCGATCATGTGGTGGTCGCCGCGGGCACCGGCTCGCGCGAGTTCTTCGCGCAACTGGGGGTAGATATCCCGCTGGCCGGTATTGCCGGCTATCAGGTGGTGCTGCCCGACCCTGGCGTCGAGATACGTCACTCGGTGATCTATGCCGATGGTGGCTTCTGTTTCAGCCCCATGACCCGCGGCCTGCAGATTGGAGGCACCATTGAGTTCGCCGGTGAGGGCGCCGAACCGAACTTCAAGCGCGCCGACATCATCTTGGAGAAAGCCCAGCGCATCCTGCCGCAGCTCAAGACGGCGGGGCTCGAATACGGCGTGGGCTATCGCCCGTTCCTACCGGATACCAAACCGGTCATCGACCGTTCGGCGCGCCTGTCTAACGTACTCATGGCCTTCGGCCACGGCCAACTGGGCCTGACCCTAGGTGCCACCACCGGGCGGCTGATCGCCGACCTAGCAGCGGGGCGACCCACTGCCCAGAACCTAACCCCATTTAGCGCCAAGCGCTTCGCCCTTATTGGAGGACTCGCATGAACACTTACGACCAGCTCTATATCAACGGCCAGTGGGTGGCGCCAGTAAAAGGCGGCATCTTCGAGACGCGCGACCCGAGCAGCGAGGAAATGCTGGCCGCGGTCGCCGCCGCCACCGCGGAGGATGTCGACCTGGCCGTCAGGGCCGCGCGCCGGGCCTTCGACGAAGGTCCCTGGCCGAGCATGAGCGGTGCGGCGCGCGCCGCCGTGCTGCGTCGCATTGCCCAGGGCATCCGCGACCGCCAGCAGGAGCTGGCCGAGCTGGAAGTGCGCGACAACGGCAAGCCGCTGCCTGAGGCACTCTGGGATATCGGCGACACCGCTGGCTGCTTCGATTTCTACGCTGATCTGGCCGAAGACCTCGACGGCCATGCCGAGCAGCCCGTGGCGCTGGCCGACGAGCGCTTCAGCTCGGTGGCGCGCAAGGAGCCGGTTGGCGTCGCCGGCGCCATCATCCCGTGGAATTTCCCGATGTTGATGGCCGCCTGGAAGGTCGCCCCGGCACTGGCGGCCGGTTGCAGCATGGTGCTCAAGCCTTCCGAGCTGACCCCGCTGACCGCCCTGGAGCTGGCGCGTATCGCCCACAAGGCCGGGCTGCCGGCCGGCGTGCTGAATGTGGTCACCGGTCTGGGGCCGGATGCCGGCGCGCCGCTGGCCGAGCATCCCGGCATCGACAAGCTGGCTTTTACCGGCAGCGTGCCGACCGGCAGCCGGATCATGCAGGCCGCCGCCAAGGACATCAAAAACATCAGCCTGGAGCTGGGCGGCAAGTCGCCGTTCATCGTCTTCGCCGACAGCGATATCGAGGCCGCCGTCGAGTGGATCATGTTCGGCATCTTCTGGAACCAGGGCCAGGTCTGCTCCGCGACCTCCCGCGTGCTGGTGCAGCGTGAGCTGTACGCGCCGCTGATCGAGCGCCTGAAGCAGGAAGCCGAGAAGGTGCGAATCGGCAACGGGATGGAGGAGGGCGTGCTGCTCGGTCCGCTGGTCAACAAGAGCCAGTACGACAAGGTGCGCGAAGCCATCGTGCGTGGTCGCGAGGAGGGCGCCAAGCTGGTCTACGGCGGCGAACGGCCGGCCGGTTTCGCCAAGGGCTTCTATCTGCAACCGACCATCTTCGCCGACGTGCCGGAGGACAGCTGGATTTGGAACGAGGAAATATTCGGTCCAGTGGTATGCATCCGTCCGTTCGACGACGAAGCCGAGGCGCTGCGCAGCGCCAACGACTCGCGCTTCGGCCTGGCTGCCGCGGTGATGTCCAAGGACCTGCCGCGCGCCGAGCGCGTCGCCCGCAAGCTGCGCGCCGGCATCGTCTGGGTCAACTGCTCGCAGCCGACCTTCACCGAGGCGCCGTGGGGCGGTTACAAGCAGAGCGGTATTGGTCGCGAGCTGGGAGAATGGGGCCTGAACAATTACCTGGAAACCAAGCAGATCACCCGCTACGACAGCGAGCAACCCTGGGCCTGGTACATCAAGTGAGGTAACCGCCATGCGCTGGAAGAAAACTCTGCAAATCGTCGATGTGCACTGCGAAGGCGAGATCGGCAAGGTCATCACCGGCGGCGTGCTCGGCATCCCCGGCGCGACCATGCTGGATAAGATGAACCATATCAACGAGGTCGACGACAGCCTGCGCCGCCTGGTGATGCTGGAACCGCGCGGCTGCCTGCAGATGTCGGTCAACCTGCTGCTGCCGCCGACCCGGCCGGAAGCGCAGGCCGGCTTCATCGTGTTGCAGGCCGACAAGGCTCACCCGATGTCCGGCAGCAACTGCATCTGCGTGGTCACAGCCCTGCTGGAGTTGGGGATGGTGCCGATGCAGGAGCCGGAAACCACAGTCGTGCTGGACACTCCGGCCGGCCTGGTGACGGCCCGTGCGCGCTGCGCTGACGGGCGCTGCCTGAGCGTGTCGCTGGATATGGTGCCGTCGTTCGTCGAGCACCTGGACGTGGCCATCGACAGCGAGGCGTTCGGCACCATCAAGGCCGACATCGCCTTCGGTGGCGTGTACTACGCCCTGGTCGACGTGGATCAGGTGGGTATGAGCATCGCACCGGAGAATGCCCGCGAGCTGGCCGCTGCCGGTGTGGCGCTGAAGGAGGTTATCAACCGCCAGGTCAGCGTCCAGCATCCACTGTTCGCGGCGCTCAACGACGTGGCCTATGTGATGTTCCGCAATCGCCTGGATGGCCGCACCTACCAGACCTGCACCACCCTGCCACCGGGCCGCGTCGATCGCTCGCCCTGCGGCACCGGCAGCTCGGCCAACCTGGCCACCCTGGCGGCGCGCGGCCTGGCCGAGGTGGGCGATCAACTCGTCTCGCGCTCCACCATCGGTGGCGAGTTCCAGGTGCAACTGCTCGGCCGCAGCGAGGTCGGCGGCCGGCCCGCGGTGTTGCCGCGGATCACCGGACGTGCCTGGATCTACGGCATCCAGCAACTTGGGGTAGACCCGGACGATCCCCTGGCTGCGGGCTTCATGCTCAGCGATACCTGGGGCCCGGCCTTTCCCCAGTGAGTGCGTAACACCGGGGCGGGCCAGTCGGCCCGTCCGAACCTGCGGGAGCAGTGCCATGGGCGTAATTGAGATCAAAGCGCAAAGCAGTGCCAAGAGACACGGCGGTCGCTACATCTACGAGGCGCTGCGCAGGCAGATACTCACGCTGCAACTCAAGCCAGGCGCACAGTTGGACGAGGTGTCGCTGGCGGCGCAGTTCGGCGTGTCCCGTTCACCGGTACGCGATGCCCTGGCGCGGCTGATCAGCGAGGGGCTGGTGACCATCCTGCCCAATCGCACCATGCTGGTGACGCCCTTCGAGATCGAGGAGTTTCCCAACTACATCGCCGCGCTGGACCTGACCCAGCGCGCGGTGACCCGGCTCGCCGCGATCAACCGTAGCGAGCAGGATCTGCAGCGCATTCGCCAGGCCAATGTCGCCTATGTCGAGGCGTTGGGGCAGGGTAGCTTCGAGGCCATGTCCGAGCTGAACAAGGCCTTCCATATGGAGATCGCCAGGGCAGGGCACAATCCCTATTTCACCAGCTACTACGAGAGGCTGCTGGGGGAGGGCCAACGCCTGCTGCACCTGCATTTCGACTTCATCGTCAGCTCTCAGGGCCTGAGCGGCGCCGATCAGGACCATGACGGCATCATCGAAGCCATCGCCAACCGTCAGGAGGACCTGGCCGAGCAGGCCTCCCACGAGCACACCATCCTGTTCCGTGATCGCTTCCTGGAGTTCATGAAGCAGAACCTCACCAAGAGCGTCTCGATCCGCTAGCCGCCACGTCTATTTGTCGAAAGCCGAGGAGTCGCCATGTTCAAACCCGTGCTGGCGCTGATGAACCGCGCCCGTTACCTGCAGAAGTTCGCCATCATCCTGGCGGTGTTCATGCTGCCGTTCTGCTGGCTGGCGCTGGACAAGCTTGGCGGCCTGTACCGCGAGCTGCAGGACGCCCGCGACGAGCTGCAGGGGCTGGCGGCCATCGAGCAGTACCTGCCGCTGTATCGCGCCTCGCTGGGGCTGGTCGGTCTGCAACTGGTCGGCCAGGCACGGGAAAGCAGCGACCTGGCCGCCGCCCTCGACCAGCAGCGGCAAGATCTGGTGCAGGCGGCGCAGGTGCTGAACGCCAGGCTGGAGGGCACGCCCCTGGCCGCCTACCGGGTCGATGAAGAGGTCCCGGCGAGCCCGGCGAAGCTGCAGGGCGATCTGCCGGTCGGCGCCCTGTACGCCGGGCTGCTGCACGACCTCCCGGAACATGCGGCGCGGCTCAGGGACATCGCCCGCGACGCGCATCTGAGCCAGGATCGCGACGCCGAGGTCGGCCGCGCGGTCGATCTGCTGCTCGGCACCGCGCTGCCGCTGTATCAGGCGCTATACCAGACCCGCGCCTTCGCCAGCTATGTCACCGCCTATGGCTACCTGGAGTCCGCCTCGCGCACCAGCATCCTCGGCCAGACTGGCAGCCTCGAACCCTTCGCCCAGGTGCCGGACGGGGGCGGCGCCGTGCAGGCCCGCGCGCTGATCGGCGAAGCCGCCACGCAGGCGCGCGATCTCTACCAGCAGACGATCATCGCCGGCTACGCCGCCAGTGCCTTCTATGACGAAGACTCGACCGCGCTCTGGGCCGAGCGCTGGAAGGCCTACGCGCCTTCGCTCGAACGCTTGGATGGCGCGACGCAGCTGCTGCTCGACGATACGGCGGCGACTCTTACGGCGCGCATCGCCGCCCGGGAACGCACGCTGCTGGGCTGGAGCGTCGCACTGCTGCTGGTCGTCGCCAGCGTGATCTACCTGTTCGTCGGCTTCTACCTGTCGGTGCGTGGCTCGATCCGCCTGATCACCGACGCTACCTGCCGCCTGGCCGACGGCGACCTGCGCCACAGCATCCGCGCCAGCGCGCGCGACGAGCTGGGCGACCTGGCCGGCGACTTCAACACCATGCGCGAGCGCATGCGGGCACTGATCGCCGAGGTGGTGCAGTTCTCCGACGCCACCCACGGCAAGGCCACGCAGGTCAGTGCCACGGCGGGTCACTCACAGCTCGCCGCGACCCGCCAGGCCAGCGAACTGGAATTGATCTCCACGGCCATGGCGGAGCTGGTGGGCAGCGTGCAGGAAATCAGCCGCAGCTCGCACTCCACCTCCGACCGCGCCAGCCACGCCAGCGCCAACTGCAAGGACGGCGGGGCGAAGATCGAGCGGGTCATGGGCAGCATCGATGCGCTGTTCGCCGATCTCGACGAGTCGATCACGGCGATCGCCGCCGTCGAACGCGAGAGCCAGGAGATTGCCCGGGTGGTGGAGATGATTCGCAGCGTCTCGCAGCAGACCAACCTGCTGGCGCTCAACGCCGCCATTGAGGCCGCGCGGGCCGGCGAGCAGGGTCGCGGCTTCGCCGTGGTCGCCGACGAGGTGCGCAGCCTGGCCACGCATTCCCAGGGGCTGACGGGGGAAATCGACGGCACCATAGAGCGCCTGCAGCGTGAGGTGGGCAACGCGGTGCGGCGCATCCGCTGCACCCACGACAGTGCTGGCGAGGTGGTGCATCAGGCGCGGCTCGCCGCGGAGGCCTTCGCCGATATCACCGAGGGCATGTCGGTGATCGTCCAGCACAATCTGCAGATTGCCGCGGCGGCCGAGCAACAGGCCGCCGTGGTCGAGAGCGTGGAGCGCAACACCCGCGAGATCCGCACCCTGAGCGGCGCCACCCGCGAGTCCGCCGACGACATGGTGCGTGCCAGCGACGAGGTGGCTGAACTGACCGGCAGCCTGCATCGCCTGGTCGGCCAGTTCAGAATGTGACAGACAGCCAAGCTGCGTACCGCACGGTAGCCGGTCCACCCAGGATTTTCCGCCTATGCCAACTCGCGCCTTTCCACGTCATATTTCTATTCTGATACTGGCCGCCCTGGCCTGCTCCTTCGCCGGCAACCACATCGCCGCGCGCATCGCCTTCGACAGCGGAGCAGGGCTGCTGCTGGCGATCCTGTTTCGCTCAGGGGGAACTGCACTGGCCCTCGCCGTGGTGGTCTGCTGGCGGCGAGAGTCCTTTCGTATCGCCCGCGAGGTCGTGCCCTGGCAACTCCTGGTGGGCCTTTTGGTTGGGGTGCAAAGCTTCTGCATCTACTCGGCAGTGGCGCGGATTCCGGTGGGCCTGGCGCTGTTGGTGGTCAACCTTGCTCCGGTATTTCTGGCGCTGCTCACCTGGGCCCTCGGCGGCGCGGTGCCGACACGCCGTGCTGCATTGCTGATGGGGGGCATCCTCTGCGGCTTGCTGATCGTTCTCGATATTCCGACGATTCTGTCCAGCTCGGGCTCCTTGGATGAGCTTTGGATCGAGGGGGTGGTATTCAGCCTGGTCGCGGCGGCGGTGTTTGCCGTGGCCATGTGGATCTCCGATCGCCACTTGGCGCAATTGCCGGGAACGCTGCGCAGCATGCTGACGATGGTGGTGGTGTTCCTCGGTGTGGCGATGGCGGGGAGTGTCGGTGTCTTCCCGGGCGGACTTTCGCTTCCCGAAAGGGAAGGCGGTTGGGGCGCGCTGGTGCTGCTGGTACTGCTCTATGGGGTGGGCTTCTCCATGTTGTTCATCTGCATGCCGAGGCTGGATATCGCTCGCAACGCACCGGTGATGAATGTCGAACCAGTGGCCGGGCTGCTGCTGGGCTGGTTGATTCTTGGCCAGCAGGTCGGCGGCCTACAACTCGCCGGTGGAGCGATAGTGATTGCCTGTATCGTGATGCTGGCTTATCGACGCTAGGAGTGAGTCCGTCCACCCCATCAGGTGAATGGTCTCGTGTTAAGGCGTTGCGTTACTCTTGTCGGCAACCGCCCGGTGTGAGCCGGGCACCAGGCAATGGCAGGAACCAGCGATGAGCAACGATGCAGTAGAACCGGAAGGCAACGGCCGCCGACATGGCGGGCGCTATATCTATGAAGAGCTGCGCAAGCAGATCCTCACCCTGAAGCTGAAACCGGGCTCGCCGCTGGACGAAGTGTCGCTGGCCGCCCAGTTCGGTCTGTCCCGCTCGCCGGTGCGCGACGCCCTGGCGCGGCTGATCACCGAGGGGCTGGTGACCATCCTGCCGAACCGCACCACCCTGGTCACGCCGTTCGAGATCGAGGAGTTTCCCAACTACGTGGCGGCGCTGGACCTGATTCAGCGCGCGGTCACCCGGCTCGCCGCGCTGCAGCGCACGGACGAAGACATGCAGCGCATCCGCGCCGCCGAGGACGCCTACATGGCGTCGATTTCCAAGGGCGACTTCCAGGCCATGACCGAGCTGAACAAGACGCTGCATCTGGAGATCGCACGAGCCGGCAAGAATCCCTATCTGACCGGTTTCTACGAGCGCCTGCTGGGCGAAGGCCAGCGCCTTTTGCACCTGCATTTCGACTTCATCATCAGCACCGCCAGCTCGTCAGGCCTGGGGCGCGATCATGAAGAGATCGTCGAGGCAATCGCCGCCCGCGATGCCGATGCGGCCGAGAACGCCGCGCATGAGCATACGATGCTGTTCCAGCGGCGCTTCCTAGACTTCATGCAGCAAAATTTGACAGCGAAGATGGCGATATCCTGACTCGATCAATGTGAGAGAACTTCTAAAGCAGTAAATGAGTAGCGCTCGGCTTGAGGTGTGCTGCGCGACACATCCCCTGCATCCTAGAAGCAGCGCGGACAATCACGACGTAATCAGGCAAAGCCGAAAGAGCGTATACAGGACAAGGCTGTCGATACCGTATTGGGATAGAACCCAACGGCAAGCGGAGCGCGCAAGCTCAACTGAGCCGGAGGCTTGGAGACGTGGCCTCTCGACAAAATTTGTATGTCGGAGTCTGACCTGCTCTATAGACTCGTACAAAAGAACAACGACGCCTGCGTGAAATGCCTGCATGAAAATTCAACCACTACCGCCCTTGAACAGTCTGGTGGCGTTCGAGTGCGCGGCCCGGCACCTGAGTTTTACCCTGGCCGCCAAGGAACTGAACGTCACTCAGGGGGCGATCAGTCGACAGGTTCGCCTGCTTGAGGACTACCTCGGCAAGACCCTGTTCGAGCGCACCACTCGCGAGATCAACCTCAGCCCCACCGGCAGTCAGTACTACGAAACGGTACGCGAAGCCCTGTTGCAACTGGCTCATGCCACTGGCGAGATCCGCCATTGGCGCGGTGCGCAGCAGGTGACGGTGGTCACCAGCACCGCCATGGCCTCGCTCTGGCTGCTGCCCCGGGTCGCCGAGTTCCAGCGCGACAATGAGGAAGTCGACCTGCGGATCATCGCCTACGATCATGTGAAGGATTTCTCCCGGCTCGATTGCGACCTGGCGCTCTACTACTGCCGCACGCCACCGAAGAACATGCAGGTGACGCCGCTGTTCTCCGAGGAGGTTTTTCCGGTTTGCAGCCCTGGCTATCTCGCCAAGCACGCTAACCTCTCCCGTCTGGAGCAGCTGGCCGCGGGTACCTGGCTATGGCTAGAAGACCCGCAGCGCGATTGGATCAGTTGGCCGGAATGGTTTCAGCGCCTGGGTCGCAAGGTGCAGGAGCCCAGACACAGGATCAATATCAACAGCTACTCGATGCTGATTCAGTCGGCCCTCAGCGGCCAGGGCATCGCGCTCGCCTGGTCGAACCTGGTCGACAATCACCTGCAGACCGGTGCGCTAGTGCGGCCAATCGGAGAGGTGCTGCACACCGATGCGCAGTTCTGCCTGCTCGAACCTCTTGGGCGCGGCAGCAGCAGGCAAAGCGTCAAGCGCTTTCGTAGCTGGCTGATAGAGCAAGTATCGGGCAAGCCAAACGGTGAACAAACCACCCCCTGAAACGTACGCTGCCGCCGGCTTGTGGCCTGCGGCAGCGGCTCGTTTGAGCAGGTAACCTCAGATGGTGCGGATACCCGTCAGCGGCAGGCCATCGTATGGCTGATACGAAACGGCTACGCCCGCGCGACGTTGCTGACAACAGCGGTGTCGTCGGGTTGGTTGGGTTGAAAGCCAGCGTTCCGCTGGTTGGCGGATAGCCGGTAGAGCTCGCAGCCGCACCGAAAGGTCGGTTCGGCTGCATCCATAAGGTGGTTTCTCCCCAACCTTTGGACAAATCATTTCTTCTCATGAGTCGATTACTTCTTCGCGGCAGTGAAGCCAAGAAGCTGGCTCTGCACTTGCTCTTGTCCTGCCTATTAATGAGCTAATGTCATAAGTTGATCGGCAAAAAATCGTTTGTCGAACAATCCCTGCTTTTCGAAACTGGCGGCCAACGAACGAGGCCCACGAGCCCGTTTCGATCATCACCACCGTGCCTTGCAGGGGATAACAACAATGACCCACACCACTTCTCAGCAGATCCCAGTGCATCAGCTGGAAAGCGTACTCGCTCCGATCCATGAGGCCACCGGCCTGTCGAACGAGTTCTATACCGATCAGAAACTGTTCGAGCTCGAGCGCGACCAGATCATGGGCAAGACCTGGGCCTGTGTCGGTTTCGCCAGCGACCTGCCGAACAACGGCTCGGTCAAGCCAGTCGACTTCATGGGCCTGCCGCTGCTGCTGATGCGCAATCGCGAAGGCCTGGTGCAGGTGTTCCACAACGTCTGCAGCCACCGCGGCATGAAGCTGGTGGAGGAAGAGGGCACCGTGCAGGGCGTGATCCGCTGCCCCTACCATTCCTGGACCTACGACCTCAACGGTGGCCTCAAGGGCACGCCGCATGTCGGCGGTATCGACAAGCACAAGGACGAGCGCTTCGCCTGCGAGAAGCACGGCCTCAAGGCGCTGCGTAGCACCATCTGGATGGACATGGTGTTCGTCAACCTGTCCGGCGACGCTCAGCCGCTGGAGGAGATGCTTGCGCCGCTGACCGAGCGCTGGAAGCAGTTCCTTGGCGAGGACGGCATGGGCCTGATGCGTCGTCGCGCGCATATGGATGCCACTACCCTCGACATCGCCTGCAATTGGAAATTGGCGGTGGAGAACTATTGCGAGGCCTATCACCTGCCGTGGGTGCACCCAAGCCTGAACTCCTATTCGCGCCTGGAAGATCACTACAACATCCTGTTCGACGAGCAGTTCGCCGGCCAGGGCAGCTACGCCTACAACCTCTCCGATGTCGCCGGTACCCACCTGCCGCAGTTCCCCAGCTGGCCGCAGGATCGTCTGCGCAACGCCGAGTACGTGGCCTTCTTCCCCAACGTGCTGCTGGGCATCCAGGCCGACCACGCCTTCGCGATGCAGCTCGAGCCGGTCGCGCCGGGGCGCACCATCGAGCACCTGCGCCTGTTCTACGTCGGCGACGAGGCGCTGGGCGACGAGTACGCTGCCTGCCGCAACGCCATCCTGGAGTCGTGGAAGGTGGTGTTCGCAGAGGACATCGCCTCGGTCGAAGGCATGCAGAAGGGCCGTCATTCGCCCGGCTACGGCGGCGGCGCCTTCTCGCCGGAGATGGACGTGCCCACCCATTACTTCCACAAGTGGGCCGCGCGCAAGCTGCTGGCCGCCGTCGAAAACGCCTGAGGAATTTCGCCATGTTTCCGATTGCCGAACACTGGCTGAACTATATCGACGGTGAGTGGTGCGACAGCGAGTTGCGCCTGACCGTCAACAATCCCGGCACCGGCGAGCCTGTGGCGACCATCGCCCAGGCCTCGGTCGAGGATGCCGAGCGCGCCTTGCTGGCGGCGCGCCGTTGTGCCGACAGTGGCGAGCTGACCCGTGCCCGTCCGGCGCAGCGGGTGACCTGGTTGCTGCGCATCGCTGCGGAAATCCGCGCCGTGGTGGAGGAAGGCGCCTGGGTGCTGTGTCAGGAGAACGGCAAAAGCCTGAATGATGCCCGCGACGAGTTCATCGAGGCGGCGCGCTACTTCGAGTACTACGCCGGCATGGCGGACAAGATCGAGGGCACCTCGATCCCGCTGGGCGACGGCTACATGGACTTCACCGTCTACGATCCGATGGGCGTGTCGGCGCAGATCGTGCCGTGGAACTTCCCGGTTTCCATCTGCGCTCGCTCGCTGGCTCCGGCCCTGGCCGCCGGCAACGCGGTGGTGATCAAGTCTCCGGAACTGTCGCCGCTGGGCATGTGCGTCCTGGTCCACGCCATCGACCGCGCCGGCCTGCCCACGGGCGCAGTCAACCTGATCTGCGGCCGTGGCCGCGAGGTTGGCAGCCACCTGGTGCGGAGCGCCAAGGTCGACCAGATCGTCTTCACCGGCTCGGTGCCGACCGGCCAGACCATCCTGCGCGACGCCGCGGCGCATGCCATTCCTAGCGTCATGGAGCTGGGCGGCAAGTCGGCGGCCATCGCCTTCGCCGACGTCGACCGCGCGCAGCTGCTGGCCAGCGTCAAGGGCGGCATCTTCTTCAATGCCGGCCAGGTCTGCTCGGCCATGTCGCGCCTGCTGGTGCAGCGCGAAATCTACGAAGAAATCGTCGCGGCCGTGGTCGAGCTGGCCGAAGGGCTCAGCGTCGGTCTCGGCCAAGACAACCCAGACCTCACCCCGGTGGTCAGCGCCGCACAACTGGCCAGCATCGAAACCTTGTGTCGGCGCGCAATCGATGAGGGCGCGGTGGTGGCCACCGGTGGTGAGGCCTTCAGCGACCGCGCCGGGCATTTCATGCGGCCGACCGTATTCCGCGACGTGCGTCTGGATATGTGCATCGCCCAGGAGGAAGTCTTCGGCCCGGTGCTGGCGATCATTCCCTTCGACAGCGAGGAAGAGGCTCTGGCGATCGCCAACGGCACCGAGTTCGGCCTGGTCGCCGGCGTGTTCACCCAGGACATCAGCCGCGCCATGCGCTGCGCGCGCCGCCTCAAGTCCGGCCAGGTGTTCGTCAACGAGTGGTATGCCGGCGGCATCGAGACGCCGTTCGGCGGAGTGGGGCTGTCCGGTTTCGGCCGGGAGAAGGGCCAGGAAGCGCTGTACAGCTACGTGCGTACCAAGAACGTCGCCATTCGCGTGGCGGGGGAGTGAGCGAGATGTTCAAGACCTGGCTCTGTGTGGTCTGCGGCCTGATCTACGACGAGGCCCTGGGCTGGCCGGACGACGGCATTGTCGCCGGCACCCGCTGGGAGGACGTACCGGCGGACTGGAAGTGCCCGGAATGCAAGGTCGGCAAGGAAGATTTCGAGATGCTCGACATCAGCCCGGTGGTGGCCGCGGCTGCGACTCCCGCTAGCACTCCGCTGCCGGCGGCACCGCAAGCGCTGCAACCGTTGGCCGCCGAGCTGCGTCAGCCGATCGTGATCGTCGGCAGCGGCTATGCCGGTTACGGCCTGGCCCAGGCGCTGCGCCGCGCCGATCCCGAGGTCGAGATCCGTGTCTTGACCCAGGAATCCGGCCACCTGTATTCCAAGCCGGCATTGTCCATCGGCCTGGCCCAGGGCAAGACTGCCGACGCCCTGGCCGGCGAGTCGGCCCTGGCCATCGAGAAGCGTCTGAAGATCCGCGTCTATCCGCATTGCAGGGTCGAGCGCATCGACGCCGCGGCGCGACGCCTGCACACCAATATCGGCGAGATGGAGTACGGCCAACTGGTGCTGGCCAGCGGCGCGGCGCCGATCCGTCTGCCGATCGAAGGCGACAGAGATGCGCTGATCAGCGTCAACAACCTGCACGACTACCGCGCCTTTCGCGAGCGCCTGGTCGGCGTGCGTCGGGTGGCAATCCTCGGCGACGGCCTGATCGGCTGTGAGTTCGCCAACGATCTGGCGGCCAGCGGTTTCGAGGTCAGCGTCATCGGCTTAGGTAAATGGCCGATGGAACGCCTGCTGCCGGCCGAGGCCGGTCAGCAGTTGCAGGCGGCCCTGGCGGAACTGGGCGTGCGTTGGCACCTGCAGAACACTCTGCAGCGCATCGAGCGCGGCGAGCAGGGCTACCGCCTGAACCTGGCCAATGGCGAAAGCCTGGAAGCCGATCTGGTGCTGTCGGCCGTCGGCCTGCGGCCCAACCTGGAACTGGCCGAGAACGCCGGCCTCGCCGTCGGTCGTGGCATCCAGGTGGACGCCCGCCTGCAGTGCTCGCAACCGGGGATTTATGCCCTGGGCGATTGCATCGGAATCGACGGTCAGCTGCTGCCGTACCTGGCGCCGATCAACCAGGGCATCGCGGCCCTGAGCAAGACCCTGCTCGGTGCGCCGACCGCGGTCAGCTATCCGCTGATGCCGGTGACGGTGAAGACCCCGGCCGCACCGCTGTGTCTGTTGCCGCCCGCCGTCGGCATTGCCGGCGAGTGGCGCTGCACGGCGACTGCCGATGGTCTCAGTGCCGGTTACTACGACGCCGCCGGCGTGCTGCATGGTTTCGTCCTGCTCGGCCGCCAAGCCCAAGCGCAGCGCAACAGCTGGCTGCAATCCTGTCAGAACGCACAACGGGCCGTGGCCTGAGGGCGCAAGAAAATGAACAAGAACGTCAATCTGCCCCACGACGATGCCAGTTGCGGCTGGTACGCCGCGCTGCCCGCTGCCGAACCCGCCATCCGCCTGCAGGGCGAGCAACGCGCCGACTATGCGGTGATCGGCGCCGGCTTCGCCGGCCTGGCCGCCGCTCGGCGCTTGGCCGAGCACCATCCTGAGGCGCGCATTCTGCTGGTGGATGCCCAACGCGTCGGCTATGGCGCCTCGGGGCGCAACTCCGGCTTCGTCATCGACCTGCCGCACAAGTTCGCCCTCGAGCATCCCGATCCGGCGCACAAGCAGCGCCTGCTGGGCCTCAACCGCGCCGCCATCGCCCAATTGCAGGGGCTGATCGAACAGTACGGCATCGGCTGCCAGTGGTCCCACGCCGGCAAGTACCAGGGCGCCGTCGGGCCCCGTGGGATGGCCTATCTGGAGCACTTTGAGCGCCTGATGCAGGATCTCGGCGAGCCCTTCGAGTGGGTTGGGCGCGAGGAACTGGCCAAGGTGCTGGGTACCCAACACTACAGCGGGGCAATCTTCACGCCGGGCTGCTATCTGATGCAGCCGGCCGCGCTGGTGACCGGACTGGGCCGCTCGCTGCCCGGCAACGTCGAACTGCTTGAGGAGTCGCCGATTCAGCGCCTGGAGCGTGATGGTCAGGGTGGCTGGATCCTGCACGGCAGCGCTGGCAGCATCCGTACGCCGCGCCTGCTGCTGGGCACCAGCATCTTCACCCAGGAGTTCGGCTATCTGCGCAACCGCCTGCTACCGGTAATGACCTTCGCCAGCTGGACCCGGCCGCTGACCGACAGCGAGCTGCAGGTCTATGGCGGCCAGCTCGACTGGGGGCTGACCCCGGCCGACCACGCCGGCACCACGGTGCGCATGACCCAGGATCGCCGCCTGATCATCCGCAACACCTACAAGCACGTGCCCAAGTACGGCAAGAGCACCAGCGACGGCATGCGCGAATCGATTCGCAACGATCACCGCAAGGCTTTCCTGGCGCGCTTCCCGCAACTGGCTAACGTGCCGTTCAGCCATACCTGGGGCGGCGTCTATGCGATCTCGCGCAACTTCACCAACTTCTTCGGTGAGCTGGAGCAGGGCGTCTTCGCCTCGGCCTGCGACAACGGCGTCGGCGCGGCCTGGGGCACGATCTCTGGCACTCTGCTGGCCGATCTGGCGGTCGGTGCCGACTCGCAGCAGCTGCGCGATATCCGTGCGGTCACCGGCATGCCGTCGCTGAATCCCCCTGAGCCTTTCCTCGGCCTCGGCGTGCGCTCGCGCATTCGCCTGGCGGCCTGGAACAGCAGGAGCGAGCTATGAGTCAGGGTACTTCCGGCAAAGGGCCGGTGCTGTTGGTCGATCATCGCGACCTGGACTTCGTGCCGCGCGGCGGGCCGCCTGGCGCCGCCTTCGTGGCACGGGCGATCAGCAACGAAGTTTCGCCGAACATCGGCGTCGGTTTCGCCCGTTGGGAGGGCGCGGAGGTGTCCTGGACCCTGCTGTACGACGAGGTGATCTTCGTCATCCAGGGCTGCTTCGAGCTCAAGGCCAACGGCGAGCTGTACCGGGTCGAGCCGGGCCAGATGCTGTGGATTCCCGAGGGCACCGAGCTGGTCTACGGCGGCCATGCGCTGTTCGGCTACGTGGTGCATCCGGGCGACTGGAAGCAAAGGCACGGTCTGGCGTAGTCGATGAATACCCTCGTGTTCCTATTCGCAGGGGCGCAAGCCCTCTTTGCCTGCCGCTGCGGGAGCCGGGGGGCGATTCGATGCTTGGCCTGACTCGGGCCTTCGCGGCGCTGTATCTGTCCAGCCTGCTGATGCAACTCGGTTCGAATCTGCTGATGACCTACCTCGCCTTGCGCGTGGTCGCCAACGGCCTGGACGAGTTCTGGGGCGGTGCGTTGATGGCGGCCAATGCCCTGGGCATGGTGATCGGCTGGAAGGCCGGCCAGATCCTGATCGGGCGTGTCGGCCATATCCGAACCTATGTCGCCTGCGGCGGGGTGATCTGCGCGGGCGTGCTGGTCCACGCCTTCAGCGACGCCCTGCCTCTGTGGCTGGTGCTGCGCGCGCTGGTGGGCGTGGCCTGGATGTGCCAGCTGATGGTGCTGGAGAGCTGGCTGAACCACTCCGCGCGAAGCGATCAGCGTGGCAGTGTGCTGGGCATCTACATGGTCGCGGTATACGTCGGCATGATTCTCGGCCAGCTGGCCTTGAGCCTAGACGGCGATCTCGACATTCACACCCTGCTCGGCATCGTCATCGCCTTTGCCCTGAGTCAGGTGCCGATGGCACTGACGCGCATCCCCCATCCGGAATCGACGCAACCGCAGTCAATCGATCCGCGCCTGTTCCTGCGCAAGGTGCCGCAGTCATTGTTTACCGTCCTGGTGTCGGGGATGCTCAACGGCAGCTTTTTCGCCCTGGCATCGATCTTCGCCAGCCGGCAGGGCTTGGGTATCGCCCAGGTCGGCCAGTTCATGGCGCTGACTATCGCGGCCGGCTTGCTCGCCCAACTGCCATTGGGCTGGCTTTCCGACCGGCTGCCGAGGGTGAGTTTGATTCGCGCCACGGCGCTGCTGTTGGCGCTGGCATGCCTGCCGTTGGGTTTCTACCAGGGGCTGTCGTTCCCGGTATTGCTGTTGTGCGGCACGCTGATCGGCTTTCTGCAGTTCTGCCTGTATCCGTTGGGAGTGGCTCTGGCAAACGACAACATCGAGCCCGAGCTGCGGGTTTCCCTGGCCGGCCTGTTGCTGGTGGCGTTCGGTATCGGCGCCGGACTCGGCCCGTTGCTGGCCGGCGCGCTGATGGAGCACTTCGGCTCCGGCAGCCTCTACTACTTCTTCGCCGCCTGTTCTGGCCTGCTGGTATTGGCGGTGAGCCAGAAACGGGTGACCGGCGAATATCTCCAGGCGGACGCGCCGCTGCAGCACCAGGCCACGCCGGTTGGCCTGGCCTGCGCCACCCTGGCCGCGGTGGTGGAGCCCGCCCTGGGCAGCGAAGATCAGCAAACCGAGACGCCGTTAAGCGTCGTCGACCCGCCCGCGGGTTGACGGCGTCTTCCACTTTCATCCCAAGGAAGTCGAGCCATGTTCGAAAACAAGAATAAGTACCTAGCCGACGAGGCCGCCACGCAGCCCCTACGCAACCCGGTGAGCGTCGAGACCCATAGGGCCGCTCGCGCCTATCGTCTGCAGCGAGTGCGTCAGCAACTCAAGGCCGCCGATTGCGCGGCCATCCTGCTGTACGACCCGGTGAACATCCGCTACGCCACCGACACCTCGAACATGCAGGTATGGACCCTGCATAACTACGCCCGCTATGCGCTGGTGTTCGCCGAAGGGCCGGTGGTGCTGTTCGAGTTCCACAACTGCGAGCATCTGCATGAAGGCAACGAACTGCTCGACGAGATCCGTCCGGCGATCAACTGGAGCTATTTCGGTGCCGGTTCGCGCATCGGCGAGAAGGCCGTGGCCTGGGCCGACGACCTGCGTGCGGTGATCCGCCGGCATGCCGGCGACAAGGTGCGCCTAGCGGTGGACAAGGCCGACCTGGAAGGCCTCGATCTGCTGCGCGAGGGTGGTCTATGCCTGGTGGAAGGGCACAGCCTGATGGAGGAGGCGCGGCGGATCAAATCCACCGAGGAGCTGGAACTGATGCGCTGGACCATCGCGGTGTGCGAGCGCGGCATCCAGCGCATGCATGACGAACTGCGCCCCGGCATGACCGAGAACCAGCTGTGGGCCTGGCTGCACTACGAGAACGTGCGCCACGGTGGTGAATGGATCGAGACCCGCCTGCTGGCCTCGGGGCCGCGTACCAATCCCTGGATGCAGGAGTCCAGCGACCGGGTGATGCAGGAAGGCGAGATCGTCTGCTTCGACACCGACCTGATCGGCCCCTACGGCTACTGTGCCGACATTTCCCGCGCCTGGACTGTCGGCCACGTTGCCCCCAGCGCCGAGCAGCGCAAGCTCTACCGCCTGGCCCATGAACAGGTGCAGCACAATATCGACCTGCTGCGTCCGGGACTGAGTCATCGCGAGTTCGTCGAGCAGTCCTGGGAAATTCCACCGGCCTACTGGCACAACCGTTATTGCTGCGTGGTGCACGGCGTCGGCCTGGTCGACGAGTACCCGGCCCTGGCGCACAAGGGAGCCGACTGGACCAGCAGCGGCTACGACGGGGTATTCGAGGAAAACATGGTGCTCTGCGTGGAGAGCTATATCGGCGAGCAGGGCGGCAAGGAGGGTATCAAGCTGGAGCAGCAGGTGCTGATCACCGCCAACGGCTGCGAAGCCCTGTCGCGCTACCCGTGGCAAACGGACTGGCTGTGAGGGGTGGGCCACAGGATTGGGCGGTGGAAGGTACCACTTTGGCAGCGCGAGGCTCCGCTCTATTAATGATGAAAAATCATGAATTGCGGAGATTAAATGGTTTGTCCCAGGCATGACCCTGCCTGACCATGAGGTATCTGCAGAGCTTTAAACACCGGAAAACCAAGTTTTCCGGTGCGACCTCCTGCAGACAGAAGTAATTACAAGAACAAATAGAGGTGCGTGCATGAAACCTGTAACAGCGGAAGGCCTGGACACTCGGGATTTCAATATTCGAGTGCTGGGGTTCAACTTCCATCGCGTTATTTTCCCCCTGTCTTTCTCGATAACCTTTGCCCTGGTGCTGCTGGCACTGAGCAACCCGGGAGTCTTCGGCCAGACGCTCGAAGGCATCAAAGGCTGGATTCTGCAGAACTGCGACTGGTTCATCATCATCATGGGCAACCTAGCCGTGCTGTTCTGCGCCGGCCTGGCGCTGTCTCCTCTGGGCAAGGTGCGTTTGGGCGGGCGCGACGCCAAGCCCGAGTTCAGTACGTTGTCCTGGTTCTCCATGATGTTCGCTGCCGGCATGGGCGTAGGTCTGCTCTATTGGGGCGTGGCCGAGCCGGTGGCCCAGTACACCGCCTGGTGGAAGACGCCCCTCGAAACAGCTGCCAACACGCCCGAGGCCCAGCATGCGGCGATGGGCGCCACCCTGTTTCACTGGGGCTTCCATCCCTGGGCCATCTATCTGACCAGCGCGCTGGTGGTCGGCTACTTCTCCTACAACAAGGGGCTTCCGCTGTCCCTGAGTTCGGGCTTGCAGCCCTTGATCGGTAAGGCGCACAAGGGCCTGCCGGGGCAACTGGTAGACGTGTTCACCGTGGTACTGACCGTCTTCGGCCTCGCCACCTCCCTGGGTCTCGGCGCCATGCAGGCCACCGCTGGTTTCTCCCATGTATTGGGCGTGCCCAACACCTTCACCTTTCAACTGCTGTTCATCGCAGCCGTCACCGGCATCGCCGCGATTTCCCTGTGGCGCGGGCTGGATGCCGGGGTCAAGTTGCTGAGCAACATCAACATGCTGCTGGCCTTGGGGCTGTTCCTGCTGGTGGTTGTGGGTATCGGCGTGCTGGAGTTCTTCTTCGGTGTACTGACGACCACGCTCGATTACGGCCGCTACTTCCTGCCGCTGAGCAACTGGGTCGATCGCCCCGATCAGGACTGGTTCCAAGGCTGGACGGTGTTCTACTGGGCCTGGTGGTGCACCTGGGGGCCGCTGGTTGGCATCTTCGTCGCGCGCGTGTCCAAAGGCCGCACCCTGCGCCAGATGGTGGGCATGGTGATGCTCGCACCCACAGTGGTGGCTGTGCTCTGGTTCGCCGCCTTCGGTGGCGGCGCCATCGCCCAGGTTGTCGACGGCAGCGGGGCGTTGGCGGCAGGTTTGAGCGACGTCAACATGGCCATCTTCCAGTTCCTCGAAGTGCTGCCGCTGGGAGGCATCGCCTCGCTGCTGGTCGTGGCGTTGCTGATCATCTTCATGGTCACTTCCGTCGACTCCGGCGCCATGGTGGTCGACAACCTCGCTGCCGGCGGCGACCCCGATACCCTGCCGCTGCAGCGAGTGCTCTGGCTGGTGATGATCGCTCTGGTCACGGTCACGCTGTTCGTAGTGGGCGGCGATACCGCGCTGAAGGGCATCCAGGCCGGTGCGATCGCCATGGGCCTGCCCTTCATGGGACTGATGCTCTTGCTCATGATCGGCCTGGTGAAGGGGCTGATCCGGGACTGCCGCAGCTGAGCGATCAGCCCAGCGGTTGTTGCATAACCCGCCTCTGCGCCTGATCCGATCATGGGCGCAGGGGCGTTTTTCGTAGCGTGTTCGGGGGCGGAAAAATGGCCTACGGACTGATGGAGTTCATCAGAGATTTGCGCCGGGTCGTCGCCTCGGCAACGGATGAGAAAAGCATTCTTGCGCAAGTGGAACCACTGGCTCGACGGATGGCTCAGCTGCCAGACTGGCTTAATGACTCGATGTACCAGGCCGATCCCGCATGCGGCTACGGCACTACGTTGCTGCATGTGGAGGCCGATCAAACCTTGTTCGTGGTAGTGGACAGCTGGCTTCCCGGGCGTGGCGTCGAGCCCCACGACCATGGCACCTGGGCCGCGGTGGTAGGGCTGGTGGGGGAGGAGCGCAATTGCTTCTGGCAACGTACGGACGATGGATCGAATGCGCCGGGCAACGTCGAGTTGCAGCGCCTCGAAGAGCATCTAATAGGGCCGGGCGAGGTCTTGCTGATGCCGAGCGGAACCATACATAGCGTGACGAACGATTCCGCTGCCGTGACCCTGTCCTTGCATATCTACGGACGGCATCTCAACTGTACGGACCGGCGCTTGTTCGACTTGCAGAACAAATGCGAGCGCCCCTTTCTGATAGATCCCCGCTAACGACACCAGGGGCCATCTGCCAACTCCTGGTCAATTAACACGCCGACTTCTCGCGGTGCGACTGCCGAGCAAGCGGATGCTGGTTGCTCGTCGCGCTGCGCTCATACCGGCAGTGGCTTATGGCCGGGGAGTCCCAAGACGATCCGCAATCCCCCAGCCATTAACAGGTCGCATGCCGCCACCTATCGCATGTTAAGCCGGGCGGCTCGCTGAAGACGGGGCAGGCGATAGCAGCCAAGACCCGCGTATGGTCTGGGGATGGCGAGAAGACAGTCGCCATCAGGGCACCGTTTTTTCCTGCAGCAGCGCCGGCACGCGGAAGCGTCGGATTCGACGCCGCCGCGATATGAATTCGGGGCGGGTACGATGAGTGCGAGCCATCGGTGGCGCTGCACAGGCAGTGGCTGGTTTGCACGGTCGCCTCTGCCATCCTGCCTTGCCTGGGCTTACCTCGCCCGCACGGTATAGCGCGAGAGGCAACGAGAGCGAATGACCTAAGTACGAAACTCCGCCACCAGCGCCTGCAACTCGCCGCCCAGGCGCGCCAGTTCTGCGCTGGAGGCGGCGGTCTGCTGGCTGGCGTTGGCGCTCTGTTCGCCAATGTCGCGCACCCGGGTCACGCTCTCGCTGATATTTTCCGCCACCGCACTCTGCTGCTCGGCCGCGGCGGCGATCTGCTGGTTCATCTGCTCGATGGTGCTCACCGCCTGGGTGATGCGCGCTAGGGCGTCACCGGCCTGCCCGGCGAGAGCGACGGTGCGCTGGGTCAGGTCGCGGCTGGCGTCCATTTGCTGCACCGCACCCTTGACCATGCGCTGCAGCCTGGCGATCAGGCCTTCGATCTCCTCGGTCGAGTCGTGGGTGCGCCGCGCCAGGGCGCGCACCTCGTCGGCCACCACGGCAAAACCGCGGCCCTGGCCGCCGGCCCGCGCGGCTTCGATGGCGGCATTGAGCGCCAGCAGGTTGGTCTGCTCGGCAACGCTGCGGATCACTTCCAGCACGCCGCCGATGCGTTCGCTCTCCTGGTTCAGCGCGGCGATCGCCTCGGTAGACTGCTCGACCTCCGTGGCCAGTTCGCCGATCTGGCTCATGGTCTGTTGCACCACCTGGTTGCCCTGCTGCGCCTCGCGGTCCGCGTCGCGTGCGGCCAACGAGGCCTGTTCGGCGTTCTGCGCCACCTCCTGTACGGTGGCGGCCATCTGGTGCATGGCGGTGGCGGTCTGCTCGGTTTCCAGTTTCTGACTCTGTACCCCGGCGCTGGTCTGTGCGGTGACCGCCGACAGTTGTTCGGCCGCCGTGGCGATCTGCCCGACCCCGCCGCCGATGCGGCAGACCAAGGTACGCAGGCTGACGGTCATGCCCTGCATCGCCGCCATCAGTTGGCCCAGTTCGTCACGGCGCCGCTGCGGCAGGTCCTGGCTCAGATCACCGCTGGCGATGCGCTGGGCGAAGGCCACGCTCTGGCGCAGGGGGGCGACGATCGAGCGGGAGATCAGCAGGGCGGCGAGCAGGCCGAGCACCACGGCGGCGCCGCCAATGGCGCCGAGCAGGATCGGCGCACGCTCGCTGGTGGCCGACATACGCCAGCCTTCCTCGATCTGCGCCGTTTCCGCCAGACCGAGTACCGCTCCGGCCCGCTCGATCATCGCCTCCTCGGCGCTGCGGCTCTGTTCGCGGGTCTGCTGGTAGTTGGCGAAGGCCTGCTGGTAACTGACCAGGGCTTGCAGCGCGCCGTCGATCACCTCCTTCTGCTCCTCGTTGAGCCAGCTGCGCATGCTGCCGGCGACGTTGCGCAGGTCCTCGCTGATGCGCGACCACCGGCTCAGTGCCTCACTCGAACCGTCGATAATGAACAGGCTTTCCTGGCCACGCAGATCCAGCATGCGCTTGCTCAGCCCGGAGGCGGTCTCGGCCAGTGCCAGCGGGTCTCTGCCGCGCATGCCAGTGGATTGTTTGAGCAGTTCGCGGACGGCGTCGTACATATCCAGCTCCACCACTTCGAACTGATCGCGCGCCTCGGTGGCGGCCTTGCCCATGTCCTGTCGCGCCTGGCGGGCCTTGTCTTGCAACTCGACATAGCTGTCGAACTGCTTAAGGTACTCGTCAACCGCCTCCTGCATGGTCTGCACGCGCTGGCGTTCCGACGCCGCAGCGCCTTGCGCCAGGCGGGCCAGCAGGTCCTGCACCTGGAGCAGGCTGGCGCGCACCCGCTCGGCGCTCTCGGCATTCTGTTCGACGGTGAAACTGCGTTCCAAGCGGCGCGCCTGCAGGATTTGCATATTCACGGCGGCCAGTCGTCCGACCTGATCGTGACCCTGCAACACCGCGCGCACGGCCAGAAAGCCGCTGGCCGTGACGGCAGCAGTGAGCAGCAATACCAGGGAGAAGCCACAGAAGAGTTTCTTGCCCACGCTAACGTCGGTGAGCAGGCGGGTGGCGGATTGCAGCATATGCACAGCTCCATTGTTGTTATTGGAAGCGCCGTGCTCGCCCGCAGGCGGAGCGCGCCAGATGGCGCCGAAGGAGGAGGCTCAATGGGGCAGGAGCCGCCTGCCCGCATGGAGCACTAGTACTCGACGGTCACCGCTTCGGTCACCCGTGAGCAGCAGCTCAGTACGTAGCCTTCCGCGATTTCTTCCTCGGTGATTCCGCCGTTGTGTTCCATGGCCGCCGTGCCACTGGCCAGGCGCACCTTGCAGGTGCCGCAGATGCCCATGCCGCAGGCCTTGGGAATGGTCAGGCCGACGCTGGCCGCGGCTTCGTAGAGGGTCGTGCCCAGCTCTGCCTGAACCGACTTGCCGGACTCGCTGAAGGTCACCCAGTGACTGGCCTGCGGCGTCTCGCTCTGCGCTACCTCGGCCTGTTTCTCGGCGGCGGCGATATCCTCGTCGGGCGTCGCGCCGAAGGACTCTTCGTGGTAGCGCGACATGTCGTAGCCGGCTTCGCCGAGGATGCGCCGTACTGCGCGCATGTAGGGCGTCGGGCCGCAACAGAACACCTCGCGCTCGAGGAAGTCCGGTGCGATCAGTTGCAGCATTTCGCGACTGAGAAAACCGCGGTAGCCGCCCCAGACCTGGCCAATCTCGTTGCGCTCGCAAATCAGATGCAGCTTGAAGTTGTCGATGCGCGTGGACATGTAGTCCAGTTCGGCGCGGTAGATGATGTCGGCCGGGGTGCGTGCGCTGTGGGCGAACACGATGTCGACTTCGCCGTTGGTGTTGAAGAACCAGCGGGCCATGGACATCACCGGGGTGATGCCGACGCCACCGGATAGCAGCAACACCTTGTCGGCGGGAAAGTCGATGCAGTTGAACTGGCCGACCGGGCCGTGCACCGCTATCACGTCGCCTTCCTTGAGGTTGTCGTGCAGCCAGTTCGACACCCTGCCGCCGGGTACGCGCTTGACCGTGATGGAGAAGCTGTAGGGAATCGAGGGTGCGCTGGAAATAGTGTAGGAGCGCATCACCTGCTGGCCGTCGATCTCCAGTTCCAGGGTGACGAACTGCCCCGGCTTGAAGAAGAACAGCACCGGCTCCTGCATGCTGAAACAGTAGGTGATGACATCCGCGGTCTCGCGGATCACCTTGAGGCAGCGCACCAGGTGCCGGCCGTTGGCCCAGGTTTGGGTATTGACCGGATTGAGGTAGACGTTGCTGCTGATGCTGCTCATGTTGGTTCTCTGTATCAGGGACCCGCCTCGGCTGCTGTCAGCTGGGGCGCGTCGGGGGACTCAGGACAATTGAATCCAGGTGGTCTTCAGTTCGCAGTACTGGTCGTGGGCGTACACCGACTTGTCGCGGCCGCCGAAACCGGACTGCTTGTAGCCGCCGAACGGAGTGCAGATGTCACCCTCGGAGAAGCAGTTGACCGACACGGTGCCGGCGCGGATGGCCGCAGCCACGCGGTGGGCGGTGTTGATGTTGGCGGTCCACAGCGAGGCGGCCAGGCCGTAGCAGGTGTCGTTGGCGATGGCGATGGCTTCTTCCTCGGTGTCGAAGGCGATCACCGCCAGCACCGGGCCGAAGATCTCCTCTTGGGCCACCGAAGCGGCATTGGAGTCGACTTCGAAAATGGTCGGGGCGACGAAGTAGCCACCGCTGTGCTCGTGCAGGCGCATGCCGCCGGTGATCAGCTTGCTACCCTCGGCTTTGGCCTGCGCGATATGGCCAAGGACCTTCTCCATGTGCGCCTGTTCGATCAGCGCGCCGAGGCGCACGGCCGGGTCCAGCGGATCGCCGGTGACCCAATCCGCCAGCTGGCTCTGCAGCTCCTCGAGCAGGGCGTCCTTGATCGAGCGATGCACGATCAGGCGCGAGCCGGCCGAGCAGTTCTCGCCCATGTTCCAGAAGGCCGCGGCGAGCACGTTGCTGGCCACTGCCGAGAGATCGCCGGCATCATCCATGACCACCTGCGGGTTCTTGCCGCCGCACTCGAGAACCACGCGCTTGAGGTTACTCTTGGCCGAATACTCGAGGAACAGACGTCCGACCTCGGTGGAGCCGGTGAAGGCCGCCAGGTCGATATCCGGGTGCAGGCCGATGGCCTTGCCGGCGGTATGGCCGAGGCCCGGTACCACGTTGAGCACGCCGGCCGGGATGCCGGCCTCGAAGGCCAGTTCGGCCAGGCGCAGGGTGGCCAGGGAGGTCAGCTCGGCGGGCTTGAGCACCACGCTGTTGCCGGTGATCAGAGCCGGGCCGAGCTTCCAGCCGGCCATCATGCAGGGGAAGTTCCACGGCAGCACGGCGCCGACCACGCCGATCGGCTCGCGGCGGATCATGCCGACATTGCCCGGGTTGGACGGCGAGATGGCGTCGTACAGCTTGTCGCCGGCCTCGGCGTGCCAGCGGATGGTGTTGGCAGTGTCAGGAATGTCGATGCCGAAGCACTCGCCCACCGGTTTGCCGGCTTCCAGGGATTCGAGCACTGCCAGTTCCAGACGGTTGGCGTCGATCAGGTCGGCGAAGCGCAGCATGATGGCCTTGCGCTCGGCCGGCGCCAGGCGCGACCAGACCCCGGCCTCGAAGGCGGCGCGGGCGGCCTGCACGGCGGCATCGACATCCTCCGCGTCGCATGCGGCCACTTCGGTCAGCACCTTGCCGGTCGCCGGGTTGAGGGTGTTGAAGGTGGTGCCGGAACGGGCGGGGACGAAGCGGCCGTCGATAAAGGCCTGGTTGCGATATTCCAGGCGCTCGATCTGCTGGTCGATGGCGCTGCGGGTGAGGGCGTCGCTCATGATGATTCTCCTGAAGTGGGGTGACTGTTCTTAGAGTTCTACGCCGGCGGTCCACTCTTTCCAGGCGAGGGACGAGCGCACGCCGATGCCGAGGAAGGGCTCCGGCGGGTTACGGCAGGGTTTGGGCTGTTCGAGCATGATGCTCAGCAGGTCGCTGTCCATTCCCAGGGCATACTCGGCGATCAACTTGCCGGAAATGGTGCCGCGGGTCAGGCCCAGGCCGTTGCAGCACACCGCGCTGAACACGTTGGACGCGATTTCGCCGAACTGTGAGCCGGAATTGCGCGACAGGCACAGGGCGCCGCCCCAGGTGTATTCGAACTCGATGCCCGGTAGCATCGGGAAGCGGTTTTCGTAGGAGCGGCGATGCGCTCGCTTGACCCGCTCCAGGGTGCCGGCCGAGGCGTGTACATCCGGGTTGTAGGTGAAGGAGTTGCGGATACAGATACGCCCGCTGGCCAGACGCCGCACCGTAGTGCCCAGCGGATCGGCCGGGATCAGCCCCCAGCTTTCCTCGCCACCCAGGCGTGCCAGT